>OLSE01001217.1_pt1 | contig 22390 bp, 19 predicted proteins | sample 1673191 | NCBI WGS metagenome assembly OLSE01 (sample SAMEA3136764, study PRJEB25190) | human gut metagenome | biome: human gut; feature: human-associated habitat; material: faeces | place: Austria | collected 2013
AGCTCAGTTGGTAGAGCAACTGACTCTTAATCAGTGGGTCCTGGGTTCGAGTCCCTGAAGGTGTACCAGACTTAAAAAGAATAGGCCCATCAGCCTATTCTTTTTATCTATATGGCCTGTTGGTCAAGCGGTTAAGACTCCGGCCTCTCACGCCGGCGACGGGGGTTCGATTCCCCCACAGGTCACCAATGCACCATTAGCTCAGTTGGTTAGAGCAACCGGCTCATAACCGGTCGGTCCGGGGTTCGAGTCCCTGATGGTGCACCAATTTTATTGGTGCCGAGCTTTTTACCTATAGGGGTGTGGTTCAATGGCAGAATAGGGGTCTCCAAAACCTTTGACGTGGGTTCGATTCCTACCACCCCTGCCAAATAAAAAGCACGCTGTAGCGTGCTTTTTCACTTTATTAAATATGCACCTTTAGCTCAGTTGGTAGAGCAACTGACTCTTAATCAGTGGGTCCTGGGTTCGAGTCCCTGAAGGTGTACCAAGTTTAATCCCGTGTATTTTGCACGGGATTTTTTGTTGTATACAGCAACAGCCCGGCTGAATCAGCAGGGCTGTAATTTTTGATTATTTCGGCAGGTGCAGGAAGCCGTCGGTGAAGGCGGCGGGGAAGGTGAAGTTGATTTGCTTTTCATCGTCAAAAGCTACACAGATGTGTCCTTTTCTCAGTGAAAGAACTTTTCCTTCGCCGAACTTTTTATGTATTACGGTCATACCTACTGTTATTGACGATTCGTCAAAATCGGGGGTGTTGGTGTGTTTCCTGTCGGGAACGGGTAAAGCGGCTTTGGGAACGGGTGATTTAATGCCGAACTTTTCGGTCACAAGAGGCGGAGTGGTTGGACTTGCAGCGGTAGACTTGCCGGATGACTGAACGGATTTTACCGCTGATGACCGTGTGACTTCTTTCTTTAACTCCACTATATCTTCGGTGGCTTCGGTAGGCTTAGGAGCGTTCATTGATTCCTGCTGATTATAGAACAGCTTTTTGTATTCATCTTTTCTTATGGCGGTATCCCAACCGCCTATCTCCTTATCGTTACTGTGCATATCAATTCCGGTATAGGTAAGGCTTGCGTCCTCGTAGCGTTTGAACTGGAAAATGGAATGATTCATAAGGCTGGAGTTGAAAACGCCGAGCGAACACAAAAGGTCGAAATCCTTTGTATCAAGACCGGTCACTTTTTTGAAAAGACCGGGTTCAAGCTGGGTTATAACGTCCTTGAGGCAGGATTCACGGTAGTCGGTAAGGTACATAAATACGGGAATTCTTGAGGCGAATTTCATCAGCTTTTCCTGTACCTCCTTACGCTTTGATTTGAACTCCTTCTCGGCTTCGGTAAGCTCTTTCTTTTCTTTCGGGGTGAGCTTTTCCACGCCGTCTTTCTTCAGCTTCTTTACCGCCTCGGACTTGTTGATGATTACCTCAAGCTCCTTGTTGAGATTGCGGAAAGCCTCGATATTTTCAAGTGCGGTCATTGCCTCTGTGCTTGCCATCAGACGTTTTAACGTATCGTTATCAACGTTAACAAGAAGGGCGGACTGCCAGCGCTTTGCGAGGAGGGTTGCGGAGGTTCCGGCAAGGGTAATATCAAGAATAGCCTGTGCATTTACCTGCTCCATAGTCGAGCCGTCATAGGCTAAGACGGGCAGGAAGTTTATAAACTCGCTGACGTTCTTTTCGGGGTTTGTGTTCTCGGAATTCAGATTGCAGGCATAGTCGGATATCTGGCGGAGCGCACGGTCAAGCGCAAAGTCGAACACATAGCATTCGTGCTTGATTATCTCGACTTCGCCCTTCTCATTTTTTACCGTCCAGGGCGACTGCACACGGAAAGCCGACTGGAAATAGGTTTCCGGGCTTTTAAGATTGCGGAGCATAAATATGCCTGTCCACGGCTTTACGGTAACGCCTGTTGTCAGCTTTCCGCAGGTGAGGGTTATTGTTCTTGTAACGAGAGGATCGCCCATAGAATCAATAACGGGCTTTACCGCATCAAGACCTACGCCTGCTTTTATACCGGCGCAGACGTTTATCTTATAGCCCTGATTGTAATAGTTGTTCTGGCTTTGCATAAGAAGATTGTACATTGCAAAGCAGGACGCTACGCTCGGCAAAAACCATAGGGTGTGCGACAGGACGTTAAGAAGTCTTGTGTCTGAGAAAGGCATAGGCGGACGCTTGTCAACGCCAAGACTTACCGCAATTTTAAGGTCGTCTACGCTTGCGGGCAGATATGCGCCACGGATAAGATCGAGCCATTTCTGCACCTCGTTCTCGTTTACGAAGCGAGCGTCCTCGCCTTTTCCCTTTGCGGAAAAGAATACATTTAAATCAAACCCGTCAAATTCTCCCTCAGAGGCTACAGAGCGTATACTTTCGGGAATTTTATAGGTCATCATCACCATACGGGGAAGCGACAGATAGGGGTTGTTTTCGCCCTTCCAGTTTTCTTTTGCACTCTGTTCATCGGAATAAGTCCAGTTGAAAATCTGTTCTTCTATGAATTCACCGCTGTGCATTGCTCTGAACGGGGTACCGGACAGATAAAGGTAGTGTGACGAGGTTATCGGCAGAAAGGTTTCGTTTACGGCATTTCCTGCTTCTTCCTTCTGATATTTTTCTGCGTCAAAGTCTATATCTTCATCGTCGGGATCGTCAAACAGCTTCTTTGCGTTTTCTCTCCACGCTCCGAAATGGTATTCGTCAAATATGACTATATCCCAGTTGGTAGTATGGATAAACTCGTTCTTGTATTTTATACCGCCGTTTTCGTTAGTACCGAGCAAATCCTGAAACGAGCCGAAAACTACTATCGGTCTTGTGCTGTCGGCATTGTAATATGCCTCGTCGATATTCTGCTTGTTATTATGTGCGTCCTTGTTTGAAACGTACTGCCAGCCCTCAAAATCAACGTGAGTTCTTAAGTCCTCGCTCCACACCGACTCTACGGCAGGCTTGAAGGTGAGAATAAGAATACGCTTGAAATTCATCTTCTTGCAAAGCTCATAAGCGGCAAAGGTCTTGCCGAAACGCATTTTTGCATTCCACAGGAATTTTGGTATGCGCTCAGGCTCGGACTTTTTAATGTTTTCAAAGTATTCGATTGTGCGGTCTACCGCTTTACTCTGTTCCGGACGCATTTTAAAGTCGGCGGTGCGGTATTCGTCCGTCCTTTCGCCTGTGCGAAGCTCACGCACGGCGGAGCGGACATCATTTACGGTACAGTTGTACCATTCGTTCTTGTCGGTGTTTTCGTTAAGACGGTGAAAGCCGTTACGTTTAAGAACGGCGTGTACGTCACGGTCATTGAAGCACGAGCCGTCAGGACGCATCGCCGATTCCTCGCAAAGCACGGTGTAGCTTATCGCACTTGTATGGAGCTGTTCTTTTATACGCTGCTTTACATCACGGTCGGTGTAGCCTACTTTTATGTAGCCGTCGTGAGTGGTAACGCCGTTCAGCTTGTAGGCATAGATAGTCGGGTTTACCTCGGGGCGAGGGGTCACATATTTTTCAAATACGTCAGCCATTGTTGTCACCGCCTAAATCCATCGGTCTTATCATAGACTCGATAAAGTTTATTTCTTCGTCTGTGAGATTGTATTTTTCGTAGAGTTCGGAATCTGTCCACGGTTTTGAGAAGTCTTGGAGGGGGACGAATAGAAATTTATCTTTAGAAATATTGATTGAAGTCAGTGCTTGAAGCAGTAAGAATCTGAAAAATTTTGTTTTCATATAGTCACAAAGATTATTTGCTTCTGTTTCGTTTTCAAAAGAACCTATACACAAATAGGTTTCTGTACATACTTCGTTAGGTTTAAGCACACGCATTGTTGATGAAATGACCAAATACGATCCGTCAGTGGATGGTTTATTGCCACCTGACATTGCTTTTGTCATTATCACTTTATATTTGTTCAATAAATTATCTCTGTCTGATATTTCATTCTTGGTGATATACGATTTGCCATTCAGCGAATACAGTACACAATCTTCTTTTATATATTCATTATGTCCGATTTCCTTGCTGAACAAATTGAAGCAATTTCTTGAATGAACAATATTATCGAGATACTGTTTAGAAACGCTTTTTATTTTTCTTATAATCTGTACAGCTGTATTATCTCTTACAAATATAGGGTATTCATTTAATTTGCGAATAGTGCTTGATATTTGTTCGCCTGCACTCATATTCACTACTTTACATTCGCCATTATAATCAAAGCCCCATAGGAAGTAACAAATTCCGCCCGCAATAGTTACTCCTGGAAAACAATCCGCGCTGTTAGCATAATCAACTATCGTGGATATTTTTCCAGAATTGAGCATCATATTTCTAAAATCATCAAGTCCTTTACCGCCAGCAAACCAACGAGAAGGAACTATCATTGTTAAATAACGAGGTTTCATCTTAAAAGCCTGATAGACAAACTCATGATACATAGGCATAGCACTAGAACCCGTTCCACCACCATCTCTCAACTGATAAGGCGGATTTGAAATAATAACATCGAACTTCATGCCAAAAATCTCCTCGGGGTGTAATGTATGTATCCATTCATACGCATAATATTCACGTTCTTCGCCACGGTCGTACTGCGTTTCGGACGCACCGCAGAAAATGCATCTTCCGGATTTGTCGAACGAGTGGGGGATACGTTTGAAACGGATATTTCCGTCCGAATTTTCAAAGTGTGTTACCGAAAAAGCACTGTTTGCGTACTTACTGCAATAAAGGCTTCTGCGTGAGAGCAGGCTTGTAAGCTCGGTTATCGCAATGCCGTAAAGCTGATTTTTAAAAATATGGTCTATTCGCTGCTGTCTGTCGGGGATAACGGTTTCAAGGCCTTTTATAAGACGCTTTGCTATCTCTCGCAGGAAAACTCCCGTTTTCACTGCGGGGTCGAGAAACTTTGTATCGGGAGATGAGAAAAGCTCCTGCGGTAGCATATCGAGCATTTTGTTTACTATCTCCGGAGGTGTGAAAACCTCATCGTTTGAGAGATTGGCAAGGCAGGACAGAACATCGGGGTTGTATACCTTTTCGTAAAGTCCGCTTAAAATTCCGGTTGAAATATTATCAGCCATTTTCCCATAACCTCCTGTAGTTGCATATATATTTCCGTAAAAAAGTACCCTCGCCTTCTGTGCTGTCGCTGAGGGTGAGCTGAGAAGCCTTTTCCTTATTGCCGTTCACCAGTTCGTCAAAGCTGTAATCGCTGCGCTGTATATTACTGCCGAAAACGAATGCCCACTCGGAAAAGACTATATCCTGTTCGGTATCGTTGCAGTTTTCGTCTACGCACTTAAGAGTAAGGGCGTTTCCGCAGACGATATTTCTTGACAGGATAAAGCGGACGGATTTTCTTGTATCATCGTTGCATTCTTTTTTGCAGACGGATCTGTATTGCTTGTCCCACTGCTTAAACAGCCGTTCACGGCAGGTTTCGACATTATCAGCCATTATATCGACACCGTAAAGACTGCTTACCGCAAGGAGCGAGTATTTTTCATATTCAAGAGGACTGCGGCCGTATTCAGACTTTACGACCGCAAGCTTTCTTGCGAGAATTTCGGTAAGGAAATTGCCTGTTCCGCAGGCGGGTTCAAGAAAACGGCTGTCGATACGCTCGGTTTCCTGTTTTACAAGGTCGCACATTGCCTTTACTTCACGCTCGGCGGTGAAAACCTCGCCGTGTTCGGTCACACGTTGTCTGGATTTTATTTGTTGTTGCACTTAATCACCTTTTGTATTCAAGCAATTTATTAGGATAAAAATTGTCCATAATACAATAATAATAGCACAAAATTGCTCAATACGCAACGATTTTATGAGATAATTTCATAAAATGCAATCAGAGGTGTGCTGTATGAATGAATTTGGCAACAGGCTGAAGAAAATCAGAATAGAAAAGAATATGTCGCAAAAGGACTTTGCAAGCAGGGCGAATATAGATAAAAGTATGATGTGCAGATATGAAAACGGAGAGAAACGTCCGACGTATGAGGCTCTTTGCTCAATTGCGAGAGAGCATAATATATCGCTTGACTATCTTTGCGGCTTACAGCAATCCGGAACGGTTTCGCTTATCGGGCTTACGGACGGACAGGCTGATTGTGTTCGCTTGCTTATAGACGCTTTTCACGAATACAACAATACAGTAAGAAAAAGGCTCAGCGATGAGCAGTACAGGGTACTCGGTCAGATACTGGCGGAATTTCTGAAATAAACGCAAAGCACCGCCTGCACGGAAAATGTGCGGGCGGTGCTTGAAAATCGTATAAGAAAAAGCGGTCACGGGGCTGTATCTGTCCCTGTGACCGCTTGATTGTTTAATTTATGTCTGCTCACGCTTTTTGAGTATCTTGCGGAATACTGTTCATCACGCTGCCGAGCGGCAGGCGGCTTTGACAGATTTATGGAAAGCTATACAAAATGCCTTGCGGTTGAACGTTCGGCAGTCGACAATCCTTGGTAAGTTCAAAAAAGACCGCACCTTTATATCGGTGCGGTTTTCCTGTTGTTACGGACATTGATTAAATATTGAATATTCAGCTGCGTTGTGATATACTTAAACCATAAAGATATAAAACGCATAAACCTTGCTCATGATGAATTTTCTAAATATCGGAGGGAATACCGTGTTCGAAAAAATACCCGTAAAATAAATAACGTCACAGCAAAAAAAGTCAGAATTCCGCTTGTTGACGATAATGATATCGATATATAGAATTATTGCGGTAAACAAAGAAGAATGAACTCTCTTATACTACAGCAACAGGAAGAGGTAATTGCTTTGGCACAATTTGATATAAAGGATGCTGTACTGAAAAAATGTATACTAAAAGAGGGCGAAACTGTCATTACCGTGCCTGACGGTGTAACGACCATAGGCAAGGATGCCCTCTGCGGTTTACAGAGCGTTATTGCCGTTACGCTCCCGGAAAGTCTGAAAGTCATAAACGACGGCGCATTCTACGGCTGTTCATCGCTGACTTCTGTCACGTTGCCGGGCAGTGTTGAACGGCTCGGAAGCTGTGCTTTCGCCCAGTGCAGTGCACTCAATACAATATATCTTGATAACAAACTTACGGAAATCGGGAATTCTGCATTCTGGGGGTGCACAAGCCTTGAAAGTATTGACATTCCCGCAGGCGTTACTAAGATAGGGTATAATCTTTTCGGCAGTTGCCTGTCGCTGATATCGGTATCTCTGCCCGATACAGTCACAGAGCTTGATGAGCGAGCATTCAAAGAGTGTACAAGCCTTGCTTGTATCACGCTTCCCGACAGTTTGATTAAAATAGGAAATATGGCATTTCTGAACTGCCACAACCTGAAATCGGTAAATATTCCCGACAGGTTGGAAAGTATAGGAGAAAAGGCATTCTTCATGTGCGAAAGCCTGCATGAACTTGAGATCCCGGACGGCATAATTTCAGTCGGCGGCGACGCATTTTCCGATTGCGTAAGCGTTACTGTCAGAAGCACAATCAGCGGGAAACCGCTTTATAAAGCAGTTACGGCGACCGACGGATCATCGGCGTACAATTTTATACTGCGTAATATCTGGGACAAAGGCGGTTTTGACTTTACGGCGCAGGATAATTATTTCCCCGCTTTGCAGGACGAAAATCTTCAATACGCGATAGCATTTTCACGTCTTATGTACAGAGTGAATCTCAGCGCCTCAGCAGAGGAGCATTACCTTGATTTTCTGCATAATAATGCGGAAAATGCCGTACGTTACTGCATTACGCAGGACAGTTCTGAGCTACTCGGAATATGCAAGAAAAACGGCTTGATCACCGCCGGGAATGTAACAGGGCTTATTGAATTTGCAGACGAGCAGGGTAATACCTCTGCCGCCGCATTTCTTCTGACGGTTGCAAACAGTCCGGAACACGACAATTTTTGCGACCCGCTGTCATCGCTGGAACTATAGCCTTATATGTGATTTTATATACACGGTGCCGCTTTTGCGGGATGTACCTCGCTGAAGAAGCTGACTATTCCCGATACGGTGCGAGTTATAGAGCAACACGCATTTGCAAACTGCACTTCCCTTGAAAAGGTGACGCTAAGTGAAAATACCTTTATTTCACGGAGAATTTTTTACGGTTGCGAAAAAATACATATTTACTCATCTCAGACAGGCAATGAAATAACCGATTGGTACAACGGGATAACTTATTGAATCGACAAAGGAAGTGATTTTACGGATAAGGAATATGAAAAGGCAAAGGAGCGTGCCGAGAAGCTTTCGGCGCTTGCAACCGACATACTTATGCTGTCCCGCAATACGCTTGCCGTAAATCTCAGATTTCTTGACAACGCAATTAATAAGCTGCCGCTCAAAACCTCGATCATCACCGAAACTGTTGCCACTGACGGCAGATACATTTTCTATGACGAAAGCTATGTGCTGAAAAGCTATAAATCCGGATATAATCTGACACGGGCATATCTACACATGATGCTTCATTGCGTGTTCCGCCACAATATTGTCGGTACGCTTGTAGACACGCTCAGGTGGAATCTGGCGTGCGATATCGCCGCTGAGAATATCATGAATGAGCTCGATATAAAGGCGCTTTCTTCGCCCCGACAAGTCAGACAGGGTAGTATTATCGACAAAATCAAAACGGCTTGCCGGTTTGTCACCGCAGAGAAGATATATGATTATCTTCTGAGGAATGTTGACGATTTGCAGGTCTATGCCTGGTCGGAGCTGTTTGCGGAAGATGACCACAGAATCTGGTATGCAAAGCCGCCTGAAACAGAAGCTTCAACGCAGATCAAAAGCAATCAGGACAGCAAGGACGGCAACAGCCAGAACAGTAATGACATGAATTCTGATAACGGACAGTCGGGTAATGATACGGATAACAGCAATGGCAGCAACAGAAACGGTAACGCAGAAAATCCCGGAAATGAAGATGGAACGGGAAATGATATGCAGATGTCAGCTGAAACCGCCTCACAGCTTGAAAAGGACTGGAAAGAAATTTCGGAGAAAATGCAGATCGAAATAGAAGCGTTTTCAAAGGAAAAAGGCGATACAAGGGGCAGCTTCATTCAGAATCTGAATGCTGTCAACCGTGAGAAATACGACTATACGCAATTTCTGAAAAAATTCTCTGTAATGGGAGAAGCGATGCGTGTAAACGATGATGAGTTTGATTATATCTTCTACACCTACGGACTGAAACTATATGAGCGTATGCCGCTTATAGAACCGCTTGAATACAAGGAAGTAAAGCGAATAAAGGAATTTGTTATAGCAATCGATACATCAGGCTCGGTATCAGGCGAGCTTGTACAGAAATTCATTCAGAAGACGTACAATATCCTCAAAAACGAGGAAAGCTTTTTCACAAAGATAAATCTTCATATTATCCAGTGCGACACGGGCATACAGGAGGACAGAAAGATAACCTCTCAGGAAGAGTTTGACGATTATCTTGCTACAATGAAATTGCACGGATTCGGCGGTACGGATTTCCGCCCGGTATTCGCTTATGTTGATAAGCTGATACAAAGCAAAGAGTTTACAAATCTCAAGGGGCTTATATATCTTACAGACGGATACGGGGATTTTCCCGCAAGAAAACCGCCGTATGAAACGGCATTTGTATTCATAGACGATGAGTACAACAATCCCGTAGTTCCGCCGTGGGCAATAAAGCTTGTTCTTCCGTCGGATGAGATCTAAAGGAGCAGAGTATGAATATAAAAGAAGCAAAAGAACAGATAAAGAATGCCATGACGGCATATTTCACAAAGGACGAAACGGGCGGCTATGCGATTCCTGTTGAAAAACAGCGTCCTGTATTTCTGATGGGACCTCCCGGAATAGGCAAGACTGCGATAATGGAGCAGGTAGCGTCGGAAATGGGAGTAGGTCTGCTGTCGTACTCCATGACGCACCACACAAGGCAATCCGCACTCGGACTGCCGTTCATTGTACACAAGAATTACGGCGGTAAGGAATATGACGTGTCGGAGTACACTATGTCGGAAATCATCTCGGCAGTGTATGACCTTATGGAAAATACGGGTGTAAAAGAGGGAATACTGTTCCTTGATGAGATAAATTGCGTATCAGAAACGCTCGCCCCGATTATGCTCCAGTTCCTGCAATACAAGGTGTTTGGCAGACACAGAGTGCCTGACGGCTGGATAATAGTCACTGCGGGAAATCCGCCCGAATACAATAATTCCGTCCGTGAGTTTGACATTGTAACGTGGGACAGACTGAAAAGAATTGACATCGAGCCTGATTTTACAGCGTGGAAAGAATACGCTTACAAGGCGGGCGTTCATGCCTCTGTGCTTACCTATCTTGAAATTAAGAAAGCGGATTTTTACCGCATAGAAAGTACGGTTGACGGAAAATCGTTCGTTACGGCGAGAGGTTGGGAAGACCTGTCGCAGATGATAACCCTGTATGAGAAAAATAATATCAAGGTCGACATAAAGCTTATTCGTCAGTACATACAGCACGACATGACAGCGAGAAGCTTTGCGGCATATTACGACCTGTTCAACAAGTACAGGAGCGACTATCAGATAGACGAGATACTCAGCGGCAATGCAAGTGACAGCATAAAAGACAGAGCTGAAAACGCAAAGTTTGACGAGCGTTTATCCCTGCTCGGACTTATCCTTGACAGCGTTACGGCATCGGCAAAGCAGGTAACAGACGGCGAGGATATGCTCCGTGAAACACTTGTAACGCTGAAAGAATTCAAACTGAGAACGCATGACAGCGATATTTCCGCAGAAAAGCTGATGAATGAGCTTATAGCGGTAAAGAAAAAGGAACTTGAAAACGGCAAGCAGTCGTCAAGCATTTCCGTATCACGTCAGAAAACGCTCGCAAGAGCAATATCACAGCTTGAGAATATGACTGCGCTCACAGTCGGCAAGGACGGAAGAACGGCGTTTGCGGATATCAGGAGCAGATATGACAGTCTTGTGTCTGAGCTTAAAATTTCGGCGAAAACGGCACGGGATAAGATGTCAAACGCATTTATTTTCTGCAATGAAGTGTACACCGACGGACAGGAAATGCTGATACTTGTAACCGAGCTTACCGCAAACAGCTGCACGGCAAGATTTATTTCCGAGTTTGGATGTAAGGAGTATTACGAGCATAACAAGGCTCTGCTGTTTATCGACAGAAGCAAGGAAATTATGCAGAGACTCGAGGAGTTCGGGGAGATATAAACTGAACTGTGCAGCGCTTCATTTTATAAACAAACATACTTTTTCTACAAGCTGAAATGCCGCCCTGATGGGCGGCATCAGACTGTCGATAAACCTCTTGATTATATAAAAATGGGTGTCGCTTATTGCTTGCTCTGTTGGTTTTGCATCGTGCAAAACTTTTGGCAAGCAACCAAAGCATCCTTGCTTTGGGGCGTAGCCCCCGACAGGGTCTAGGGGCGGTAGCCCCAGTAATATAGCCCCTTTCCAGGGGAAAGGGGTTTGGGGATAGGGATTGAGAACAAGCACTTTTTTTGAAAAAACATACTTTTGCTACAAGCTGAAATGCCGCCCTGATGGGCGGCATAGAGAGTCTGAATAATAAACTGTGTAAATACCAATAATGACCATAAAGAAAATTGGGGTAAATTGGTATGAAAAACAGAAATCGCGGATTAAGCGAAAAGGAGCTCGTTCAGCTTCTGATGGCAGACTGTGAAAGCACAGGAGATATTCAGGCAAAACTGAAAAAGCTGTTTGCAGGAACGATCGAACAGATGCTTGAAGTGGAGATGGCTCTGGATGAAATAATCTGGCTGATTACTCTGCTTTGCAATCAGAGCATTGAAATCTACAATCTAAGAAACAGCGATAAAAAGCCGCTTCTCACCGAGGAAACCGTGGAACTCCTGACCTCCCCCGGCGAGCTTGCCGAATACAAGGACGCAATCACCGAAGCTATGCTGAAAGGCACAAAGCGCAATGTGGAAAGTGAAGATACTCCAAAAAACGCAGTAACAACCGAGTGAATGACGCAGAACTATTTACCCGGCTGTTCTATTACGGAACGGCGCAGCTGCACCTCGCTTCGGAAGAGGCGTGGCTTATGCCGTTCGGGTTTCTGCTGGATTTGTGGGAGTGTCATAAGCAGTTTATGGGGATTGCAAAGCCTAAGCGTGAAGCGGATATTGACGAGGTTGTGCCGGTGGGGATTTGATTGGAAAAGTGGTTGAAATAAGTGGGAATATATGGTATAATGAGTTTATAATGGCGTTAATCTGCCCGATAATCGGAATATGTATATGTTGGTAGATAACTCAGTTCCATTTCGTTGAAAGGTCGTGTGCTTATGTATATAATTAATTGTGTTGGCAAAAGAATAAAACGGACAGTTGCGTTGTTGATTGCAGCAACATTACTTTGCAGTTTGACAGGCTGTGCCAAAGGACCAACAGGAAACAATAATTTAAGTTCTGACATCGATTCAAATAACGCTGATGAAACGGAATTTGATATAGAACGTGTCCGGAAAAGTTTCGTTATAAAAGGGGTGCCCTTTGAATTGCCAAAGAGAATTGGCGATTTGGATGATGCGTGGACATACCAAAAGCGTGAAACGCATTATGTTGACGATACAGGATTGGCTGATTTTTATTTTAACGGAAAAGAAATGTTTGTAGCGGGAATCGGTGACTTTATAGAAGGACAGGAAGAGGATGGGTTTATTTACGATATCGCTCTTGAATCGGATGATTGCTCAATTGGGGGTATAACGCCAAATGTTTCAACAAAGGCTGATGTGCTGAAGAAATACGGAGAGCCGTCAAAAATAAATAATTTTGAGGATAGGGGCTTATATAGGTATATTTACGGCACTCAAGACAGCAATCAAAAACTATTTTTCATAGAGCATAGCCAAATGTTCACCGTGGTGTTTTATGCTGAAAATGATGTCGTACAAGGTGTAAGGGTAGTTTATAATACCTTGGACGAATAAAGGAAAATTAATTATACTAAATTGCTTATTGACAAATTCCAATTCATCGCACTTTAATACAATAAAGGAGCAACCAAGATCCATGCTGTTGTAGATGGATTGGGCAATCCTGTTTGCTTTATGCTTACAGGTGGTCAGGTTCACGATTCCAAGGCGGCAGTAGATGTTTTATCGGAAATTGACATATCCGGCAGTAATATTCTCGGTGATAAAGCCTATGGTACTGAAAAAATCAGAACTTACATTACCGGGCAAAATGCAAAATACACAATTCCGCCAAAGGAAAACAATTCTGACCCGTGGTATTGTGATTATTGGTTGTATAAGGAACGTCATCTGGTTGAGTGTTTTTTTAATAAAATCAAAGCTTTTCGCAGAGTTGCTACTCGTTATGATAAGCTTGCTTCATCGTTTCTTGCTTTCGTACACGTTGCTTCCATTTGGCTTTTGTCTAAATGATACAACTCTTTTGAGTTTTCAGATACGCTCTAGTATGTTGGTATTGAAATTTTAAGTTGGGATGTGATATAATGAGGAAAATGGGTGAAAATCTGCCTTATAAATTTGGAGATGGCACATTCTTTTTTAGGAGCAAAAAAGAAATGACTAAAATACTTGTTCTGATTTCTGTGGTGATTTTTTTTACAGCCTGTACGGTAAAGACAACGGAAAAGTTGACTGATGTAAGACATCCGTATGGTGTTTTTATCGGAGCAGAAAAGGAAAAACTGTTGTCGCTAAACAACTATGACGTTCTTGTTATTGATGCAGAATTATTGACAGCCGAGGATATTGATGTGATACACCAAAACGGAAACAACGAGATATATTCCTATCTTAATATTGGTTCAGTAGAAGACTTTCGCAGCTATTACGAAGAATTTTTGCCTTTTACCATAGGCGAATACAAGGATTGGGATAATGAAAAGTGGATAGATGTATCATCAGAAAAATGGCAGAAACACATCGTTGAAGCAGCGGATGAACAGGTGGATAAGGGAGTTTCAGGACTATTTGTGGATAATACCGATGTTTACTATGCATTTCACGAGCAGAAAATATACAATGCGTTACTAGATATTTTCAACACTTTTACTGAAAAAGGAATAAAGGTAATTGTGAATGGCGGCGATGTGTTTATAAGTGAAGTAATAAATAATCGCTCTATCCCAACTTGCATAAAAGCGGTTAATCAGGAAACCGTATTTACATCAATAAATTTCGATGATAAATCCTTTGGCGAAAATAATTGGGAGAATAGAGAGTATTTTATTGAATATCTTAATGTCTGCAAACAAAACGGTATGGATGTTTTGCTTATTGAATATGGCGCAAACGATAAACTGAGGAAAAAGGTCATGGATTACTGCAATAAAAATGATTATGTATGCTATTTTGCTGACTCTTTGGCGCTTGATTGATAAATAGCCATTTCTCAATCAGACATATCTGCCGTAAATTAAGTGATATGCTGTGTTCGTTTTAGCATATTCAGCTGTAATAGTCAATGCAAAAGGGGAAGAGCGGAGCATTGAGAAATGAATGCACTGGATCTACCCCAAAATCTGTGTAAACCACAAACGTGCATTAAGTGAAATCAGTAAGCTCAGGTAACATTTTGATGAGTCCAGAGCTTATTCATAGTAACACAAATCAATTGAGTTCCGGCGCGGCGGTCATTCGGGAATGCGGCCACTGTAGTACAGTGCGAGTTGAGTGTATATCTGCGCCCGGTCCTGCCGGCGGCCAGTCCACTTTTTGGTGATGTCCAGCATGGCGAGATACAGCATCTTGAACAGGCTGTCATCTGTCGGGAAAACAGCCTTGGATTTAGTCATCTTACGCAGCTGCCGATTGAAGCCCTCTATGGAATTGGTGGCATAAATCAGCCGCCGAAGCTCCTCCGGGAACTTGAAATATGTGCTGAGATTTGCCCAGTTTTCTCTCCGGGATTTTGAGATCTTAGGATATTTCTTGTCCCAGATTTCAGCGAAATCGTCCAGGGCAGCAAGTGCTGACTGCTCATTACTATCATGTCCAGCCTTGCGCAGGAGGAAAGCAGAAGCATTTCAGAAAACTGCACATGGGGGCAAAGAAAACGTTTCGCAGACGGCAAGGTCACCGTACCTTTCAAGCGATTTCTCGGCTATGACCGCGGTCCTGATGGCAATCTGGTTCTGAACCCGGATGAAGCGGTCACTGTTCGCCGCATCTACAGTATGTTCATACAGGGAATGTCACCATACGGTATAGCCACGCACTTGACTGCTGACGGCATTAAATCACCCGGCGGTAAAGATAAATGGAATGCCGGAGCCGTCCGCAGTATCCTTACCAATGAGAAATACAAGGGCGATGCGCTCCTACAGAAATCCTACACTGTGGACTTCCTCACTAAGAAGAAAAAAGTCAACGAGGGTGAAATTCCTCAATACTATGTGGAAGGCAACCACGAAGCCATCATCAGCCCGGACGTGTTTGAGCAGGTGCAGCGTGAGTTGGTACACCGAAAGGCAAACAATGGCAGACACAGTAGTGTTCACCTTTTCTCCGGCAAGATACGCTGCGGTCAATGCGGTGAGCGGTACGGCTCAAAGACATGGCACTCCACCAGCAAGTATCGTCGTGTAGTCTGGCAATGCAATCACAAATTCGACAACGATGAACATTGCACCACGCCGCATCTGACGGATGAGGACATCAAGTCACTCTTTATTTCAGCGGTAAATCAGTTGATTGGACAAAAAGAAACGATAACAGCGGCTCTTACAGTGTCCCTTGATGTAGCCTTTGACCTTACCGACCTCAAAGCGGAACAGGTCGAACTGGAAAGTGAAATGGCGGTGGTTTACGACCTCATTGAAAAGTGCATCTATGAAAACGCACACACTGTTCTCGACCAGGAAGAATACCAAAAACGCTATGATGGTCTGACAGCACGGTTTGACGCTACCAAAACTAGGCTTGAGGCAGTCGAAGATGCCATCCATAGCAAGCAGTCCCGCAGGGCAAAGATTGAGGCTTTCCTCGAAGCCCTGGCAAAGACTGAATTGGTGGACACCTTTGATATCGCCCTCTGGTGCGGACTGGTGGATTTCGTGACCGTCCACGGAAAGGACGATGTGCGGTTCACCTTCAAAAACGGACAGGAAATAAAAGCATAACCCCATAGACGCAGAAACGCCTCACCACTGGATTTGATTCCGGTAGTGAGGCGGTTTTTCTGTTATTTAAGGATTAGCCTTCGATAATTCCATCATTATCGTCTTCGTCTGAATCGATGGTTTCACCACAGTTGGTGCATTCCCATTCATCATCCCAATACATGATACCACCACAATTAGGGCAATTTTTAAAGTATCTCTCCCCAGTGTCATCTTCTAATTCACCGGAGCAATAAGGGCATCTGCTATACTCGGATTCGTCGTAAACTTTGTCACAAAACGGGCACATCTGCATAATTTTGTCCTCCTTATAATTTCATAATGGTTTTGCTTTACGCAGCACACTTTGTGTATGTATCAACAAGTGTCTGATGCGGCAACAGGTCAATCCCTAACGCTGCGGCCTCAGCTGCTTTTTCAACAGAATGATGTCTGCCACCAGATAAGTTTCTGATATGTTGGCTAACATCAAAAGGCTCCTGTGGAGAAGTGTACACTCTAACAGGAACTACTTCTTCAATCACCGGCGGAGCTGTCTGAACTATGGTGATGGACTCAGGCAGGTTTTCCGGTGTTTTGCTTAGGCTGTTTTCGAGGGACTCCCACAGTTCCTTGATGGCCTCCTTATTTTTAAGGCCAATTATAATCCCGATAATAACTGTGACACTGATTCCTGCCATGAACAGCTGCTTCTTATGAGCCTTAACCCAAGCAATAAATCCTTTTTTATTTTCTTCCATTTGCATGCCTCCTTTACAAATCGTCGATATCATACCCACCGTAATACGCCAAAGCCTGAGCAATGAATAAACATCCTGCTTTCCCATAATTCCTCTCGTGCTGAAGCGCTATATCTCCATCGAGGAAGAATGGAGCCGTGTACTTGGCAATAAACTGCGGGGTAATTTTTCCGTCAAGCTCCGGTTCCATGTTGTGGCCCACAAGATACTCGTGCAGCAGTTTAACAACTCTCTGCACTGTATCACTGTCGTATCCAAGGTCCTTCATGTCAGAGATAACTTGATAGTAGCCATGAAGGGCGTATGTGTGCATCATTCCTTCGGCATCAAAATTTTCAAACATTTCAAGAATGCGCTCCACATCATCAGGACTCCACTCTTGTGGGGCCTTTGAAATAAGCGTGTCCGCCATTTGCATAAATGGCGCTGAACGAGGGGCATCATAAAAGTTCCAGTTCTCGTGAGCGTACTCCAGAAAATCGTCGAATTTTATACTACCGATTTTCGATGTAGTAGGAACACGGCCCATGAATTTTATGCTTTTAGCAAACTCCAAATAAATTAGGTTTTCATCATGCTTGCGTTCCAACTCCGCTACCTTTTTAGCGATGGCAGTATCAAAATCGAAATCCGGATCATTTATAAGATCATAGATTTCTTTCGCCGTAAATCCGATGCCTATAAGCAGTTTGATGCCCCATATCCTTTCGATGTCCTCATCACTGTAATCACGATATTTATTCGTTGGATTACGACTCTCGTTGGTAGGAAGGAGCTTTTCTTTCTCGTAATATCTAAGCATATCACGAGTTATGCCAAGATTCTCAACCACCCATTTTACTGAGTATCCCATCTGATCACCACCTTTCGATTATATAATACACCTTGGTGTCACACCAAGGTCAATGGGTTTCTCGAAAAAATTGTAAATATTCTATGTACAGAGAAACCCCACCACAAAGTAGTAGTGAGGTTTCTGTCATTTCTGTTCTGAATTTATACGAGCCAATGTTTCTAATAAATGCCAACCGATGGCTTCGGGGTCATAGTTATTAGCTTCGCAGATGAACCGCAGTCCATCCGAGGTCAGCAACCGACCATTGTTTCTGTTGCGGCACAGCTGCTCATAATCAGCAATCTGCCTCTAAGTGAGTGTCTTTTTCATAATTGTCCTCCAAATAAAAACAAGCGGGCAGTCCAGGCTTTCCGTTTACACCGCAAGAGCAGTTTTTACACCGCAACGGGATACTTTTTAATTATTCCACGGTTTTGTATCAAACTCAGTATGATTATTTCAAGAAAACGGCTGTCGATACGCTCGGTTTCCTGTTTTACAAGGTCGCACATTGCCTTTACCTCACGCTCGGCGGTGAAAACCTCGCCGTGTTTGGTTACACGTTGTCTGGATTTTATTTGTTGTTGCACTTAATCACCCGTTTTGAGCAAATTTATCAATTAATTCTGAGTAAATTCGTTTTTATATCAAATATTATAGCATAATGATGCAAATTTATCAAGTTGCACCTGTTATAATTTGATTACAATCAAATTTAAGGTGGATAAATGAACGATGCTTTTGATTTCGGCTTAATTCTGAAAGGGCTCAGAAAAGAAAAAGGCTGGACGCAGGAAGAACCGGCAAATAAAATAAACAAGGAAAGCTCAATAATCAGCAGATATGAAAAAATCTGCAAAGCCCTACTTTTGATACGGTAAGAGCGTTTTCGGCTTTATTCAACGTTTCTATGGATTATCTGTCGGGTATGGAACGGCAATCGAATATTTCTGCTATAGGTCTTAACGAAAAGCAAAGAAATATAATAACGCAGTTAATTGAGCAATTCCGTGAGCATAACGTAATAACAAGCAAACAGCTTACCGATAAGCAATCGTGTTTACTCGGTCAGATACTGGCGGAATTTCTGAAATAAATGCAAAGCACCGCCTGCACGGGAAATATGCAGGCGGTGCTTGAAAATCGCATAAGAAAAAGCGGTCACGGGGCTGTATCTTTCCCTGTGACCGCTTGATTGTTTAATTTATGTCTGCTCACGCTTTTTGAGTATCTTGCGGAAGGTAAGAGCGAAGATAACTGTACAGCAGATTGCCGAGGTAGCATCCGCTACGGATTCAGCGAGATATACACCCTTTACACCGAGAAGATTCGGCAGGATAAGGGCAAGAGGGATAAGCAGTATCGCTTTACGCAAAAGGGCTATGAACAGTGAAATTTTAGCCTGACCGAGAGCAACGAACATATTCTGGCAGGTACGCTGAAGTCCGAATATGGTCATGCCGGTAAGGAAAAGGGGCATCATTCTGCCGACTGTTTCTATAAGTGCGGTATCGTCCGTGAACATTCCTGCGACAAATTCGGGGAAGGTAATCATAAACAGGTTTGACAGGGCGAAGAACGAGAACATAATTATCACGGAATATTTAAAGCAGAGGCGGACACGGTCTGTGTTGCCCTTGCCGTAATTGTAGCTGACTATCGGAACAAAGCCCTGTGCAAAGCCGCTCAGAGGCACGGCGGCAAACTGCATTGCGCTCTGCATTACCGTAAGGGTGCTGACGTATATATCGCCGTAGCCGCTAAGCGAGCCGTTTAGGACGAAGCCGACAAGACTTTCCGTACTTGCCATTATAAACGGGGCGATTCCAAGAGCGAACAGCGATCTGATTATCTTTATATCCGGCTTAAGATATTTCGGCTTTATTTTCAAAGTCGCTTTGTCGGATACAAGAAAGCCGACTATTATAAAGGCGCTTACCGCCTGCGATATTACCGTTGCGAGAGCGGCGCCCGTTACGCCCATACCGAATACATAGATAAAAAGCGGATCAAGGCCTATGTTGAGGATTGCGCCGATTATTACGGCTATCATTGAAATTCCGGGTCTGCCCTGTGCATTTATGAACGAATTAAGTCCGGTTGCGAACATTACGAACAGCGTGCCTGTAAGGTATACCGAGAGGTAGTCTGTGGCATAGCCGATAGTAGCGTCGCTTGCGCCGATAAGGCGGAGCAGGGGCTCCATAAAGATGTAGGTTATGCCCGATGTTACTACAGTAAACAGCACAAGCAGTGAAAAGCCGTTGCCGAGTATCCTGTGCGCTCTTTCACGGTCGCCCTTGCCGAGCGCTATTGAGGCAAGCGGTGCGCCGCCACCGCCGACTATCTGTGAAAATGCCGAGATAAGAATGATTATCGAGCTTGTAACACCGATACCTGCCAGCGCATCTGTGCCGATAAGCTCTATGTGTCCGATGAAGACCCTGTCAACTATGCTGTACAGCAGGTTTATAAGCTGTGCCGCAAAGCCCGGCAGTGCCATTTTAAGTATAAGAGGCAGCATCGAGGCTGTGCCGAGCCGTTCTTCGTATTTGTTATCCATTTAAAGTATCTCCGTGTTTTGTCTTTCTATTTATAGAGTATAGCACTTAAATCATAAAAAGTCAAAGCAGGGAGGGTGGCTGAAAGCCACTGTAAATTCCGCCTGCGGCAATGTGCCGCTTCAAATTCCGCCTGCGGCAATGTGCCGCTTCAAATTCCGCCTGTGGCAATGTGCCGCTTCAAATTCCGCCTTTGGAAATGTCTGAGGTTGGCAAGGCTTGCGTTATCGGCGGGTGACTGAAAGTCACTGTAAATTCCGCCTTTTGAATTGTTAGCAATCAGCTAAGGTTAGTTGAACGGCGGGAATAAACAAAGCAGTAATTAATATAAAGCGGTCACTGGGCTGTATCTGTTCCTGTGACCGCCGGTTTTTTATTTATTTCCGCTCACGCTTTTTGAGTGAGCGGTAAATCCTTGTTTACTGAATGCTTGTTATTACAAAAACAAAAAGACAGCGCCGCCCGGCACTGCCTTTAATGTTTATAAATTTATTGCAATTACGCCTGTTCACTGGGGGCAAAGCCTGTTCTTTTCAGAGCCTTTGAAATTGCGAGAGCGGCAAAGTATGCGAGAACTACGCTTGCTATATCCTTTATAAGATATGGTGCTGATACGAGCAGGAAGCTGGATAACAGATCCTTGCCTGCAACGAGAGCGTACTGTACAAATCCGCAGATATGGCAAGCGGCAACGCCTAAGATGCCCATTGCTATTCTAAGCGGTATACGGAACTTTTCGGGCATATTTCTGAATGCGATTCCGCTGATGGCCGCCATAGCGATAAAGCCGATTATAAATCCGCCAGTAGGACCTACTATTGAAGCGATTCCGCCCTTGAAGCCGCTGAATACGGGAACACCTACCGCACCGAGCAGAACATAAACGACCGTTGAAACGGTTGCTCTTGCCGTGCAGAGATAAAAGCCGCAGAGGGCTATCGCAAAGGTCTGTAATGTAACCGGTACGCCGGAGGGCATCGGTATTGCTATCTGCGAAAGTACTGCCGTAATTGCCGCAAAGAGCGCACAAAGTACGATTGTTGTGATTTTCTGTCTGTTCATATTTTTTGTTTCCTTTCCATTTTGTCAAACGACTTTAACAGAATACCACCGACGGCTCCTCGTGTCAACTAAACCGCACAAATGGGTGACAATCGAGAATGGTCTGCGTTATAACTTAATAACATAATTGTACAAAATAACTAAAAGTTATGTGGTAAATGTGTGAAAAATGCAAATTGATTTTTTGGCGGGAAGAGGTTATAATAAATTTATTGAGAATGTTGTAAACTTTTAACAACACTCATAAGAATGAAACATATACAATTTGTTTGGAGGTAATTAAAATGAAGATGAGAAGATTCATCGGTGCAGCAGCTGCAATGGCAGTAGCAGGCACACTTACAGTAGGCGCAGCAGCAGAAACTTATAATGCTTATATCGGTTTCCAGACAGCACCTTACTCATTCAGAAACTCTTTTGATGACGCTTCATATGGTAAGGACGTTGCAGACGGCAAGTACTTCAACAGCGTAATCGTATGGGGCGGTAACGACCCTGAAACATTCCCTCAGTATGAAGATAAATTCGATGATGATATGCCGGATGGTAGTGGCGGCTATGTTATTCCTGCTACATACACAGATGTACAGATCGACAAGGACGGCACATACAAGGTTGGTATTACTGACTTTGACTGGGCACTCGACAGTTCTTCTTCTTTCAACCTTCTGTTTGTTTCAACAGATATTCCTTTCAACAAGGACGCAGGTGAAGACGGTGAATCTATCGCTAAGTTCTCTGACTGCAAGATTATCGTTGACGGTACAGTAACATCAGAAGTTGCTGATCCTATCATTGATACAGAAGACGGTAAGAAGTCAGGTCATACTAAGATTCTGTTCGCCAACATCTGGAACGATGCTCTTAAGAAAGATGGTTATAACGGTGCATACCCCACAAAGTCTTTAGAGATTGAATTTACAGTTTCAGGTCTTGACGCTCAGCAGCCTGCTGATACAACAGCTCCCGCTGACACAACAGCTCCCACAGCAGGCGATTCTACAAAGCCCAACACAAACACAGGTGTTG
>OLSE01001225.1_pt1 | contig 22263 bp, 18 predicted proteins | sample 1673191 | NCBI WGS metagenome assembly OLSE01 (sample SAMEA3136764, study PRJEB25190) | human gut metagenome | biome: human gut; feature: human-associated habitat; material: faeces | place: Austria | collected 2013
ATTTCCACGACACAAACAGCCACCAGCACTAACCCGGAAGGTATGCAGGGGTTATATTTGCGAATGAAATCGAAACGGCAAAAGAACAAGTTGCATCCTTAGAAGCGCAACAAGTAGATGCGATCATTGCGATCGTTCATTGTGGAAATGGAGATGCCCCTGTTACTTCAAAGATGATTGCACAAGGAGTAGATGGCATTGATGTGATCATTGATGGCCATTCTCATTCTCAGGAAAACGAAATAGTGAATGATACACTAATCGTTCAAACCGGAAGTAATGGTGAAGCCGTGGGACAACTGGAACTGACATTTGATGAAGAAGGTGTCAAAGCGCAGGAAACTTTAAAAACGGCAGCTGACCTTGTGGATGTTGAACCATTAGCCACTGTTGAAAATGAAATCGCATCCATCAATGCCAGTCAGCAGGAGCTATTAAATACACCGGTAGCCGAATTTAATACGACTTTAAGAGCCGGTAATGTAGGCGTTGTCGCCATTACCCGTGTTGTCGAAACGAATCTGGGCGATTTGGTTGCCGATGCCTTCAAACAAAAAGGAGAAGAATTCGTCAATGGAAGCATGCCGGTCGTTGCGCTGGAAAATGGCGGAGGTATTCGTGAGAAAATGCCAAATGGAACCATTACGCGCGGTGATTTAATGGCAGCTTTTCCTTTCTCCAATACCCTATATATGAAGGTAGTAACACCGAATATTCTTTATGCGATGATGGAACAATCCATTGTGGAAATGGATGGACAGGATCCAGAAACAGGAATGCTTCTTCAACAAAGCAATTCCGGTGGCTTCTTACAGGTTAGTGGATTTAACGTAGTACTAGATCCAGATTCTGATACCGTGCAGTCCATTACATTAGATAACGAAACAACACCATTAGATAGAAATGATACAAGTCGCGAAATTTTACTTGTCGGCAACAACTATATTATGAGTGGTGGAAGTGACTATTCTATGTTGTCTTCTTTGCCAAAATATGGAGAAGCCGGCGGTGAATTGGAAACCATTGAAGCGTATATACAAAGTGTAGATTTAACACAATATGCCAGACCGCAGGGAAGAATTCAATATACCGGTGGAAACTATCAGCCTAAAGATTATGAAGCTACGATTCAGGTATTAAGCACGGAAGGTTCTCCTTTTGCCAATCAAAGTGTAGATTTAGTTGTGGATGGCACGCAGGAAATGAGTGTTAAGACCGATGAAAACGGTTATGCCAAGGTTACGGTCAGCGATGGTGCACACAATATTCGCCTACAGGAAAATAATACAGAAATTTATATTGATAACTACTTGGGTTTCGGTATTATTGAAGATAGTATTCGTGGTTCATATCCGGTTTTAAATACGATACAAACACCAGCCGATCAAGAAGAACCGACACAACCGGAAGAAGATAAACCGCAGGAAGAACAAAAGCCAGAAGAAAAACCGGAACAAGAAGATTCTCAAACAAATGATGGTACAGAAACCTCTACGGAAACAAATATGGCATTGTGGATCGGTATTTTAGCTGTAAGTGTTGTTGTGCTGATTATCATTGGTGTCCTTATTAAGAAAAAGAAATAGAATAGAATTTACTTTTTCACTTCGGCCTTGATAAAAAAAGTTCGTTTTTATTGACAACAATATTTGTAGTCTGTATAATGAAAATGCATTCAAGGATTGTAACTGTTAAGCAGGCAACACCTAATAAGTATTCTAAGAGAAGTTTTTCTTTTAGAATTATTAGGTGTTTTTTTTATTGAAGTAAGAGGCGGTGAAATTTGATGATTATTAAGAAAATCTTTAATAACAATGTTTTATTAGGAGAAGATGAAAATAAAAATGAAGTTGTTTTAATCGGTAATGGAATCGCCTTTCATAAGAAAATAGGAAATCAAGTTGATATATCAAAAATACAAAAGAAATTTGTATTTGATACAACAGATTTAAATGAGAAATTCAAACAATTGTTTGAAGAAATTCCTGTTCAATATGTAGAACTTTGTTCTGAAATCGTTGATATGGCACAAAAAGAATTACAAGTTCAATTTGATTCAAATATTTATATCGCATTATCCGATCATATCGCTTATGCGATTAGAAGATATGAGGACAATCAAGTTTTAAAGAATGCTCTTTTATTTGAGATAAGAAAATTTTATCCAAGAGAATATAAAGTTGCCCTAAAAGCTCTAAAATACATATTTCATGATACTGGTATTTATATGGAAGAAGATGAAGCAGGATATATTGCAATGCATTTCGTTAATGCGCAACAAAATGGAGAGCAGATGGATCAAACAATTAAGGTGACTAAGATTGTAGATGATATCTTGCATATTGTTGAATATCACTATCAAATTAAACTAGATGAAAATTCTTTAAATTATACACGTTTTGTGACACATATACGTTATTTTGCCCGGCGGTTGTTTACAGAGGGGATGAGCCATCAAACGGATGATACATTGTATGAACAGATTCGTAATCGTTATCCGGATGCGAATCAATGTACTTTGAAAGTGAAACGATATATTGAAGAAAATTACAATGTCTCTATTACAAAAGATGAAATGACATTCTTTATGTTACATATTAATAGAGTTTGTGCAAGAGATAGATGATTGGGAATGGGTTGTAACTGTTCTGCAGGCAATACCTGAACAATGAAAAAAGCAATTCTTTTTTCGTATGTTCAGGTTTTTATTTGGTTTTTACTGATTGGCCATCAGAAAAATATAAACAGAAAGAGGAGAAAAGAATGAACAAGTATGAAGAAATTGCGAAACAAGTGGTTGAACACGTAGGTGGGATATCAAATGTAGAAGCCTTGACAAATTGTATGACTAGACTACGATTTACTTTAAAAGATTTAAATAAAGCTGATGTCAAGAAACTGGAAGCTGTTAAAGGTGTACAGGGTGTCGTAAATAAGAACGGACAATTTCAGGTCGTAATTGGTTCGGATGTATCACATGTTTGTGATGAAATCAAAAAAATGGGATCTTTTTCAGATACAATTCAAACGAAAACAGAGCATGTATCTGTTATAAATCGAGTTTTAGGCGCCATCACTGCTATTTTTCAACCAGTGATTCCGGCTATTTGTGGAGCTGGTATGCTCAAGGCTGTATTGGCACTCTTAACTGCATTAAGTTGGATTAGTACAGAAAGCCAGACATATGTTTTATTAAATATGTTTGCGGATGCTGCTTTCTATTTCTTGCCAATTTATTTGGCATTTTCCAGTGCAAAATATTTTAAATGTAATCCATACATTGCAGCGGTCTTAGGCGCTATTTTGATACATCCTACATTTTCTGGATTAGTAGCAGCTGCTGAGCCTGTTACTTACTTTGGAATTCCTGTAAAATTGGTATCTTATGGAAGCTCTGTAGTGCCTCCAATTTTGATTGTTTGGTTACAATCGTATGTTGAAAAGTTTGCTAATAAAGTAAGTCCAAATGCAGTAAAAGTTTTCCTTGCACCACTGATTGAGTTCTTTATTTTGTGCCCTATTTGCCTGATTGTGATTGGGCCTTTAGGATCTGTAGTAGGAGATGTATTATATGTTGTGTTTGACTTTTTAAATAATCAGGCTCGTTGGGTAATTCCAGTACTAATGGGAGCATTCTGTCCATTGTTTGTTATGACGGGAATGCACTATAGTTTTATGCCAGTTCAATTAGCACAATATGCAACATTAGGATATGGAACATTACTTGGCCCAGGAATGTTAGCAAGTAATATCTCTCAAGCGGGTGCATGTTTTGCGGTTGCGTTGCGCACAAAGAATAAAGAACTTCGTTCAACGGCTATTTCTGCAGGAACTACAGCACTGTTTGGAATCACTGAACCAGCATTATATGGTGTGACCATGCGTTTAAAAACGCCGCTTTGGTGTGTTATGGTAAGTGGTGGTATTGCCGGACTATGGGGCGGATTGGTGAACATGAGAACTTATGCATCGGCCACAGCTGGAATTACGGCATTACCAGTTTATATAACAGATGACATGATGAATGTTGTAAATGCAGTGATTTGTATTATTATTGCCCTTGTATGTTCTTTTGTCTTAACTTTAATTTTTGGTATGGGACGAAAAAATAAAGCGGATAAAAACTTTGAAGAGGCAAAACAAGCTGAAAGCGCAAATAGTCAAAGTAACTCTGTAAACACGTATAGCTCTATATATTCCCCTTTAAATGGAAAACTGGTAAAGTTAGAAAATGTAAATGATGATGTTTTTTCAAAGAAAGTAATGGGTAGTGGAATTGCAATTTTCCCAGAAAGTGGAAAAGTTTGTGCTCCTTTTGATGGAAAAGTAAATACAGTTTTTCCAACAAAGCATGCAATTGGTCTAACGAGTGATGAAGGAATCGAGTTGATTATTCATGTTGGTTTGGACACTGTTGAATTAAATGGAGAAGGCTTTGTACAGCATGTTCAAGATAATCAAGAAGTGAAAAAAGGAGACTTATTATTGGAGGTTGATTTAGACTTCATTCAGAAGAAAGGCTATGATATCACGACACCTATTATTGTTACAAATTCATCTTCCTATATAGATGTAATAGAGACTGATAAAACACAGATAAAAATTGGTGAAGAATGTATTAAAGTCTTTAAATAGTGAGGTAAAGTATGGATTATATATTTCCTAAAAACTTTTTGTGGGGTGGTGCAGTAGCTGCAAATCAGTGTGAAGGTGCCTGGAATGAAGATGGTAAATTAGATTCAATTCAAGATCATATGCCGTTTGGTATTGTTAAAGAACCCACAGAAAATGTACCAAAAGAAAATTTAAAATTAAAAGGAATTGATTTTTATCACCATTATAAAGAAGATATAGCTTTATTCGCTCAAATGGGGTTTAAGATATTTCGATTCTCAATTGCATGGAGTCGTATTTTCCCAAGAGGAGATGAAGAATTTCCAAATGAAAAAGGCTTATCATTCTATGACCAAGTCATTGATGAGTGCTTAAAGTATAATATCGAACCTATGGTTACAATATCGCATTATGAAACTCCATTTTATTTATCAAAAAAATATGATGGATGGAAAAGTCATGAAATGATTGAGTTTTATGTTCGATATGCAAAAGTTCTTTTAAATCGTTATAAAGGGAAAGTAAGATATTGGATTACTTTTAATGAGATGAATTCACTATGGAACTTTCCTTTGATGGGAGCTGGAATTTGGACTCCTTCTAGTCAATTATCTAAACAAGATCTATATCAAACTGCACATCATGAATTTATTGCGAGTAGTAAAGTAGTCAAACTTGCTCATGAAATTGATCCATCAAACAAAGTGGGTTGTATGATTTTAGGGTTGGCAAATTATCCTAGAACTGCGAATCCAGATGATGTGATGGCTGCATTGAATGAGGATCATCGAGGATTATTCTTTGCGGATGTATTGATGAGAGGATATTATCCATCTTATGCACTTAAAGAGATGAAAAGATATAAAATAGAGCTTAAGACAAGTAAAGAAGAACTAGAAACTTTGAAAAATACATGTGACTTTTTATCTTTTAGTTACTATATGTCTAAATGTATCGCAAAAGATGCAAGTTTGTATGAGGAAGGAAAAGGAAATTTAACAACAGGAGTAAAAAATCCATATCTAAAAGAAAGTGAATGGGGATGGGCTATTGACCCACAGGGTTTACGTTATCTTTTAAATACCTATTATGAACGTTATCAAAAGCCTTTATTTATTGTAGAAAATGGATTGGGTGCTAAGGACGTTTTAATGGAAGAGTCAGTAAATGGCTGGTATGTAGATGATATATATCGTATTAATTATTTGAATGATCATTTAAAGGAAGTCTGGAAAGCGATTGAAATAGATGGTGTTGACTGTTTAGGATATACGGCTTGGGGATGTATTGATTTAGTTAGTGCATCAACTGCACAAATGAGTAAAAGATATGGATTTATATATGTCGATAGAAATGACGATGGAAGCGGAACACTAAAGCGTTATAAAAAAAGAAGTTTCTTTTGGTATAAAGATATTATTTCTTCCAATGGAAAGTTATTAAAGTAGAAGACAAAGGCTATTTGGAATATATTCTGTAATAGCCTTTGTCTTTTTTATAGAATAAAACAACAAAAATACAACAAAAAAATAACAAAAGCATTGACATTTTATTAGGGGGAGGGTTACTCTTAAAAAGAGCTTAAAGGACACTGTACAAGAGATTTTACATGTTGTTCTGATGAAGTTTAAGGAGAGGAAATCATGAAAAAAACGAAAAAAGCTTTGGCTGCATCTATGGCGTTAGGTGTAACTCTAACCATGGGTGCAACGACAACAATTTTGGCGCAAGAGGAAACAACAGTAACTGTTGCTCCTGAAGCTTACAGCTATGGAAATTATGTTACCTCAGACAAAACAACCTATGAAGTAGGAGAAACGATTTATGTAAGATGTAATGTAGATTCATGGTTACATGGACATCACTGGTTTATTGGTGACCAAAGTATGAACGATTATGATAGCGAGTTTTCTACGGTTGCAAGTAACGCAGGTTCTATGACAATTCGTTGTACTGCCGGAATATTCGGTAAAGTTACCGTAGGTAGTATCGATGTTACTGTAAATGCCAACCAAATCAATTATGTCGCAGCGCAAGGTGGTAGCGTATCTGTGCCATCTGAAACATTGACATCTATGGATCAAAATCCTACAGGTTCTATCGCAACTCCAAATGGAGGATATTATTTTGTGAATTGGACAGATGCTAATGGAGAAGTGGTAAGTACAGATCCTGGCTTTGTTCCTCAAAGTCGTTTTTCCAATACATATACAGCTAATTTTGCGGAATTAAAAACGGCATCTTTAACAGTAAACTATGTAGATGGTGAAGAAGTTGTTGCGACAAAAACTTACACTTCTGAAGCAGGAATACCTGGTCAGGAAGCTACTTTTGACATTTCACTAGAAATACCGGAAGGATATGTTTCTGTAACTGGAATCGATACCATCCATACAACAGTTGCATATGGTACAAGTAGTGTTGTGGAAGTAGAAATCGAAAAAGAAAAGAGTCCGGAAAAACCGACAGAGGACAAACCGCAGGAACCTACAACACCAGCGCAGACTGAACAATCAAAAGAAGAAACAAAGAAAGCAGATGGAACAAATACATCGGCAAATTTATCCATTGTTGGAGCACTTGGCTCTATGAGCGTTGCTCTGGTTGGTATGATTGCCTTGCTTAAAAAACGTAAATAGTTAGTAGAATGACTAGGAAGCAATCTTCCTAGTTTTTCTATGCTCAAAAAATAGAACCTCATTATGATCAGTATTATGATCTTGAGGTTCTATTTGTTTATTTATGATAATAATCTTTTAAAAATTGACTTCGATATTCATAGAAAGTATCATCTATCAAGGCTTGTCTGGCTTCTTCGATCAACCGAAGAATAAAGCGAAGATTGTGTTGCGAAGCTAAGTTAAAATACAAGTGACGTTTTTCTTTGTCCTGAGACTTTAATAATTCACGAAGCTGTCCTTTGGTCCATCCGGCTTTACAAACAGGGCAGTCACAGTCATCATCAAGTGGTTCCATACTGTCTTTAAAACGAGAATTGGCAAGATTGATATTGCCATATCGTGTATAGATCTTTCCGTGACGAGCCTCTCTTGTTGGTGCCACGCAGTCAAAGGTATCCGCTCCCATTTCAATTCCAATCAAGATATCGTCTGGATGGGACAGCCCTAAAAGATGTCGTGGCTTGTTTTCCGGCAGTTCTTCACAACACCATCGTAAAATATCTCCCAGGTTTTCTTTTAAGAAGGCACCGCCTAAGCCATAGCCATCAAAATCCATCTTGGCAAATTTTTTCGAAGTGGATCGACGTAAGTCTTCCCATCGGCCACCTTGGATGACACCATATAAAGCTTGGTAATAACCTAGATCGTACTGATGTTTTCGATGTTCTTCTATGCTTCGTAGTGCCCAGCGTTCAGTTCTTGCCAAAGCTTCTACATTATAATCGTAATCATCGGCTAAGGAAGTCAGTTCATCAAAGGCCATATGGATATCGGCTCCAATACGACATTGAATCTGCATCGATTCTTCCGGACCGATAAAGTCATCCTGCCCACTGTTAGGATCGGTAAACGCAACCCCATCTTCGGTTACTTTGGCAAAGCGATGTTCTGGTTCGGTGTTTTTTAAATCATGGCCGACCTTCATGCTGACTACTTTTCCACTGCCGGAGCCTAATGACATGACCTGAAAGCCTCCGGAATCGGTTAAAGTTGGGCCGTTCCACTTTGACCAGGCGGCCAGTCCACCGTTTTGAGCAATCTCATAGGAGGCATTTCGCAAATGATATCCGTTGGACAACATGGCCTGTGCCTGAATGGCTTTTAAATCATCCATCGATAAAAAGTTGACACTGCCTCGTGTTCCTACACACATAAAAGCCGGTGTCTTGATATCGCCATGTGGAGTATGGATGATACCGGCACGGCCTAGTTTTCCTTCCAGTCTTTTTTCAATTTCAAAGGAAAAAGTGTTGTCGTTTTGATAATCGGTCATGGAATCTTCCTTTCTGAAGTTACAGCCATCTGATTATAGCATAAAATAAGATTTCTTTTGAAAAAAAGATCCCATGACGGGATCAATCCAGTAAATTATGAATAAAATGCAGTATAGTTTCTACTGTTTTCTCTTCTGTAAGACGAGAGGTGTTAATGCATAAATCATAATTTGCCGCATCGGACCATTTTTGATCGGTGTTAAAGTTGTAATAGGCAGCACGAGATTTATCCATTTCTTTTATTTTCTTTCGTGCTTCTTTTTCAGTGATCTGATCACGTTCCATGACATGGGCAATTCGATCTTGTAAATCGGCGCTGATAAAAACACGAACCAGTCGTTCTTGATCTTTGAGAATGTAATCGGCACAGCGACCTACGATTACACAGTTTCCTTCCTGTGCGACTTTTAGGATCGTATCATGTTGTGCCTGATAGGCCATAGCTTCTGTGGAAATGAATTGATCGTTCCACATAAATTGTGTCGGTCCGGCTAACAGGGAATAAAAGAATGGACTGGCTTGTCTTTCGTCCATGCTTTCTAAAAAGCTGGTGGCTAAACCACTTTCCTGGGAAGCTTTGACTAATAGCTCCTTGTCATAATACGCATATCCCAATTTTTTTGCCAATTGTTTGGCGATGCTTCGGCCATGACTTCCAAATTGTCGGCCAATGGTAATGATCGTGTGTTTCATAATAAGGCCTCCTGTATGGTTTTCTTCTTACTTCTATTTTAATGCACGAAAAACAGAATGAAAAGGATAGAGCCTTAAAAATAGGATGATAAAAAGAGCCATGACTAATGACTCTTGGGTTTCTTATTTAAGATAGGTCTGATAGAAATCGGTGATCTTATCAAATGGAATAATATCCATTTGATCATATAAATCGGTATGCACAGCTCCTGGAATGATCAACAATTCTTTATTGTCCGGTACGGGATTTCCATCCATCATCTTTTGATACGCATCTTTACTGAAATAACAAGAATGTGCTTTTTCGCCGTGAATCATCAAGACGGCACTGCGAATCTCATTGGAATACTGCAGAATCGGCATGTTTAGAAAAGACTGGCATCCGGTCACATTCCATCCTTTTCCTTCTCCCTGAGATCGAGGATGATAACCGCGTTTTCGGCGATAATACAAAATATAATCGACTAAATATTGAGGGGCACCATCTGGAATTTCATCCGGTAAGGCACCGGCAGAAGCATAGTTTCCATTCTTAAAATCAATCGTTCTTTGTTTGGACAGTGCTTCTTTTTTCTGGAAGCGAATTTTTTCGCTATCTTCTTCATCAAAATAACCATTGGCATTCACTCGGGTCATATCGTACATCGTTGATGTGACAGTTGCCTTGATACGCGTATCCAGCGTGGCAGCATTTAAAGCCATGCCGCCAAAACCGCAGATACCTAAGATTCCAATCTTATCGGGATCGACATTTTCCTGTACAGACAGAAAATCAACAGCTGCCATAAAATCTTCGGTGTTGATATCCGGGGAGGCGACATTGCGGGGAAATCCACCGCTTTCACCGGTATAGGATGGATCAAAGGCTATCGCAAAAAAGCCTCTTTTCGCCAGTTGGTGTGCATATAAGCCGGATGCTTGTTCCTTAACGGCACCAAAAGGCCCACTGAGGGCAATAGCCGGCAGCTTTCCACTTGCCTTCTTTGGCTCATAAACATCGGCTGCCAATGTGATTCCATAACGATTGGTAAAGGTTGTTTTATGATGGCGTACTTCCTCACTTAATGGAAAAACCTTGTCCCATTCTTGGCATAAATGTAAAGTTTCATTCATTGTAACTTCCTCCTTGACAATACTATCCTGTTGGATTAAGTTTACTGTAAATCCTAAAGCTAACTTTAGGTCAAGAAAAAAATATAAATTTTTTAGGAGGATGTTTATGTATTCGATAGGACAAGTTTCAAAAATGTTTGATTTACCGATCCCAACCTTACGATATTATGATAAAGAAGGCTTATTCCAAGACTTAGAAAGAGAACCATCCGGTATTCGTAAATTTAATGAAAAATCGATTGAAGCGTTACGTGTCATTGAATGTTTAAAGAAATCCGGGATGCAGATCAAAGAGATTCGTGAATTTATGAACTGGTGCAGCCAGGGCGATCGTACTTTAGAAAAACGAAAAGAAATGTTTTATGCACGTCGTCAGGAAATTGAAAAACAGATGGAAGAGCTGCAGAGAACATTGGATATGGTCAAGTTCAAGTGCTGGTATTATGAAACAGCCTGTAAAGAAGGAACAGAAGTGAACATGCCACAACATATAGAAAAGGATATGCCTGCTGACATTGTACAATGTTATGAAAATGCACATGCGGATAAATTGTAGTGACGGATATAGATAACAATTTTAAAATCGTTTCTTTCATTATTTTATAGTGAAGAAGTCACAATTATAAATTGTCAAATAGGCTATAATTACTTTGTAAAATACATTATAATTGATATAGGAATTATAAAGGAGTAGGAAAGTATGGAACAGTATAAGCAGGAATTTATCGACTTTATGTTAGAAAGCAAAGTTCTTAAATTTGGGGATTTTACACTAAAATCTGGAAGAAAAAGTCCGTTTTTTATGAATGCCGGTGGCTATGTAACAGGCTATCAATTAAAGAAACTGGGCGAATATTATGCCAAGGCCATTGTAGAGACTTATGGAAAAGATTTCGATGTTTTATTTGGGCCGGCCTATAAAGGTATTCCATTGGCTGTTGCTACAACAATCGCATTGGATGAACTTTATGGAATGGAAGTTCGTTATTGTTCAGATCGTAAGGAAGAAAAAGATCATGGAGCCGATAAAGGAAGCTTTTTAGGAACAAAGCTGCAGGATGGAGATCGTGTTGTTATGATTGAAGATGTGACTACATCCGGTAAATCCATGGAAGAAACGGTACCGAAAGTAAGAGGGGCAGCCAATGTGGAAATCGTAGGTTTGATGGTTTCCTTAAATCGTAACGAAAAAGGAAAAGGCAATAAAACCGCTTTGAAGGAAGTTAGTGAGTTATATGGCTTTCCAACTGCAGCCATCGTATCTATGCCAGAGGTTGTAGAATATCTCGAAAGTAAAAACGCATTGGATGCAGACCTTAAAAATCGAATCGATGCTTATTATGCAGAATATGGAGCGACTGAATAAAGCTCCTTTTTTTATAAGTGACATGAATAAATTTGAACAAAAAAGAACAAAAATGATTGATTGTAAAAAGGTGAGGTGCTATATTGAAACTGAATAGGAGGTCTGCAGTATGGCACATATCAATATTGATGGAGCACAAAATGTAGAAGTATCCAAACCGATTCCCAGTCAGAAAAGCCCACAGGAACAGCTGGAAATCATGGAAGCTTATACCTGTGCCCATAAAAATGGGACAAATTTAGATAAAGCTTTTCAAGAAATTCATTGTTTAAAGGTTTTATTTCCGCGTTTATTTCGGACTTTGGAACCCGGTGATCAAATTGCCGGACGATTAGATTTTTTGCCGATTGGCTTTGGCAGTGTCACTTCCATTGGTGGCGTAGGGCATTATTGTGTGTTTCATAAATTACGAGCCTTTAAATCCTTGTTAAAGACGGAGGAAGAAAAGGCACGAGTGGATGCCTTATATGATTATTGGCAATACCATGATGTAAAATCCATCTATTGTCAGGATGTGCTGACTGAAGATACCACAGGCCGTTTTATCGATTGTAAATATCCATTTATGGCTACGGCAAGATTGTCTGGTATGATGTTAGATTATCAAAAGCTGATGCGTTTGGGAGTGAATGGATTGATAGAAGAGATTCAAAGACAAGATCTTACCAAGCCATTTATCCAAGCTTCGTTGGAGGCAATGAAGCTCTTTCAAACAGTCATTTCCTACCAGATAGATTTGGTTAAAGAAGCTAAAAAAGAAGCAAGTCTTGATTGGAAACAGGATTTGGATGTGATGGAAGAAGATTTAATCTGGATCAAGGAGCATAAACCGGTTACTTTCCATCAGGCGTTGCAGTTATTCTGGTTGTATGCGTTATGTGCCGGTTGTATTAATTATGGACGTATGGATATGGTTTTAGGTCCTTATTTGAAAAAAGATATGGATGCAGGAAGATTGACCGAAGAAAAGGCGCTGGAATATATTGCTTCTTTGTGGAAAATGATCGAAAATCGCAGAACTACGGTAAATGGTCGTATTATCGTCGGTGGAAAAGGAAGAGAAAATGTAGAAGCTTGTGACTTGTTCACTCGATTGTGTTTAAAGGTCTGTAAAAAAGTGCGATATGTAGAACCACAGTTTACGCTTCGCTTTGATCATAATACACCGGAAGATATTTTGGATATGGCATATGAATGTATCGCTTCAGGAGCTACCTATCCGACTTTATACAATGATGATGTCAATATACCGGCTGTACAATATGCGATGCGTGTACCGGAAAAGATTGCCAAACAATATGTTCCTTTTGGTTGTGGAGAATATGTGATTCAGGGAAAAAGTGTAGGAACGCCAAATACATTATTGAATATGTTAAAGTTGTTACAGATTTCCATGAATGAAGGATTTGATCCTATGGATAAAATTTATAAGGCAGGTCCGGTACAGTGTAAACCATTAAGTGAACTAAAGACATTTGAAGATTTGATGGATCAATATCAAAAAGTGCAGGATTATTATTTTGATTTAAGTATTTATGCACAAAAACATTCGTATGAAATCATGAATCAGGAAGTTAGCTTCTTATTTACTTCGATTTTGATGGATGATTGTATTCATCGTGAAAAAGCTTTGTTGGATGGTGGCGTTGAAATAGTAGGCGGTACCAATGAAACATATGGAAATATCAATGCCAGTGATGCCTTATATGCGATCAAGAAGCTGGTGTTTGATCAGAAAAAATATACGTTGGAGCAGTTAAATGAAGCAGCTTTGCATGATTTTAAAGGCTATGAACGAATTCAGAAAGATTTATTGAAACAAGATAAATATGGAAATGATAAAAAAGAGTGTGATGAGTTGGCCAATCGTTGTTATGAATATGTGGCTAAAGGCATACGTCAACAAGGCATTGATGCCGGAATGGGTTATTATCTGATTGTCATTTCTAACAATCAAACCAATACAGACTGGGGCCATCAGACGGATGCCAGTCTGGATGGAAGAAACAAAGGTGTGTATATGAATCCGGCTAATAACCCGCAAGGTGGTGCTGCCAAATCCGGACCAACCGCTGTTTTGAACTCACTTGTGCATTTTGATGCGAAATATCATGGCGGCAGTGTGCAAAATATCAAATTTACACCACGTATGATGCATGAAGATAAAGAGAAGGTCAAAGCTTTATTCGAAACGTATTTTGAAAATGGCGGATGCCAGTTAATGGTTACGGTTGTTGATCATGGCCAGTTGGAAGATGCACAAAAACATCCAGAGAAATACCCGGATCTGATTGTTAGAGTTGCCGGTTATTCGGCCGTGTTTGTCAATCTGACCAAAGATATACAAGATGAGTTATTAAGTAGGACTTTATATGATTAGCGTATCAAATATCGAACGTTTTGCGACGCATGATGGACCGGGAATTCGTACTACGATTTTCTTAAAAGGGTGTAGCTTACATTGTCCATGGTGTGCCAATCCTGAAACTTGGGATGTACATCCTGTTTTGATGCATAAAGAAGACAAGTGTGTACGATGTCATTCGTGTTTAAAAGCTTGTACAAAACAGGCAATCTCTTTTCAACCGAAGTTTACACTAAATCGTAATGTATGTGATGGGTGCGCTCTTTGCGTGGATGCGTGTCTTTTAGAAGCATTAGAAATATCGGGTAAGTGGATGGACATAGAAGAAATTGTAGAAGAAGTACAAAAAGATGATCGATATTATCAAAAATCAAATGGTGGTGTGACACTTTCCGGAGGAGAACCTTTGTTTCAGTTTGATGAAGTTTTTTTGTTGATTTGTACACTTCATGAAAGAGGCTATCATTTAGCTTTAGAAACGACAGGTAATTATCCTTTGGAACATTTAAAAAAAGTAGAACCTTATATTGATTTGTTTTTGATGGATTGTAAACACTTGGAACCAGAAAAACTTCAAAAAATAACCGGTGCCAATCCAAAGTTTGTACAAGATAGCTTTACCTATCTTTCGCAACATTGCCCTGAAAAAGTCATTGTTCGTATGCCGGTAATTTGGAATTTTAATGAAGATCAGATTGAAAAAACGATCGATCAGGCATCTCGTTTGGGATTTTCAGAAGTGGATCTTTTACCTTTTCATTCTTTAGGAAAAAACAAATGGGAAAATTTAAATAAAGTATATCCATATGCATCCTATCCCATGATGAAAAAAGAGACTTTAAATGCTTTTGTTGCGTATGGAAAGACAAAGAACATATACGTCAAAATAGGAGGATAAGATGTTAACAGAAGAAAGAATGGTTCGAATCATGGATCTGCTTCATAAAAACTCATTTGTGTCGATTCAAGATTTAATGAAACGTTTTCAAGTATCTCGTTCATCTATTATGCGTGATTTACAAGAGTTAGAAGAACAAGGGCGCATTTTACGTGTGCGAGGCGGTGCCAGCCTTGTAGATACAGATGTCTTGTTGTCACGATACAATGAACCGGCTGTGCAGTTTAAAGAAGATACACAAAAAGATGCGAAAAAAATAATTTGTCATAAGGCAATAGAAGAAGTACATGATGGGGATTGTATTTTTATTGACGCGGGAACTACACCAGTTTATTTATTGGAAGGCTTAAAACATAAAGATGTAGAGCTGGTTACGACAAACACCTATCTGTTAGAAAGATTGCCGTTGGATTTTAAAGGACATGTGTATTTACTAGGTGGCGAGTTTTCTAAAAAGTATGATTCTTCATTTGGATCAATGACTACACAGTTATTGAAACAGTTTCGTTTTGATCTTTGTTTTTTAACGGCCAATGGTATCAGTGTACAAGAAGATGAAGCGTATGTATTTGATATGCATATAGGCACGATCAAAAAAGAAGTACAGATGCGCAGTCGAAAAAGTATCTTGTTGATAGATCATACCAAATTAAAGACAAGAGCTTTTTATACCTGGTCAAATTTATCATCTTTTTCAAAAGTATATATGGATATATATCCAAAGAACAAAAGAATGCCGGAAAACTTTAAAATTTGTAAGGAGATAGAAAATGATTAAGATCATATTTTTTGATATTGATGGAACTTTGCTTCCGTTACGAACCAAAACTTTGACACCATCGTTGACAAAAGCTTTACAGAGACTTCAAAAAAAAGGAATTCGCTTATTTTTAGCTTCAGGGCGGCCAAAATTTGTACTTCCTCATTTTGAAGGAGTTGCATTTGATGGGGCATTAACTTTTAATGGACAGTATTGTTATGACAAGGAAAGGGTGTTGTATGAAAATCCTTTAGATCCTAAAGATGTGAATCAAATTTTTGAAAATGCGCAAAATATGGAAAAAGCATTAGTCGCCTGTCATCAAGATTCGATGTATTGTAATGAACATGAAGAAGTGTTAGATGAATATTTTAAGATTGCTTCGCAAAGTATTCATAAAATAGATGATTTTAAAACGTATCTGCAATCATCGATCTATCAAATGATGGCTGCTATACCAGAAACACAGGAAGAAAGTCTTCTTCAAGGCACCAAACATATTCAAATTGTACGATGGTGGCCTTATGCCTGTGACATGATACCTAAAGAAGGTGGCAAAGGAAAAGCTGTAGAAGGAATTTTAAAAGCATATGGGCTAAAGAAAGAGGAAGCTATGGCTTTTGGCGATGGCGGTAATGATATCGACATGTTACAAGCGGTAGGATGCAGCGTTGCCATGGGTAATGCTTTACAGGAAGTAAAAGATTGTAGTGACTATATTACAAAGTCTGTCGAAGAAGATGGTGTAGTTTATGCATTAAAACATTTTAAATTGATTGAGGAGGATGACAAATGAAAACTACAGACCCTAAAAAAATCGAGATATTAGATTGCTTAAAAGGTGGCTTGATCGTATCTTGTCAAACTCAAAAGGATGAGCCGATCTATACACCGGATATGGTAGTGAAAATGGCTGAATGTGCTAAATGGGCAGGTGCCGTTGGTTTACGCTTAAATTCGCCAGAACAAATACGACAAGTCAAAGAAGCTGATCTTGGCTTGCCGATCATCGGCTTATATAAAGTCTGGCATGATGATACGGATGTATTTATTACACCGACCATGAAAGAGGTGGATGCGATCGTTGAAGCTGGTGCTGATATTATCGCATTGGATTGCACATCACAAATCACGCACGAAAAAACTATCGCTTGGGATTTATTACCACAAATTCGAGAGAAATATCCAAATCATTTGATCTTTGCGGATTGTTCCAATATCGAAGAAGCTATACATGCTTCTCAAAATGGTGCTGAAATCGTAGCTCCTACTTTATACGGTTATACAAAAAACACAGAAAATATTGAAGGGGCCAATTATCGCATGGTTGCGGATATGTGTCGAGCTGTTGGAGATGATGCCAAAGTCATTATGGAAGGACATTTATATACACCAGAAGATGCGATGAAATGTATTTTTATTGGCTGTCATGCGGTAGTAGTTGGTTCTGCCATTACCAGACCACATTATGTTGCCAAACGTTTTGTAGATTGTTTAAGTAAATATCAAGACGATTGGCGCCTTGCGGAAAAAGCACACCATACCAATGAATTGAAATAAAGAATGGACTGTATAGAGCATTTAAAATCTATACAGTCTTTCTATTTTTCGGGTGTATAATTTAAACTATGAAAAACAGACAAGTCGATTTCTCAAATGGAAGAATTTTGGAAAATATCGTAATGTGTGCGGCACCTATGTTGGTAGCGCAACTTTTAAATTTGATGTATAACATCGTGGATCGTATCTACATAGGTAAGATTGAAGGAATTGGTGTCGTAGCTTTAGGTGGTGTAGGACTTTGTTTTCCCATCATTTCATTGATTACGGCTTTTACTAATTTGTTTGGTGCTGGTGGTGCACCTTTATGTTCGATTGAACGAGGGAAAAGAAATATAGAAAAAGCCCAACGAATCATGAATATATCTTTTTATATGTTGATTCTAACAGCGATTGTATTAACGATTGTTGGAATCTTGGTTTCTGAGCCATTGTTGTATATATTTGGTGCCAGCGATACTACGATTCAATACGCTTTACCCTATATGCGAATTTATTTTGTAGGTACGCTTTTTTCTATGATTGCCTTAGGTATGAATCCTTTTATCAATGCACAAGGTTTTGCGAGCACCGGGATGATGACAATTTTTATCGGGGCCATTTCCAATATCATTCTGGATCCGATCTTTATTTTTGGCTTGGACATGGGTGTACAAGGAGCTGCCATCGCAACGGTCATTTCCCAGATTCTTTCTGCCATTTTTGTACTTCGGTTTTTGACAGGTAAATCTTCGGAATTAAAACTGCAGCATTTTAAGAATGTAGAATTTCGAGGAAAAGAAATCCAAGATGTGATCAGCTTAGGCTCTTCCAGCTTTGTGATGCAGTGTACAAACAGCCTGGTGCAAATTGCCTGCAACAGCATGCTGTCACAGGTGGGGTCCGATCTTTATATTTCCTGTATGACCGTGATTAATTCGGTTCGTCAGATCTTGGAAGTTCCGGTGCTGGCCATAGGGGATGGCTCCAGTCCTATTCTTAGCTACAATTACGGTGCTGGAAATGGTAAAGGTGTCAGAAAAGCAATCCGAATCATTACATTTGCCGGTGTTGTTTATACACTGGTCGCATGGATGTTTATCATCCTATTTCCACAGTTTTTTATTCATATCTTTAATAGTGAACCAGATCTTTTACAAATTGCCGTACCGGCCATGCATGTTTATTTCTTTGCGTTTGTATTTCAGGCTTTTCAATATTGCGGACAAACTGTTTTTAAATCATTGAATAAAAAGAAACAGGCGATTTTCTTTTCACTTTTAAGAAAAGTTGTGATCGTAGTGCCTTTGACGTTTATCTTGCCACATCTTGGCTTTAAAGCTATGGGTGTCTTTATGGCAGAACCAATTTCCAACTTTGTTGGCGGATCGATTTGTTTTATCACAATGTTGGTAACGGTCTATTGTAAACTGGATGTGAAAAGGAATAAGGAATGAAATATCATAAAGAGAGATACTTTATAGATAGAAGCTAAGCTGTTGTTTGGATAAATGAATGACCAGAGCAAAAAGCTGTAAGATGATATTAAAGAATTAAATAGTATAGATTTTTGTGTAGAGAAATGATACCAGTTATGCTTATATAGGGTATAACAACTTTAAACTTCAAAAATTATTCTTGCTAAAGAATAATAGAAATATGAATTCACATGTGTAATTTTGTCATCGAATGAATGAAAATCTTATCGACGAGAATAAGATGCAGGAAATCAGACTATCATGACCAATTCACATCAGTCATGATATAATGAGGTCGAAGGAAGATTGGCCATGAAAAAGAAAAGAATAATAATTGGTGCTGTATCTTCGATGTTAGTACTTACTGTCAGTGCAGGTACTTGGTATTTAAATCAACCTTGTTTAATCTATCATGATTTTAATTTTGAATATGGAAAACCAATTTCGATCACAAAGGAAGATATTTTAACTCAGGAAGATTTGAAGCGTATAAAGGATTTTAAAATTGACTTGTCAGATATCAAAAATGAGAAGGATAAAGAATATCCGGAAGTAGGAAACTATGAATGTAAAGTGACATATTCCAAATGGTTTATACCACATACAAGTTCCATCCAAATTCAAGTAGAAGATACAACAAAACCAAAGTTTTCAAAATTTTCAGATGTTGTAGAAATTCCTTTAGACTCTGATCAGAATTATGATTTTTCAAGCTACTTTTTGGCAGAAGATCTAAGTGAAACATCGATTCAATACAAAACAGAGGAAGTTGATTTTTTGAATCCGGGAGATTATAGAATGATGATCATTGCATCGGATACTTATGGTAACAGTATTGAAAAAGAATGTATTGTCAGAGTTCAGTATGAGAAAGAAACTTCATCACCAAATAAATCTGCCGAAAATGAAGAAGGTCAATCAGTTGTTTCATCAGATCCGTATTATGTTCAGGGAATCATGGTCGTGAATAAAAAACATGGTTTACCGGCTAATTATGCACCGCAAGAAAATGCAGAGGCAGGTGCAAAGATTCGACAGTTGATTGCGGATATGCAAAGGCAAGGCTATGCAATCAGTAGTTCATATAGTGGATATAGGAGTTATACTTATCAATCTTCTTTATATAATAATTACGTGAACAGCTATGGGCAGGCGCAAGCCGATCGTTTTTCCGCAAGACCGGGTTATTCGGAACATCAGACTGGCCTGGCATTTGATTTAAAGCATAGTAATGGAACTCTGGTAGAGACTACACCGGAAGTCAATTGGATTGCAGCACATGCGCATGAATACGGTTTTATAGTTCGTTATCCTTCCGGAAAAGAATCGGTTACAGGATATATGCCAGAGCCATGGCATTTAAGATACGTAGGCGATCAGGCTTCAGCAATTTATGCTTCTGGATTAACTCTGGAGGAATATCTGGGGATTTCTGGTGGTGGATACTAATAACAACAATCCGAATCATCTATTTATATTTATACTGAACTAAAGTTGGATTATCAAAGATTGAATTATCTGGAAACCACACATTTCTTAGTGATAACGCTTTTAGATATTATTAAATCTGATAAAATAAAGTCAGGAGGTCTATACGATGACAAAAATCTTATTTAGTCCCGGAAAATATATTCAAGGTCCGGGAGAAATCAACAATGTTGGTAAATATGCTGCTGGTCTAGGAAAGAAGGCTTTGATTCTAATCAGCGCTGGTGGGTTTAGAAGAAATGGACAGGATATTCTGGATGGTTTTGAAACCGAAGATTGCACATGTGAATTTGAGATGTTTAATGGTGAATGTTCATATAATGAAATTAAAAGAATCAGTGCTCTTGTAGAAGAGAAAAAATGTGATTTGATCATTGGTGTTGGTGGTGGAAAGATCTTTGATACAGCCAAGGCAGTTGCTTATTATGAAAAGACACCGGTTATGATCTGTCCGACCATTGCCAGTACAGATGCACCATGCAGTGCTTTATCGGTTATTTATACAGATGAAGGTGTGTTTGAGGAATATCTATTCTTGCCGAGCAATCCAAATATTGTCCTCTTGGATACAGAGATTATCGCCAAGTCGCCAGTTCGTTTGACGATGGCCGGAATTGGTGATGCATTAGCGACTTATTTTGAAGCTAGAGCCTGTGTGGAAAGTGAAGCTACGACTTGTGCAAATGGAAAAGCAACAAGTGCTGCTTATGCCTTGGCAAAACTTTGTTTTGATACATTGATGGAAGAAGGTTATAAGGCAAAAGTGGCTTTGGAAGCTGGAGCTCTTACGCCAGCTGTGGAAAAGATCGTAGAGGCAAATACTTTGTTGTCAGGAATCGGCTTTGAATCTTGTGGTCTTGCCGGAGCCCATGCAATCCATAATGGATTGACTGTTTTAGAAGAATGTCACTCGATGTATCATGGAGAAAAAGTGGCATTTGGTACGATCGTACAACTCGTACTGGAAAATGTGCCTTTAGAGGAGCTGGAAGATATCATTGAATTCTGTATTTGTGTAGGATTGCCAGTTACATTAGAACAATTAGGTGTAACGGAAATCACCGAAGAAAAGATTCGTGCAGTTGCCAAAGCAGCGGCAGCGGAAACAGATACGCTTCATAATATGCCATTTGAGGTTACGGAAGAATCTACATATAATGCGATCTTGGCAGCTAATGCCTATGGACATCAGTATTTAGGAAAGTAAGTTTTGTGTTCGTTAACACATTCCTTTACTCTTTATTTTTAAAATAGAACTTTTGAAAAGATCCGTTCTGTAAATGGGAACGGATCTTAATTTTAGGTGATTTTATTAAAAAGTATGAGAAGCGAATGTAATCTAGTATTCTTTCAAAATCGGTCCTTTTTTCTTTCGCTTTTTGTTGTTCTTTGGCTAATCGCAAATGATCGGTTATAATACCATCTACATCAGAATCTAAATAAGTGGACATAGAATCTTCCGTATTTACAGTCCATACAATTACTTTTTTCCCGGCTTCATGAACATACTCAATGTTCTCATCTGTTGCTTGTGCTTCTTCCATAATCAGATAATCGCCGGTTAGCATTTTATCATTACCGAAAGAGAAAAAATATAGAAATCCTGTCTGAATATCTGGATTTGTCTTTTCTATGTATTGAATCATTTTATAATCCAGAGAAAGAATGACAGCCTCTTTTTCCATCTTATATTTGCGAATTTTTGATATGACATCATCGGCCATTTTAGTATCTGCTGTATGTCCTTTTAATTCGATCAACAAACCTATGTTTCCCTTTGCCTGTTGGATAAACGCATCGAGCGTTTCTACCGGTTGATCCGCTCGATCTTTCTGAAATAAATCATGAATCTTTAAGCCTTGAGTCTCGGATAAAGTCATTTGATCAGAGCTGCGTTTAATACCTGTCAATCGTTTGAATGTTGTATCGTGGTGAATGATATAATAACCATCTTTAGTTCGCTGAACATCGATTTCACTCCGGGAAGCACCTTC
>OLSE01001234.1_pt1 | contig 22102 bp, 16 predicted proteins | sample 1673191 | NCBI WGS metagenome assembly OLSE01 (sample SAMEA3136764, study PRJEB25190) | human gut metagenome | biome: human gut; feature: human-associated habitat; material: faeces | place: Austria | collected 2013
GAACGCCGCAGCAGCGCAGTCTGGAACGGCGTAGCATCTCAGCCGCAATAATCAACCGCCTCGGGGAAGACGGCGCGCAGGCCGTCCTCAAGGCCCGCGACCCCGTCCATGCTCACGAACAGCACGTCCTCGACGCCCCTGCCCCTGAGCTCGTCGAACACGCCCATCCAGTGGCGCGCCCCCTCGGACTCCTGCATCCACAGGCCCAGCACGTCCTTGCACCCGGCCAGGTCGTAGGCGACTATCGCGTAGACGGCCATGTTGCGCGAGCCCCTCCCGCGCCGCACCGGCACGAACAGTCAGTCCACGAACATGAAGGCGTAGACGGGCCGGAGGGGGCGGGAGCGCCAGCGCTCCAGCTCCTCCCATATCCGGTCGGTGATGGCCGAGACGGTCTCCGCGCTCATCGAGAAGCCGTATATCTCGCGCACGGTGGCGGCTATGTCGCGCTGCGACATGCCGCGCGCGTACATGGACAGGACCCGCCCCTCGATGCCGGACAGGTCCCGCTCGCCCTTGGGGACCACGGCGGGCTCGAAGGTGGCGTCGCGGTCGCGGGGGACGTCGATGGACACCTCCCCGGCCGAGGTGCGCACCGTCTTCGCCGTGTAGCCGTTGCGCCTGTCGGCGCCCTCCTTGGGGGACTTGTCGTTGCTCGCGTAGCCGAGGTGGGCTTCCAGCTCCGCCTTGAGCATCGTCTCGATCATCGGGCCGAACACCGACCTCAAGGCCTCCTGGGCCTCGTCGGCGGTCTTCGGGGAGTACTCCGCCAGTATCCTCTTGGCGATGTCCTCGGCCGCCGGGTCCCTCTTCTTCCTCGCCATGGCGCACCTCCGATCCTCGCAGGGCGCCCCCATGCTAGCACGTCGGCGCCCCCCTTCCGCTCCTAGGGACTTACACAGAGAATCTTACAATCCAAAAAACCTTTTCATCGTCCTCGGAAAAATCGAACAGTCGCTCTATGGTCCCATAGGAAAGAAACGCTCACAATCTCATCCCTAAATTGCCCCAGCTTCGCATTTATGACCCTGCTGCGCATAGCCATAAATGCATCGAAGCCGCTCCTCGACACCGTGATAGAGATGGGAGATTTCTTCACGAGCGTCATGAACATTGCCCCTCCGGTATTCTAAGCACAAGATGAACTGCTTGCCGGGAGCTACAGCCACTCTTTGCATTTGGCGAGCGCTGATCTCACTGTGTCCTGCATGTCATAGTAGCGGTACTCACCTAGGCGCCCACCGAAGCGCACCTTGACCTCGCGTTCAGCAAGGTTGGCGTACCGTGCGTACCGCATCCGGTTTTTCTCGTCTTCCATAGGGTAGTACGGCTCGATCCCCTGGTGCCAGTCTTGCGGGTACTCTCGGGATACGACTGTCGTGGGCTGCGCCCCAAACTCGAAATGCTTGTGCTCGATGATACGTGTGTATGGCGTTTTGCGATCAGTGAAGTTCATGACCGCCACGCCTTGATAGTTTTCACAACTCAGACGCTCGTGCTCGAACCGAAGACTGCGGTACTCGAGCTCGCCGAAGCAATAACCGAAGTAGGAATCGATAGCTCCAGTGTACACGACGAGATCAGCCATAGCATCGAACGCCGCCTTGTCCTCCAGATAGTCAACGGCAACGCGTACGTCGGCACCCGCAATCATCTTCTCAATAATACGAGTGTAACCACCTTTAGGAATGCCCTGAAACGGATCGTTAAAGTAATTGTTATCGTAGACAAAGCGCAATGGTATGCGCCGCATGATAGACGGCGGCAGCTTCGAGCAGGGCTTGCCCCATTGCTTTTCGGTGTAACCCTTTACCAGCTTTTCGTAAATGTCACACCCGGCAAGGGATAGGATGTGCTCCTCAAGATTCGCGGGTTTGTCGCACGGCACCCGCTGTTCCTCGATTTTTGCACGAGCCTCGTCCGGTGTCGCGGTCTTCCACAAACCGTAAAATGTGTTCATGTTGAAGGGCATATTGTACAACTCGCCATTAAAGTTGGCGATCGGGGAGTTCACGAAGTTATTAAATTCGCAGAACTGTTCCATGTATTTCCAAATGGCTTCGTCGCTCGTTCGAAAGATGTGCGCACCGTACGCGTGGACATTGATACCGTCAACTTTCTCGGTATAGCAGTTTCCACCAATGTGGCCACGCCTCTCTAGCACGAGAACCGATCTGCCGCGCCGCATCGCCTCATGCGCGACAATGGATCCAAACAAACCGCTCCCAACAACGAGAATATCATAGCGAGCCATATTGGCACTCTCCTTATTTCAGCGAAAACCGGGTGGGCGCATACTGGCAGAGCAATAAGCCTTACCGTCCCCTATGGACCGAAAAAGCCCTTTTAAGCAACCAGAAAGGCCTCAATAAAGCATGTCCGATTTTGTAAGATGCGGACATGGTGATCTGGTCGCATTCGTAATCCAAGTTCGCAAGGATCACATCCTGATCAGCGATCAGCAAACGCAATCGCTCTAGCTCTTTCTCCTGACGATCCATATAAGGCAAGCTCATAGTGTCTTCCAAAAAAGCAAGACAGTCTTTGTTGTAAAAAAAATCTTTTGGGTAGGTTAATACACCTAGATGCGGAAACCATTCGCTTCGAAGTCCTTCGTCTAGATCAACCCGAACCTGACCGCCAACGCGACTAAACTTCCATTTCGCCATCTGCAATACATAATTAGCAAAATCACGTTCACATTCTGACCAAATATCAAGCCTGTAAAGTTCACTGCGTAAATTATCAAGAGCCTCAAACAGACAATGCCAATGAGACTCTTGAGTTGTGTCGGACAAGCTCCCTTTCCTTATTCTGTGATGATAGAAAGGGGTGTCAATATAAACCACACGTTTGGCAGCAGCGAGGCCAGCATAAGAAAACGAGAGATCGCCATGCGTTCGAATCTCCTGAAACAAAAGATCGTTATCGAGGACGAAGGATGTCCGGTAAAGCTTATTGGCAGCATATCCAACGATATGTCTGAACAGATCCTCGATTTTAAGCGGGTCGAAAGCAACTCCCACAGGAACCGCCTCCCTTGAAACCGCCCATTCGTTCGGTTTGTATATATCGCTTTCTTCATAATAGGCATCTATCGCGCAGATCACAAGGTCGGAAGTATTCGCCCGTGCGCAAGAAACCATCTCTTCTAGCATGTTTCTATCGACGAAATCATCGGAATCAAAAAAACAGACGTACTCCCCTGCAGCATGCCGCAATCCTGCGTTTCTTGCGGATCCTTCTCCACCATTCTCTTTTTCAATGATTTGTATACGGTGGTCAGAATCGGCAAAGTAACGCAAAATATCACCGCTTCCGTCCGTTGAGCCGTCATCCACGCAAATGATCTCTATGTTTGTTAACGTTTGGCCCAATACCGAATTTATCAGACAATCCAAAAAGGCTTTCGAATTGTATACCGGGATAACCACCGAAACATCTGGTCGCACGCCTATTTCTCCTCACTTTTACGTCGATTTAAGCCTGGTCTTTGACAACTAAGTGTAGCTTTTGGGGAACGTGCAATATTAGGTGCCCGATTTTCAACGATTGGGAGTGCTTAAGGGAATTCAGCTTCTTTGTTTTCTGCTCAATTCGACATTCATTTTCTCGGACGATCTTCTGCATATCAGAAACCTTATCCTCGACATATTGAACACAGTATCTTTCAGGGTCATCCATGATCAAGGTAAGCATTCTTCGCTCCCTTTGATTATAGAGAGCGAAATCGATCCAGCCCTTTTCTTTAAATAGGCGATAATCTTGGGACATTGTACAGAGAAAGTCACGCCGAAAAGAGCGGTCAATCCTGTTCAACGTAGCTACACAGTTCGAAAATAATTTTTTACACCATTGGTAAATGAATCTATTGAATAATTCTTCATCGGATTCTAGAAGGGAGAATATGAACTGGTACTCCTCCCTCATACAGTAGACTTTTTCCGCGCTTTTAACTGAGCTATTAGGATTGTCTCGTCTTACCATGTAGTAAGCTTCATCGACAAGCATCGCTTTCTCGGCTTTCATGAAGGTCTGGAACCAAAATCCATTATCTTGAAACGACGCTCCGGGGGTTTCGTTGAATCTGATTTGGTTATTATCGAGAAATTCCTTGCGATATACCCCCGTGACGTTATTCATGAGTGCATCAAGCAATCTGGGATCCTTGGAGGGGTTCACCACGGTCGCTAGTAAATCCTGATTCTTCGTGATGGGTTCGCGCTGAAAAGTTCTTTTCTCTCCTTCGCCAAAAAACCGACAGAGACTGGATTTGACGAAATCCAATCGGTTCCTTTCTGCAATAGAAACCAAATCGGAATACATACTTGGCAAAATATAATCATCGGATTCGACAAAGCCTATCCATTCCCCCCGAGCGGCAGAGATACCGACATTCATCGCCTTTCCGTATCCAGAGTTTTTCTGACTAATTACAACCATGCGAGAATCTTCGCATGCATATCGATCCAATATGTTTGCTGAATTATCCGTAGATCCATCGTTTACGCACACGACTTCTATACCGCGAATGGATTGTGACAATATGCTGTCAAGACATTCCTTAAGATACTTTTCAGAATTGCATACGGGAACGATTATCGACACTTTGGCAACCACGAGAGCTCTCCTAAAACTGCTTCGACGATATATTCTGACTACTATCGCTTTATAAACTTTTTCATTTTCCTGAGCGGCATCGTCACTGCGCGCCCTATCCGATAAGAATTGGATGAACAAATTTCTTGTGTTCTTTCTTTTTCCTTAGCAACTTTCTCACGCTCTATGATAAGGTTGCGGTCATTTTCTCTCGCCCGGTCGCGTTCGACAGCCCATTCGCGCCATAGGTACTCTGATGGAGGAACATTTTCGATTTTTTTGCACAGCAAGAGCCATGATGAAGCGAAGCGCCCGTTTTCCATTAGCGCAAAATGACTATTTATATCATTTGCGAAGGTTTGACTGCATTTGTACACTTCAAACCATTGAGAAACGCAAAGCGCAGACGAGAGATTAAAGATCACGATATCGGCCGCCAGATCAGTGAAAGCTTCTTGGAGGGCAGGCAAGTAGCCCTCGTCCTCCAGATAGCGGAAGGAAGCCCGCAACGCTACACAAAAATCTTCAGGGTTTTTTATCCTGTCACTATTTTGCAAGCTTCCCGGTCTGGCAAGACGATAATGAATCAAACACTCCGGCACATACACTATTTTTGCCGCAGAAGCAAATGTAGAAACGTAGAAAAAAACGTCGTTTGAATTACCGAGATCCTGAAAATAATGATTATGGGCAATGAGGAAATCTCGCCTGTATAACTTGCTCCAAGGTGCTGGACTGGTTGTGGAAAAAAGCGTCGCAGGCATGTTGGCAGAAGAGAACACGTCCACTCCCTGAAGATACCCCGTCTTTAACACTGCATTGCTTTTCTCTTCGACACCTCTAAGACAATTGAAATTATACGCTCCGCACAAACAGATATCCGCCCCATACTCTTCGATACGCTCGTACATTCGCTGCAACAAGGTGGGTTCAAAAAAATCATCAGAATCAAGAAAGATAACGTACTTTCCCGATGCCTCACCCAATCCCCTATTTCTAGCAAGAGCGGCTCCCCTATTGTTTTGCGCCATCAAGCGGAACCTCGCATCCCGCTCACAATAACCCTCGATGATCGATCTCGAACTATCCGTAGATCCATCATCAACGCAAATAACCTCAATATCGCATAGGGTTTGGCTTTTGAGAGTATTCAGAGCCTGCTCTAAATATGTCTCAACGTTGCAGACAGGAACGATAACCGAAACTAGGCAATTCATAAAGGAACCCTTTGTTTGCGAGATTGGCACATAAACAACTACCCGAGAAACCCCTACCGGAACAGCACTCTTCTTATCGAAAAGGCTATTCATCAAACAGAAAGAACCGCTCGAAAAGCACTCGGCAGGATAATCCTTTGGATTTTTGACTGGTAAACAACCCATTCCATATTATATTGCCCGTTTTTCTGTTTCCGCTGTTTCAGCACGCTTTCTGAGATAGTCGACGTCCTCTCATCCATCGTTTTATTGATAACGACGATTCCGTCATCCCGGAAGGCATACTCTTCTAGGATAGCCGGAGAGCCGTCGGTGGAACCGTCATTCACGCAAACAATCTTGATGTCTTTCAGCGTTTGATTCACGACGCTGTCCAAGCATTCCCGCAGGTAATTTTCATCATTGTAGACAGGAATAATTACCGATACATTTGGCTCCACGAATCCCACTCTCATTTCCTTTTCATTCCAACAAAAAGAGCGCCTCGCTTCGATCCGTTCCTCACGCGGCTGCTGTCCGTTTGTCATCATATCGTAATTTGTGGGAGTATGGGTAAAGATGCACCATATGATGTTGCATTTTTGACAAAACGCCCCCACGCGCGGGACGTTACCTGGCCTAAGCGGTCAATCAATTAAGCTCTCGTCTGCAAGGGCTTTGCATTAAGTCTCGCAACGCTCTTAAAGATTCCGTCTTTTAGGATGACGGAATCGTCGTTATCTATAATAGCAACGCTGGCTATAGTGCTGCCACGAACAACAGGCTAAGCGCGGCGAAAGGCGAGTATGTCGGGATCGTCAAATCGGACGATTGCATCTTGTCTGAAACGTACGAGACCCTCTACGAGACAGCGGACTTCAAACAATTTTGGAGCACTGAGCGTTCTAGAAAGTTCGAATTCGTCGCACTATCGAAAAAGAAGGCCCGCTACAACACTTCGCCCTACCTTTTAAGCGACATCAGCCTACTACGAGCAGATAGGTTAACCAGCCCGGAATCTACAGAAAAGCATTTCTGTCGGAATACGACATTCGGTTCAACGAACCACCCAGTGCCGCCTATCAAGAAAACGGATTCCGGCTCCAGCTTTTCGCTTATGCAAGCACAACTTACTTTGTCGACGCCGCCCTGCACTTCATCAGGCTGGACAATCCCAATTCCCCTGTCAAAAACCAAGGCCAAGTGTACACTATCCGTCTCGAATACGACCACATCAGAAACATGCTGAAAAAGAAGGGGGCTCCACACCCAGTATATTCGAAATGTGCGCCGTTATGAGATGCGCGAACTATCAATTGACTATTGCGCCTAATAGTACCCGAGCTGCGAAAAGAATTCATCGAAAGATTCCACGACGACTTCGTCTTACTTGCAGAAGCCAACGAACTTTCGCAGATGTTTTTCACTCCTAGCCAATGGAGTGAACTGTCATGGATACACAGAGATCCCAATGAGTACTATTATGCGCTCTGGTTTAAACGAGAGGAGCTGGACGCATGTCGAGTAAGATACGACGACTCGAACTCGAAAGGGATCTTGCAAAAGCCAATAAAAGGATCGACGATCTCGCCTCGTGTAACAGCTACAAAATCGGAAGAGCCGTGACCTCCATTCCAAGAGCATTCAGACGCGCCGTAAAGAACACTGGGACGCACAGGATCGGCAACGCACCCCTGCAAAGCACAAGTGCCGCATCTTCAAACCTCGAATCATCGCAGAACGAATCAGCGATTACCGATGTCTCAACTTTGCCAAGCCTTCTGAAAGAATGGCACGATGAGAACTCTGGAGACACGTTGGTTTTGGAGAATCCCGTGACGTACAGCCAAAAGACCTAATGGCTTAAGCTCTATGATTCGACGCCTATAAAAACGCAACTTGCCGACAAACTACTTGTTCGCGATTGGGTTGCAAGCAACATTGGAGACGAATATATAATACCCTTGCTGGGAGCTTGGGATTCGTTCGATTAAATAGATTTTAACTCCTCGCTGTCATCGTTCGTTTTGAAAACGAACGATGACAGCTCCAGGCATAACATCGTCGTCGAAAACAAAAACACGTTCGACATCGCGATTCGAAAAAACTTCACCGAGATAAGGATGAGCACCGAACGTTTGATGTGCCGCGAGGTGTGCAAAGGAGAGAAGCAAGACGTCACTCTTTCTGAAGTATACGATCTAATCGCATCCGACCACGGTCTTACCACTGGTCAAGCAAACAGTCTAATGAGACTCGAGGTTGAAGAAGAAGCCCGAAACTTGCTTCCGCTTTAAACTAACATCGATTTGGTCAGAAAAATGGACTCATAACCGATACGCACTTCTAAGAAAAGAACATTCGGAGCTTCCTCGTTGCCGCGGATCCCCCGTTCGACAATGCTCCTATCTACTCATCGTCGAACTGCCAGAAAAAGAAGAACAGCGGCGAGCTGCACGAATCGTTCAGGAGATCGAGCAGATCCCTTACGGGTGGTTCCATTGTGGAGACAACTGGGATATAGATTGCATTCAAGCAATGCGATTAGGAATCGATGCCCACATCTGCCCCTCCATCGAGCCCTATGAAGCCAGGGCTCTAAGAAAATTTGGAGCTTCCCCTGAAATTCAGTTGAAGATAGGAGCATCTCGCCACGAAAGATTTGCCTAAAAACTGTCGGGCATGAGCAAGCCGGGGCTGTCGTTTGGCGGACCAATCCTATACCCCTATGTATGCTAGGTGCTAGAAAACGCCAAGCGTAAAAGCGTCAGAGATTTGTACTTCATCGCTCGTAACAGATATGTTCCCAAAGACATCGCTGAGACCATCGTAAATAACAGCGATCTGCGAATTAGAACGCATTTTATCTTTACGGGTCGAAGGAGGCCTGGCGTAACCCCGTCGAAAACCACAAATCAGACAAATTGAAGCTCGTGTCGGAGCATCTCACCCAAACCATCGATTATGATTCTCGTTACGCTTGCGTGGAGTTTGCCGGAACCGAGAAAACGCAAGATTGCCTCATGGAGATCATTGGCGAAAAACAGACGCAGCCGCACAGGGTGCTTCTATTTTTACCATTTCGCAGATCAACGCGAGCAGACACTGGACTACCCTCACGATCATACGGAAACATGATACCGAATTTCGAGCAAAGCGAAGGAGAAGCACTCAAGACCTACAGCTACGAAGATTACGTTCGAGAAGTTAGATCGTACATAGAGGCTCGTCTCGGTCAAGCGGCATCGGCAACCCTCGCATCATAAGACTTCATCCTACTGCTAGAGTACTGTGACTACCTAACAAGCAAAGACATAGATGCAATATCCTTGATCTTTTAGGAGGGATCCCCTTTGCTCCAGATGGGAAAGCCTATCAAACAACATGCTACTCTCCCAGGCTCAGCGAAGAGCAAGCCCTCCAGTACACCTCAACAGGCAAGCTACCCCAATACTGGGGACCACGTCTCCTTTGGTCGAAAAGAAGGAGCATTGGAAAAGCGGCAGAAATCCTCACCCGCGAGAACGTCACGCAGGACAGGATCGAAATGCAAGCGGCACAAATTGAACAACTGAAGAAAGCGAAGCAAGATGCAGAACGGAAAGCAGCAAAAATCAAAGAGTCAAATTCATTCAGACTAGGACGCGTCGTTACATATCTTCCACGCAAAGCACGAAAAGCTATACGAGACATACAAAAAAAGACACGGGGGTGAGAATGCCAGCGAACGCCCATCTCTGAACCCATCCTCAAGCCAAGTCCGCAATGTCAGCCGACCAGACATTGCGGACTTTTTTAGCTACGGAGCGGAAGGCTGTCCGAATCGACGCTCAAGGCCTTCCTTCCCTCCAACCATGCTTTAAGGCATAATATGCACTATGGTTTCCAACCCTAAAATATCGGTTATCGTGCCACTCTACAACTGCATTGAATACTTCCCTCAATGCATGGACTCGATTTTGGCGCAATCGTTCAAAGACTTCGAGATCATCGTCGTCGACGATGGATCGACCGACGGTTCGTACGAACTGGCCGAACAATATGCCAAGACGAACGGCAACGTGATTGTTCTTCAACAAGAACACCGCTTCGCCGGCGTGGCCCGCAATACAGGGATGGGACATGCACGAGGCGAATACCTCATCTTTCTCGACAGCGACGACTACTTCGAAGAGAACCTGCTCCACGACGCTCTTGCACGCATAGAGGAAACGAACGCTGATATCTGCGCTTTCGGGGCAAAGTCTCTCAACAACCAAACAGGGATCGTCACGACCCTTCGACACACCTGCATGATCGACCTCTGTCCTTCGTCCGGCGTATTCAACCGGACGACGAACCCCCGTTATCTGTTTTGCTTCACCACGCCCGCACCCTGGACAAAACTGTTCAGAAAATCGTTCATCGAACGAAACGGTCTCCTGTTTCAAAACACGCGAAGCGCCAACGACTTCCGCTTCGTCCATACGGCTCTGTCCGTTGCCGAGCGGATAGCCGTCCTGGACAAACATCCTATCGTTTATCGGCAGCAAAACACCACCTCGCTACAAGCCACTCAACACAAAGATCCCGAAGCCTTCTTGCAAGCTCTTTCCGGACTGAAGCAGCAGCTCAAAGAGCGAGGGATCTTTGAAAGGCTCTATCACCCGTTCATAAACACGGCTCTTGATTTCTGCATTTACAACCTTCACACGCTTGAGGGTAGCCCAGAAGCCCACAAGCGTGTGTTCAACCTTCTCAAAAACGAATCGTTCGAAGAGTTCGGCATTGCCGGAAAGCAGCGCGACTATTTTTACGTATACCCGCAATCCCGATACGACGATTTCGCAAGAATCCAATCATCAACGTACGAAGAATACCTTGCCGCCCTGCAACAACAGAAAGAAGCTCAGCCTGCGTCCCCGTTCAAAACCGCACTGCGGAAAATCATTCCCCTTCGCGCAAGCGTTTTCGAAAAAAGCAAACGCGACCTCAACAAAGAGCTGCAGTCGGTGAAAAGGCAACTCAATTCACTCGAGGAGCAGAATAAGGATCTCGCCGACAAGCTGACTGTATGCCTGGAGGAGCTGCAAAAGCAAAACGGTGCTTTTCGCGCGGACGGGAGGTAGATTCCTTGTCGAGCAGCAACCACTCTAGCGTCACCGTAAGTGTCATCATTCCCGCCTACAATAGCGAGCGGGGCGTCGCCAAGGCCGTTGAGAGCCTCCAGAAACAAACGATAGACGAGAATGCCCTGGAGATCATCCTCGTCAACGATGGCTCGACCGATAGCACCTCGGCCATCTGCCACGAGCTTGCCGGCAAAGCGAGCAACATCGTCGTCATCGACAAGGAAAACGGCGGAGTCGGCAGTGCCCGCAATGCGGGAATCGAAGCCGCCCGGGGCAAGTACATCGCCTTCTTGGATAGCGACGATACGCTGCTTCCCGAAACCCTGAAAGCAGTGACCGAGTTCTTCGACGCTCATTACGACGAGATCGATGTCGTGTCCTACCCTATGCGGCTCTACGACGCAAAACGCGAATGGCCGCACGTGCGAGAGCAAGTTCTCGACCATACGGGGGTCTTCGACCTAGCAAAGCTTCAGAACGCGTTTGCGCTCATCACCAACGTCAATGCGGTGGTCAAGAACAACGACGAGCTTCCGAGGTTCCGCGAAGATCTGATCGTGCATGAAGACGAGTTGTTTTTCTTAACCATTCTTCTTCGCAAGCAAAGAGTCGGATTCTGCAAAGCCGGGGCCTACCGTTACCAACAGTCGCCCGACAGCACCATAGGCACGAAGATGCACCCCTACTTCCAGTTCGAGGACAACATCGGATTCTGGGAGGAGCTTTTTGCAGCCCACCCCGGCAAGGCTCCTCTGTATTTGCAGGCATCGTTTCTCAACGAGATCAACTGGAAGATCGAGCAGGATCTGGTATTCCCCTATCACTATCGTCCTGAAGAATACAAGCATGCATTGGAACGCATCGCTGCTCTTATGGAGCGCGTCGACGACGATGTCATCTTCACGGCACCGCGGTCAAGCGAGTTCCTCAACCATTTCTTCGTTTCCATGAAGCCCAGCTCGCACATTACCTGCACTACGGAAGAACGAGGAATCACTCTGAACGACGGAGACAGGCTCTTGCTCTGTCGCCGTAATGTCATCATCGAGTTTTTACGCACCCGTATAGAAAAAGGCGTACTCAAACTCAAAGGCGCAATAGAATCCGTCGCCTTCAGCCATTGCCAGAAACCCACGCTCAACATACATGCCAATAAGGAAGAGCTCGCCGAGGTGCCACTGCGGCTTTCATCGCTGAGCTATCATATGAGCCATACAAGAACTGCGACGTTCTGGGGATTCGACATCGAAATTCCGCTTGAACGCTGTTCGAGCATTTCTTTTTCCGTCAGCATCGATGGCTGCGACTTCCCCACGATCGTCAGGTTCTCGAAACGAGCTTCCTGCAATTCCGAAAATCGCATAGACTCCTTTTCGCGTGGCGATTACCTCGTCTCCCTCGACAGAGGGAAGAACAGACTAGAAATACGACACAAGCCTTCCCTCTTTGTTAAAGAGGCATCCTGGCTTCGCAACTCCATCGGCGTTGCGAAAAACAATCCCAAAGGCTTTGCAGTGCGCGCAGCCTTGAAAGTTCGCCGCAAGTCGAGCCAGCCGACTTGGCTTTACTACGACCGAACTGGAGTCGGCGGAGACAATGCCTACTACCAATTCTTGCACGACTTCGAAAAAAAGGACGGGATCCTGCGCTTTTACGTTACCGACGACAACATGGAAACGATCGACTCCATGTTCGAGGAGAGGCATAAGGGTTCGATAGTTCGCTTCAGTTCGGCCAAGCATAAATTCATGCACTTGCAAGCAGAAAGGATCATCGCAAGCTATATCGAGCATCCAAATTGGCGGCCGTTCAAACAAAAAGCCCTCGACGCACTCTCCGATATGATCCACTACGACCTGATCTATTTGCAACACGGAGTGCTGCACGCGCATATGCCCTGGAAGTATTCAGCGGATCGGCTGCTTACAGACTACGAGGTGGTCTCCACCCCGTACGAAACCGAAGTATTCACGAAAACCTACGGTTTCCTTCCTCAGCAGCTTCTGAAAAGCGGAATGCCGCGATACGACCGCATCGAAACCAGCCAACCGAGCAAACGCAAGATCCTGTTCGCTCCTTCGTGGCGCAAATACCTCGTGACCGAATCTTCCGACCTCAAGTTCGGAAGACGACTCCAAGCGCTCCTCGCTTCCTCGTTTTGGAAGGAAACGGAAGCCTTTCTCTCAAGCCCGCAGCTCGGCGAACTCCTCGAGGAGCACGACTACGAGCTTGACATCAAGCTCCACCCGATATTCAAAGTGTACAATCCGGAATTCGAGCAGTTCGTCACCGACCGAGTGCATCTCGTGAACGACATCAACGAAAGCGACTATCGCGTCTTCATCACCGACTACTCCTCGTGGGTATTCGATTTCGTCTACCTCAAAAGAACAGTAGCCTATTTCTTGCCCGACAAGACGGAGTTCAAAGCCGGACTGAACGGGTACCGGGAACTCGATCTCCCCCTCGAAGATGGCTTCGGCCCGCTTTCGCGTACAGGACAGGAACTGATCGACACTGTCTCAAGCATCATCTTGAACGACGGCAAACCAGATGAAGTGTTTCGGCAACGTATGGAAAACTTCTTTTATCACTACGACGACAACCAGTGCGACCGCCTTTATAGCGAGCTCATGAGGACATGGGAACAGAGAGGCGACAAATGAAACGAGCCGGCACGACGAACGGGCGCTTACTTGTTATCTCGATCCTAGGTTCAGCCTTCGCCGCAGGAACGCTAGCGCTCGGCATGCACTACGCAGGGCTTGAAACGTATCCTCTTCTTGCAAGCATGCCGTACCGCAAGTTGGTTTTTTACCTGCTCATCGCCGCGCTTTTCTTTGCAGCGTGCCTCGGAATATATCAATTTGGAAAGCATGGAAAGAAGCTCATCGATACGCTAGGGCGAAAAAACCCGTTGCCCGCCGTCTCGATCACGTTTTCAGCCAAGAGCATCGTCGCAAGCACCGTTGTCGTACTCGTGCTGTGGCTTCCTTGGATAGCGGTCGAATATCCAGCCAGCATCGACTGGGACACCTACAACCAGCTTTACCAGTTCTTCACCCCCGCTCCTACGTACTACAGCACTATGGGAACCGTCTTCGACGCAGAGTACATCGATCATCATCCCGTATTCGACACGCTCATATTCGGATCCTTCGTATGGCTAGGCAACGTCGTCGGATCCCAGAACATGGGAATGTTCCTCTACGCCTTGCTGCAATGCGCGTTTACAGCAGCCGCCCTTTCGCTCAGCTGCTGTTACCTCGACAAACTCGGAGTTCCGAAGCCCATTAGGCTCAGCCTCCTCGTGTTCGTCGCAATATTTCCACCGATACCCAACTGGGCTATGTGCATGTGCAAGGATTCGCTGTTCTCGGCCGTGTTCATCCTCTACTTCGTAGCTTTCATCGAGATCGTGAGAACCAAAGGCGCAGCCCTGGGCTCAAAGAGGTTCTTGGCCTGCTACGTCATCCTCTCAGGACTGTGCATCCTAACCAAAAAGCCAGGCGTGTATATCTTCATCCTTTCGGGATTCGTGCTTCTTGTCGTCTACAGACGTTTTTGGAAACGCACGCTCGTAGCTCTTATAGCTCCCCTCCTCCTCTTCTCGTTCGCATTCCCTGCCGTAGTCTACCCCCTGATTGGTGGTGTGGCGAGCGGAGGAAAGCAGGAGATGCTCGGAACCTTCTTCCAGCAGACAGCCACTTACCTGCTAGAACACGACGACGCTACCGCCGAAGAACTCGAGACGATCAAAAAGGTTATGAACATCGACGCGGCAAAAGAAAGATGGAATCCCCAGATCAGTGATCCGGCTAAAAACAGCTTCCAAGCAGATGCTTCATTCTCGGATATTGTCGACTACTTCAAGGTTTGGGCCATCCAGGGAACCCGCCATCCCGTTTCCTATCTGAAAGCCACCTGCTGCACAAGCGTGCAAGGATTCTCTCCCGCCAAAACGATGGGCTGGCATACTACTTGCAATCCCGGAAAAAGCGCTCTGGAAATGTTCAGCGAAGCCTCCGACGCCATCACTATTCACAAACCTGAAGCCCTGAATGTCGCATCTTCGAAAATCGAAAAAGCCTATAAAAAGATCCTGAATCACATGCCCGTGGCAAATTGGATCTTCTCCCAAGGATTCTATGGAGGCTGGCTACCCATGCTTTGCATTCTCATGGCCTTGTATAATGACAAGAGAAACCTCATCCCATTCGTTCCGATTCTCGGTTCTTGGGTTTTCTTGATTATGACTCCTACAGTTGCCGATAGATACATACTACCTTTCCTGTACGCAGCACCTCTGCTTATAGGCCTAGCCTGTCACTCCTTCACTCAGAAGAACGCAAACGTCCCTCGATGAAATCGACGATCCTGCTCTCCATATGCGGCGAGCAGTCGTCGAAGGTCGATCCGACGAAGCGCTCGAAGTCCTCCTGAGGATACGGACGCCGGCCCTGCGCAACGTCCTGGATAAACTCGACAAGCTCCTCTTGCGTGGAGAACGCAAGTCGCGGCGCAAGCTTGCCAGGATCGGCATTCAAACCAGGCGATCGACGGTAGTCGTCTATGTCCGGAACGTAGAAAGCCGCGCGCTTTCCAAGCACGTACGCTTCGTACACGATCGACGAATAGTCCGTAACGACGAGATCCGCTTCCAGCAAAGCCTCCGATACGTTAAGGGACGCTCCCGCTCCTTCCTCGAGCGGATGGAACGACCAAGCCACCTCGACATCCTCGCCAAGAAGCGAGTCGTCCCAAACGCGTCGCAGCTCCCTGAAGGGATGAGGAGAATCGTCGCTTTTCCGTAACGTAGGCGCGAACAGCACGCGCACGCAACGCTCATTCTCCACAGTTGTTTTATCTATCGCCTTTCGCTTCTCCAACAAGTCGTCGTACTCCGGCAAGCCGAGCGCAACGATTCTCTCGATCGGGTACGAGAACGCCTCGGCATACGCCGCCCTGTTCTGCTCCCCCGTGCATACGATCCACGAATAGTTCCGATGGATACCGAAAGACTGCGCAGTACGAGTCGAATGCCCTTCGGGCGTGTCGAGGCTTTGGAACCCGAATTTCTTGAACGCCCCGAAAGCATGCCACAGCTGCAGCACAACCGGCTGTCCAGGAAACTCCGTATGAAGCAATGCGGAGCCTGCAAGTTCGATGTTCGCACCGTCCGCAGCCTCGCAGTCGAAATCAAGCAAGCCCACCACAGGATCGTATCTGTCGAGAACGCATACCCTGCATCGAGCAAGATGGTATATCTCGCGCACAACATGAAACGAGTACGACGCGACGGCTCTTTTTGAAAGACGCTTGGTCAGATAGGAGACGATCCAGCCCCTTCGCTGGAACTCAGATCCTAGCGATCGGAAGTTGTAGCCAGGTTCGTCCACCTGTCGCGAAAGGAACAGAACCTCGTTGCGACGAGGAAGAAAACAGCAGATGCGGTACGAAGCCTTGAAAAACCATCGCGCAAGAGAGGCGAATGCAGCCTTCATGATTCCGCTCCGAATACCGCATCGAGTATGCGATTCGTCGCGGAACCGTCGCAAGCGCTCATGAACCGCGCTCGGAAGGCGGCGACACGCTCTCGATCAAAGCGCTCGTCGATGGAGCAGAGGTACTCTATCATCTCGTCGTTGTCGACGAAAACAGGCCCAGGAGTCATATCCTCGTAGTCGTAGTAGAACCCGCGCCAATCGTCGTATTCATCCTTGTCGAACGCGAAAAAGATCAAAGGCTTCTCAAAGAGCGAGTACTCGAAAACCAGCGAAGAGTAATCGGAAATGCACGCGTCGGCTACGCTCAGCAGAACGTCGATGGATAGCTCATCGGAGACGTCGAACGCGAACCTACGGCTGCTTTCGGGAATCTCAGGCAAATCCCGAACAAAAGGATGATGCTTCACAAGCAAAACCCATTCACCTTCCAGGGCGTCTTGGAGCGCCGGAATATCCAGAGCGTCAGGAGCGCTGGCCCTGCTCACTTTGCCGCGAAACGTCGGAGCGTACAGCAATATCTTTTTGCCTGCGGTCTCGGGAACCTTCCGGCCCACAACCTTGCGCGCATTCGAAAGGAAAGATTGATCGAAAAACGAATCCGTCCTACTTACGCCAAGGGGTTGAATGATCTCGCGACGATCCTCCAGATCCATCGCCTCAGCGTAAGCCCAGATGACCTCGGGGCTGCTCACCGTCACAAGCGAGAGGTTCTCATAAAAAGGATGCCTTCGCTTCTCTTCGCGCGTTCCGCCGAACTTCAAATCGGCAGTGCTCATACCCCACTTCTTGAACGCGCCGCACGCATGCCACAGTTGAACCACCTTCGAATCCGCTCGCAACGGCACGCAGCTGATCACGTCAGAGGCGTCATTGAGGAAGACGACTTGGGCTGTTGCTGCCTTTTTCAGCATTCGGGCGCAGTTGAGACAGTATCGGGGATAGGAATCGCTGTTCTGGTGAAGCGAAACGTACTCGACGCTGAACCGAGGATCGGCGCTCAAGCGAGCATGCAGAATCTCAAAGCTGTCCGGCAGAGACGTCTCCTTCGATTCAACGAACAGCACCTTCCCCTTTTCAAGAGGAGCCTGGGCAGCCCTTCCATAAACGCGAGGAAACCATTGATCCAACACGAAGTCCTTGACCTTCTGCTTCATCCCCTGCATAACCCCGCCACTCATAACCGACCCATCCCAGCAACCTACATCTTCCACTTCATGACGGTCTTCCCCATGCTCTTGCGGGCATCGGCTTCGAACGCTTGCGTGATCTGGGCGACGGAACCCACTTCGACGACGTTGCCCACAAGAGCTGCCAAGTAGCTCAGGATCTCGGGGTGCGCTTCGTACAGCGCAATGGTGTCGAGGAAGTCCTGCCGCCCGCTTCTACTGCTGCCGAACAGGCGCAGACCCTTCTCCAACACCATGCGCGTTGACAGGAACCGGGTTCTCGGAAACGCCGAGGAGGGAAACCGTCCCCTCGGACTTGATGACATCGATGATCTGATCGATGGCCGAAGCTGAACCGTCCCCGCCGCAGCACTCGAACGCATGGTCGACGGCGAACCCGTCCCCCGCCTCGTAGGTCAGGCGAGTCTCGTCGACGAACGTGAAGTCGTTGAGCTTGTACGCGTTTCGTCCGAACACGACGATGCGCATGCCCGGGTATTTCATGCGCAATATCAAGCTGACGATGAATCCGAGGTTGCCGTCTCCCCATACGCCGACAATGCCCCGCCCCTGATGAGCGATGGCATCGAACCGGCTGACCGCATGCATGGCAACGCTGACCAGTTCGGTGAACGCGGCCACCGTTCCGTCGACGACTTCCGGCAGACGAACCAGACGACTCGGGGGAAGAACCATGTACTCCTGCATGAACCCGTCGAAGCCGCTTCCGCAGAACTCGCTAGTGGCCAGATAGTTCTCCGCGATATGAGGATCCGCCTCATGGGGGTTGTTCGGCAGCATGACCACGCTTTCGCCGCGCTCGAACGTTCCCGTCGCATCGCGCACGACAATGCCCACGCCCTCATGGATCAGCGCCATGGGAAGCTTCTTCGCCAACGCCTCGGCACTGCGCTTGCCTTGGTAGTAACGCATGTCGGCATTGCAGATGGACAAGTACGTCGGCCTTACGACAACCTGCAGCACACCGTCGGGTACCTCGACCTGCACCGGTTCGAACGTGCGGGGAGCTATCAACCTGCACACGCGGTTGAGCATCGCTACGCACCCACTAGCGCGGAGGCCAACCTCATGTCCTGCGGATACGTGATCTTTATGTTGTCGGGCTCGCCCATCACCAGCGAGACCTTCTCGCCGCGCAGCACAAACACCTTGCAAGCGTCGGTGAGCAGCTCCTTCTCCTCTTCCGAAAGGCTTCCCATCAACCCCTTCAGCTTTAAGAGATTGAACGACTGGGGCGTTTGCCCCTGGTACAGGTCTCGTCTATTCGGAATGGAGGAGATCGTCGCGGCATCGACGCTTTCAACGATGGTATCGGTCGCGGGAATGACCGTGTCGCATGCGCCATACGTCCGAGCGGCTTCCAGGTTGTCCGCGATAATGCGATGCGTCACGAAGGGCCTCACGGCATCATGAGTCACCAAAACGGTATCGTCGTCGACGGGGAAAGAGTCCTCGATGAAGCTCACGGCATTCGTCACCGTGTCGTTGCGCGTAGCACCCCCCGCGATAACCGTTACTTCCTGGGCGTAATGAGGGCTGTATTTCGCCAGCAGATCCTTGGTCTGCTGCACCCACGTCTCAGGGCATAGGACTAGCACAGCATCGAACTCCCCCGACACGCAGAATTTCTCGACGGTGTGCACGAGAATCGGCTTCGAGCCCAACATGAGAAACTGCTTGGGCTTGTCAGGATTGCCCATGCGCGTTCCCGAACCGCCCGCGAGAATGGCGGCGTAGGCATTGCCCGTACGGCTTGCACTCTTCATAATGCTCCTAGTAGTTTTCCTCGTAATACGTCGTCGCGTCGTCAATAGTACCGTCGAACGCCTTCGTGCCCTTGTCAAGCACAATACCCCTGCTGCAAAACTCTTTTGCAGTTGAAGACGTATGCGTCACGAACAGAACAGTCACGTTCTCGTCCATCATGATCTCGCGTATGCGATCGATGCATTTCTTTTGAAACGCACGATCCCCCACCGAAAGCGCTTCGTCCACAACGAGGATCTCAGGATCGATAGCCACGGCGAATGCGAAGCCAAGACGAGCTTTCATACCGCTCGAGTACGTGCGCATCGGCTGATCGATATACAGACCAAGCTCGGCGAAATCGATAATATCCGGTTCGAGCTCTTTTATTTCAGAGCGATTCAAACCAAGAATCTGACCTCGAAGGCTGATGTTTTCGCGTCCGGTAAGCTGTGGGTCGAACCCAGCGGTCAACTCGAGCAAAGCGGAAACACGCCCTTCGACACGGATCTCACCGCTCGTCGGATGAGTTACACCCGTCACCATCTTGAGCGTCGTGCTCTTCCCCGCCCCGTTACGGCCGAGAAAGGCCACAGCCTCGCCTTTCTTGATCTCGAACGACAGGTCTTTGCTCGCATCGACGCTTCCCAAAAACGAGCCCTTGCGGTTGTAATTGAAAATGCCAAGAAAGCGACCACGGTCGTTTTTGTAGAGATTATACGTCTTGGTCACGTGGTCGAACTTGATGACAACCTCGTCGCTCACGCTCGTTTTATGAAGAGATTTGGCATCTTTCAGCGATTCTTCGTTAGAGGACATCGCACACCTCCTCGTTGAACTTCTTGTAAACGAACAGCGCAGCAAGAAGGGTGACCACGAATACTACAGCGAAGCCAATACAACCGGCCGTATCGTTCCAGAACCAAGTCTTATCATAAAAAGCACCACGAAACGAAGTAACGAAAAACGTAATGGGGTTGAAGTTAAGTAACACCTGAATCCAACCGATATGTATACCCTTCACGTCGAACAACACTCCAGAAAGCCAGAAAAAGGGCGTCGACATAGCACCCATCAGATTCTTCACATCCTTGCTCATTGCGGATAGCTGCGAGAACAGGATGGACACGACATCCCAGAACAGGAACATGAGCAGAAGCAAAATAGGAACCTGCAAAAGATACACGTCAACCGGCATGCCGCAAGCAAAGTAAATTGCGAACAACACAACCATGAGCATCAGCTGCACGATCATGGTAGCGCCTGTGAATATGGTGGAAATACCGCTTAAGGGGAACTTTATCTTGTTGACTAGGTAGGGGTACCGATGCAGCACATCAATGCCTGAACCCAGCATGTCCTGTATGAAGAACCAAGGAACGAGGCCGGCGCACAACCAAAGAATATACGGAGGCGCCCCCTCCGCACTGTTTCCTGCACGGAGCCCGATTTCCAAAGCGAACCAGAAGCAGAAGATGTACATCGCAGGCTTGATGAAAAACCATGCCCAACCGAGAACGGCGCCACGGCTTTTCTTGACCAATTCGAATATGGCCAACCGGCCTATTTGCTTGCGCCACTCCCAGTTGTCCTTCAATATCGTCGCAAGAGTACTCAGCACAACGCTCCCATTCGACATCCCAAACAGACAAATTGACATAATAGCATAGCAACAAATCTAAAACGATTCGCCATCGCCTCTACGAGTGGGAGGGCAGCTTCACGATGTCCTCGGGATCCTCCCCTGCGTCCACCACAGCCATCAGCTCGGCCCAGGCAGCGGGATCCTCCTGCACGACCCACAACCCCTCCGCGTTCTCGCCGCCCGCATAAGGCCCCGTGGTCGAATAGATCGTCACCTCTTCACGATTCGCAATGAAGTCCACAAGCAAGTACCCCACCGAGGCCATGTCCAAATTGGTATCCGTGTACTCCTCCAAGTCGACGAGCACCGCGTTCGCGTTCTTCTCGCTGTTGAGCGAAAGCACTTTCTGGATCATGGCCGTCTCGATGTTGCGCACGTTCATCTGCCGAAGGGCCTCTTGATGCTCGCCGTACTCCTTGCGCGCACGAGCGAGGACGAGCGCCTCCGATCCGTCGAGACTCTGCGACCGGCCCGCTTTCAGGGACACGTTCTCGGCCGTCATGGGATCGGGAACCGTAACGTTTTTCGGCACGTCGACGGTGACGCCGCCAAGCGCGTCGATCAGCGCCTCGAACGATGTGAACGTGGTCAACATGTAGTACTCGATAGCCACGCCCGTCAGGCGCTCGACGCTCGCCACGACCTCCTCGGGATCGCCGCCCAGCAGAGAGTCGTTGATCTTCAGCGATGTGCCCTGAAACACCGTGTCTCGAGGGATGCTGACAAGCGTGATGGTGTAGGTTTCCGGATCAACGCGCACGAGCGTCATGACGTCGGCGTGCTGGTCGACCTGGGCATGGTCGGTTTTCTTACCCGTGTAGAGCGCCGTGCCCTTGCGAGAGTCGGAGCCAATGAGCAAGGTATAGAACGGCTCGGACGACGAGACAGCCTCGATGGAGACGCTGTCGGTCTGAACCTGCCCGGCTGCGTTGTCCAAGAACGACACCAGCCCAATGAACGCAAGCGACAGCACCGCAACGACGGCGACGGCCGATCTGGAAATGACCCTTGAAATGATGGAGCTTGGCCCTCTGCTGGGCCTGTTTCTGCAATCGTTCCTCATTAAGTTTACCATGCTGGCGCTGAACATTTTTATTTTCGTGATCGTATA
>OLSE01001243.1_pt1 | contig 21950 bp, 19 predicted proteins | sample 1673191 | NCBI WGS metagenome assembly OLSE01 (sample SAMEA3136764, study PRJEB25190) | human gut metagenome | biome: human gut; feature: human-associated habitat; material: faeces | place: Austria | collected 2013
TGGGTGGGGCACTTTTTAAATGTTGTTCCGGGTCCCTTTTCAAGTGTTAGCTACAGTAAATGACGTACTGGACATAGAGCATCATCGTCACCACATAGTCGTGCATGGAAGCCAGCGCGTCCGCTCCCCATGAGTAGTTCACGCCGCCGCTTTTGGCGAAGACGGAACAGGGGAGCAGCATACATAATGCGCTTAGTATTCTTTTGCCGTTGTGTCGGGTCATAGTTCATCAATTACGTTCTTGGTGGTTACACCTCCGTCCGGATGCAATTCTCCAATGCCGTTTTGAATCATCAGCTTGTACAGCTCCGCAGAGTTATAGGGATTGGAGAAGGTGACCTGTGTCTCTTCCATGTTAGCCTTGACCTTGTTGTTCAGAGCATCGATGACATCCTGTTTCGGCTTTTCGTCTGTGGGATTTGTTTCCTCCGACACATTCTGTGTCTCATCGATGTAGTGGGTCTCATACTCGTTGTCACCGATATTGAATCCCTTGTCGTTCTCCACCACGCTGACGCTTTCTTCCTCGTCAAAATCGCTCACGTCAAATTCTTCTTCTCCGGATTTTATCTTTTCTCCGTTTTTACCATAAAGGTCTCTTGCTATCATCACAGCGTAGTAGATGATGTATGCCACGGTCAGCGCAATGGCGAAGATGAAATATGCTTTCATATCTTATAGTCTGATTTTAGAATATGATTAAAATATGAACGCAAAGGAAATACAATAATTTCATACTACGAAATATCCTTGTGAAAAGCGGCTGAATATTAAACATTATTCCGGGAAAATCTAAAATCATACTCAGTTATCATACTTTAAGCGCAATTTTGAACCGAAATACAAACCGGATTGAGACGAGGATGAAAGATGAACAGGTTGTCCGGTTTGCCCGGCTTAATGTCTTTACTTATATTTTCCAAAGAAGATCAGATGAAAGTCTCTTATTCATCAATGACTATTAAACCAATCACCCGTTTCTTTGCTCAACTCGTGCAAAATCATTAACTTTGCAACAGATTTTCAAGGTGTTTGTGGTAATAAAAGACGAAAACGCAAAACTGCCATATATATTTTGAAAGACGAACAGAGGACAATTACCATTAAGCTGATAAATAATTATGGCACTTGCTATCAACATAGACGACCTGCTGAATAAACAGAGGATAGAATCCAATCGGATTGAATTTAAGAAAGGTTGGAATCCGGTGAGTATATACCACAGCGTATGCGCTTTCGCAAATGATTTTGACGACCTTGGTGGTGGTTATATCGTGGTAGGCGTTGACACTGACGACAAGATCGGAGTTGCCATTCGGCCTGTTGAAGGAATACCCATTGAAGAGATTGATGACATCCTTCAGGATATGGTCGGCTATAATAACAAGATAGCCCCGTACTATATGCCTCGGACAAGCACGGAGGAAGTGGACGGCAAGACTGTACTCGTAATATGGTGCCCTGCCGGGATTAACCGTCCGTATTCTGTTCCGGAGAATGTAACGGCAAAGAACGGTTCCAAGGAATACTTCTATATCCGCAGTGGAACAAGCAGCATTATCGCCAAAGGTGAGGTGCTGGATGAACTTCGCGAACTTGCCAGTCGTGTGCCATTTGATGAAAGGGGCAACCCTGACATTCGTTTGGAAGACATATCCACTTTGCTTTTGCGTGAATATCTGGTGAAAGTCGGAAGCAAACTGGCAAGCGAGATTAACGTCAGACCACTGCAAGAGATTCTGGAGCAGATGGACTTGTTTGTCGGCCCGAAGGAAAACCGTATGCTGAGAAACGTGGCGGCCATGATGTTCTGTGAGAATCCAAGCAAATTTTTCAAGCGGACACATGTGGAGATTGTCTATTTCCCTGAAGGAAGGCTGAATAATCCGAGTAACCTTTACGAAGGAGCAGTCATCACAGGTTCTGTTCCGCAGATTATAGACCGCACCTTGGAATACTTGAAGCGTATGCTCGTGATGCAGAGTATCATCAAACCGGAGAATGACTATCGCAGCAGGAAATTCTATACTTATCCTTATCAGGCATTGGAAGAAAGTGTCACGAACTCGCTTTATCATCGTGACTATCGGGAATGGGAACCTGTCGTAATAACAGTAGAGCCGGATAGTATTACCATTCAAAATGTGGGTGGTCCGGATCGAAGTATATCTGCCGCTGACATTTCCCGTTGTGAGATTCTTGTCTCAAAACGTTACCGCAACCGTCGCTTGGGAGAATATCTTAAAGAACTGGATATGACCGAAGGGCGTTCTACGGGTATTCCGACCATACAAAATGTATTGGAGAATAACGGTTCTCCTCGTGCAACTGTTGTCACGGATGAAGACCGCACATTCTTCCGCATCACGATTCCTTGCCATGAAGCAGCCGGCAATATAATAGCCGACATAGCCAACAAAGATGCTTCCGTGAAGGCATCAAGGCGAGGTGCACTCAAAACTGCACTACAAACTGCACTACAAACTGCACCAGAAACTGCACTACAAATTTTGGAACAAATACAAATCAATCCCAAAGTAACCATGACAGACCTTGCTAATCTGACAGGTTATTCAAGAAGGTGGGTCGCCCAAACAATGAAGCAGCTTCAGGAATTGAATGTTATTAAGAGGGTAGGTTCTACTAAGACCGGCTATTGGGAGATTATAGCCAAATAGATAGTAGGAAAAATCCATAACCAGGTTTACTTACACACATATCCACGAAAATCCCTCCTGTGCGGAGAGCCTTTCGTGGATACTATATTCCTATCAAAGGGAAGACAAAGACTAACGCCTTTTGCCTCTCAGATAGTCATTGAGGTCTTTGTAGTTATAATAACATTCCGAATGGTCAGTTACCCGGTTGCCGCAAAGTCCGGCAATGGTTTCGACTGTTTTTCGCCCGGCAAGGTCATTATCCAGATAGCAATGGATGACGGTGTGCCGTTCCAGTTCCACAAGACACTTTTTCAGATTACTGACTGAGTTCATCACAAGAAAATCGGTAGGACTGTCGATGCAGACATGATAGTCTCCTTTTCTATGAAGTTCTTGGTAAGACAAGAAGTCCATAAAGCCCTCGAACACGCAGACATGGTTTTGGATTATATCCTTGTTATACCTGATGACGGATATGTCTTTCCCCTTTATACATCCTTTATAATAAGGATTGCGCACCTCGTAACCGCCGGTCTTGTTTTCAAAGGCTATGGCGAAATAGTGTCTTTTGCGTAGCTCATAATGAATTTCCTTACAATACAGCCTGCCGATATTCTCACTGATATACCTGGAACGGAGGTAAGACAACAAGGCATGGTGGCTCAGTTCTCTTACTTCCACGTTTTCCATTTCTTCCTCGATAGGACAGGGACGGACACTCCGGCTTTGTAACTGTTGAAAAGGTACGCCAATGGCATCCTCGCTGATGCGGAGCAATACTATACTTACATTGCCAGTACGATAAAGGTGTTTCCCCAGTTCTATGATGTCACCTCCGGCAGAAAGCCCAAAGTCATACCATTCGTTCAAATTATCGTTGACCTTGAACGAGGGGGTACGTTCCTCTCGCAATGGGGAGAGGTACCAATACTGGCAGCCACGCGCATTGACCGGAGAATGTCCTATTATCCGCAGATATTCCACAAGCCGTATCTGTTTCGCTTCTTTTATATTCATTTTAGTATGGTTTACTTATATATACCCACAAACTAAACCATACTGCTTAGAGATGGAATGAACTATTATAGGAGTAGGTACGACCGTTTTTTGTAATGGCATGATTTTCCAACAGGAACTTACACAAGTTTACCAATGTGTTTCTTCCTCTTGAATACCCAATGCTCTCATATCCCTTTTTAAGAGCTTCAAGCAAAGATTGGTAGCCATATTCCGCGCATTCTTCAAAGGCTACTTCCAAGGCGGTTCGGTGTTGCTGCTCGGTCATATCCGTATAAGAAACCAGTCTGTCCATTTTGTTCTTTTTGAATTGATGCTCTTTTACCAAGTGCGGGAGAGAGTCTTCTCCGATTTCAAATGCGAAAGGTGTAAATTCCCTGTCCCTTATGTGCATGGCTCTTACTTCGCTGATTTTTCCATTTTCATTGTTTTTTGATATTTGCAGGATAGTTTCAGCCTTATTGTTCAGTTCTGTTCCTATATGACCTCTGGTATTGTCATCGCCTTTGTTTAAATGTAAGACGGTGTGGATATGTAGCTCGTAATAGCTTGACCATCTCATCAGTTCATTGATTATGTCAAGGGATTCACTGGGACTATTTATGTCATGGATTAAATCACGGATGCCGTCAATGATTACGAGCCCGATGTTTTGCTCTTCGTGGAGTGCCCATCGTATAATATCTCTCCTTTGGTCAGGAGTGTATTCACGCAGAACCAAGAATTGGATGTTGTCATTTTCCTGGTCAGTAGGCAATCCTGCCAGTTTGAGGATTCGATGAAGCACTTTGTGGCAATGGCACTTGCTTTGTTCTGTGTCGATGTATAGAATTCGATTCTTGCAAGACGGCAGTTCTGCCTTATATTTTAGGACTTCCTTTCCGGAAAGGGCAGATGCGACAATGGCACTGACATTGAATGTCTTTTTGCTTTTGGGTTTGCCGGTGGAAGCACTGAAATTCCCAATTGTAGCAATGGTAACGCCGTCTATTTGTACGATTTCCTGTGGAAACTCATATTTTTCGGTAACACTCAGCCGTATATATTTCAATAAAGACTTATATTTGGCTTCGTCTATCCGATAATTGTTGGGTTGTATCATATCAGGTTGCATTATTTTTTCCCTCCTTTTGTTGGTTTGTTCTTACTTTTTTGTCCCAATGTGTAAGCGATGACATTGGCTTGCCTTTCTATTTCTGCATTGGAGAAACAGGGGTTGCGCTTTATCCATCGGTTCAGGTCATCCCTGAGAATGAATATGTTTTTCCCATTCGGCTTATACACGGTAAGTTCTTTCTGCATGGTTAACTTATAGACATAGCCTTTGGACACTTGTAGATAGGCGGCTACCTCGTCTATATTGAGAAACTCTTTTGCGGCATAAGCTATCTTTTCTACATTTTCAAGATGGGATAGCAGTTCGGCCAAAGAACCGAATCGTTTCAGGTAATTTTCAACATTCAGAATTTCCTGCTGAAAATTTTCCAAGGAGTTGTTTTCGAGGAATGATTTCAATCCTTCGATACGGGAGAGTAGTAAGTCTATTTCTTTTCTATTCATAATTCTTCTTTTGTTATAGCAGCAGGTTGCCCTATTGTTTGTACTTGATTTCTCATTGCCCATCTGCAAAGTTCCTTTCTGTTGAAATACACCAATTTGCCGTTTGGCTTGTAGTGTGGTATTTGCTTGAGAGAAGTGAGTTTGTAGATATAACTCTCGGACAAACCGAGATAAGCAGAAGCTTCAGCGGTAGTCAGCACTTCCTTGACTGCCCAAATACGCTCTTTCAGCTGTGCAATGTAATTCTCGATGGTCTGGATTTTATCCACTTCGTTGATCTTTTGTTCTAACGATTGGAGCCGTTCAAAAGGTTTCTCCGTTGTCATCATCGAAATCATGTTCTCCATTTTGGAGAGCATCTTATTTTCATTTGTTGTTCTTCGATGTCTCATTGATTGATGCTGTTAAATTTGACAATGGGAGGTATGCCCTCCGTGAGTAATCGATTACGGAGGGCAAAGGTAGATGAGTATATTCGCTTGATTATGTTGAGATTATTGAGTATCAACACAATTCTCAATACAACTCTCAACAATTTGTTATTCCTTTGTTATACTTCTTTGTTTTTGATTAGAGTGATATACTTGTCTATGATTGCCAAAAACTGCTTATCTATGGCGTTGGGAGTGGTGTCTTTTATCCGATTGAGGGTTGATGACATATCGTGTTGGGTCAGTAATTTCTTCCCTGAAGAACTGATGACAAGATGTTTTTGGGCAATTACCGATTGCCAGTTATAGGTTATCACATCGTGTGAAGCCAGTTTATCCAACAATAAAACCAATTTGCTGTTGTTTCTTGAAGTCACAGTCTGCAATGTGTCTGCCGCATAACAAATGGCAACATTGTCTGCGTCCAAAACTTCCTTAAACAAACAGACCTCATTGGCAAGTTGCACAATGAGGTCCAGAGTATATCTGTCAAGTAAAGGTTTGATGTTGGTATTCTGAATGGTCTGAATATGATTCCCCGGACTGCTGTTGTCGGACTCGGTAGTGGATTCCGACAGGTCAATGGCGTAAAATTCGTTCAGAAGTTTTATGATCCCATTTTCGTCCAATAGGTCATGGTCGAAATGTTTGCGAATCAAAATTTCATGCTTTCTCAGAAGCTCTATTACCGTGTGATAATTCTTTAGATGTTCATTTTTGCTCCAGGCATCAATCGCATCGTGAAACCGATGTGAATGGGTAAAGTCAAGCACGTATCGCCTGTAACTTTTTTGCCGTGTGGTGACTTCGTCTTTGTAAGACTTTTGGGCTTGCTCAACCAACCGGAATAGCCCTTCTTTACCGGTCTGCGCAGGAGTCCATTGGAAACCTCGCATCGCTCTTTTCAAAAAGAGAGAGGTGCAAAGATAATTTCTTTGACATAAAACATTATTTTAAGTATTGTTGTTTGCCATCTTTGCGTTGATGGCGTTTTTGTTTTGAGTGCTAAGATAGTTATCTGCAATGGTTTTTAGTTGAATATCGTATGTGTCCATCAATCCTTTTTTGACTATAAAACGAATATTACTATCCATACTTTCTCTGTTAGGCACTTTATCATTTTGCAAGCGGAAGCAGTTTACGCACTTTACCCATACATCATAGGGATTGTGTCGCTTAAAGGCCAAATGTACAAAGTACATAAGTGAAGTCTGTGTTTTCATCCATACTATAGGATGTTCAAATACCGTTTCATCGAAAATACCTTTGAATGCGGCAAATGTGGTGTCGGAGGAGATATATCCACCGCCAAGTAGGGCGGAGAACATTAAATGTATCTCATCTTCGCTATTCGGATTGTAAAATACAACTTTGCTCGTATGAATGAGCCGTTCATCAGAAGTTTTTTCATTGAACGTATTTTCAATGTGGTTGAACTTATCACAGATAGTCTTTAATTTAACATCATACCTATCCAACCATCCGGCTCGCTTAATCCAACTGTAACCTGATACAAAACAAGCTTTGTGCGGAGTGTGTCCGTTTATGCTGAAACAACATTCTCCTTTTACCCACAAATCCTTCTTGTTGAATTTGTAAAATGCCTGATATACGAAAAAGGACAACTGTCGTTGCGTTTTAATCCATTCTACCGGCTTGCTGAATGTCTTTTTATTGAAAATGCCGACAAATGTTTTCAAGCCAGTGTCAGGTGCGATGTATCCGTATTTCACTAAATCTTGATACAGCACTGCTATATCTTCTTCACTTTGTGGTGTGTAGAATGTCTCTGTCTGATGCTTTGGCTCAAATTCAGTAAAGTCAACTTCCGAGTAGAGGGCTTTGGTCGTTTCGTAAAGTCCCGTATTGTGTCTCGGAACACGCCAAGTGCTGAATCGCTTTCCATTTTCCCTTTTCCATTGCTTTTCAAAAAGGATGTAGGTGCTGGGAAGTTTACAGATGGTAGATACAGCATAGGCTATCACTTTCAGTTGCAGCGGCTTCGTTTGCGGCATCGGCTGATAGTGTTCATCCAAAAGACCTGTGCGTATGGCTCTTTGTAATAATGTAGCCACCTGTTCATTGGCTAAAGGCTCAATCAAATCTTTATATTCGCCTTTCACCTCTTCTTCTTGCCTTTCGCAAAGTGACAGCAACGCTTGCATATTGTTTGCATAACAGTCAATTACCTTGACGTATGCAGAATCAATTTCCAGCCTATGACTTTGTACATAGTTTACGACAGGAACGGTAAATTCGTTATTTGTTATAAGGTTTGCCAAAAGAGGAGAGGGGGCTTGTTCCATATATTGATAAATCTCATTCACCCATTTCCCGATATTCATCCACGAAGAGTCAAGTGCTTCAAATTCGATTTCATCATCCAAATCCAATTGGCTTTTCATTTCACCGACGATTCGGGTAATCTTCGTTATCTTTATAACTGTTTCTTGCCTTGTCATAAACACGGGATTTAATCAATGTCTGGAATCAATGATACGGCATTCTGCTTGTTTTTGTCAAGCACCTTTGCATAAATTTGTGTGGTCGCCAGTTCTTTATGCCCTAATAGTTTTGATACAGTGTAGATGTCCGCTCCCAAGTCAAGCATAAGCACAGCGAAGGTATGTCGTCCGCAGTGGAAGGTCAGATTCTTATTGATATTGGCAGCCATGCTCCAACGCTGTAATTCCAATGAAGTCCAAGCTCCGTATGTAAATCCTGTAAAGACGGGATCTTCCGGGTTGCCTCTTTCACCGAGGTATTTTTCAGCCTGTGAGGAAATGTCAAGATACTCTTGTCCACCAGTCTTCTTTTGTTTGAAAACGATTCTCGTGTAATCTCCAAATTTTTGAACCTCGCTCCATGTGAGTTTCTGAATATCGCTTTTACGAAGTCCGGTCAGGCATGAAAAGAGGAAAGCTCTTTTTAGAATAGGATAGCGGCAAGGAGTAGCAGCCAACTGTTTTACCTCTTCCAAGGTCAGATAGTCACGCTTTACTTCTGCGGCTTTGAATCCCTCGATTCCACGCAAAGGATTTACAGGTATGATTCTTTCATCGTAAGCCTGGTTGATACAGGCGCGGAGCTTGTTGAAATAAGAGACTTTTGAGTTTTGGGACAAGCCTTGAAACACATCCATTTCCCTACGTGGACCGGTACGCTTGTGAGTGTCTTTTTCCACATTGTTCAAAAAATCCTTGAAGCCGTTTATAAATTCCGGAGTAATATCTTTGAATGTGGTTTTCTCATCACAATAGATTTCGAGATAACGCAAGCAGCTTCTCCAGTTACCCCAGTTTCCCTCAGATTCAGGATTCTTGTGTCTTTCTTCAACCATCTTCCGATAGTATTCCAAAAAGGGAGTATCTTCTTTGAATTGGCGAGTGAAAGAATACTCTCCGTTCTGCATTTCAATGAGGCGTTTAGATTTTATAGCCTGAGCGGTTGCCAATGTCTGTCTGTTCTGCTCACGCTCCAACGGAGTAGTGGCATCGATCAGGTAAAGTTTCAAATACTCTTTCTGACGTTTCCCATTTCTGTAGATGTCGAGATACAAGCTCACGTTACCGTTTGCCAACTTCTTTTCCCGTAATTTTACAGGTTCTTTCTGGATTGTTGTTTTCTTAGTCATAGCCTGTTCCTATTTTAATGAGAGATATGATTCGTTGTCTTCGGGGGACAGATTTTTGTCCCTTGCATCCCTTCGGGGGACAATCTGGGGACAAAAATACGAAAAAAATATGAAAATAGGCAGAAAGTATGGAGAAAAAGAGAAAATACGAATTCTCATAAAATCATTGATTTTCTGTATTTTACGGATTTATATTTTCTCTTTTTATGCTTTTCTTTTCTTTAGGTCACTTGCCGATGCAGCATATTAGACCGGTTGATTACCAATATTTTATAAATAAAATGGTAGAAAAGTCCGTTTTGCACTTTTTTTCTTCGCTGAACGAGTACAAAATTAGCGCATTTTTTTGGATTATGAAAGCAAGTGAAAAACTTTGTGCAAAATCATTTTTGAGGGGCTGATTTGAGGTGTATTTTGGAATGTATGAAATATATTGCATCGCATTTTGTCGGTGATGATGTTCGCGGTTATTTCGCTGGTTGTTTCTCCAAGGTTGAAGATGATGTTGTGTATTATAACGGTGCTGACCAAAAGAAAAATCGTTTGCTTGCCGAATGTTTTTCTTTCTCCCTCTTTTTGACTTTACTTTAATGGATGTATATATGAATACGGGGATAAAGTAAAGTTGATGATTTAAGAAAAGTGTTTAAAGGGACTCTGATTCGCTGGAAAAAGTGTGATGAAGTCGTATTTATTCCTTTGAAAAAGTGTAATGGCAGACTGGAGTGTATTTGTAATTTTTGCTTGATGGGTTCGTTTGAGACGACTCCCTTTGCTGTGTGTTCGAATATGCTATATATAGGGTGGTTTGAGCCCACCCTCTTGGAAATACTTTACTTGGTATATAGCAGTCATTAAAGTCAAGTTGGAAATGTGGTTACTCCTTTTTTTGGCCGGCAAAGTGGTTCTTTGATATGATGCGTGAACGAGGGACAGATTGCATCTATATAACAAACAATATTTTGTTCGTTAATAGGCATATATAGCTACAATAAACAATATAATAGCACTTGGTTTTTGGTGTTTTCTACTCAAAATGGATTATATGCATGGTTAATTATGCAATGATGTGTGTTTTTTATGTGTAATGCATCATTAAATAAATAAAAAGTATTAACTTTGCATGTTATATGATAGGTTGATTATGACAAAAAATACAATGGGTACTAAGTTGCCCAGAAAATTGGAGCAGAAAATGCAAATAGTGGGGGAGCAGATTAAGTTGGCTCGCCTACGAAGGAATCTGAGTGTGGCTCAGGTTGCGGAACGTGCTACCTGTTCTCCGCTGACCGTATCCCGAATAGAGAAAGGTGTGCCGACTGTGGCAATAGGGATTTACTTGCGTGTGCTGTATGCTTTGCAGCTTGATGATGATATTCTGTGGCTGGCCAAAGAAGATAAATTGGGGAAAGCTTTGCAGGATTTGAGTTTGAAGACAAGGGAACGTGCATCTAAAAAAGAATAGGGATGAAGAAACTGTATGTATATGCCGATTTTGACTGGCTGAATGAGATAGAACTCATTGGCGAGTTGGGCTACGAATCACTTCGTGGCTCTGACAGTTATTGCTTTACATTCAGCGATGATTGGTTGAAAAAGCATGGAGATTTGTTTTTGAGTGATAACTTGAATAATTATCCGGGGCAACAATATACGCAGCCAGGAAAAGATATATTCGGATGTTTTTCGGATGCATTGCCAGACCGTTGGGGGCGAACTCTATTGTTGCGGCGTGAGCAGCTTGCAGCAATGGAAGAAAAGCGGCCAGTACGAAGATTGTCTTCATTCGATTTCCTAACTGGTATTGATGACTTCTCCCGAATGGGTGCTTTCCGCTTCAAGGAAAACCCGGATGGCGATTTTATAAATGTGAGTGAATCGTTGAAAATCCCACCTTTGACGGATATTAGGGAATTGATTGCAGCCAGTGCGGAGATTGAGAGAAGCGAAGAAGATAACGTGCTGCCTGATCGAAAGTGGATTGTACAACTTGTGCAACCGGGTTCTTCATTGGGTGGAGCAAGGCCGAAAGCCAGTGTGATAGACACGGATAAAACGCTTTATGTGGCCAAGTTCCCTTCTCGTAAGGATGATTACGATGCCGGACTTTGGGAGCATTTCAGCCATTTGCTTGCAGCAAAAGCTGGTATAAATGCAGCGAAAACAAAAGTTATTGCCACAGGCGAAAAATATCACACCTTGCTTTCAGAGCGTTTTGACAGAACCAAAGATGGAAAACGGATTCATTTTGCTTCCGCAATGACTCTGTTGGGACTGAATGATGGAGATAATGCGACTACAGGGTATGGTTATCTGGAAATAGTTGATTTCATCATTCAGAACTGTACGGATGTAGATCGTAATTTGCAGGAACTCTATCGTCGTGTGGCTTTCAATATCTGCATTGGCAACAGCGATGACCATTTCCGCAATCATGGTTTTCTTTTGACTGCAAAAGGCTGGTCGCTATCACCTGCATACGATATGAATCCTACTTTGAATGCGTATCAAAGTCTGCTTATTTCTGCAACCTCCAACAAGGCAGACCTCGGCATTTTGCTTGATGCTTGTGGGGATTATATGCTTAATTGTAAAATAGCGGAGAAGATTATTTCAGAGGTTACTGAAGCGGTGAAAGGATGGCGAGAGTTGGCAGTACGATTGAGCGTGTCTAAGCGTGAGATGGATTTGTTTGCGGGAGTGTTGGATGAACGTCGAATGAATAATTTAAGGTAAGGTCTTTTATGAATATCGATATATTATGAAATTTGTGCACTACATAAATAGTCCGTTACTTTGGAAAGATAGTACCAATACGGCTTTTGCTATACTTGCAGGTATAGAAACATTATTTGCAGTTTCTGCAATTTCTCTGGAGAAATTTTGGGGAGATTATAGTTGGATTATTAAATTATTATTTGTCATAGTTATCTTTTTGATTATAGATGTTGTTATTTTTATCATTAAACACAGTCTTGCAAAAGATGGAATATCGTTAAATATTCGTGGTATAAAAGTTAATATAAGAAAAGGTGATATTTTTAAGGCAAATGGCTGGAAAGTTATTGCTTTTAATGAATATTTTGACACACAGGTCGATGATATAATAATTGCGCATAATACATTGAATGGCAAATTTATAGATAATTATGTCGCTGATATAAATGAACTAAACAAAATTATTTCATCAGAGAACGATGATAACACCTCTTTTAAGAGGCGAACTCGGAATAATAGGTCAATTTTTCCACTTGGGCGAATTATTAGATATAAAGATTATATGTTATTGGCATTTACTCATTTTGATAATAATCAAGCTCATCTTACACAAAAAGATTATGAGAATTGTTTGCGAGTAATGTGGGCGGAAATAAGTCGTACCTATGCGAATAAGCCCATATTTATTCCTCTTTTAGGCTCTGGTATAACACGATTCGACGGGACACCACATAAATCAAATTTTGATCTTTTAAGATGTATGTTGTGTACCTTACGAACTAGTGGAGTAAATATAAATCAAACAATAACAATTCTACTGACTGAAGAAGCGATGCAAAGTATTAATATTTATGAAATAAAAGGAGTAAAATAATGGTGTACAGAACAAAAACTTACATTGCCGCAGATTGGGATGGCGATAAAAATGCTGTAGAACAACTCTACAAATGGAAAAAAAGTAATTATTGGAGCTTGGATTTTCATGATGCACATGATTTAACACAAGCACGTGATAGCAGCCTAAATTGTAGTATTAAAAGTTCTCTTGCTACAAGGCTTGATGTATCTAAGACGTTCGTATTGATTGTAGGTAATACCACAAAAACAGTGAGAAGTGGTAGCTGTCAATATTGCGGTAGTTATAATAGTTGGACACAGAGTTGTGCTAGAGGTCATAGTGTTGATTATCGTAGCTATATCGAATATGAGTGTGAAAAAGCTATCCGTGATGGATTAAAAATAGTTGTTTTATATAATGCTGGTTCTGTGAATAAATCCAAATGTCCCGATTCTATAAAATATCATGGAACTCATGTCGCTATGTGGAAATGGGAGAATGGGCAATATTATTGGGATTATCAATCTGTAAAGCGTGCGTTAGAATAATATCATATGTAATCGAATTGTAGAATCTTATATTGTCCATTATCAAAAACGCTTTTTGCAATATAAAAGCATTGAATGTCAAGGTACTGAATAGCAATATAAAAATAAAGTAACCACTCATAACAAGGCAAGAATATGTCAACACAAAGCGAAGCGGCGTTGGAAGCCGGACTGATAGCCACACTCCGACAAATGGACTATGAGTATGTCCAGATTGTCGAGGAAGATAATCTTTATGTTAATTTCAAACGTCAGTTGGAGATTCATAACAAGAAACAACTGGCGGAAGTTGGTCGTACTTCATTTACGGATGAAGAGTTTGAGAAGATATTAATTTATCTTGAAGGTGGAACTCGCTTTGAAAAGGCCAAGAAACTTCGTGACCTCTATCCGCTTGATACGGTAAATGGACAACGGATTTGGGTGGAATTTCTCAATCGTACCCAATGGTGTCAGAATGAGTTTCAGGTCTCGAATCAGATTACTGTTGAAGGACGGAAAAAATGCCGCTATGATGTGACTATACTTATCAATGGTTTACCATTGGTTCAGATAGAGTTAAAGCGCAGGGGAGTAGAACTCAAACAGGCATATAATCAGATACAACGCTATCATAAGACTTCGTTCCACGGATTGTTCGACTATATCCAATTGTTTGTTATATCAAATGGTGTCAATACCCGCTATTTTGCCAACAATCCTAATAGCGGTTATAAGTTTACATTCAATTGGACGGATGCTGCCAATCATCCGTTTAATGAATTGGATAAGTTTGCCGTATTCTTCTTGGAAAAATGTACGCTTGGCAAAATAATAGGGAAATATATCGTGCTGCACGAGGGCGACAAATGTTTGATGGTGCTTCGTCCTTATCAGTTCTATGCCGTAGAGAAAATTCTAGATCGTGTGCAGAACTCCAACGATAACGGCTATATATGGCATACAACAGGAGCCGGAAAGACATTGACTTCGTTCAAGGCTGCCCAACTTGTGTCAGAGTTGGATGATGTGGATAAGGTTATGTTTGTTGTTGACCGACATGACCTTGATACTCAGACTCAATCGGAATATGAAGCGTTTGAGCCGGGAGCTGTGGATAGTACTGATAATACGGATGAACTTGTGAAGCGACTTCAAAGCAATTCTAAGATTATCATCACTACCATTCAGAAACTCAATGCCGCAGTCAGCAAGACGTGGTATAGCAACAAGATTGAAACTATTCGCCACTCACGTATCGTGATGATATTTGATGAGTGTCATCGTAGCCACTTTGGGGATAGTCATAAGAAGATTATGAAGTTCTTTGACAATGCTCAAATCTTTGGCTTCACGGGAACACCTATTTTTACTGAAAATGCGGTAGATGGGCATACCACTAAGGAGATATTCGGAAATTGTCTTCATAAATATCTTATTAAGGATGCCATAGCCGATGAAAACGTGCTTGGATTCCTTGTGGAGTATTATCACGGCAACGAAGTTGTTGACAACGACAATCAAGCTCGTATGGAGGAAATCGCCAAGTTTATCCTTAACAATTTCAACAAATCCACATTCGACGGAGAGTTTGATGCCTTGTTTGCTGTGCAATCCGTGTCGATGCTCATACGATATTACAAGATATTCAAATCGTTGAATCCGAAAATCCGTATAGGTGCTGTGTTTACTTACGCTGCCAACAATAGTCTGGATGATGAACAGACCGGCATGGGTACAGGGCAGTATGCAAAAGAGGGTGTGGGTGAGGCTGATGAACTGCAAACAATTATGGACGATTATAACAATATGTTCGGCACTGCCTTTACTACAGAAAACTTCCGTGCCTACTATGATGACATCAATCTGCGCATGAAAAAGAAGAAAGCGGATATGAAACCGCTTGACCTTTGTCTTGTCGTGGGTATGTTCCTTACCGGTTTCGACAGTAAAAAACTGAATACGCTCTATGTAGATAAGAATATGGAATATCACGGTTTGCTGCAAGCATTCAGTCGTACCAACCGAGTATTGAACGAGAAGAAACGTTTCGGTAAAATCGTTTGCTTCCGTGACTTGAAAAATAATGTTGATACGTCTATTAAATTGTTCAGCAACTCTGATAATTCTGAAGATATAGTACGTCCACCGTTTGAGGATGTAAAAAAGGAATATAAATGCTTGGCAACAGAGTTCCTGAAAAAATATCCTACACCCAGCAGTATAGATTTTCTGCAAAGCGAAAATGACAAGAAAAATTTTGTTCTGGCATTTCGTGATATTATCCGTAAACATGCGGAAATCCAGATATACGAAGATTATAGCGAGGATGCGGAAGATCTTGGTATGACCGAGCAGCAATTCAGCGACTATAAGAGTAAGTATCTTGACATTACAGTCGGGTTTATAGAACCGCCTGTAATTCCATCTGTAGTTGCAGAAGACCCTGTTCCGTATGGGAACAGTCAGGGATTAGAGGATATAGATTTCTGTCTTGAACTTCTACATAGCGACATTATCAATGTGGCTTACATTCTTGAACTCATTGCAGAACTTGACCCATATAGCAATGATTATTCAGAGAAAAGGCAACATATCATTGACACAATGATTAAGGATGCCGGGATGCGAGGCAAAGCCAAACTCATTGATGGCTTTATTCGGAAAAATGTTGATGAAGATAAGGAAAACTTCATGAGCGGACGTAGTAAGGCTGATGGTACAAGTGAATTGGAAGAGCGTTTGAATCAATATATTGTATCTGAACGCAATAAGGCTGTAAAAGATTTGTCGGATGATGAACAAATTCCTACCGAGGTGCTGAATCTATACATAAAGGAGTATGACTATTTGCAAAAGGAACAGCCGGAAATCATACAAAAGGCATTGAAAGAAAAACATCTTGGTCTTATAAAAACAAGAAAGGCGTTGACGAGAATCATGGAGAGATTGCGTAATATAATAAGAACATTTAATTGGGAGTAAATACGTATATGGTAAAAACAAATGAACCCGGATATGTGTATATCTTGACTAATCCAAGTTTTCGTGAGGATTGGGTTAAGATTGGCAAAAGCGCACGCCCTGTTGATATACGTTCCAAGGAACTTGACAATACGGCAGTTCCGTTGCCTTTTGAGATACATGCAACCATTAAAACGGTTAAATATAATGAGGTGGAAAAACTCGTGCATAAGATAATCGACAGTTTGACTGATTTTCGTATTCGTCAGAATAGAGAATTTTTTAATGTCGCTCCGCAAAAAGCATTGGAAATTTTTAAAGAAATAGCACAAACTATAGATGATGCCGTAATAACAGAATATGAGAATAATCAACCTTTGCGTAGCGATAACTTTATATCTCAATCTGTTCAAAATGAATTGCCAAGAAAATGTACTAATAGCAGAAAAGACTATACAAAATATTCACTTAATGGAGTTGGTTCTTATGGGAAAGGTAGATTAGCATTAGAAGTAGTTCGACTTTTTATCGAGTCTACCTCTGTTGATTATAAAGAGCTAATTAATTTGTTGCCTAAACACTTAGTTAAAACCGTTGAAGAAGTAGGAAATTGGAAACTTAAAACGTCAGATACGCATAAAAGATGGTTTGAAAAAGATATTCTTATGTCTAATGATGGTGTCAGGTTTGTTGTATCATCACAGCATGGTAAGAATAATATAGGTCGTATTTTAGAGTTTGCGAATAAATTTGGTTTTGTAATTAAAGAATTATAATAAATATGAGCGAAGAACTGCAACAGAAACTCCGTGACCAGCTTTGGGAGGTCGCAAATCGTTTGCGTGGCAATATGTCGGCGAGCGACTTTATGTATTTCACATTGGGTTTTATTTTCTATAAATACTTATCTGAGAAAATAGAAAAGTATGCCAACAATGCCTTGGTGGATGATGAAATAACCTTTAAGGAATTGTGGGAAATGGATGATACCGATGTAGTCGAGTTACAAGAGGAAGTAAAGAATCAATGCTTGGAAAATATAGGTTACTTCATTGAACCGAAATTCTTGTTTTCGTCCGTAATAGAGGCCATCAAGCGGAAAGAGAACATTTTACCTATACTTGAACGTTCATTGAAGCGTATCGAAGACAGCACTCTTGGACAGGACAGCGAAGAGGATTTCGGAGGATTGTTTTCAGATATAGACTTGGCTTCACCTAAATTGGGTAAAACAGCCAATGATAAAAATACACTCGTCAGCAATGTGCTTCTTGCATTGGACGATATAGACTTTAGCGTAGAGGCATCACAGGAAATTGACATCTTGGGTGATGCTTACGAATATATGATTTCGCAGTTTGCGGCAGGAGCCGGGAAAAAAGCCGGGGAATTCTATACTCCGCAGGAAGTTAGCCGTATTTTGGCAGAGATTGTTTCCATTGGACACCAGCGTTTGCGCAATGTATATGACCCTACTTGCGGTAGTGGCTCATTGCTTCTTCGTGCTGCAAGTATTGGAAATGCGGTTGATATTTACGGACAGGAAAAGAATCCGACGACCTACAACCTCGCCAGAATGAATATGTTGCTTCACGGTATCAGATTCAGCAATTTCAAGATTGAAAACGGCGATACGCTTGAATGGGATGTCTTTGGCGACACTCAGTTTGATGCGGTAGTCGCAAATCCTCCATTCTCTGCCGAATGGAGTGCTGCCGACAAATTTAATACCGATGACCGTTTCAGCAAAGCAGGGCGACTTGCGCCAAAGAAGACAGCAGATTATGCTTTTATCCTACACATGATTTATCACTTGAACGAAGGTGGTACGATGGCTTGTGTCGCTCCACACGGTGTTTTGTTCCGTGGTAATGCAGAAGGGGTAATACGCCGTTTCCTGATAGAGAAGAAAAACTATATCGATGCCATTATCGGTTTGCCGGCTAATATATTCTATGGTACAAGTATTCCGACCTGTATTCTTGTGATGAAGAAATGCCGTAAGGAAGATGATAATATTCTGTTCATAGATGCGAGCAAGGAGTTTGAGAAAGTCAAGACACAAAACAAACTGCGTAAAGAGCATATTGACAAGATTGTTGATACCTATCGCGAGCGAAAAGAAATAGAAAAGTACAGCCATCTTGCCACTTTACAGGAGGTTGCCGATAACGACTATAATCTGAATATTCCTCGTTATGTCGATACTTTTGAAGAGGAAGAACCTATTGACATTAAAGCTGTAATGGCAGAAATCAAGGAGTTGGAAGCCAAACGTGCCGAACTAGATAAGGAGATTGAAGTATATCTTAAAGAATTGGGACTGGTTGAATAATAGTGTTATGGCAGAGATAGATAACATCCCGGAAATGCGTCCTTCATTCGACAATATCCGCCGTCACGATGAGAGCGAAAATGAATATTGGAGTTCACGTGACCTATGCGCTGCTATGGGTTATTCGGCTTATTGGAAATTCCAAAAAGTCATAGACAAAGCAATCAAAGTCGCAGGCATAAAAGGAATGAATATTGATGAGCATTTCAACCAAGCGGTTGATATGGTGAAGATAGGCAGTGGCTCGTTCCGTAAAGTCAGTATCTTCCGCTTGTCACGTATGGCGTGTATGATTATTGCTGAAAATGCTGATGCAAAAAAAGTATTGGTACAACAGGCAAGAGATTACTTTTCTCAAACCATATCTACTAACGAATTGGTGCTTAACTCATATAGTTCCAATCTGTTACTGTATAAAACCGCACAAGGAGAAGTTCGAGTAGAGGTAATATTCAATAGTGAAACATTCTGGATGTCGCAAAAGCGCATGGCGGACTTGTTTGGGGTGGATGTACGAACCATCAACTATCATCTTGGACAGATTTATGAATCCGGTGAACTTACCAAAGAGGCAACTATCCGAAAAATTGGGATAGTTCAATCCGAGGGAGAACGAGACGTGGAGCGTACACCGTTGTTCTATAATTTGGATGCTATCATAGCGGTAGGTTATCGTGTCAATAGCTATCAAGCCACTCAGTTTCGTATTTGGGCTACGTCTGTTTTGAAGGAATTTGTCATTAAAGGGTATGCTCTTGATGATGAAAGACTAAAACAGGGAAAGCATTTTGGCAAAGATTATTTTGATGATTTGCTGGAGCGTATTCGTGAGATACGCACATCGGAACGCAGATACTACCAGAAGATAACAGACATCTATGCGGAATGCAGTGCTGATTACGACCCGAAATCGGATTGTACTAAATTGTTCTTCAAAATGGTGCAAAATATGATGCATTTGGCTGTGACTAATCGTACCGCTGCTGAAATAGTGTATGAACGTGCCGACTCTGAAATGCCCCATATGGGATTGACCACTTGGAAGAAAGCTCCCGATGGTAGAGTCCAGAAGTCCGATACGATTGTGGCAAAGAACTATTTGTCAGACAAAGAGATTTCCGAACTTAACGGCGTAACTAACGCATTCCTTGAATTTGCAGAGCTTCGTGCCCAACGTCACATTATAACAACGATGGAAGATTGGAAGCAACGTCTTGAACAGTTTCTTGGCACTATGGATTATAAGGCACAAGATACTGCCGGTAAAGTTTCACAAGAAGCAGCACGAGAGAAGGCGTATGGCGAGTACGAGAAATATAAAGTGATTCAAGACCGTTCTTTTATCTCTGATTTCGACCGGTTTAATAATGGCGACAAATTGTTGCCGTTTGATATTAACCCTGATAAAGAATAATGATTATGGCAAATAATAACGAAAATAAAATCCTCAATGTTCCAAATCTGAGATTCCCGGAGTTCTGTGGGGAGTGGGAAACGATAAAAGTTTCAGAGCTTTTAGATTTCTACTCAACCAACTCTCTGTCATGGGAACAGTTAGATTATAGTAACGGTAAAATCAAGAATTTGCATTACGGTTTAATTCATAAAGGAGTACCTACCATGGTAGATGTTGCTTGTGATTCTCTTCCTTACATCAAAGAGGAATCTATGCTCAAATCATTTACCCTATTCAAAGAAGGAGATGTAGCATTTGCTGATGCGTCTGAAGATACAAACGATGTAGCTAAAGCCATAGAAGTTGTTAATTGTGATAACCAACAAATCGTTTCTGGCTTACACACAATACATGGACGTGATAATTCTAATCGGACTGTTATTGGTTATAAAGGTTATGCTTTTGCTTCTGATTCATTCCACAAGCAGATTAGAAGAATTGCTCAAGGTACAAAGGTTTTTTCTATCAGTGTTCGCAATTTTGATGAAGCATATATCGGAATCCCTTCAAAAGAAGAACAAACCCAAATTGCAAAACTGTTAATAACCATAGACAAGCGCATTGCTACCCAAAACAAAATCATTGAGAAACTGCAATCCTTAATTAAAGGGCTTATAGATGATATAATAACTCTGAAATGTGGGCAGTTAGTGGCATTTGAAACATTATATAGTAAAGCAGGTGAGGGTGGAACACCCACTACGTCAAATACAGAATTTTATGATAACGGCAGCATTCCTTTCATAAAAATAGACGATTTGAGCAATAAATATTTATCGGCTAACAAAGACTATATTACAGAGTTAGGACTCAAAAAATCTTCAGCATGGCTGATTCCTACGCACTCCATTATATACTCTAATGGAGCAACAATCGGTGCTATTTCTATAAACAAATATCCAGTCTGTACCAAACAAGGAATTTTAGGTATTGTCCCTAATACAAATATTGATGTTGAATTTCTTTATTACTTTATGCAATCTTCATATTTTCAAAAAGAAGTTGAACGTGTTGTAACTGAAGGTACGATGAAAACAGCCTACCTAAAGGATATAAATCACATAAAATGCCCAATACCAGATTTAGATAGGCAAAAAGAAATTAGTCATTTTCTTTCAGTGTTATCGCTTAAAGAGGATGTTGAAAGGCAACTATTACAGAAATATCAAATACAGAAACAATATCTATTAAGGAAGATGTTCATATAAACATCTTCCCCAACAAATACAGTTTTTGTTGATTGAATGACGCAAGAAGTTCTTGCTCAACAAAAAGTTTGCTCTCCAATTTGTCAAGCACGTTTGCGACACGCTTTTGTTCAGCAAGTGAAGGACAATATATTTTCGCTTTACCATAATCTTTGAAGTAGATATGTGGTATCGCCATACCAGTTTTGTACGGTTGAAAGTTGAACACTGACAGCGCAAAGTACAGATACCGCAAATCATTGTTGCCTATGACAGTAAGATAGTTGAGTGTGCCAATTACCGAAAATTTGCCCTGTGCATAGGAAACTGTACCAACACCCGAACCATCCTTGATTACCAGTATCGCATCACCGTTCATTTGTGGCACATCTTTATAACCAACCAATCCATTTGCACCAAACACTTTGCATAGTCCACTAGACAAAACCTCGCTCTCTTGAAGTGTTGAGCTATGACACTCTAAACACTGAGAAATTGCAATGTTAGCCTTTTCTTTGGTCGTTAGCGCAACTGCAAGCCCTTTAATTAAGGATTGCTGTACAGTAATGTCCGCAATAACAGATTTACTCTTTCATTCAATAGCAGATGCTCATACCATACGT
>OLSE01001253.1_pt1 | contig 21735 bp, 14 predicted proteins | sample 1673191 | NCBI WGS metagenome assembly OLSE01 (sample SAMEA3136764, study PRJEB25190) | human gut metagenome | biome: human gut; feature: human-associated habitat; material: faeces | place: Austria | collected 2013
TCGTGACCTCGGCTTTTCTGGGGTGGCGACATCCCGAGGCCGTGTCGATGCGCAAGATCGGGCATCTGGTGGCGCCTATCGTGGTGATCATCGGCCTGTGCTTGCTGATGTTCGATGCGAAGGCGGGCCTCATGAACCCGCTGCGCTTCGCCCTGCTGCTGACAAACTTCGGATCGGTCATGACCTGGGGCGTCGTGTTCCTCGGCGGCTTCACGGTGATATCGCTGGTCGTGGTGGTCCTCGACTTCGTGAAGAAGCGCGTGCCGGTGTGGCTCGACATCGCCGGCGTGGTGTTCGGCGTGGCCGTGGCCATGTACACGGGCGCCCTGCTGGGCGTGTGCAAGACGTTCCCGCTGTGGAACAACGCGCTGCTGCCTATCTTGTTCCTCGTGTCGGCCATGTCTACCGGCGCGGCGTCGGTGCTGCTCATCGGCATCTTCAGGCATGCTGACGAGTTCAACCGCGTGGGCGTGCTGAAGAAATTCCACTTCTGCCTGCCTATCATCGAGCTGGTGCTGGTGGCCGCGCTCATGTTCATCACCAGCTCCAACTCCGTGGCCGGCTGGAACTCGGTCATGAGCCTGCTGGTGGGCTCCTACGCGCCGCTGTTCTGGATCGGCCTGGTGCTCATCGGCCTGGTGCTGCCCACGGCGCTGGAGACGTGGCTTCTGTTCTTCAGCCCGAAGGAGTTCGAGGAGAGCCGCAAGGCGCACTGGATCAGCTTCGGCTCCGACGCCGGCGTGCTGGTGGGCGGCTTCCTGCTGCGCTTCCTGGTAGTCATGGCCGCGCTGCCGGTGACCATCACGGTGCCCATGCTGTAAGGAGAAGGCACCGTGCCCCGCGCCCCAGCTGAAAGCCGTTTGCGGAGAAAAGGTGCTCGTTCGTAAACAAGCGCGGCGTCCCAGGTAGGGGCGCCGCGCTTGTTGTGTATAGAGGTAGGGGAGAGATTCATCCGCAAGTTGAAGCGTTCTGCAATCGAGGAATAACGTCAGCCAGGAGTATAATTGGTCAATCATTCGGAAAAGGGGTAGCAGCACGGGAGCTAACGTGAGGAACGTCAGCCGAAAAGAGAAGAAGTTCCTCGTCGACATGGCGAGCGCGAAGCAGCTCGAGGGGTTGCTGTCGCAGGTGGTGCCCGGCGATCTGCACAACGGCTCGCACGGCTACCCGGTGCGCTCGCTCTACTTCGACACGCTGCACGACCGTGACTTCGCCGAAAAGCTGTTCGGCACCGATCCCCGCCGCAAGGTGCGGCTGCGCGTATACGATCCCACGGCCGATTTCGCGCTCTTGGAGCTCAAGCAGAAGCAAGGCGAGAACCAGCGCAAACGCTCGCTGCCCTTGATGCGGGCCGAGGCGCGCCGGCTCATCGAGGGCGATTTCGACGGGCTGCTCGACCGACCTGAGCCCTTCGCAGCCGAGATCCACGCGCTCATGAGCATCAACGGCTACCGGCCGAAAGCCATCGTGGAGTACGACCGCACCGCGTTCATCGCGAAGGAGAACAAGACGCGCGTGACGTTCGACCGCAACATCCGCGCGACGGAGCTGAACCAGGGCCTGTTCGACCCCAAACTGCCCCTGTATCCGGTGTTCGACCCGTTCAACGTGGTGCTGGAAGTGAAGTTCGACGGCTTTTTGCTCAGCTACATCCGGTCGATGCTGAACATGGTGGACAAGAGCGAGCTGTCGGTGAGCAAATACTGCCTCGCCCGCAGCGTGCGCATGGCGTACCAGTTTTAAAGAGGAGAGACCGTGAAAGAGCAACTGTACCAACTGTTCCAGGGAACCACAGGCGCGCCCACGGTGGAGGACCTTCTGCTGCGCGTGGGCGTGTCGGTGGTGATAGGCCTGGCCATCTTCGTGTCGTACTGGATCTCTCACGCGGGCACCATCTACTCGCAGAAGTTCAACATCAACCTCATCACGCTCACCATCCTCACGGCCACGGTGATGACGGTCATCGGCAACAACATCGCGCTATCGCTCGGCATGGTGGGCGCGCTGTCCATCGTGCGCTTCCGCACGGCCATCAAGGACCCGCGCGACACCACCTACATCTTCTGGGCCATCATCTGCGGCATCTGCTGCGGCGTGGGCATGTTCATGGCGGCGGCCATCGGCAGCGTGGCCGTGTTCGTGGTGATGCTTATCCTGGGGCGCGTGCGCAACGACGTGCGCACGCTGCTGGTGGTGCGCGCCGCGCGCACGCAGGAGCTGCCCGTCGAGGGCAAGGTGTACGAGTACTTCGGCGGCCGTGCCGTGCAGCGCGTGAAGAACACCACCGAGGACGCCGTCGAATTCATGTTCGAATTGTCGCGCGGCATGCTGGAGCGCGCGCAGAAGAAGGCCGAGCACCCCATCACCGAGGAGCTGTACGCGCTCGGCGGCGTGGAGTATGTGAACGTCGTGGCCCAAAACGACGAGATCGGCAGCTAGCGCGCAGGGCATGGAGGCGTTGCGAGGGCGGAAATACCAGATCATAGCCATGGCGGCCATCGTGGCCGTCGTGGCGGCGGGCGTCGTGGGCACGTTGACGGACAGCGGCGGCACCGACCTTCCCGAGCGCTACCACCAGCATGAGAAGGCCCAGCAACTGGCCGACCTTCCCGAAGCCGACCGAGTTGCGGCATCCGGCACGAACATCGACGCGGCAACGTTCGCCTCGCATTTGCCGGTGGTGAGCATCGACACCGGCGAGCAGGAGATTCCTGGCGAGCGGGTAATCTCCACCGAAGACGCCGCAGTCGAGGCCGAAGCTGCAGACGCAACGGTTGCGGAAGACGAGCATGCGGGCCCCGTGACGCTCGCTGCGGACGGCAGTACCACCATTCCTACTTCGTTTTCGCTGTTCAGCAACGATGGTGCTGCGAACCGCTTGAGCGATGCCGCCGTGCTCTCCACGCAGGCCGAGCTGCGCATCCGCGGACACTCGTCGCGTTTGTTCGATAAGAAAAGTTATCTTGTCCACTTCACTGAACAAGACCGCCTCACCGCGCGCAACCTCGATGTGCTCGACATGGGTGCTGACAACGAGTGGGTGCTCAACGGCCCCTTCCTCGACAAAACCATGATACGCAACTACCTTTCCATGAACATCGCGGGCGAGATCATGCCCTACACGCCAGACGTACGCTTTTGCGAGCTCTTCATCGACGGGAAGTACCAGGGCGTCTACTTGCTTATGGAGTCGGTCAAGCACGATGACGATCGCGTGGCGCTTACCGATTCCGATCCGAAGTCCGCTGCCACAAGCTACATCGTGAGCCGCGACTGGGAGGATGCCACGAACGCGACGAACGTCTATGACTTCCTGAACGTGATTCGCATCACCCGGGGAGCTCCGCTCGAGGTGACCTACCCTTCGCAGCGCATCATCACGGAGGAGCAGTTTGCGTGGATCGAGCAAGACATCAACGCGTTCGAGAAAGCGCTGTATTCCTACGACTACGACACTTCATCCTACGGATACTGGAACTTCATCGACGTGGGAACGTTCGTCGATTACGCGGTCATCAACGAGTTCACCGGCAATATCGATGCAGGCTCCTACTCTACCTACTTCTATAAGGATGTGCGCGGCAAGCTCAGCGCCGGCCCCGTGTGGGATTTCAACAACGCGTTCAACAACTATATGGACAGCGATCTGTCCGACATGGGGTTCTTCGTTAATACGAAGCCCGTCTTTTACATGTTGTACAAAGATGAAGCGTTCGTTCATCGAGTGATCGCCCGTTACCGCGAGCTGCGCGAAGACTCGCTTTCCGACGAGCGGATGCTGACGATGATCGACGAGACTATCGATTATTTGGGACCCGCTATCGAGCGGAATTACACGGTGTGGGGATACTCGTTCGACGCGCGAGCGGTCTATGACGACGAGAAGCTCTTCCCCGAAGAGCGCAACCCTGGTTCATTTGACGAGGCGGTCGGGCAGCTGAAAAGCTATATCGTCGAGCGCGGGGCTTGGATGGACCGCAACATCGAGAACCTGCGCCAGCTCTCGCATGAGTCGGTCAACAAGAAGTACAACCATTAGGAAGGGGGCTGTGTGAAGAAGTTCATCGTGGCATGCTGTTGCATCTTCGTTGTTGCGGCCCTCGGGCTGTACGCCTACTTCTACGAAGGAGTGTTCATCGATCTTGATCCCGACAAGCCGGTCGAAACCTGGACGGTGCAAGACGGGAAAACCATCTACGTCAACCAAGGAGACGGACTCGAGGAGTTCGAGATTCGCGGCGTGGATCTAGGTGCGGGCATCCCCGGCCACTTCGCCACCGACTACGCCATCGACAAGGAGACGTACCTGCGGTGGTTCCAGCAGATCAAGGACATGGGCGCCAATACCATCCGCGTGTACATCCTCTTGGGAACGGACTTCTACGAGGCGTTCTACGAGTTCAACAAGGACAATCCCGATCCGCTTTACCTCATTCATGGCGTATGGATCGACGACTACGTGCAGAATTCCCACATGGACGCTTTCAACGCAGAGTACCTTACACGTTTCAAAGAAGATATCCGTACGGTGATCGACGTCATTCATGGACAGCGTCTGATCGAACTGGGGCATCTGTCCGGTACGGGCAGCTACACGAAGGACGTTTCGCCGTGGGTACTCGGGTACCTGCTGGGCGTCGAGTGGGAAGCGCGCACGGTTGCCTACACCGACCTCGAAGAAGTCGGGCGCAGCGTGTACGAGGGCGCGTACCTTAAGACGACGGCCGATGCGACTCCTTTCGAGGCTATGCTCGCCGAGGCGGGCGACGAGGCGTTCCAGTACGAGTCAACGCGGTACAAAGAGCAGCGTCTGGTGGCTTTCAGCAACTGGCCCACCACAGATCCCTTCGACTATCCCGAGGCCCTCAAAACGTTCTACGAGAAGTATGCAAGCGTCGATGTGGAGAACATTGTTGCCAGCGACGCGGTGTTGTCGGGCATGTTCGCTTCATACCATATCTATCCATACTATCCCGATTACCTGCGCAACCTGGCTGAATACTACACCAGTACCGATCCGCAAGGAGAGGTGAACACCTACTACACCTACCTGAAGCTCATCAACGAGCATCATTCGATTCCCGTTGTCATCTCCGAGTTCGGCGTACCCACCTCGCGCGGTGTGGCACAGATCGACGCGAACACGAATCGCAACCAAGGGGCCATGAGCGAGTTGGAGCAGGGGGAGGCTATCGCACGCTGCTACCAGAACATCATGGATGCCGGATGCGCGGGCAGCATCATATTCTCATGGCAGGACGAGTGGTTCAAGCGAACGTGGAACACCATGGCCAACGTCGACCTATTGAAAACGCCGTATTGGAGCGACTACCAGACGAACGAGCAATTCTTCGGCTTGCTGTCGTTCGATCCAGGCAACGAGCGCAGCGTGAGCTACGTTGACGGCGACGACGAGGAGTGGGCGGACGACGATGTGATAGGCGAATCCGAAGGCCGTACCCTATCCATGAAGTATGACGAGAAGTTCCTCTACTTCATGGTACGTGGAGACGACGTCGGACCGGGTTCCAAGCTGTACCTGCCCATTGACACGACCCAGAAGACGGGTTCCACGGCCAGCGCCGACCCTGCCGTGTCGTTCGAGCGTGCCTCGGATTTCCTTGTCGTCCTCGATGGGCAAGACGACAGCCGCGTGCTCGTGCAGGAGCGTTATGAGGTCATGCGCGCCACGTCGCTGCTGGCGACGACGGGAGAGGACCCTTATGTCTCCCCGCCTGCCCCCGACACGGACACGTTCAAGCACATCGATCTGGTCCTGCAGACGCTCACCGACTACACGCAGCTCGAACAGGCCATCGTCGAGGACATGAACCTGGGCGAGAACGAGTTCTTCTTCCAAACCTACGAGACCGGCAAGCTCACCTACGGCGATGCGAACCCCTCGCACGAGGCCTTCGACTCGATGGCCGACTTCTGCTATGGCGACGGGTTTGTGGAGATCAAGCTGCCGTGGCAGCTGCTAAACTTCTCGAACCCCTCCGAGATGCAGATCCACGATGACTATTACGAGCATTACGGCGTGGAGAACATGCAGATCGATCGCATGTACGTGGGCGTGGGCGACGGTTCCGACGGGCAGGCCATCCCGTTGTTCGAGAAGCCGCTCAAGGGCTGGGGCACGAAGGTGACGTACCACGAGCGCTTGAAAGAGAGCTATTACGTCGTGCAGCGCATGTGGGCCGAGGGCGTGGCGCCCGAGGATCTGTGGCGCGTGGACGCGGGGGCCGACGAAGCGGTCCCCGCCGGGGCGGACGGCGCGTTGTGAAGATCGAGTGGCTTATAGCGTTCTACCTGTTCATCAGCGTGATGATGACCGTGTTCAACTTCGGCTACCTAGCCTACGAGAAGGTGCACGCGAAGCGGTTCGACGCCCGGACGAAGCGCTTCGCGGTGCTCCTGGGCCAGGAGATCGAGCGCAACGCGGAGTTTCCCACCGAGGATCACAAGCGCACGCTCGAGCGCGCGATGCGCCGAATGGCCGGCATGGAGTCGTTCGACCTGACCATGGGGCACCTGCTGCGCGAAGATCCCGACAAGAGCGAGCGCTACCTGCACGGCATCGCCACGGTGTTCGACCATCTCACGTACCTCTTCGCGAAAAAGGACGACCTGCACCGCGCCTACTTTGCTTACATCGTGAAGCGCTGGTACCGTGAACGCCCGGCCGGCAACACCGTGGAGCAGGCGCTCCTGCGCTACGTGCGCGAAGGGTCGTTCTATGCGCGGCAGAACGCGCTGGAGGCGCTTTCGCAAATGGGAAGCGCCCGTGCGCTGGCCGAGGCTATTTCCACGCTCGAGCGCGACGGCGAGTTCCACAGCCCCAAGCTGGTCACGGAGGCGGCGCTCGCGTTCGCGGGCGAGGCGGCGGAGCTGGAGGCCGAGCTCAAGGAGCGCGTCGGGCGCTTCAGCCCCCATACCGTCGCGGCCCTCGTCAACTACCTGCGCATGGCGGACCTCGGTGACCTCGACGTCGTCCTCTCCCTCATGCGCGACGAGCGGGAGGACCTTGAGGTGCGCCTCGCGTGCATCCGCTACTTCATGCGCCGGCGCTGGCCGGCCGCCGAGGCCGACCTGCTCAAGCTCGCCTCCGATAACGATCCGGCGCGCTGGGAATACCAGGCCGTCGCGGCTACGGCGTTGTCGAACTATCCCGGCATGGAAGCTGTCGAGGTGCTGAAAGGGTGCCTGTCCAGCCCGTCGTGGTTCGTACGCAACAACGCGGCGAGGACGCTGTACGACTACGGCCTCACGCTCGAGGACCTGGACGACGTCGTGAACGGGTCCGATGCCTATGCGCGCGACATGCTCGCCTACCATTGGGAGCTCAGGCGCGTAGAGGCGGAGGAGCGCAAGCGGAAGGAGGCGGGGCCGGCATGATCGCCACCACCGTGACAGCGGCGTCCTTCGTGCAGGGGTTCCTGTACTTCGTAGGCGTGTTCTTCGTGCTGTACCTCATCGGGTACTCGACGTTCCTGTTCCTGTCGGTGACGGTGGGATCGTCCATCCTGTACCGTCGCAAACGCGAGGCGCACTACAAGAGCACGCTTGAGGTGGACTGCTACGTGCCCATCACCATCATCGTGCCCGCGCACAACGAGAGCGTGACGGTGGAGAGCTCGCTGCGTTCGCTGCTCAACCTCGATTACACGCTGTACGAGGTCATCGTCGTGGACGACGGCTCCACCGACGATACCGCGCAGGTGGTGGTGGACGCCTTCGGCCTGCATCCCATCGAACGGCCCATCCGCCGGCAGGTGCCCTGCGCACCCGAGCTTGGCGTATGGTACGGGCGTGTGGGGCGCGTGCCGGTCACGCTCATCTCCAAGGAGAACGGCGGCAAGGCCGATGCCCTGAACATGGGCATCAACGCCTCGCAGTACCCCTACTTCATCTGCATCGACGCCGACTCCGTGCTGCAGTACGACTCGCTGCGCGAAGTGTCCGCGCCGCTCGTGGAGCACGAGAACGTGGTGGCCGTGGGCGGGCTCGTGCGCATCTCGAACGGCATCCGCATCAAGGACGGCCGCCTGACCAACTACTCGCTGCCGAAGAAGATCATCCCCGCCATGCAGGTGCTGGAGTACGACCGCTCGTTTTTGTCGGCGCGCATCCTGTTCGACCAGTTCAATGGTAACCTGATCATCTCGGGGGCGTTCGGCCTGTTCCGCAAGGACCTGGCCATCGCGTGCGGCGGCTACGACCTGGACACGGTGGGCGAGGACATGGAGCTGGTCACGAAGCTGCACGTGTTCTGCCGCACCAACGGCCACGACTACCTGATAAAGTACGCACCCGACGCCATCTGCTGGAGCCAGGCGCCCGAGACCCTGCGCGACCTCGTGCGGCAGCGCCGCCGCTGGCACACGGGCCTGTTCGAGACCATGACGAAGCACTGGCGCATGTTCGCCAACCTGCGCTTCGGGCTGGTGAGCTTCTTCTCGTACACGTACTTCCTGATCTACGAGCTGCTCTCGCCGGCCATCGAGCTGTTCGGGCTGCTCACGGTGGTGCTGGCCGTGGCATTCAACTTCATCAACATCCCGTTCATGCTCATGTTCTTCGGCATCTACGCGGTGTTCGGGGCGGTGATGTCGCTCACGGCGTTCTTCTCGCGTGTGCAGACCCGCGACCTCAAGCTCTCGCTGCGCGACGTGGCGAAGGCGCTCCTGCTGTCGCTCTTCGAGGTGACGGTGCTGCGGTTCGTCCTGGCCACCACTCGTATGTTCGCGCTGCTGGGCTACCGTAGGAGCGACCGCCGCTGGGGCAGCATCAAGCGCCAGAAGATCGACGCCGAGAACTGAGCGTGTGTGCGGCCGCCGCCTTCGCATCGAGCAGCACGCCCAGGTAGTCCAGCATCATGTTGGGCGTCCACACCGCCCCCGATGCCGTGCTGAAAGCGCGCGAGCTGGGGCTGTTTTGAACCGAGTGCCTGCTGCTCTCTGTTTGTTGGTGGCCCCGTGCCCTTCAGTCGGGATTCCCAGATGGCGGGATTAGTCAGTTGTTCTCTCGCGCTACGCGACAAGGGTTGCCATAAGCAACCATGTTCGCGGGGATGTCGCACGTGACCACGCTGCCGGCCCCAACGACCACGTTGTCGCCGATGGTCACCCCGGGTAGGATAATGGCTCCGCCGCCAATCCACACGTTGTTCCCTATGGTCACCGGCGCGCTCTGCGTTTTGCAGAACGCGATGCCGCCATCCGCATGCAGAGCGCCGAATCGTTCGCGGGCGTTTGTGGGATGGAAGGCAGTGTAAATCTGCACGTTCGGCGCTATGAGCGCGTTGTCGCCGATGCGAATGACATTGGCATCAAGAAACGTGCAGTTCAGGTTCACTTCGCAATTATCGCCGAAGAAGATGTTCTCGCCGTAATCGACGAAAAACGGCGGCGTGATCCACAGGCCTTCGCCGAAGCCGCCCAGAAGCTTGCGCAGCAAGGCCTCTTTGCGCGCAGTATCCTCCGAAGCTGTTTCGGCGAAGGCGCGCGTGAGATCCTTGGCGCGATGCCACCGCGCGAGCAACGCCGGATCTCCGCAATCGTACAGCTCCCCGGCTAGCATGCGATCGTGCTCGTTCCGGGCTTCGTTCTGGCTTGCCATGCGAGAGCTCCTTTCTCCGAAGAGGGGGAGGGCGACTCCAAGCCGCCCTCCTGTCAGCTACTCGCTTCTCAGCGCCTCCACAGGGTCTTTCCTGCTGGCGGCGCTCGAGGGGATGAGGCCGGCCAGGAACGTGAGGAACACGCTGATGGCGATGAGGATGAGGGCCGCCTGCCACGGCAGGGAGGCCACGTTCGCCACGTCGAACAGCGAGTACACGATGGCGTTGGCGGGTATGCAGGCCAGCGTGGTCAGCCCGATGCCGATGACGCCGGCCGTGAAGCCCACGATGATGGTCTCGGCGTTGAACACGCGGCTGATGTCGCCCTTGCTGGCGCCGATGGAGCGCAGGATGCCGATCTCCTTCTTGCGTTCCAGCACCGAAATGTAGGTGATGACGCCGATCATGATGGACGACACCACCAGCGAGATGGCCACGAACGCCACCAGCACGTAGCTGATCATGTTCACGATGTCGGTGACCGAGGCCATGAGCGTGCCCACGAAGTCGGTGTAGGTGATCACCTTGTCGTCTTCGCCGTCGGCGGTCATGCGGTCGTTGTAGGCGTCGAGGATGCCGATGACCTTCTCTTTGCTCTCGAAGTCGATGGGGTAGATGTCGATGCCGCTCGGCTTGTTGAAGTCGGCGTAGCCCAGCTTCTTCAGGTTGTTGTCGTAGGAGGCGTCCTCCTTGCCCATCATCGACATCATGAGCTCGGTGAGGTCGTTCTCGTCCATGTTCATCTGGAACGCGTTGGCGAAGGCCGACTCATCGATGCTCATGGCGTTAGACATGTTCGCGGCGATCTGGTTCATGGACTGCTGCATGGCAGCGGACACCTGCGTTTCCAGCGCGGTCTGCATCTGCTGCATGTACGCGCCCAGCACGTTTTGCATGTACGAGCTCATGGCCGTGGTGATGGACGCCTGCAGCTGGCTCTCAAGCGCCTGCGCCATGGCGGGGACGGCTTGCTGCATCTTTGCCGACAGCTGCTGCTGTAGCTGGGTTTGCGGGGCTTCGGTGGCCTGCTTCATGTCGATGGATCCCATGATGGCATCGGCGATCTTCTTCTGGACCTCCTCGCTTTCGAGGTAGGCTTTCGCTCCGTCTTCCATGGTGGGAACCTTACCTTGCGCGACCTGTTCCTGCGCCCAGTTCGCGTACCACGGGTTGAACCCTGCCATGATGTCTTCCATGGCCGCCTGCATCTTCGCCGAATCCATGGTCGGCTGCACATCGCCCAGATCCAGCTTGATGTCGCTGAAATCGACCAGGTTGCTCATGTCGATGCTGCTGGGATCAAGCGCGATGGACGAGCCGTCGAACGCCGGCAGCGATCCCATGTCCAGCGACAGCCCCGACAGGTCCAGCGACATGCCTGACAATCCGCTGGTCAGCGCGCTCTCGTCGAACTTGAACGCCGCCTGGATGGCATCGCCGTCGATAGTGAACAGCGACTGCATATCGAAGCCCTCGCCGTCGTCTTCCTCGCCGAACGGCTTGTCGGTGAACACGTTGGTGTCGGGATGAGCCAGCTGGTCCTTCACGATGGTGCTGCTGGCGGCCTGCTCGATCACGTAGTCGGTCAGCGTGGAGGGGTAGTTGATGCCCGAGCTCAGCATGGTGGCGGTGGCGTCTTCGCGCGGCTGCACGATGCCGACGATCTTCACGTCCTCGCCGTTGTTCACCAGGTTGCGCATGTAGTCGGTGTCGTCCGTCTTGTCTTTCCACACGTTGAACTCGTCGTCGTGCACGTAGTAGTCCGTGGCCTGCACCAGCTTGAACGTGATGCCCAGGATGTCGTCGTAGGTGGGCTGCTCGATGTTGTCGGGCGTGGTCACCTCTTCTTCGGCCGCGAACTTCTTAACCATGTCGTCGAACTCGTTGGCGTCGCGCAGACCCAGCGTGTACAGCATGAAATCGCTGATGTTGCCGTTGCCTGTGAGCACGAGCACCACCTCGTTGTGGTTCTCGGGCCAGTGTCCTGCTTTCACGTCGTACTGGCTCTCGTACAGGTTCGGGTCGCTGGGCATCTCGTAGAACACGTCGGTGCTCATCGACATGGACATGAGGCTGTTCGAGGATGCCGTTGAGCCCAGGCCCAGCGCGGACAGCGACTTGTCGGGGTTCACCTGGCGAAGCTTATCGGTGTTGGAGCTGTATATCTGCGGAGCCACGTTGTAGGTGTATTCGATGGCGTTCGTGTACTGGTCGATGTCGCTCTGACCGCTGTCCAGGTACTCCTTCAGCGACGCCAGATCGTTCGAGCCGATGCTGGAGAACATGTTGGTGACCATCTCGGTGACGCCTACTTTGTCCTGGTTGCCGTCGCCTTCGGTTTCCCCCGTGTTGCCGCCTGCCCCGGTGGCCGCGCCCAGCATCATGGAGGTCATGTCGAAGCCGGTGCTCTGGATTTGCAGCGGGTACTCCGATAGCGTCTCCTCTTCGACGGACTTGATATAGTTGTTCACGCCGTTGGCCAACGACAGGATGGAGGCGATGCCGATGATGCCGATAGAGCCCGCGAACGCCGTCATCAGCGTGCGGCCCTTCTTCGTCATGAGGTTCTTGAACGACAGCGAAAGCGCCGTGAGGAACGACATCTTCGTACGGCGCGCGGGCTTCTCGCTCACGCGCATGTCCTCGGCGGTGGGCTCGTAGGGGTCGGTGTCGGAGCGGATGACGCCGTCGGTGAGCGTGACGATGCGCGTTGCGTAGTCTTCGGCCAGCTCGGGGTTGTGCGTGACCATGATGACCAGGCGGTCGTTCGCGATCTCGGTGAGCAGGTCCATGATCTGGACGCTGGTTTTGGAGTCGAGGGCGCCGGTGGGCTCGTCGGCCAGCAGGATCTCGGGATCGTTGATCAGGGCGCGCGCGATGGCGACGCGCTGCATCTGGCCGCCGGACAGCTGGCTGGGCTTCTTGTTCACGTGATCGCCCAGGCCCACCTTCTGCAGCGCGGCCACCGCGCGGTCGTGGCGTTCGGCGCGCGACACGCCCGACAGCGTCAGCGCCAGCTCCACGTTGGACAGCACCGTCTGGTGGGGGATGAGGTTGTAGCTTTGGAACACGAAGCCGATGCGGTTGTTGCGGTAGGCGTCCCAGTCCTTGTCTTTATACTGTTCGGTGGAGATGCCATCGATGATGAGGTTCCCCGAGTCGTAGTGGTCGAGGCCGCCCACGATGTTGAGCAGCGTGGTCTTGCCCGAGCCGGAGGGCCCCAGGATGGCCACGAACTCGTTGTCGCGGAACGACACCGACACGTTGTCGAGCGCGGTCTGGGTGAAGTCGGCCGTCGTGTACGACTTGCAGATGTTGAGCAGTTGCAGCATGGGGTGCCTTTCGGTGCGTTCCTCGCGAGGAGGCGAAACGCAGGTGTTACGCAATGGTTGATGCTTCGTTAATCATGGTTGATTTTCCTGCTTTCCCTTCTTGGGAAAGAGCAATCTTCACCGAGTTTACCGAACGGTTACTTTTGGGTTCGCGCCCGCTTGCTTACGATTTGCGGGAGATTGCGCTTTCGGGGTTTCGCTGGCGCTGGGCTTGGCGATAATGGGGCGAAACAAGAAAACGGCGGCGAAAGGACGCATGACATGGAACGCGACGTGGCATGGAAGAAATACGACGAAGCCGACCTCGAGGCGCTGGAGCATCTGGCTGCCGAGTACATCGACTTCATCTCGGACAACAAGACCGAGCGCGAGTGCGCGGCTTCGGCCGTCGCGCTGGCGGAAGAGCACGGCTACCTGCCGCTTGACCAGGCGGTGCGCGAAGGGCGCGCGCTCAAGGCCGGCGACAAGGTGTGGGCGCAGGCGCACGGCAAGGCGCTCATCCTGGCGCACCTCGGGCAGCGGCCGCTGGAGCAGGGGCTCAACATCCTGGGCGCGCACATCGACAGCCCGCGTCTCGACCTCAAGCAGAACCCGCTGTACGAGTCGAACGGGTTCACGCTGTTCGACACGCATTATTACGGCGGCATCAAGAACTACCAGTGGGTCACGCTGCCGCTGGCGCTGCACGGCGTGATCGCGAAGAAAGACGGCACCGTGGTGGACGTCAAGGTGGGCGACGACCCGGACGATCCGGTGTTCTGCGTCACCGACCTGCTGATCCACCTGGCCGGCAAGCAGATGGCGAAGAAGGCCAACGAGGTGGTGGAGGGCGAGGACCTGGACATCCTCATGGGCAACCGGCCTTTGACCTGCGGGAGCGGGAGCCTCGACGGCACCCAGTCGCTCGGCAGTCCTGGCTCGCACGGACAGTCCGCTGGACTGTCCGGCTCGTGCGGAACTCGCTTGGTGGGCACCGCCGAGGCTCCCGGGGAATCTGCAGCAAGCGTAGCGACAAGCGAGGATGTTCAGGCTCCTGCTGATGGAGAAAAGGAAGAAGAGAAGGAGCCCGTCAAGGCGTTCGCGCTTAAGCTGTTGGCTGAGAAGTACGGCATCGAGGAAGAGGACTTCTTGTCGGCCGAGATCGAGGTCGTGCCCGCTGGACGCGCCCGCGACCTGGGATTCGACCGCAGCATGGTGATCGGCTACGGGCAGGACGACCGCGTGTGCGCCTACACGTCGCTCGTGGCGCAACTTGCGCTCGCTGAGGCACCGGAGAAGACGGCCGTGTGCGTGCTGGTGGACAAGGAGGAGATCGGCAGCGTGGGCGCCACCGGCATGGCATCGCAGTTCTTCGAGAACGCCATGGCCGAGATCATGGAGCTTGCCGGCGAGGGCGGCCCGCTGCCGCTGCGCCGCGCGCTAGCGGCGTCAAGCATGCTGTCGTCCGACGTGTCCGCCGGCTTCGACCCCGCCTACGCCAGCGCGTTCGAGGCGAAGAACTCCGCGTTTTTGGGGCGCGGCCTGGTGTTCAACAAGTACACGGGCAGCCGCGGCAAGAGCGGCTCCAACGATGCGAACGCCGAGTACGTGGCGCGCATCCGCCGCGTCATGGATGACGCCGGCGTGTCGTTCCAGACCGCTGAGCTGGGCAAGGTCGACGTGGGAGGCGGCGGGACCATCGCCTATATTCCTGCCAAGTACGGTATGGACGTCATCGACTCGGGCGTGGCCGTGCTGTCGATGCACTCCCCGTGGGAGGTCGCCAGCAAAGCCGACATCTACGAGGCCTTCAAAGGCTACGAAGCGTTCCTGAAAAACGCGTAGGGACGCCCTGCGGGCAACGAAGCATCAGAATCGCGAACGGGGGCGGGGCGCATCGAGCGCCCCGCCCCCGTTCCGTCCGCGCACCCGCCGCCCGTCTCGCTATGCTTGCTCTTACGAGCGTCTCCGCTCGATGCGGTTGACGTACCAGTCTCCTGCTGCCTGGATGATCTGAACCAGCACCACCAGCACCGCGATGCACGCGATCATGATTCCCATGTTGTAACGCTGGTAGCCGTAGCGATACGCGAGGTCGCCCAGGCCTCCGCCTCCCACAAGACCTGCCATGGCCGAGAATCCCAGCAGCGAGATGGCGGTGATCGTAATGTCTTTCACCAGCGGCACGTGCGCTTCCGGCAGCACGATGCAGAACATCGTTCTCAGCTTGCCGGCTCCGCTGGCGAACGCGGCCTCGATCATGCCCTTGTCGACTTCGGCCAACGACGCCTCGCTCAGCCGCGCGAAGAAGGCCACCGCCGCGACGGCCAAGGGGATCACCACCGCCTCGGTGCCGATTTTGGTGCCCACTACCAAGGCCGACAGCGGCAGCAGGAAGATGAGCAGAATCAAAAACGGGATGGAGCGCACCACGTTCACCGTCGCGCCCAGCACCTTGTTGAGCAAGGGGCTGTTTATGAACAGGTGCGTGCTGGAAGCGTAGAGCAAAATGCCCAGCGCGCCGCCAGCCACGATGGCGATGACCAGCGCGATGCTGCACATGAACGCGGTCTCTCCCAGCGTTTTGCCCACCTCGAGTAGAATCTCGCTGATGTTATCCGGCATGCTTCAACACCTCCAGATGCTCGACCTGCCCTCTCAGATGCGCGGTCGCTCGGTCGATTTGGTCGTTGGCGCCCTCGGCTCGCACGTACAAAATGCCGAAGGGCTTCTCGTTGATGTACTCGATCTTGCCGTGCAGGATGGAAAGGCGCACGTCGAACAGCTTCCCTGCATCGAATAGCACGGGTTCGGTGGCGTTTTCTCCCGCGTAGGTGAGCTTGATGATAGAGCCGTTTTGCTCGAACGCGCCGCTTGGCAGGGCGAAGTTCTGGGAGTGCCGCACCAGGCCTCGCAGCATCTCGGACTGCGGGTTGGAGAACACCTCGTAGGTTTCGCCTTGCTCCACCACGCGTCCGCCGTCCATCACTGCGATGCGGTCGCAGATGCCTTTCACCACGTCAAGCTCGTGGGTGATGACCACGATGGTCACGCCAAGTTGCTGGTTCACGCGTTTCAGCACGTCGAGCACCGATTTTGTGGTTTCGAGATCGAGCGCGCTGGTGGGCTCGTCGCACAGGAGGATGCGCGTGTTGGCGGCCAGTGCGCGTGCGATGGCCACGCGCTGCTTCTGTCCGCCGCTCAGCGTTTGGGGGTACGCGTCGCGCTTCTCCTCCAGGTTCACGAACTCCAGCAGCTCGACGACGCGCTCCTCGATGTCCTGCTTGCTCCAACGGGCGCACTTCAAAGGAAAGGCAACGTTGTCGTAGACGGTCTTGGCATTCCATAGGTTGAAGTGCTGGAAGATCATGCCGATGCCGCAGCGCGTTTCGCGCAAACGGGCGCCGGTCTGCCCTACGATGGATGCGCCGTCGATCACGATATCTCCCGACGTGGGCTTTTGCAGGAGGTTGATGGTGCGCACAAGCGTCGACTTGCCGGCACCGCTCGACCCGATGATGCCGAACACCTCGCCTTCCAGGATGGTCAGGCTCACGTCGTCGACGGCCGCGGTGGCGGAAGCCCCGTCTCGGGAAAACTCGACCTGGATGTTCTTCAGCTCTATCATGGAACGACCTTCCTTTGCGACGATTGCCTAGTACGAGCTGGGCTTGCCGAAGCCGGCGAAGATGTTGTTGGGGTCGTCGATGACGCTTTTGAACGCATCGGATTGCACGATTCCTTTCACAGCCTGGGCGAATTCGGCGTCGGCATCGGCGCCCTGCACGGCGATGACGTTGTAGTATCCCTCGGACAGCTGCTCGACGTAAGCCGCGTCGGCAAGGTCGAGGCCGGCGCCGATGGCGTAGTTGCCGTTGATCACCGCGACGTCCACGCTGTCCAGCACGGTGGGCAGCACTTCAGCGTTGACCTGCTGGAAGGAAAGGTCACGCGGGTTCTCCGCGATGTTGTTCACCCCTGCTTTCGCGGGGTCGACGGAGGCATCCAGCGTGATGAGGCCCGCCTGCTGCAGCACGCGCAGCGCTCGCGACAGGTTGGTGTCGTCATTGGGAATGGCGACGGTTGCGTTCGGGGGCAGTTGATCGAGCGAGCCGGCTTTGCCCAGGAACACGCCCATGGCGGCGGTGGGCACCTCGACGATGGATGCGAGGTCGAGGTTGTGCTGTTTGGAGAAGCTCTCCAAATAGGTCGCATGCTGGAACAGGTTGAGGTCGATCTCGCCGTCGGCCAGAGCATTGTTCGGCTGCACGTAGTCGGAGAATTCGACGTACTTAACCGAGTAGCCCTGCTCGGTCAGAGAGGGTTCGATGGCCTGCTCGAACATGTCTTGATAGGGTCCTGCGCACACGCCGACTCGGATAGTTTCGGCATTGGAGCCGCCGGTCGACGTACAGCCGGGCAGGATGAGCAGGGCGACGGCCAAGCAGGCGACAAGGGCTGCGGCGGCGCGGCGGGCTCGCGACGAGCGCGATCCGGCGGGGGTTTCATGTGAAGCGGTGCGGATAGTCATGGGTTTGGTCCTCTGTCTCGATGAGGGGTGCTAAGGGTAAAAAAAGAAGCCATAGGCTTCCCGTCTTCGCATGCAATGCTCTCGGCGCGCTTATGGCAGCGGGAGAACTGAATGCAGATGAAGGCAGGCACCAGGGCGCGTGGGTTGGGGCGATTGCATTCGCATGAGCACGGGCTCTCCTCTCTTCAGTGGGGTGAAAGCATTATCAACGGATGCCTAGATTGAAACAAGGGGTTTGGTCATTCGTAGTTTTGGACAGCAGTCATCTGATAAACAGATAACTCGGTTAACGGTAAATTCGTCTACGCAGGTAAAGGGCGGGCAGGCGCACGGTTAGGGCAGGCCGTGCACCGTGCGCTGCCGAACTGCCAATTGGCTTCATTGCCGTCTTCCGCTACACTGCTCGCATTGTTTTTTGCGCGTCCGGACTGTTCAGTCTGGGCGCTTTCGATAAGCGAGGGCGTATGGTACGTGAGAAATTCGGATCCCGTTTAGGGTTCATCCTGATCAGCGCGGGATGCGCCATCGGGCTGGGGAACGTGTGGCGCTTCCCTTACATCGTGGGGCAGTACGGGGGCGCGGCATTCGTGCTTTTGTACTTGCTGTTCTTGGTGGTGTTCGCGCTGCCCATTCTCGTGATGGAGTTCGCCGTGGGGCGAGCGAGCCAGAAGGGCGTCGCGCGCAGCTTCGACGAGCTGGAACCGGCTAGGTCGAAATGGCATCGGTTCAAGTGGGCGGCCCTTGCGGGCAATTACCTGCTGATGATGTTCTACACCACGGTTGCCGGATGGATGCTGGCGTTCATGGCGTTCAGCGGCGCGGGCACGTTCGAGGGCCTGGACGCCGATGCCGTCGAAGGGGTGTTCAACGGGCTTCTGGCCGACCCGCTTATGATGGTTGCGTTCATGCTGGTCGTAGTGCTGATAGGCGTGTTAGTGACGCGGGCCGGCTTGCGCAACGGCGTGGAGCGCATTACGAAGACGATGATGGCCGCCCTGTTCGCCGTCCTTGCCGTGCTGGTGGTGCGCGCGGTCACGCTTCCGGGCGCCGAAGAGGGTCTGTCGTTCTATCTCATGCCCGATTTCGCGAAGCTGTTCGAAGGCGGGTGGGGGACGTTCGTCGATGCCGTGTTCGCGGCTATGGGCCAGGCGTTCTTCACGGTGTCGGTGGGCGTGGGGTCCATGTCCATCTTCGGCAGCTACATCGATAAACGCTACCGCCTTACGGGCGAGGCGCTGCGCGTCGCGGGGCTGGACACGCTCGTGGCCATCATGGCGGGCCTCATCATCTTCCCGGCGTGCTTCGCGTTCGGGGTGGAGCCGGGCAGCGGCCCCGGCCTGGTGTTCATCACGCTTCCCAGCGTGTTCAGCCAGATGCCGGTGGGGCAGCTGTGGGGCACGCTGTTCTTCCTGTTCATGAGCTTCGCCGCGCTGTCCACGGTGGTGGCGGTGTTCGAGAACATCATGAGCTTCAGCATGGACGAGTGGGGCTGGTCGCGCAACCGCGCTTGCCTGGTGAACGGCATCGCGCTGGCGCTGTTGTCGCTGCCGTGCGTACTGGGCTTCAACGTGTGGGCGGGCGTGGAGGTGCCGGGCATCGGCAACATCCAGGCCATCGAGGACTTCCTCATGTCGAACAACGTGCTGCCGCTGGGCGCGCTCGTGTTCCTGCTGTTCTGCACCACGCGTCGCGGCTGGGGCTGGGACGCGTTTCTGCGCGAGGCCGACACGGGCGAGGGCGCGCGCTTCCCCCGCTGGGCTCGCGGCTACGTGCGCTTCGCGCTGCCGGTGCTCATCCTGGCCGTGTTCGTGGCCGGCTACGTGCCCATCGTGCAGGTGTGGCTGGGGATGGGGTAGGAAGGCCGGGCGGATCGGGGCATTCTCGGGCTTTTGCGTCTCTGGGCATGTTTTTCTCCATATTCCCTGGGATCGTTCGCATGCGCGCCCCTCCCGTGGCTATAATAGCGGGTAACACCTAAGCAACGGATGCTTGACGGGCTTCGGCGGTCTATGCCGCGCAGCGCCGATCGTATCCGCGCCGCAACCCGCCCGCGCAGACCGCGCCGACCGCAGATGGAGGAGTTCATGGCCTACTATTTCGATGAGCCGTCCCGCACGTTCAACGAGTACTTGCTGGTACCCGGTTACTCGTCGGCAAAATGCATCCCGCAGGATGTGAGCCTGAAGACGCCGCTCGTGAAGTACCGCCGTGGCGAGGAACCGGCCATCTCGCTGAACATCCCCATGGTGTCCGCCATCATGCAGGCCGTGTCCGACGACGGCATGGCCATCGCGCTGGCCACCGAGGGCGGCCTGTCGTTCATCTACGGCTCGCAGAGCATCGAGGATCAGGCGGCCATGGTCGCGCGCGTGAAGGACTACAAGGCCGGCTTCGTGACGAGCGATGCGAACCTCTCGCCCGAGATGACGCTCGCCGACGTGGTGGCCCTCAAGGACAAGCACGGCCACTCCACCATGCCCGTGACCGAGGACGGCACGGCGCACGGCAAGCTGGTGGGCGTGGTGACGGACCGCGACTACCGCCTGTCGCGCATGTCCATGGACGAGAAGGTGGCCAGCTTCATGACGCCGCGCGAGAACATGATCGTGGCGCCCATGGACACCAGCCTGAAGGTTGCCAACGACATCATCTGGGACAACAAGCTGAACTCGCTGCCCGTGGTGGACGACGAGGACCACTTGATGTACCTGGTGTTCCGCAAGGACTACGACTCCCATAAGTCCAACCCCAACGAGATGCTGGACGCGCACAAGCGCTACCAGGTGGGTGCGGGCATCAACACGCGCGACTACGCCGAGCGCGTGCCGGCGCTGGTGGAGGCCGGTGCCGACGTGCTGTGCATCGACAGCTCCGAGGGTTATTCCGACTGGCAGAAGTTCACCATCGAGTGGATCCGCGAGCACTATGGCGACGACGTGAAGGTGGGCGCGGGCAACGTGGTGGACGCCGAGGGCTTCCGCTTCCTGGCCGACGCGGGCGCCGACTTCATCAAGATCGGCATCGGCGGCGGCTCCATCTGCATCACGCGCGAGCAGAAGGGCATCGGCCGCGGCCAGGCCACGGCCACCATCGAGGTGGCGAAGGCCCGCGACGAGTACTTCGAGGAGACGGGCGTCTACATCCCCATCTGCTCCGACGGCGGCATCGTGTACGACCATCACCTCACGCTGGCCCTGGCCATGGGCGCCGACTTCGTCATGCTGGGCCGCTACTTCGCCCGCTTCGACGAGAGCCCCACGAACAAGGTCCGCATCAATGGCCAGTATATGAAGGAGTATTGGGGCGAAGGCTCCAACCGCGCCCGCAACTGGCAGCGCTACGACCTCGGCGGCTCCACCAAGCTGAGCTTCGAGGAAGGCGTGGACAGCTATGTTCCTTACGCCGGTCCGCTGGCCGACGGCGTCCAGACCACCCTGTACAAGGTCAAGAGCACCATGTGCAACTGCGGCGCACTCTCCATCCCCGAACTGCAGCAGAAGGCCAAGCTGACCGTCGTTTCCTCCACCTCCATCGTGGAGGGCGGCAGCCACGACGTCGTGCTGAAGAATGCGACCCCGAACATCATCAACGGCTGAATCTGAAATATCAAAGCACCCGCAGCACGGAAAGGCGCTGCGGGTGCTTTTTGCATATCCGGACGGCATCGATGCCCGTGATCTATCCGAGGACAGAAGAGCACTGCCGGAGGTGCTGGTAAAGATTTCGTAAAAAACATTTTTTCTTTCTGTCGTCATTTTTTGCCAAAACCTCTTGCGTCTGCCTGCCAAAGATGCTATAGTGGTACAAACATCCTGTCATGACAGGGCAAAACGCGCGGCAGCGCAGAGTTTGTTTGGCTGCACCCGCCGCAGGGGTGCGCGGAAAAAGAGAGGAAACTTTTCATGAGCGAGATCAAAGTTGTGCCGTATATCCCGGATGAGGACTACGACAATCCGGCAATGGTCGTTGATTTTTACGAATTCACTATGGCCAACTGCCTGTTTCTGAACGGCTTTAAGGATACGACCCTTGTGTTTGATATGTTCTTCCGCAAGAACCCGGATAACCAGGGCTACTCCATCAGCGCCGGCCAGCGCAAGTTGACCCGTTTCCTGCTGAACTACCACTTCAATGAGCAGGATGTCCACTGGCTGCGCACCAAGGGCATGAGTGAGGAGTTCTGCGAGTATCTGCGCACTTACCGCTGGAAGGGCGATATGTACGCTCTGCCCGAAGGCACGGGACTGATTTGTGTCTTGATCCTTTTAAAATCA
>OLSE01001256.1_pt1 | contig 21724 bp, 19 predicted proteins | sample 1673191 | NCBI WGS metagenome assembly OLSE01 (sample SAMEA3136764, study PRJEB25190) | human gut metagenome | biome: human gut; feature: human-associated habitat; material: faeces | place: Austria | collected 2013
TATGAAGAAAAGTCTGTAAATAATAATCTTCTATGATAATGATTGAGCTGGAAGCACTAAATTGGAGCTTCCAGCTCTTGTTTTATATATACGACATGATTTCGGGCATGTCAAGAGCAGACCTCAAAAACGTCCTTCTCATCATGCATATAGATTCTGTTATTCTGGGAGTCGTCCCTCATACATAATGCTGAGTTCGCCGTAGACCTGTCACCAGTTCCGAATGCTCATAGTCCATTTTTTAGTAGCGTAAGCGCTCAATATTCCAACGCTAGATCTTAATTAACGCTTGCATCATCTTTGCTAGTGTTTTACTACAATTTAGTTTTTGCAAACATTTTGAACTTCTTTGCTCCACGGAGTCAAAGCCTCAAGCTGTTCATCAAACATATCTTCACTTGGACGATGCTCCAAAAGATATGTCATCAACGTATCTTTCCGGTTTTGGGCATACTTCACCGCTGTCTTGAAACGGCTTTCCTTACGTGGCTTCTGTTCATCAAGCCAGTTCCAGAACGCATCAAGTATCGTTTTTTCTTTTTCAAGACGATAGGCTTTTCTCTGCTCAAATGTGTGCTTCTTGTTATGTGATCTGCGCTCGTACTCAGAAAGCTTTGAACAGAACTGGACTCCCTGTACTGCCGGATTGCTGTAATCATACTGCTTTCCTTTTGGAACCGCATCAATGAAGTATCTTCTTGTATGCGCCCAGCAGGAGCAGCGCCTGATACCAGGGAGATTATTATATCCCTGATAACCATCCATTTTCAGGGATCCGTCCGAAAAACCATCAAGGAAATCAACTGCATTGTATCTTGCCCTTGTTTCAGTGTAATGGTAAATGACGATAGGTGGCAGTCCATCTTCACCAGAGCGGAACAGCCACATGAAAGAATCAGTTTCGGGATTTCTTTCAGGCTCCTTCAGTACCTGTATTCGTGTCTCATCTGCCATGTGATTTTCTGCTCCTTTTCGATACTCTTATTATACCACAAAGAGCATTAAAAAAGAAGCAGAAATGCCAGTATTTTCAAGGCTTCACGGCGTTTTAAATGCTTTGGGCTGTTCGATTTCAAGACCTGACATAAGCCAGTCGAATTGCTGCCATGTAAGCTGACGCACTTCCTGGCTTGAACGTGGCCAGCGGAACCTGCCTTTTACTTCCATGCGTTTATACAAGAGTACAAAGCCATCATTTTCCCATAGAAGTGCCTTTACCCAGTCACAATATAAAGCTCGCCGGCAGCTGTTATATCGCTTAGCATGAAAGCTCCGTAAGTATCTGGATTGTTTTAGCAAGAAACAGTGGATCCGTTTCGTTTGAAATACGCAGGTTCATGTTTCCAATCATTAACTCCATTGCGGCTGTATCAGTATTTTTATTCATGTCAGTGGGAACAGGGTTCGCATTGCCAATAATTACAGATTTGGCAAACATACAGAGACCTTGAAATCGATCGAAGGTCAGCTCTCATTTTTTGATGAAGCAGAAGCTGCCTGTGATGAGCCTTTCGGGGAGTCTTCTGATGAAGAGGTCCTTCCAGCAAAGCATAGAGCGAAGAAAAAGGGACAACGGGATCTTGATCTGAAAGATTTTCCGGAAGAGATACTTCCACCGTACAGTGTTTCCGAAGAACAACTTGATGCTTTTTATGGGAAAGGCAACTGGCTTCGTATGCCGGATGAAACATACAAAAGGCTTCGCCATGAACCAGAATCATGGACTGTTGAAATTCATACCGTTGAGGTATATGTAGGAACCGACGGTGATCATCAGGACGAATTCCTGCGTGGAAACAGACCAAAAGATCTGCTTCGCAACATCATTGTGACACCATCATTACTGGCATCTATACTGAATGTAAAATATGTGAATTCATCAGCATTACACCGGATTGAACAGGAATTCCAACGTAATGGTGTGAATATATCCAGACAGACAATGTCTAACTGGATTGTTAAATGCTCCCAAATGTATTTCACTCCCTTTGTTGAACGGATGAAACAGGAACTGCTGTCACTACATGTCACGCAGTCTGATGAAACACCAACGCAGGTGATAGCAGACAGCGACCACCCTAACAGCAAGTGTTATATGTGGGTGCACCGTTCCGGAGAGTTTTATACCAGGCATCCAATCGTGATATATGAATACCAGAAAGGCCGCGATCATCAAAAAACTCTGGATTTTTACAAAGATTATAAAGGAATCCTTGTAACGGATAGTTTGCAGCAATACCATTTGGTTGACAAAAAGCTTGCAGACGTAACAAACGCAAACTGTTGGGCGCATGCAAGGCGTGATTTTGCGGATGCGGTTAAGGCTGCAGATAAAAAAGATCCATCGTCTGTAAGACAATCGGCTGCATACCAGGCTTTGCAGAAGATCGCCGAGTTTTATAATGCTGATACCAGGTTAAAAGGGCTCTCATCAAAGGAACGTCTTCAAAAACGGCAGGAACTGATCAAGCCGATGGTTGAAGAATTTTTTGCGTGGGTAAAACAGCAGGCGAGTGACTGTACAGTACCTCCAAAATCCAAAACAGGTCATGGACTTAATTTTGTAATTAATCAGGAAAAATACCTAAGAATATTTCTCGAAGATGGTGATGTTCCAATTAATAATTTTGCCTCAGAGAGAGCTATACGTACCTTTTGCCTTGGCAAGAAAAACTGGATGTTCCACAATACTGCAAAAGGAGCCTCTGCCAGCGCAATGGTATATAGTATTTCTGAAACCGCAAAGCTGAATAATCTGCGACCGTATTATTACTTTAAATATATCCTTACAGAGTTGCCTAAACTCTGTGATGAAAGAGGAAATATAGATCCTACAAAATTGGATTATCTCATGCCATGGTCAGATAGCCTTCCGGATGAATGCTGGAAACCACGTCGCTCATAATAGGCGGCGTTGATTTTAACGACCTGCGTATGATTTGACGTTTACTAATCATAGCAGATATTAATATGATGGTGATTACATTGATTTGTTTTTTCAATGTAATCACGATAGTAAATTGATATATCTCACATTATAGGTAATTCCCAATCATCAATTGCGCTAGCTGGTATAATAGATAGACTCTTTTCTATTTTCAATGTATCTTCTACTGTCATTGTTCTGTTATCTGTATATGAGAATAACAGTCTGTAGCTTACCACTTCTTTTCCAAGTGTGTATGTTGCTCCTGTCTGCCAGCCTGAATCAAGTACTCTCTTGCCATTTGCATCAAATCCTACGACTGCATATCTCATTCCCGCTGCTTTGCTGCTTTCAAACTTGAATGTCTTTTCAGATACCTTATAACTATTTACTGTTCTTGCCCGGTTTGATGACACTGTATTCTTTCCATCTGTTCCGAACGAGCCCACTTCAATAACACTGCTTTTTGTTTCCACCGCACTGAATGTTATGCTGCTCTCAATTTTTAGTGTATCTGCCGATGTCATTGTTCTGTTATCTGTATATGAAAATAACAGTCTGTAGCTTACCACTTCTTTTCCAAGTGTGTATGTTGCTCCTGTCTGCCAGCCTGAATCAAGTACTCTCTTGCCATTTGCATCAAATCCTACGACTGCATATCTCATTCCCGCTGCTTTGCTGCTTTCAAACTTAAATGCCTGCTCAGATGTTTTATAGATGTTTTTTGTTCTTGCTCTATTCGATGAAGATATATTTTTCCCATTTGAACCGAAAGATCCCAATTCAACAATCTTAGAATTTGCTAATCCAAGATCACTCGCACTTACCATTGTACATCCTATTGACATACAAACTAAGCATATCACTAATAATGATTTTAAAAAAATAGTACATTTTTTCATTTATTTATCTCCAACCATTCAATAAATTCTCTTACAGCTCCATTTCCACCATCTTTTTTAGAAATAAAATCTGCAATTTTTAACACTTTTTTAGCTGCATCTGCTGGACACCCTACTATACCTCTCGCCTCCTTTATTGGTTCCATACATTGCAAATCTAATATATCATCTCCAATATATGCGCATTCACTTAAATCATCTACAAGAGAATGAAGTTTTTCTAGTTTGTTTCTTATTCCCTGATAGACATGTTTAATGCCCAACTCATCACATCTGTTTGTAAGTATTTTGCTTTCTCGCGCAGTAATTATTATTGGAGTAATATAACATCTTGGCAGAATATCTTTAATCCCACATCCATCTTTTATATCAAAAGCTTTCATAACTTCTCCTGAAGCTCCCATATATATTTTTCCATCAGTTAATGTTCCATCAACATCCATTATTAAATATCTAATCATTGTATCCCCTCATCAAATATTTCTGAAAACCTAGAAGGAGTAATAAATTGAATCTTAGTATGACTATTTCTCGTTGCTTTATAATCCTCAAGCATACTATGGATTTCTTCGTTCAACTCCATAGGATTGTCTCTTACATTAGATAACTCTAAACTATTAGTAGCATAATTACTCTTAATATTCACATCATATCCATCAAAACCTGCTAATGCAATACTATCTAAATGGAATTTATCCAATAATCTAAGTAACATAATTGTCGAATTATCAAGATTATTCCAACCACATTTTATTAAATCATTAAATGAAATAATCATTTCATTATCATCTGGTTTTGTCTTAATATTAGATGTAGTTATCTTTTTACAATTTTGTAATTTTTCATTTCCAATCATCAAAGAATAACGTCGTACATTACTCATATAAACATAATCTGAATCAATTTTATCATGAATAAAATTTACACTTATTATTACCGGCTTTTTTTTCTCAATATACTTTTGTACATTAAAATAATCACTTGTCACGCTGCTTCCCGGAACTAGAATTAATATATCCTTTCCATTTAATTCATCATACAACTCCTTAATTGTCTTTGAATCATCAATTTCAGACGATGTATAATCAACATACGTTTTTTCTAAGAGATTGTAATCATATCTTTTTCTAGGAATAGCACCTATCTTATTTAAAATATATCTTATATCTTTAGATCTAATGCTGTTCTTTTGGGTTAAATAAGCAATATTATTTACGTGAGCACCATAGCATCCAGCGATAAAATATGGTGTAGAATACCCCCATGAACACTTAGTTCTTATATTATCCATATAATCATCTATTAAATCAAGAATAGCATCTATATCATAATTATATTCTCTTTGTGAAACAAGATACTGAGCAATTAATTCCGTCGGAGTATTTCCAGCTCCTCTTCCCATTCCAGAAATTGTTCCATCAACCACAATCTCTCTTTTACCATAGGTCATTCTAATAAACTCTTGAGATAAAGCATTGGACATCTGCATATTATTATGAGAATGAAATCCAACTTTACATGTCGGAATTAGATTATGATTAATTATTTCAAAAATTCTATGTAAATCATCTTGATACATTGAGCCAAAAGTATCAACTATTGATAGACAATATGGTTCAACATTATTAATTTCCTGTAGGAAATCTATAAGTTCAGCATCTGAATATCCTAAAATATCAACTGGTTGAACAAAACACTTATATCCTTTATCTTTAATTACTTTACAATTTTCTACTGCCCTTGAACGTTCTCCTTTAAAAAAACACTCCCTTACGGCATCTATAGATGTACCATCACACTTATCCAGATTACTAACAGAATACCTGCTACAATCAGCTAAAACAGTAAATAAACATCCATTTTTTTCTTTCGGAATAAATCGTTTAGCGTCTTCAGAATTTAAATAAACTGTTTTTCCATCACCAGCCCCTTCATCTTGAAAGAAACCTATCTCAATACAATCTATTCCAGCTTTTACCAAACCAGAAACTATACCTCTAATGTTACTATCACCAAATTTTTTATCTAATAAGTATGCCCCATCTCTTAATGTACAATCTAACAACATTGTATGATGCTTCATTATTACTTTCCTCCCTTTATCATAGACATATATATTGCATTCGCAATTTCAAAATCCTCTGGATAATCAATGTCAACGCATTCAACTCCGCTAACTTCCGTAATATGAGGTTTAATTCCTATTCTCCGTTTATATTTTTCATAAACTTCCTTTTTAAAAACATAAGCTGCTGAAACTTCATTATAATATACTGGCAAATCTTGCGTTCTTGGAACATTTGTCGGATCAAAGTTTAATGGTTCGTTTTTATCTGTCCACATTAAATGTTGAAGTTTTTCGGCTGTGAACGAAGAATCATATTCACTACTCTTTGTTGCAGCAACACACTCTTCAAAATGCTCTACAGAAACAAAAGGTGACGTACAATGACATACAGCATAAATATCTGCATCAATTCTTTTAATAAATTCTCCCATAATATCTTGTGGTGTAGCCTCCTGTGTATCAAGATATACTGGTCGTTCCAAGTATTTTACTCCTGGTACAATATATTCTTTAATCTTAGGATTACTGCAAAATACATATACATCATCAAATGATTTTACTTTAATTAGATTTCTTAAAAAAACTGTAATTAAGGAACTTCCATCGTCAAATTTTTTAATATTTTTTCCTGGTGTCCTTTGATTATTTAATTTAATTGGAACAAATGCTACTGTTTTCATTTTTTTACCCTCTTTTCACTTGATATTTTTATATATGTTTTTTACCAAATTAAGTACTTGCCACACCGAATTTTTATTGATAATAATAATAACTACTACGCATAATATTTCCAAATAATAATTCATAAAATTACTTTCTATAATACCTTGCACTACTAAAATAAGCCACGTTACAATAATCACATAATAATTATTGATATATATATCTTCTCCTACTGCATACTTTCTAATTATATAAATAATATATGAACTAACTAACGTAGCAAATGTAGCTCCTTGGATTCCTGTAAGATTTACAAATACAATATTCATAATAATATTTGCGACAGCACCTACTATTGCCGACCACATCATTGCTTTAGAATTTTTTTTTGCGGATAATATTGGTCCTAACAATCCTGAAGCACAATTTAACACACTAGATACCAATAAAAACGGAACATACTTCCATGCCTCATAAAAATCATTAGCATATAAAATATATGCTAATGGTCTCGTCATAAAAATCAGAAACGAACATACAATACACATCATAAGATTTATAACTATAAAAGTTTTCCCATAAAAGTCTGCTGTATCACTACTACCATATTCTTTTATTGCCGAAATCTGCCATGCTTGAGTAAAAATACCTTGAATGGTATTTATAATTTGCGGTATTTTATATGAAACTGAAAGTAAGCCATTTGCCGAAATACCCAAAATAAAAGTTACAATATACTTATCTGCACAACTATTCACCCACCAACCAACAACAGTTGCAATCAATGGTACAGAATAAATAAGCATTTCTCTTCGAAGTGCAATAGGTTGTCTTTTTATTTCTATATAGTTATATATTTCAGTTTTCAAAAACAGATAAATTGCTGATACAATTTGTGCCAAAATATTTGCTAAAAAGAATCCAATTAGTCCCCATTTTATTACCAATAAAAAGAATAAATTAGCAATTATTGTTACTATTGTACTTAATACACCTGCAACCCCCATATTCTTTACTTTTTCTAAGCCTTTAGCAAATTGAATAAAAAATTGATTAATCACATACGATATATAATAAGAAAAAATATATCCCTCTAGTCCATTAATATCTGACCAAATACCTGTTATATAAAAAAACAACATAATAAAACCAAATAAAACTGAACTTATAGATACATATTTCAAGCCAATAGATGCAATTGCTTTTTTATCACTTTCTTTATCCATTAAAAATCTCATTACAGCATCAACAATATTCAAAGTAAGAATTGGATATAGTAACGTTGCTGTAGATACTGCCAAATCATATGTTCCATACTCCTTTGTCGATAAAACACTCGTATATAACGGAACTAATAAAAAAACTAAAATCTTAGATGAGAAATTACTTATAGTTAAAATTCCCATGTTCTTTATCAAGTAGCTGGATTTACTCATAAAATATCCTCAATTTTTTCTGCAATTCTTACGTTTCTAAAAACTTCTTTCATAGAACTTTCGCAAAGTAATGCTTCTATATCTTGAGCATTTTTTTGACAACTCTTATTCTCTTTAATATCACACAATTTATACATATAAAAAGTTTTAACCGGTTTTTCTGACATTGTACTTCCTGACAATACGCTTCCTGAATTTATTGTTAAAAATACTTTATCGCTAAAATCACCAGATAATTGTATTGCTTCCCATGGTATAGATGAATTTACATCTACATTAAACCCATGGTCTTTATATATTGTTCTTGAATCACGTGGATGCGTTTTAACTAACAAATTATCTATTCCCACTAATTTTGCCACTTTGCACACAAGTTCATATTCCCCAATAGGGTTTCCACCTTCAAAATCATAAACTGAAGTAAAAAAAATATACTTCTTTGTATAGATGGTATTATCTGGTTTAAAAATATTCCGAAGTATACCTGTTATTTTAGCTTCCACACTTATTCTTGGTATCTGTACAGGTACTAAATTTCCTCTATATAATATAGGATAATAACAATAAAAATTATGTAAATTATCTTTTAATGTCTTACGTTTTAATATTTTTCTTGTATAATGTGAAATTTCAACTATTTTCCCATGATCATTATCAAATTGACTATTATATGACAAAATTCCTTCTTCTATGCAAGACACTCTAAGATTAATATTATTTCTAACCATTAAATTATAGAAAGCAACCGTATCAACTCCATAATTAAAAAAAATAAACTCATCAAACTTTTCATTTAGTACTTCTTTTAAAAATATAACATATCTATTTTTTTTCAAAAAACAAACTTCAACAAAATCTTTGATCTTATCAATCATACTTTTTTGATAAGTAAGTTTTTTTGTTTTAACTAATATACTCTTATAAACTATTCCTAATTTTCCCAACGATTCAACAAGCATTTCTGTGCTTTCTGAATCATCTGAAATCAAAAAAACAACTTGATCATCTATGCATATAGTATTTACCATTTGAAGTGCAACAATTACTTGATAATATGTTCTTAAATAAAAAATTCTTTTCATAATTACAAACTTTTCCCTATTCTATTTTTTTGTATTTTACTATGTGAAAATAAGAGCTTAGCGTATATTAAAATTGGAATAATGTCACTATATACAAAAAGTCCATTTACGTACGCTAAAAATCCCACTGTTCCCATCATCCATATAAAACTATTTTTACAGAATTTCACAAAATTATAGACGTATATTCCTAAACCAATTAATCCAAAACCAACTAAGGCGTCAACAAAATCATTATGTGCATGAATATTTGCATTTATATTTATTCCATTCCATTTTAATAAATTTGTCATTCCTACTCCACAAATTGTATTTACATATTCATTTCCCTGTTTCAACGCATATAATGAGCTAATAAGAATACTACTTCTACCATTAGATATAGATCCATTTTCCAATGCCAATTTACTTTTTGTAAGCAACGCATCAAACAATCCATAATTATATGCTATATATATACAAACAAATAATAAAAAACAATACAAAATAAATTTTATAAATTGCTTTCTTGAAAACACTCTATAAAATATATACCCAATTACTATAATGCTAGCTATTAAGACTGATCTTACTGCTGTCAAAATAATACAAGCAAAGCTTACTGCTATAAATAGAATTACAAACTTTTCTCGAAACTCTATAAAATAAAAAGTGTCTAACATCATCATAAATAAAAAAAGATATGCCAATGTATGTGGATAATTGTAAGGTCCCTGTAAAACCCAAGTATTCCATCCCGCTGTAAGGCCATTTTTCATAACAAATAAAAAAAGGATTATTAAAAACACCAACTGAACTATATAAAACTGGTTCTTTTTTTTCACAAAATATTCAATATATTCTTTTACCATGATTTTATTAGAAGAATATATACTTAGCATTATGTTAGCAAAAATAAAAGTCACAAATAGAATAAACATATTTTGATCTCTATATATCTCTAAAATTAATATAAAAGCAAATATAATTAAAATATATATATTTTTTCGTGATAATTTTTTAACATCAGTCACATATAATAGTATCAATATAGAACAATAACTCAATGAAAGTGTTGTCATATTGTCTCCATGAAAAAAAACACATCCCATTATATTTATAACTGGATATACTAACAATAGCTCTAAAAAAATAGTTCTAATTTTAATCTGAAATCTATGCATGATTTATTCCTTGTCTTCTAATCAAACAGATCAATTTTATTATGATTTTACTCATAAAACTGTCATAATGTTTTAAGAAATATAGTATTATACGAAACTTAACAGGATACATTCTCGCATCAACTATTTCAAGAGATTGCTGAAATAATCTATCAGTCAAATATTTTTTTATAATTCTACTCATATTTATATAGCCTTCAGAATTTTTTGTTTCGTTTAAAAATAATCTGACAACCGCAGAAACATATTCAAATTGAATCTGTCTGACAAATCCCCCCATATTCTTTGATTTACATGCTTTCAACAATATTGGATATATATGATATATTGAATTAGACATATTACGATCATATCCATGAAGCATAGAACTTTCAACTTTTCTATAACAATACGCTGCTCCCTCTACTTTTAGCATTGATATTGCTTTTGCATCCATAAGACATGGCGCAATAATATTAAAATCTTCTTCATAGGTAGCTTTTTCATATGAGTATTTAAGATTTCTAATTATAATACTTTTTCTAATAAGTTTACTACATCTAGAAAATGGTACACCCCTTCTTTCAAATCCACCTGCATTTATCATAACCGGATGTAATTCCGTTTTTAGTTTTTCTCCAATGTATCTTCCTTCTGGAACACAAAATTCAATAAACTTCTCGTTTCCTTTATCGATTTGTTTCATTCGGGTTACAACAATATCTGCCGATGATTCTATCTGCTCTTTTACAAGTAGCTCTATATGCTTATATTCCACCCAGTCATCTCCATCGACAAACACTACCCATTCTGACTTTGAATTCTTTATGCCCATAGTCCACGCAGATACTAAACCACCATTTTCCTTGTGAATTACATTAATGCGATCATCAATTCTAGCATAGTTATCACATATTTTTTCCGAGCCATCTGTTGACCCATCATCTACTAATATAATTTTGATATATTTATAAGTTTGAGCCAGTAAACTCTCAATACATTTGTTCAAATATTTTGACACATTATATACAGGCACAATAATGTCTACTACCATATTAACCACTAATTATCACCTAATCTTTCTATGTAGTGTTCTTTCAACGATGACACATTATTCTTAATATTGTATCCCGCCTTAGAAACCTTTATATAATATGACTTTCTTGTTTCAACATCTACTTCATTATTATGCTTTAGTATTTCATTTTTCCAAATAGTAGTTCCATCCTCTATAGATAACTGTTTTACCAAATCTGTAATTTTTACATCTTTTGTAATTGTATCGGATACAATACATGGAAGACCATTTGCTTGCCATTCAACTACAGTTACTGGAAATCCTTCATATAATGACGGAAGAAGCATTAAATCCATAGCTTGTAAATAATTGTTAATATCATCTGCAGTTCCCATAAATCTAATCGTATCCTCAAGCCTTCTCTCATTAATCAGAGACAATATGCTTTCTTGTGTTGTTCCATTAATTCCAAACAGGAACAATTTATATCCTGAATTTTCCTTTTTAATCTCATCAAAAACGTCTATTAAAAACTTATGATTTTTCCATGGTTCAAATGCTCCAACATGGCATACTGCTATATCTTTATCTGATAATTTTAACTTTTTCCTAAATTCTGTTCTTGTTGTTGTTGAAAATTTATATTTATCAATATCAATTCCATTATTTAAAATCCAATATGGTTTATCTCCAAAAAGCCAATCGCCCGCCTCCTTACTACAGGCAATAGCATCGTTATAAGTAGCATTAAATAATGGTTTCAGCATATTATGAGCCTTTTTATGCAAACATCTCGAATTATGAGAATGTGCAACTCTCAATTTACAACCAGCTAATTTCGCAGCCAGCATCTCAACTGACATAGTCGCACTCTGTCCATTTACATGAATAACATCATATTTTTCTTTTTTCATAATTTTATAAAGATCTAAAAAATATTTTATCTGATTGTATCTCTATATTCTAATCTATAGATATTATGAAAATTAGCCTCATCAACATTAGATTTCATTTTAGGATCAAATCCTCTACAAGAAACCAAATCAATAATAACATCAGATTTGTCCATATATTTTCCATAAGATAATACCTGTTTACTCATACCATCAAATCCTATTTTTACAGGTAATGTCATTAAAACTTTTATCATGACTTTTCTCCCATCTGTAGTGCAATATCAGCATCAACTATTTCTTCACCAGTTTTTCCAACCAACTGTGCCTTACTAGCTTCACTTAAGCCATTATTTACAATGCAGTTTTTATCACATGTACTACATTTATCCAATTCATCTTTACACACCTTACCGTCACGATATTCTCTGCATATTTTGTTCTCATACATAGAATACTTTCCACCAAAAACACTCTTAACTTTATGCGTAAATACCCACCAAGCCGGTTTCCAAATATATTTGTGCATAGCCGGAGAAACTGAGCCTATCATCCAACAATCTCTATCACAACAACGTACTTTTTTTCTAACATTTTCTGCTTCCACACTATTCCATAATTCATCCCATGATTGATTATTGAGATTTCCCATAACCTCTTTATCTTTTGTTCCATTACATGGCATAACATCTCCATAAGGATCAATAAAAAAAGTGTCAAAACTCATATCACATGGTAATAATCTTTTCTGTCCATATATATAATTAATAAGTCCATGATTAAAATATGCCCTAAACCATTTCTTCGGACTATTACTCTTCAACAGTTCATTCACTAGATTTTCAAAATTCTTTGCAACCATCGGGCGATCATTTATAATATTTTTCGCCTCAACAAAATAAAAACTATTATGTAGACTCGCCGTAGCAAACTCCATTCCCATTTCATTAGAGAGCTCATATAAAGGGACAAGATCCGGAGCATTTTTATCCTGAACTGTCATTCCAAAACCTACATCCTTCATTCCCATTTCACGTAATTTCTTTAACGTACCATATCCCCTCTGAAATCCATTTTCCAAGCCACGAATCTCATTATTTGTTTTTTCAAGTCCTTCAATAGATATTCTTATACCAATTTGAGGAAATTCTTTTGCTAAATCCACAATTCGGTCTGTAAAAAATCCATTAGTAGATATAACTATTCGATCACTTTTCTTATATAATTCTCTTACAATATCCTTCAAATCAGTTCTTATGAAAGGTTCGCCTCCTGTAATGTTTGTAAAATACATCTTAGGAAGTTTTTTTATTGTCTCTATACTAATTTCTTCATCTGGTTTCGAAGGTGCTTTATATCTATTACACATGCTACAGCGAGCATTACATCTATAAGTTACTATTACAGTTCCGTTTAATTTCTTTTCTGACATTTTATTTCCAACCTTTTTTATTTTTATCTGTATAAGCAGCAAGTATCTTTTACAATTTTATTCCAGCTATATTTATTACATACAAATTCCTCTGCAGTACGTTTAAATGATTGCACCTTCGAAGAATTACAACATATATCAACGAGCTTTGTATATAAGCTATTTACATCTGATTTTTGAAATATAAGTGCTTTATCTTCAACCACATCAACACACTCAGGTATGTCCGATACCAAGCAACAATTTCCATAGCTCATTGCCTCCAACAAACTTAAAGGCATTCCTTCTAAGTCAGATGGGAGTACATACACATATGCATTGCTATACAACTCTTCTAACTCCTGTCCTTGAACAAATCCAGTAAATAAGATTCGTTTATCTTCTTTAGCAAGTTCTTTCATTTCATTTTCAAATTCACTTGTATCCGAACTGCCACCAGCAATAACCAATTTTTTTTCTGTATCAACCTGTTTAAATGCTTCTATTAAATATTTGATTCCTTTTTCCGGAACTAATCGTCCAAGGAACAAAATATATTCATCTTTACCTAATCCGAATTTATTTTTTATAATCTGCGGTTCTCTTTCTATATGATTACTTACACCATTTGGAATAAATACAGTTTTTCTGCCATATGTTTTTTCAAAATAATCCTGTACTCCCTTACTAAGTACAATAATTTCATCAGCATACTTTACGGCATTCTTTTCTCCCTGATGAATAAACTTTGAACCAAATCCACCCTTCCATTTTTCACGTTGCCAGTCCAATCCATGTATTGTAACAATTACTTTTTTACCAAACATTTTTGGTAGCCAAGCAAAAAAAGCCGGTCCCTCTGCATGAATATGAACAACATCATACTTACCAAAAGCACAACATAATGCTGCAAAAAAAGAGGACGAAACCGCCGCAAGACCTTTCTTTTCTATTGTTGGAACTGTCTTAAGCTTTATTCCTTTATATTCTTTAAGTCGTTTTGAATCATACTCTGAACCGCTCACATGATGGCCACCTCTGTTATAGCAAGTTACATTATGTCCTTGTGCAACCATCCTGGTGCAAAGTTCCTCAACAACTATCTCAACTCCGCCTTCTCTTGAAGGAATCCTTTTTTGTCCAAACATTGCAATATTAAGTTTTTCCTTAGGCTTACTCTTTCGTCTGTTCACGTCTTTAAACTGCTCCATCACTCTTTAATACGCCTGTAATTGTCTTAAAGAGAATCTTCATATCCCCCTTAACACTCCACTCCCCAATATACTTAGTATCCAGCTTTACCACTTCCTCAAGGTCCGTGATATTGCTTCTGCCACTCACCTGCCACAGTCCGGTCAGTCCCGGTCTGAATGACATTCTGGCTCTGTGATGTGGTTCATACTTTTCCCACTCATCGAGTGTTGGTGGTCTGGTGCCCACCAGGCTCATATCTCCCACTAGTATATTGAAGAATTGTGGAAATTCATCCAAGCTTGTTTTCCTGATAAACTGTCCAATTCCGGTTTTCTTCTTTCCGTTTGGCAGCAACTTATTGCCTATGATTCTCGGGTCGAAGTCCATCTTAAACATCATTCCGTCGCCCACTTTATTCTGTGCCGCAAGCTCCTTCTTTCGCTCCTCGGCATCCATATACATGCTGCGGAATTTGTACATCTTGAATTTTCTTCCGTTTCTGCCGACTCTCTCCTGCGCGAAAAATATAGGTCCAGGCGATGCTATGTATATCATAGGACCCACAAATATCATTATGATAAGTGTGAACAGGCAGCCCACCAATCCTCCGACTATATCCATGCCTCTCTTTACCAGAAGCGCGCTGGTGTTGGCATAGTTCACGCTTGATGTGACTACGGTATAGTCGCCTATCTTTTCTATCTGCTTGTAGCCTCCCTGGGCTGTGCCATTTTTGGTTATTCCTGTATGTACCGCTATTCCCATCTCAAGGAATATATCTGCCATCCGCTCTGGATATTCATCCTCGCTACAAGGCGGGATGAGCACCTCATCCACCCACTCATCACACGCATAGTCCACTATACCATCGTGGTTTGCAACTATAGGTATGCCACATATAGTCATACCCTTCATGTCTGTATCCAGTGAAGCTGCTACTATCTTTGTATAGCCTATACAGCTTTTCTCCACTGTGCACAGTGTATCACGAAGCATGGCATCAGGTGCTATGACAAACAGCGATTTTCTTGATGCTCCAAAGCCCTTTTTCTTAAGGAAGCTCTTGAGCGCTAGTCTTGCTACATATGTTATTGTCACATAGATTGGAAACATGATATAAAATGATAATCGCGAGTATATATCAGCCATCTGTGTGGTGAACAGAAATAGCGCTGTCACCAGAAATACAAGCACTGCGTGCTTGCAGGTCGATATGAATTCATCCAGATATCCGCGTTTTAGGACGTTCTTGAATGAATCTGCCATTATCTCCACAAAGAAATCTATCAGAAGAAATGCTACACCCAGTATACGGTAGTCCTTGTCCACATATGGGTTATTAAAGCCGAAGCGTATCACATATGAAATAAAAAATGCTATAACAATGCATGCGATATCTATAAGCATAAAATCTATATGCTTTGTCCATCCTCTGCCTTTCTTTCTGTACATTCTTTCCAAATTCTCCTTGTGGTATCTTTTATTTTCCTTTATACCTGTTCTAGTGGAGGTACCTTTGTACCCCCCCCGAATTATTTTAACCTGTTTTGTTTTACGTATGTTTTATTAGGTTATTTATATCTTTTTCTGTATCTAATCAGGGTATTCAATAATATATTTTCACCCATTTTTAATTCTTTGTCAATGAATATTATGTTTTCTTTATAATTTTTGACACATTCGCTAACCGCTATAGTATTACAGCACCCATAATTATACATTATTATATGTCATGCTGCTTATTTTTCCTCAAACAGCCTCTGCTTCCTCCCAATCATCTCATCAATCCTTGCGATATACTGCCCTACATCCTTGACATTCTCGCATCTGTCGATGCGGTGGGTGCCATCGGGATTTGGTATAGGCCAGACACGCTTGGTGCTTGCTCCGGCTCCGCAGGCTACAATAGTCTGCTTTTCCTCCATTATCAGTATGTTGTATACGCCGGCCTTGCCCTTTGCCGCATAGCCCACGTTTTCCATGTTGCCTGCCATGCCCTTCTGCCTGTAGAGGTAGTATGGCTCAAGCCCCATCTGCTTACAGTAGGCTGCGCAGAGATCCATATGCTCCTGGGTGTTGACCATCTGCATATCTCTGTAGCGGTCTTTGAAGATGGTGAGTCTTGCAGCTCGCTTTACTGCGAGTGAGTGGATAGTGACGTTGTCAGGTGCCAGTTCCTTCACCAGCTCCATTGTGTGCCTTACATCATCGAGTGACTCCTCGGGAAGTCCCATGATGAGGTCCATGTTTATGTTGTCAAAGCCCAGCTCACGCGCGAGCTTGAAGCTTTGTATCGTATCGTCTACTGTGTGGTGTCTTCCTATTATATCAAGCGTCTGCTGCTTCATGGTCTGTGGATTTACTGATATACGGCTGATGCCGTTTTTCTTTAGCGCCAGGAGCTTTTCTCTCGTGATGGAGTCCGGTCTGCCCGCCTCCACCGTAAATTCCAGACAGTCCTTTAAATCAAAGCTGCATTTGATTTTTCTGATAAGCCTGTCAAGCTGTGCAGGGCTTAGTGTGGTCGGTGTGCCTCCTCCTATGTAGATGGAGTTTAGCTTCTTGTGGTAGAATTTCTGTGCTGTGTAGTCTATCTCCTTCTCGAGTGCATCGAGGTAATCGTCTACGCGGTTTTTCCACACACCGAGCGGGTATGAGGTAAACGAGCAGTATGCACAGGTGCTCGGGCAGAATGGTATACCTATGTACAGGCTGTAGCCATTGTCATAGTCCACCTTGTCGAGCAGTGCCTTCTCACGCTTTGCTATGCCTATTGAGAGGTCGATTTTCTCATCGCTTGCAAGGTAGGTTTTCTTAAGATAGTCGTAGGTTTCCTTATCGCTCATGCCGTCCTCTATGCATTTCATGGCTATCTTGGTCGGTCTGATGCCTGAGAGTGTGCCCCACGGAAGGCTCTTTCCTGTGCCCTTTTCTATCATGGAATACAGGGCGAGCTTGAGGCGGTTTTTGGTTTCCTTGCGGTCTGTGCCGGTCACAGATATTTTTGTGCAGATACTTTCTCCGTCTGTTTTAATGTCACTTTCGTCGGCTTGCTGCATCTCACCTGTCATGGAATTATTTCCGCCGGCTCTATTCAGCGTCCACTCCACTGCAATTTCATCGCCCACATAGTCTATCTTAAATACCTGTGAGGCATCCGCAAATTCCTTTACGCCATCATCTGTCATCTCGTGATGTGTGCAGGCAAGGTTTTTCCCCTCCACCTCATCAGGTGGGCAGCTATAGTACATCTGCACATCCTCCTGAGGGAAGAACTCCTTGAGCAGTGAGTGCACATCATATTCAAAATCCGGTTTATTAAATACTACTACTATCATAAGTAAGGGTTATACATCCTCTCGTTTTCTATAGTTGTTGTGTCGTTGTGGCCCGGGTACACCTCTGTATGCTCAGGCAGTGTCATGATTTTTTCCTTCACTGTGCGCACGAGGTCTGACATGCTGCCGCCCTTGAAATCCGTACGTCCGATTGAGCCGCAAAACAGCGAATCGCCTGTAAAGATCACGTCCTCATACGGGAAATAATAGCAGCAGCCGCCCGGTGTATGCCCCGGTGTGTGAAGCACTACTATGTGAAAGCCCGCAATATCAATTTCCTGCTTATCCTTCAAAAATACATCTGCATAAAAGGTCTTTGACTGGCCCATCATGTAGCTGACATTGAGCTGTGGGTCATCGAGTGTGGCTTTGTCTGCCTCATGGATATATATTTTGATGCCGTAGCGGTCTGCGAGCGGCTTTGCATCAGTGGCATGGTCAAAGTGTCCGTGTGTGAGCAGTATTGCTACCGGCTTTGCGCCTGATTCGTCCACTTTTTTGGCGAGCTGTTTAGCACACGCGCCCGGGTCTATTATTATCATTTCCTTTGTCTTTATATTGGTGACAAAGTAGCAGTTGGTCTGCACCGGTCCCACTACGAAGTGGTCTATCTTCATATTTACCATATGAGTGTACTCCTTGTCTGTTATATGTTATGCTTCACGCAAGAACCACCGGGATTTAGCCGGTGGTCCTCTCTACGTCTATTACACTTTCTATCTGTCTGAGCTTCTCCACTAGAACCTTTATCTGGTCCCTGCCTTTGATATTAAAAAATACCTCGATTGTAGCGATACCCTGCTTGCTGGTCTTGGACTGTATACCACTGATATTGATTTCCTTCTCGGTAAATATCTTTGTGATATCTACGAGCAGTCCCGGCCTGTCATGACAGAATATCTTTAAGTCTGCCTGATACTCGGCACCGTTGTCCATGAGGGCTGTATCCTGCCACTCTGCTTCTATGAGCCTGTCCTTTTCTATCTTGGACAGATTGATGATATTCACGCAGTCTGTCCTGTGGATGGAGATGCCTCGGCCTCTTGTGACAAAGCCCACGATTTCATCTCCCGGAACAGGATTGCAGCACTTCGAGAAGTGCACAGCCACGTCATAGAGTCCGTGTACCACAATACCGCTCTTTGACTTGTGCTCCGGCTGTATACCTGCTGCTGCCTGCTGCTTTTCTGCGATGCTGCCAAGCACATCTGCATCTGTCACCGGCACCACATGATCCTTCTTGTACTCGTCGTACATCCTGTTGACTATCTGACTCTCCTTGAGTCCGCCGTGGCCGACAGTTGCAAGGCATGAGTTCCAGTCGTGGAAGCCGTATTTGCGGCGTATTTTCTCCTGATACTCAGGCTTGTTTATCTCAGCAAAGTTGATACCCTTTGCCTTGGCATAGGCTGCTATCAGATCCTTGCCGTGCTGTATATTCTCCTCCTTGAGCTCACTTCTGAACCACTGGTTGATCTTGTTCTTGGCCTGTGTGCTCTTTACGACCTTGAGCCAGTCACGGCTTGGCCCCTTGGAGTTCTGTGAGGTGATTATCTCTATCTGGTCACCGTTTTTGATGACATAGTCTATCGGCACCAGCTTGCCGTTTACCTTGGCACCGACCATCTTGTTGCCGACCGCAGAGTGTATGCTGTAGGCAAAGTCTATAGGTGTGGAGCCCTTTGGCAGGTTCTTTACATCGCCGGACGGTGTGAATGCAAATACATTGTCGGAGAATAAATTTAAATCGCTCTTTAATAAAGTCATAAACTCCTTATTATCCGACATATCCTGCTGCCACTCGAGTATCTGGCGCAGCCAGCTGAGCTTCTCCTCCTCTGTGACAGTGGTGGTAGTGGCATTGCCGTTGTTTGCTTCCTTGTACTTCCAGTGCGCTGCGATACCGTACTCAGCTGTACGATGCATCTCATAGGTACGTATCTGTATCTCAAACGGCTGTCCGCTCGGGCCTATGAGTGTCGTGTGAAGCGACTGGTACATGTTCTGCTTCGGCATGGCAATATAGTCCTTGAAACGACCCGGTATAGGCTTATACTTCTCATGTATGATACCTAGCACTGCGTAGCAGTCCGGTATGGTATCCACCAGAATTCTGATGGCAAAGAGGTCATATATCTGGTCTATCGTCTTGTCCTGATTGACCATCTTCTTATATATACTGAAGAAATGCTTTGCCCTGCCGTATATCTCAGCCTTGATGCCGGCATCTGTAACATACTTCTTGACATCGTTTACCAGGCCCTGGATGTAGGTGTCTCTCTCTGTTTTTCTGAGGGCTACCTTCTCTACCAGATCATAGTAGGCATCCGGATATAGGTACTTCATACAAAGGTCCTCGAGCTCTATCTTTATCTTGCTGATACCAAGTCGCTGCGCGATAGGACAGTAGATATCCTGTGTCTCTCTGGCGATACGCTGCTGTGCCTCCTTGGACTGGTACTTGAGCGTACGCATATTGTGCAGTCTGTCTGCCAGCTTTATGAGGATGACTCTGATATCCTTTGCCATGGCGAGAAACATCTTGCGCAGATTCTCTGCCTGCATCTCAAGCCTGTCCGCATTCTTATCCTTCGGATCCTTGGTGCTGTCTGTCAGATGCAGGTGCTTTAACTTCGTGACACCATCCACCAGATGTGCGACATCGTCTCCAAACTCCGCACGCATCTCATCCATGGTCATGATGGTGTCCTCCAGCACATCATGGAGCAGTCCTGCTGCAATGGTTTCCTTATCCAGCTCGAGCTCGGCGAGTATTATGGCAACACAAAGCGGATGTATGATATAAGGCTCTCCTGACTTACGCGCCTGACCCTTATGAGCATCATAAGCTACCCTGTAGGCTTTGTCCACAAGGCTTGTGTCATCCGACGGATGGTACTTTTTGATTTCCTTTTTAAGCTCATCGTAAAGCTCCTCCGGGCTCGTAAAATCCTTTGTTCCCCTTATACCGCTGGTATCTGAGCGAAATTTGTCCGCTATTTTTTCTAATTCTTCTGTTGAGTAATCTGCCAATAGTCTCACCTCGATTGTAGTGTATCTTTAGTAGCCATTATATTTTATTTCTTTAAAAATTGCAATCTTATGTTGTTAGCCGATAACCATCTTTACTCCGCCATACATGCCGGCTGAGTTGCCGAGTGTGGCGAGCTTGATCTCTGTCTCACGGCTTGCATGGAAAGCATACTCTTTATAGTACTTTGCTGCTGTATCGATGATGATGCTTCCTGCCTTTGAGAGGCCTCCGCCTACAACAAATACCTCAGGGTCCATGACGCATGCTACTGCTGCCATTGCCTTGCCGAGAAGCTTCATAGACTGCTCTACTGCTGCAATGCCCGCTGCATCTCCTGCCTTTGCCGCATCGCATACATCCTTGGCTGTGAAGCCTGCATTTAAATCAAGCTTTGTTGCCACATCCCTGTGTGCTGCAATGTATCTCTCTGCCACTCTTACAAGACCGTTTGCTGATGCATACTGCTCTAAGCAGCCCTTCTTGCCGCAGCCACAGCACTCTGACTCATCATCTACCATAGGCATATGTCCTATCTCTCCGCCTGCTCCGTTTACTCCGGCTACGATTCTGCCCTCGCGGATGATTCCTCCGCCTACGCCTGTGCCGAGTGTAATCAT
>OLSE01001260.1_pt1 | contig 21618 bp, 24 predicted proteins | sample 1673191 | NCBI WGS metagenome assembly OLSE01 (sample SAMEA3136764, study PRJEB25190) | human gut metagenome | biome: human gut; feature: human-associated habitat; material: faeces | place: Austria | collected 2013
GGCAAGTACAAGGGCCGCAAGCCCATCGACCGGGCCGGGCTGCAGCCTGTGCTGGAGGAATACCATAAGGGATTACTGACCGCTGCACAGGCGATGCGAAAAATGGGAGTCAGCAGGAGCACGTTCTATCGGTTGCTGGCTGCTAGGTGATATGTGTTTGGGTCGGCTCAACAGATATGTAAGGCACATATTTTATAGGAGCGTGACCGGACATGATTCATGAAGAGATCGAACAGATACTCGAACAGGCCTTTAAAAATGTTATGCGGAAAAGCAAGTTCTTCCAGGCCAACCGTAAGATCCTGCGGAAATTCCTTGACGCAATCAAGCAGGAGATTGAAAATTCCGTTTGCTATGAAGAAAGCGAAGAGGATTTGAAGAAGAGCTACGACGAGTTCACAAGGATGGTGCGGGAAATGCGGGATATTTTGGACCTTTTCCCGGACTGAGCACAACGGCACATATGTATGGCCGGGACAGCTCTACAGCTTTATATACCGAATATTTCAGAATAGAGTTGACTCAAAATGAAAACCTTCGACCCGATACAGGCCGAACAGATAATGGGAAGGGCCTTTAAAGCCACAGTCCGGCAGAAATTCATTTTCCGTTTCCACCGCAGGCTGCTGTACCGGTTTTGGGCAGCCATGAAGCGCAACATCGAATGGTCTTCTGACCATCTGGACGAGGATGACGATCTGGACGATACAATCCATGAGTTGATTGCAGATCTCCAAGATTTGCTTACGCTTTGCTGACTATGAGCGCCTTTTCCATTTGACCGAATTTAATTCGGATAAATTGTAATCCCCTCTGCACAGTAGTGCAGAGGGGATTGTTTCAATAGCGCGGAAGAGTTCCGGGCTCTGGCGGTTCGGAACCGTGGGGGAAAACCACATGGGTATATCCGACGCTCGTCTGTGCATTGATCATTGTGTCCCGTGCGGCAATATAGACAGCATATTGGGATTCGTATGCGCTAAGAGCTTGACTGGTTTGTGCAATGTGCGCCTCTAACACACCGCTGGCATGAAACGCATCCCTTTCGGCGTAGCACTTATCTCGTTCCATCTGCCAACTGGACAGCCCGATTTGTGCTGTTTTCAGTTCCCGGCGGTAAACGTCCAAGGCTTCTTCCTCAAGCGGAGGTTCCTGCGCCATTGCCTCATCCAATTTTGCCTGCGCATCAGCAACAACGGCTTGTTGTGCAGCCAGATCCGCGTCTGTTCTGGTACACAAGTTGTTCAACGAGTCGTTTTTACGTCGCAAATCTGAGCCGCTGTCATAGAGCGTCCGATATTGTTTCGCCTGCTCGTTGGTGGCCGATTCCACTGCCCGGTATTTGGCCTCTTCCGCATCCAGATAAAGCATAACCTCACTTCTGCCGGAAGAGCTGGAGGGCGTTGGAGAGGAGGATGAGGAGGCCGGCTTTGAAGAAGAGCTGCTGGGCTTCGATGAGCTGCTGGAAGGGTTGCTGGAGGATGAGCCGCCAGAGGCAGCCGGATGCGAAGAAACCCCGCTGGAAGCCGCGGGCTTGGATGACGAGGATGACGGTGTGTGAGACGCGGATGAATCCTGCGAGTTGCTGGACGGCAGCTCCGCTTTGGAGCTGGATTGTCCGGCATCCATCCCCGGCCCGGCATTGGCCGAAGATGCGGTGGAGACAGCAGATGCCCCATTGGCGTTTGAGCTGCTCTTATTCGAGGAGCGGTCCGTGCCGAATAGCTTGTCCAGCCAGCTTTTTTCTGAATCACTGGCGCTGGCACTGGAACTATCGTCAGAAATGCTTGTGGAATCCCTTTTTTCAGTGCTGTCCCCAGTTTCCTGAACAGATGCAGACGAAACAGCATCTGCGGCTGCAATTGGAAGAGCCTCCGAATGAAGCGATTGATTTAAAAGAAATGCGCACATGATGCACAAGACGGCGCAGGCGCCAAGAGCCAGGCGGTGTTTCATCTTACCGGATATATGCCATGCGGCAGCCCAATATAACAACACCGCGGAACGCCAGACGGCGTTTGCCGTCTGATAGCGCGCCTTGGGGTCGATTCGTGTGCATTTCAGCACAATATGGCGAAACCAGCCCGTGCACAGCTGCTTGGAAGGGTGATACCCAGTGAGAAGAATGTTCAGCGTGACGCCCAATGCAAAGATGTCCGCCCGGTGGTCGGTCTGCACAATACCGAATTGCTCCGGCGCGGCAAAGCCCGTTGTTCCAAGTGTACAAGTATCTCTGTCAACATGATTTTTGTAGAGCCGCGCTGCATCAAGATCCAACAAATATACCTTGCCGTCCGCGTCCTGTAAAAGGTGGTCCGGTTTGATACCCCGGTGGACGATGCCCAGCGCGTGAAGGGACGACAATGCATTACAAATCTGGCGCAGCACATCGAGTGCAGCCGACGCTGAAAGCACATCTCTGTTGAGTTTCGCGCCTTCTATGAATTCTTCCAGTACATAATATCCGGCATCGCGCTGTTCCGCTGCAAGGATGTGGGGAATGTGCTCCAAGGTTCTTCCCGCAAGCAGCTGGTACACCACTGACAGTTCTCCGGGATAATTACGCAGGAGCACCTTCGTTCCGTCCGCCCGATTTTGCAGCAGAACAAGCTCTTTTTCCGCGGTACGCTTCACAATATGGACGACCGCATAATTTTTCTTGACTTCCGGGGTAAGTCCCTGCCACTGTTCCATGTCTCCAACCTCGTCAATTGAGTGTTTCCAGCTCGTTTTCGTAAAGCAGAGTATTTGTGTCCAGCAAGGACATCCCATGCAGCAAGCTATAAATGATGACGGCATCCCGTTCTCTGCGCGGGTACAAACGGGGATACCCCTGCTGCTTTAGAAGCGTATCCGCTTCCTGAAAGCTGAGCTGCATACCAAAAGCAATGGCAATCAGTTTATCGCGGGACGGTGTTTTTGTCCCGGCAAAAATCTGCTGCCCGTAAATCGTATTAAGAAGAGAATTTCGTATCGCCTGTGAACGGGTGAGGCCCTTTTCTTCCAACAGCGCCGCCAATGCCTCGCAAAGCGGCTGCGCAACAAAATCTGATGCGCTTTGCTCCAGAACAGCCCTCAAATCTTCGCTCTCATTCAGACTTTTTAACAGGTTCTGCGTTCGAAGTCCTAACATCTGCCATGCACTCCCGATATGGTTTTGATTCCATTATACATATCAGCCGCAATGAAATGCAATTATGCTGACAGCTTAACAACTTTGTCAAAGCATGTCGTACAATAGGAATGGACATAAGCTGGCTACGGTGGAAATTTGTATTATCTGTAGACAGCATCGATTTTTTGAATGAAATCCTCCATCAGCTCACGCACTTGTTTTTGTATTGGATCATCCTGTGCATCGTCCAAGGCGTGTACCAGGTCAGAGATGGAAATACTGAATGCCTTTGCCAGTTTCTCCAACGTTTCGATCGTTGCTCGGTTTGCGCCCTTTTCAAGCAGCACAATATACGACACGTGCAGGTCCGCGTATTCAGCAAGCTGCTCCTGTGTCCAACCGCGCGCCTGTCGAAGCGACCGTATTTTTTTACCCAATGCAACTGTAATATCACTCATAGCTTCATACCTCCTGTTGAGTCTAGCATGAATATATGAGTGATTTTAAGAGAATAAGCTAGAAGCTAAAACGAATATATGCTAGAATATAGAGGTAAAAATAGAAAATATTAAAGAAATTTGTCAGATGGACAGATTTTGGACGGGCACATCTGATATATTAAAAACACAAGGATGTGGTTGGATGGCAGAAACGGACAAAAACACACGTATTTTAGAACTGCACACTATGCTCACCCGCGGCGAATGTCTGCGAAAAAAAGATCTGGCGCAGAGGTTCGGCGTCACCGAAAAAAGCATCCAGCGAGATATAGAAGATCTCCGGGACTTTTTTACACGCTCCGGTGAACCGCGGGTATTGGCCTACGATGCAAAGGAGCGTGCTTATGTCCTTCGCGCGGATAAAGCATTGGCACTGACGAACAGCGAAGTTCTTGCAGTTGCAAAAATACTGCTGGAAAGCCGCAGTATGGTCAAGGACGAGATGTTCCCGATTCTGGACAAGCTGGTTCGCTGCTGCACACCAAAAGAAAGCCTCAAACAGGTGCAGTCATTGATTGCCAACGAAAAATTTCATTATGTGGAGCCGCATCACGGCAAAGCCTTCGTCGAACGGCTTTGGGCGCTGGGCACTGCGGTGGAGAAGCAGCAGGTGCTTGAGATCGCCTATCACCGCACGCATAAAAATGATACCGTCACACGGCGGATACAGCCTGTGGGGATTCTGTTCAGCGAGTATTACTTTTATCTGGCGGCCTTCATTGAGGGAATTGACAAACAGGAATGCTTTGATAATCCGGAGGATAAGTCACCCACGATTTACAGAGTGGATAAAATCGAAAAACTGAAGGTCACAGCGGAACATTTCAGCGTGCCGTACAAGGACAGATTCCAGGAAGGTGAAATGCGCAAGCGCATCCAGTTTATGTATGGCGGTGAGCTGCAGCGCATCCGCTTTGCGTATACGGGGCCGAGCATTGAAGCCGTACTCGACCGCCTGCCCACAGCGAAAATCGAAAAACAGACGGAAAACGGCTGGATATGCACCGCAGAGGTATTTGGCAAGGGAATTGATATGTGGCTGAAAAGCCAGGGGGAAAGAATTTATGTGTACGGATGAAACAGGTTTACCCCAAATTTCATAGAGTCTTACCCCTTTGGACGGTGGAGAAAAAAGACTGCACCGACATTTATTGAAGGTCGTGATGGGAGGACGGAAATCTTGTAAAACTAAAACCAAAAGAAATCCTTAGCACTAATTTATGAGAAATTAATAAAGAATGGAGAATTGTTATGGCAAACGTAAAGGCTGATTCCGCGCATACATATGAAATGGTATTGAAAGGAGCGATGTCAATACCCGGGGTGAAAATAGACAGGGGAACATTTTTGTTTTCAGAGCTGAAAAAATATTGTACTTTAAATGTGGTAAATGCCGCTATAGAAAATAATCCCGCATATGCGGGAATCGATTCAAAGGTTATTGATAAAATTGCAGCAAGTGCGATAACTTTTGAAACCAATAAGGTCAGTGCGATTTCCTTCGCAGCCGGACTTCCAGGCGGAATCGCCATGGCCGGGACGCTCCCCGCAGATATGACGCAATATTTTGCTCATATTTTACGAATTCTGCAGAAATTGGCCTATTTATATGGATGGGATGATTTTTTTGACACGAATGGACAATTGGATTCCGAAACAATAAACCTGGTGACGCTTTTTATAGGGGTCATGTTTGGTGTCCAAGAAGCAGGAACGGCATTGGTGAAGATCTCTTTAACGCTCGCTCCAACGCTGTGCAAAAAAATTGCTGCAAAACCTCTGACAAAAGGGTTTATTTATCCGATTGTAAAGAAGGTGGCGGCAATGATTGGCGCCAAGATGACAAAGGACATTTTTGCAAAAAGCGTAAGTAAAGTTATACCGATTATTGGCGGCGTAGCATCGGGCGGCCTCACGTATGCTACTTATCGCCCCATGGCCAATAAGCTGAAAAATTATTTGTCAAGCCTCGAAGTGGCGAATCCCAAGTATTATGCGGCATGTAAAAAGGAAGCAGTTGATGTGGATTTTCATGATATGTCCAGTGAGGAGGAGTGAACCAGATGGTAAGGGTAAGCATAAAAGGGCTGAACGGGCACATTTGTGCTTTCTGCAAGAATTGGAACGATCCGGGAAACGCATATATTCGCCCTGTTTCCGGAACGAAACTGTTTTGGGAGTATGAACGCATGGGCAAGGCATATTGCAAAGAGTGCGGCTTTGAACGGGAGGCATGGCGCAGTTGCAAAAATTTCGCTTCGAAAGTTTAAAAAGCGAAATAGCATTTATTATAGAAGATGCCATTCGTATGCTCCGTATAAAACGGGAAATGCGGTTTCAAGAAATGCTTATTCCACCCATACCATTATACAAAAAACTTCAGCTGCACAGAATTTATAAAAAAATTATTCGCGAATATCAACAGATGGAGCGGCAAACGAAGCACACCATAGAGATGATGCGTTTCATTCTATATAACGGAATTGAAAGTGTAAGTATGTATCCCATGCCGCAAGAGCAGCAAATGACCTTCTCCTATGAACTGGATGTCTTTAAAAAGGCAAATTCGCTGTGGCGCTGGCTGCGTAACAGAGACAACCGCCGCGCCGTGGAAAAGCAATTTGGTGAAACCAAAAGGGCATATCAAAGCTTGATGCAAGAGATGGACTTTCTGAATGAACGAATATTGCAAAACGGACTGAACTCAGTGTTGAAAAATACCGCAGGTGAAGCTTTGGCGCTTGTAAGTAAAGACTTGGTTGTGCGCTATCAGAAAGCTCTAAGCGATGAACCGCTTCTGTGTAAGGCTATAGATATGCTGCTGTACAGTAACGTTCATCAGGTCACGGAGGCTACAACCAGTTTTTTTCAGACGCATTTAAAAATAGGATATGCCCATGCCGCACAGATGATGGAGATTATGGAAGAACTTGGAACCATTGGAGCCTATAACAGCTTTACGCATCCGCACCGCAAAGTACAGCTTGCATTACATGAGTGGGAGTATATCAAAGGCGGGATGTCCAACAAATGAGGAGATGTTCAAAGCATGAAAATTTCAAAAGATGATTTTGACCTTGTAAAGTGTAAACTTGGCGACGACGGAGACAATCTGACATGGACGGATGGCGAAGTTTTGCATTGCGGCAAACCTCTCCCGGAAGAAGAGGTAAAAGCAATACAGGAGGACGCAGAAAAGATCCGCCGGGAAAAAGAAGCTTTCTTGCGCCTTCGAAAACTCGCCATCGAATATGAGGAGAGTGAGAAAAAATGGGGAAAAACTCCGTTTCCCCAGGCTGTGCAAAAGCTTGTAGACCGGGGTTGTGATGGTATGGGAATACCGCAGTTGATTCAAGTAGTCAACGAGATATGCGACACCATGTCTCTGTTGGAGCCTGTGGAGGGAGTATTGGTTCCGACCATTTCATTCACAAAACTTCCAGACTCAATTTCTGCCACCGAGTTACTACAGGTGCTGCTGAAGATGGGCGATACTCTTTGTCCTATACTCGACAATTTAAAGGGTTACGACACGGAAAACGCTACTCAATTGGATCTCAGTATTTATCGGACCTTTCGGGGACTTCAGAGCCTACTCACCAGTCTTGCGATGGAAACGTACTTGCGACGCCTTGAGTCGTAACATCTTTGTTGTTTTGCATTGTTAAGACCTGGGTTCATGGCTTCAAAAAGGGCGTATATAAAAAGCGAGTTACAAAACACTATCTGAAAGTTTTGAAACAATCATGATGGATATGATAAGAGACGTGCTGGCGAAACCAACTACACGTTTATTGTTTCCGTGCAGAATACTCTTGTTGCAACGAAGTATTGAAAGGGGATGCTGGCGCGGCAGCTAGATGCCCAGCATGCACGATTTTTGTGTCCCGTATGGGTATACCCATGTGGGATGGTAAAACCAGCATAAAAAGTGTGCCAATAGCGTTTCTTTTCAATTCTGGAATGTTCCAGATGAGAAAGGAGACTCTATTGGCATTTTTAGCTTCTCTATCTTTGATTTATTTTAACTGTGCATTTGGACATTCCAAAATTACGGTTTAAGCGAATGGGCGGTGAACAGGCGGGATGCCTCTACTTATACCGTTTCCGCCCTCCTGTCGGCTTGTCAGGTGCGCGACAGATACAACGTGCTGCCGCACACGCTATCGGGCCAGGATTTGCCCGATAGCGTGAAATATATTTTGAAAATGCAGCCTTTATCGCAAATTCCATTGACTTAATGAGGGCCTGTTTTTGCAGCTTTCGATTACGCAAAATAACACACAACATAGTGCTGCCGTTCACCAACATTTTCAAGGATTTTTGTGTCTATTCTCTCTTGTCATCAATTTGGTTACACATACCATTTACATATTGTATTGCAATTAGCCATACAATATGTTATAATACGAGCAAAAGGTGGTGCATTAATATGGCGGCCAAAAGTGCCAATGTAACGGCTCGTGTGCAACCGGAGATCAAGCAGCAGGCAGAAGCTGTGCTGGAACGCATCGGACTGCCGGTGTCGGTGCTTATTGATACTCTGTACAGGCAAATCATCATGACCGGTGGCGTTCCTTACTCTCTTACTGTCCCGAAACTTCCGACACTGGACGGCATGACTACGGAGCAGTTTAATACAATGATGGAAAAGGGATACCGTGAGGCGCAGGCTGGTCAGGGACTCGGTGTGGACGAAGCCTTTGCGAAGATTCGTGAGGGCATATGAGCATGGAGTATACGGTAAAACTGACATTTCACGCCATGGAACAGATTCAAGAAGCGATTTCCTATATTTCCAAATCCCTTATGGAGCCTGAGATTGCCAAACGATGGGCAGACTATCTTCAGAAGGAAATTTCTTCATTGAATGCAATGCCTGCAAGATACCCGTTGACCCTTGGGGAGCCATGGCATACACGGGGCATTCATAAGATGCCTGTTAAGAATTTTATAGTCTATTATCTCATTTGTGAGGATGAAAAAACTGTGTGGATCACCGCCGTGGTATACGGTAAGCGTGACCAGATCAATGCATTGCGGGATATGCCGCTTTAAATGCAAAATACAAACATGGAAAGAGTCGAGAAAGCGGCTCTTTTCTTTTGCCCAAAAGGTGAGCTTTCTAATTCCTATCCTCTGTAACTGCTCACAAGGATCAAAAGTATTATCTGTTTGTTAATGAAGTTCAGGTTACCATAAAAGTTATAGGTTGATTGTAAAATCAAGTTGGACAGATAAAAGAAATCCATAGTGATTTGCCCGGTGGTAGAATGGAGTTGAAAAGACAACATTCACCAAAGGAGAGCAATCACTATGGACTGCCCTATCTTTGAGATGTGTATGAACGGACGAGGCCCGTCGCAGATTGCCAATCAGCTGAGGGAAGATGGCATACTGACTCCCACCGCTTACAAGGACAGTCAGGGTATCAACAGTCCGAACACGGCATCCGAAGATCTTTGCCGTTGGAACCCCAACTCTGTAGTTCATATTCTAGAGCGCAGGGAGTACACAGGCTGTACGGTCAATTTCAAGACCTACACCAACTCCATCTGGGATAAGAAGCAAAGAGAAAATCCCGTAGAAAAGCAATCGATTTTCTACGGAACGCACGAAGCACTTGTATCGGTGGATGTCTTTGATAAGGTTCAAGAAATTCGTCAGAATCGTCTGCGCAAGACCCGAACAGGCTATACCAGTACCTTTTCCGGTTTGGTATTCTGTGCTGATTGTGGCGAGAAGCTGTACTACGGAGCCACCAACAACGGCAAGCGTGAGGGAGCGTTCTTCGACTGCTCCAAGCACTTGAAGAATCGTGAGAAATGCACTGGTCACTTCATTCGAGAGTCCGTGTTGGAGCGTTTGGTCTTAAAGCACGTTCAATTGGTGACTGATTATATTCTAAGACATAAACAGCATTTTATTTCTGTGATGCAGCGTCAGCTCCAGTTGGAGTCCGAAGAAAATCTCAAAGCCAGCCGTAAGCAGCTTGAGCGCAGCGAGCGCCGAATTGCTGAACTGAAAAGGCTGTTCATCAAGATTTACGAGGACAACGCCAAGGGCAAGCTGAGTGATGAACGCTTTGATATGATGAGCCAGAGCTATGAAGCGGAACAGAAAGAGCTAGAAGCAGGGGTAATCACTCTGCGACAGGAAATTGAAGTACAGGAACGACAGATTGAAAACATTGAAAAGTTCATTCCGAAGGCTGAGAAGTATGTAGGCATCGAGGAAGTCGACCCTTATATGCTGAGAGAGCTTATCAAAGCCATCTATGTGGAAGCACCGGACAAGTCCAGCGGCAAGCGCAGACAGAACATCCACATCAAATATGATGGCATCGGCTTCATCCCTTTGGAAGAACTGATGAAACACGAATAAAAGCAAAGGAAAACGGCGTGGCTTTCGCCACGCCGTCCCTTGAAAACACAAGGTTTTCAGCTTTTTTCAAAATAACCTTTTTACGCCCCCCGGCCATTAACGGGGGATATTTGTTCATTCTGAAGATCCGGCTCATCTCTTGTCCGAACGGTCCCGGAAAGCGCGCACCAGCCTTTGGGCCTGCTGTGTGATGCTTTCCCAAGCGCCAACATCCACCAAAGCACTCAGGCTACCACCCACGCCTACGCCCACAGCCCCAGCTGCATAGTACTGTGGTGCGTTGTCAGCAGAAATACCACCCACAGCCACGATTTTTGCCTCATGGAAGGGTGAGAGAATATCCCGGATGTAACCCGGCCCCATTTGTCTCGCAGGAAATAGCTTGACATATTCGCACCCCTGCGCTAGAGCGGCCTGTATTTCACTCGGGGTTAATACACCGGGAAGAACCATGATGCCGTTCCTTTGGCACAAAGATACAACCCCCGAGTGATAATTTGGCGCGACGATAAACTGTGCACCCGCCTTCAACGCACAGGCACATCGTTCCTCATCGATGATCGTTCCCGCACCAATGTACAACTTTCCGTCCCAGATTTTGCGCAATTTTGCAACTGTTTCAAATGCGTCCAAGTTGTCCACCGCCACTTCAGCCATGCGGATGCCGCCCGCGTACAGTGCCTGCACCAAAGGCATTGCCTGTATGCAAGACCACCCACGCAAAATGGCGATAGTTCCCGTTTCCTGCAGCGCATGATACGTTTGCATAATTTTCTCCTTCCAATACAAAACAGACCCTTTTAACCATTTGAGACAGACGCCCCGTGCAGCCGGCGAATTTTCAACAAGCCACGGACACTGAGGCTACCACTCTCTTCGTATCGAATAACGCGCAGATTTTGCCCCGGACTCAAGGGAATTCCCATTAACGGCAGACAGAGCAAGAAAGCATCCGCAAAGACCTGACGCCCGTACAGGGTCAACTTTTTGTATTCCAATTCAAAAAGATGTCGGAACATTTGCCAATCCGCGTAGGTGAGAGCACCCAGTACCCGGGAAAGTATCTGTTGCTGTGTAATGCCGTGCATCTTCTGATGTACTCGTGCACAGAATAGCGCGCGGCTGAGGCCGTATTGTTCGGCGGTGCGGAAACCCTGCTGCACACTGGCCACGTCTATCTTCCATCCGATAGTACCGGGTCGCGGCACTGAACTTTTTAAAATAGTGTGATTGCAGACAGCCCACAGCAGTTCTCCACTCAAGGTCGTAGCCGCCTGTGTGATGCTGCCATTCTCCACGTAGATAATTTTGTTGTGAGAGCCGAAATGGATAAACAGCTGTTTTCCGTCATCTTCAGAGTCAAGTGCTCCAAAGACCTCCGCTTCTTCACCGCGCAGCATATCAGTGTTATCCGGGCCGCCAGTTTCGAACCGGATGCCCGGCACAAAGCAAAACGGAACATTTGAGATCTCCGGGAGGGTACGTACCTGCACACTTGCGGCCAGCCTAAATAAGTCCACCGGTGCTTCGATGTGTTTGATTTCGCACAGGCCGGTATCTGAAGTGATCATCCCTGCGGCGTATATTTCCTCGATGGAGCAATCCCATCGGTTCTGCAAGGCATTCATTTCTCGGCGCACCGCTGCCTGTAAAAGATGATTTTGGCCTTCCCGCGCTGCGTCAACAGCACCGGTACGGCATTGGCTCTGCGCCAGGATCTGGTTGTTCTCCACCAGCGTAAAGCGGGTGTTGGTGGTTCCACCGTCCAGCAGCAGTAGGCATTTTCTCAAACGGCACATCTCCTTTTCCTTATATCCGGCCGAAACGGGCCAGCAAATCCTCCACGGTGGCACCGGCCATGATTGCACGCCGGGTCTCCTCCTCCCGGTCTGCCTGTTCCCGTGCCAGCTTGTATACTTCAGTCAGCCGATCGCAGGGAACCACCACAACACCGATCTCATCAGCAATCACCAGGTCACCCGGGCGAACAAGGACCCCACCGCATACTACCGGAGCATTGATCTCTATGGGTTCCTGGCGGCCAGAGTAGGCGGTGTGGGACGCACGGGGCCCCACCGACTTTGCACTGATAGGGAATCCCAGAAGGCGCGCTTCACCGGTGTCGCGGCAGCTGCCATCGATTACGGCACCCGCAATTCCCCCGCTATGCGCCAGGCCGGACATCAGCCCCCCCCAGATAGAAGTTTCTATCTCGCCGAAAGCGTCGATGACGATCACATCGCCGGGGCGCGCCACCTGATACACAGCCAAACAGTCCACAATATCGCCGGCGGTCAGTTTCACGGTGATTGCTGGCCCGATAATCTTTTTATCCGCAGCACGCGGCTTGATGTCGGGATGCATGATATTGCAACGTTCCATTGCATCCCCTACTACACATGATAAAGACAACACATCTTCCATCTCTCGAAATGGGCGCACAAGTCTTTCATCAATATCAGGGCGCGGATGAATCTTTTTTTTCAAACGGCTCACCTCCTGTAATGTTTCAAACGGGGTTTGTGTGCGCTTAGCTATTACACCCTCCATCCTCACAAATTTCTTGCTTTCTTGCTGTTATTCTTCCATTTCTTTCTCAAAAATAACCACTGCCGAAGGAGAAGGGATGTCCAGAGTACATCCTGTGTCAAAGATTCGCCCAGTCTTTTCGTCAAAAAAGAAACTTTGCATCTTATCCGTATGCTGCAGTCCGGCCACCAGCATTTTTCCATCTGAAGTAAACGCGAATTCTCTGCAGTGATCGCCCGCCAGCATCTTGTGGCCGAGCAGCCTGACCATCCCGTTTTCCCGGTCCACACCAAAGACGGCGAAGGAATTGTGTCCCCTGTTCGTCGCGAGCAGATATTTTCCGGACGGATGAAAATGCAGTCCTCCCGCATAGTTTCTGCCCTCGTATCCGTCGCAGCGCTGCGTGCTGACCACCTGAACCACGTGAAGTTTTTCTTTTTCTTCGGGTGTGTACCGCATGACATACAGTTCGCAGCTGGTTTCTGTAACCAGATAAAGGTATTTCCCATCCCGGCTGAATGCCAGCTGCCGCGGGCCGGTATCCTCCGGGAATTCCTCCCTCCACACCTGGTCGTGCGATGTGGCCCCGTACAGATAGACGGCGTCCAGACCGCAGTCCGCGACAGCAATGTATTTTCCTGCGGGATCAAGCATCGCCGCATGGACATGGGACGGCCGCCCATTGGGGTCGCTGTAATGAAATTCCCCCGCCGCTTCCAACAGGCGTCCGGCCCGGTCCACCGGGAAGATCATCCAGCTTCCGTTGCGGAAGACCGAAACGTAAACCTCCCGTTCTGCCGGCCCAAAGCTGATGTGACAGGGCCATCCCCCTCCCGCATAGGCTTGCCCGTTTCGGGTCAAATGCCCGTCCTCAATTTGATAGGAGGCAACTCCTCCGCCCTTTTTTCCCTCGTACTCCAGGGATTCCATCACCGCATAAAGTCTTCTGCCGTCCCTGCTGAGGCAAAGATATGCCGAATCCCGTGCAGCCGCCGTGTCGATCACTTCCATTATGCCGCTTTGCGTATCCAGAGACAGGGTATAGATTCCCTGAGAGCCTCTGAGCGAATTGGTGCCCACATATACATATGCTTTCCCCATTTTTCTTCCTCCTATTTATCCCACAATTCGCTAAAAGGAACACGCAGGCAATAGGACTGTCTGGTATTCTCACAGGCAAGATACACGGCTTTCCTCTCTTCATCCAGAAACGCATGCGGATAAAACATGGATTCGTCCTGAGCCAGCAGCTTGTATTTCGTGCTCCACGAATGCATTCCGTCCTCGCTGACCCAGATGCTGAGGTTTTTCCGTCCCTCCATGCTTTCCGTTTCCGCACACGCATTGTGGATCAATAGGATTTTTCCTCTCCCGGAGAGCAGGGTTATCTTGGAGCTGGCGCTGGGTATCCCGCAGGGATACGCGTCCTGCCACGTCTCCCCGTAATCAAAGCTGTCGGAGCGGTACAGCTCCGTACACCCCTGCGCCCGCATCAGCATGATGACATGTCCCGCCTCTGCTTCCACGCAGTTGTTTTCCATCAGCACATACGGGGACGTGAGATACCCGGATTCTTTGAAACAGGTCCCGTTTTTCTTCCCATGGAGTACGCCGCAGCAGGACGGCCAGTGGTTGTGGATTTCGTTGGATGTCGGAATCTGCTCCCAATCCCATCTCTCCCTTACCTCCTGCCAGTACACAGGGAACAGCCATTTGCCGTTTGAAAGGACAATCCCCTTTCTCACGTTTACGTGGGATGCCGCCCCCGGGAGCGACACCGGTTCACTCCAGGTTTTTCCGTTGTCATCGGACACGGACAGAAACGTACAGATTTCCCGATACCTGCTCTCCGCAGCATAAGTATGCACAAACATCATCGGTTTTTCTGCGCCTGTAAAAATTTCCGTCGTATAGGCAGCCCTTTTCCGATGATAGAAGAGAACCTGCGGGTCACTCCATGTCAAGCCATCGTCATAGCTTCTCGTCACCAGTGTGATGTTCTGGTTCTCCGGCTCTGTATGGCCCCCGCTCAAAAATGTACAGATCAGCGAACCGTCCCCCATTCTTGCCAGAACAGGTTCCCGGGCATACCCATAGGTTTTGCTCACATCCAGAATCAAATTCGCCCTGCAATTGAATCGCTTCACATTATCCCCTCCTCAAAGAACAGTTCCATCGCATACGCTCCATCCAGAGGTATCTTGCAGATCCGGTTTCCGTCCGCTTCAAAGACTTCCAGACTTCCCTGATTGTCCTCATATGCTTCGTTCGACGCGAAAATCCAACGCCCTTTTCTGTCCGTCCTCACATTCCGCGTCCATCCCGCCGTGCGAATGCGCCGGGATAACGCCAGCGCTCCACTGCTGCGGTCTACCTGAAAGACCCTGATCTCGTTTTCCCCCTGTTGGACACCAGCAATCCGCTTTCATCTGCAAACACGCGGATGTCGGCTGCCAGATTTTTCTTGCTGCCAGCCCCGGTCAACAGGCTTTGCCGCTGTCTGCAAATCAATTCCTCTCTCCGGCTGTCCCATGTGTACCTGAAAAGTTCACTTCCCAGTTCCGTTACAAGGTAATACTCCCCGTTGCCGGCATGACAGGCCATGTGTCTGGGTCCGCTTCCTGCCGGGAGCTCCGTCTCCCCAAGACATCGAAAAGACAGCCTGCCCTGTTTCTCCTCCAGTATCAGCCTGTGGATTTTGTCGGTTCCCAGATCGGGCACAAACAGCTGGCCCTCTTTCGTCTCCAGGACAAAATGCGGATGAGAAGCCTCCTGCCTCTCCCTGTCTGCGCCATGGCCCGGGAAAGTTTTCCACGCCGCAACATCCGACGGGCAGCCATCCCGGAGGGACACAGCAGCAATCGCGCTGCATCCATATGCGGCGACCCATAAAAAACGCCCGTCCCGGCTGACTGCCAAATGGCTGATCCCAAAGAACCCGTATTCTTTCTCCGCCTTTTGCAGCAGGCTTCCGTCCTGCCTGATCGAGTACGCGCGGAGCCGGCAGCCGTTGGGTTTCTCTTCTGCCGCGTACAAAGCCCTGTCTCGCTCACAGATCGCCAACGCAACCGCCGGGAATGGGCTCTCCTTTCCTTCTGCGGACAGCTCCTCCCTTTTTTCGTCAAAACAGAACCGATAGATGCCGTCCCCGTTGCCCCGATTGATTACGGTGCAATATAATTGAACCCCTCTGTTCTCTCCCGTAGCTATTCACCCGCCTTATCCACCAGGATTTGCAGCTCCCCATCCACAGAGACCATCTGTTGCGCCAGAACGTCCTTTTCCCGGAACTTTGCCATCAAAATTTCTTTCTGCTCAAACCGACTGCGATCATAGATGATATAGATCAGCCCGTCCTCTCTCTCCACCCCGTCAGGGTAGGATACATCCTCTCTGCAGTCCAGAATCAGGGGCTTTGACCAGGTCTTGCCGTCATCTTCAGATAAAAATGCGGCAAGGCGGTTCCTTCTTCCGCTGGATGCGCCCCCACCTTCCTCCTGTGCATGGTTGACCAAGAGCAGGCGCCCGGAGCGCAGCCTCCGGATAAAAAATCTGGCATTAGGCCCCCATATGCCGCTTTTTCTGACCTCGCGCCAGGTTTTTCCCCCGTCTGAGGAGAATGCCTCTCCGATCCCCGTCTTCAGCCGGAGAAGCATCCACAGCGTTCCGTCCTGCTTCTCCACCAGCATGTGCTCGTCATAGAATCTGTCCGGCATATCGACGCCGGACAGATACCGGAAATGTCTTCCCTGATCCGACGACAAATACACATTGGCCAGCCGGTTGGGCCGGGAGGGGTTATATTCCGAGGGAATCGCTTTCCATAGGCTGACCGGCAGGAGCCATTCGCCGGTATGCAGCACTGTCGGCTTGTTCAGCATCACTCCATCCCCGATACGGGACGGAGCGCTCCATTCCGGACGCCTTACATCCGGTGCCTCGCATGTGGCATACCAGCACCCGGCTCTCCCGTCAAAGCCGCCGTAGCTCTGCGCCCAAAACAAGAAGACTCTTCCATCCGGCGCCGTCCACAGACAGGGGTCAAACGCCCTCACGTTTCCGGCCGGATCAATCGCCAGAACCGGTTCGGACCAGGTCTTTCCGTCATCATCGCTCTTTTTCAGCAGAACATAGTTCTCCGCGCCTTCCCCCTCTCCGCCGCTGTAGAAGCAGACGTACAGCCTGCCTCCCCGCGTTCTGGTGAGAGAGGGGATTCCCTGCCATTTCCTGTTTCTTCCGACGTATCTGCCGCCGAGCCGTCCTGTCGCCATGTTCGCCGGTTTCAGCGCTTCATCCTTTTCCAACATCGCCCTCTCTGTGACCGGCACCTGAGCAAGGCCATACATGTCAGAACTCCTCCCCTCCCAGCAGAAACTCCCGTTCTTCGTTTGAAAGTCTTCCCTCAGACGCCCGAATGCTGCTTTTGAGCTCTTCTTCCTTCCATGGTCCCACGATTGGGATCACCTGAAATGGCTGGGCGTACAAATAGCCTAATGTAATTTCCAATTCGGAACGGCCCGTCACCTTTTTCAGCATGGACACCCGCTGCGCCCGGTGCATGGTTGCTTCATTGAAGAAATACTCTCTGGGGAAGCTGTACTTCTCGCTTGTCATAAAGTCTTTTTCCCGGTAGAGCGTAAAAAAGCCCGCCGCCTGAGAGGTATACGCCGCAATCGGCCTTTGCGTTTGCTGATGGTACTGGAAAATATTCCCGTTCACGCAGCTTTGCGTTGCCTCCAGGACAACCTCCTCATTCGCCTTGGCCAGGTTGAACATGATCTCATCCGCGGAAAAACCGGCAAGGCCATGCGCCGCCGCATAGCGGTCCGCTTCCTCCATCCTCTCTGCGCTCCAGTTGGAGCAGGCAAAATAGCGTACCAGCCCCTCCCGTTTCAATTCATTCATTGTTTCCATGATTTCCCCCGCTTCCCTTGTGGGATCATCCTGATGCAGGTAGTACAAATCAATGTAATCCGTCTTCAGGTTCTTCAGGCTGTCGTGCAGGTCATGCCGGATTTCCTCTCTGGAAAGGCGTTTCTTTCCCTTTTCTCCCTCATTGTCCGCGGCTCCTTTGGTCGCCAGCACCACCTTATCCCGCAAGTGATGGAAGGACAGCCACTTCCCGATCATCATCTCAGACAGCGGCAGATTCCCGGGATTCCACCTTCCGTATACATTTGCCGTATCGATGAAGTTTCCTCCTTCCCCGATATAGCAATCCATGATCGCCAGCGAAGTCTTCTCGTCCACCCGGCTGGCAAGCGCCCCCGTTCCGAGGGCAAGATCGGTGACCCGCAGCGATGTGTTTCCTAATCTGACAGAACGCATGATTTTTCTCCTTTCTGAGTTCTTTCTGTTATCCCTTGATCGCGCCCACTGTAATTCCCTTGGCAAAATATTTCTGGAAAAAGGGGAAAACAATGATCAGCGGGACAATTCCAATGACCGCAATTGCCATTCTGACCGTGATCGTAGGCATTTTTGCAAGCGCGCTGGAAGCATCCACATTTCCGGACATGCTCTGGGTCATAAACTGGATGTCCAGCAGAATGCGATTCAAATAATTTTGCAGGCTGAACAATTTCGTATCTGTGATATACAAAAGCCCGTTATACCAGTCGTTCCAGAATCCTACTCCAATGAGGAGGCCTACCGTCGCCAGGATCGGCGTGGAGATCGGCAGCACGATTTGAAGGAAAATCCTGAATTCTCCCGCCCCGTCTATCTTGCCTGATTCGATCAGCTCATCCGGGACGTTCCCGTCAAAATAAGTCCGCATCAGCAGGACGTTAAACCCATTTATCAAAATATTGCTGGGAATCAGCAGCGCCCACAGCGTATTCTTGATGTGGAACGTGTTGACGTACATCAAATACGTAGGCACCATTCCGCCATTGAACAGCAGCGTGAAAAAAACGTAAAAATTCAGTCCCCTGCGCCAACGGATGACCTTTCGGGAAAGGCCGTATCCAAACATTGCCGTAAACAGGAGGCCCGCCACCGTGCCGACCAGCGTGATGAAAATGGAAATCCCGTATGCCCGCGTGACGGTCTCCGACTGTGTCACCAGATATTCATACGCACCCAGGCTCCATTTCTCGGGAAAGAAGGAATATCCGTTTCTGAATACCGTATCGTTGTCCGTAAAGGAGGATATCACCAGGAGCAGCACGGGCAGAACGCAAAAGCAACACACCAGGCAGAGAATGGCGTTGGCCACAATTGCCGACACAGGAAAGCGCTTCTTCTTCATCACTCATTCCTCCTAAAACATCGCGTCTTCGGGGCTCAGCTTTTTCACTGCCAGATTCACCACAAGAACCAGGATAAATCCGACGACAGACTGATATACGCCCGCCGCCGAAGCCATGCCGACATCCCCCATCTGGGTAAGCGCGCGGTACACATAAGTATCGATCGTATTGGTCGTGCTGAAAATTGCTCCGGAATTCTGCGTCACCTGATAAAAGAGGCCAAAGTCAGAATAAAATATTTTCCCCACTGCCAAAAGGGTCATCATGACCACGACCGGCTTCAAAAACGGAAGGGTAATATACCAGATCTGCTGCAGTTTGCTCGCGCCGTCCAGCTGCGCCGCCTCAAAGTAAGAATCGTCTAGCGCCACCACAGTGGCAAAGAAGATGATGCTCTGAAACCCGAACGCCTTCCACGTGTTGACAATCGGCAGTATGATCGGCCAGTATTTGGCTTCATTGTACCAAGAGACAGAAGCCATCCCCAGCGGCTGAAGAATTCCCTTGTTCAGCAGCCCTGTGTCAGTGCTCAAAAAGGCAAACACCACATAGCTGATGATAATCATGGAAAAAAGATAAGGGAGCAGAATCACCGTCTGATAGACCTTCAGCGCCGTTTTATTCCTGATCTCATTGAGGAGGATCGCAATGCATACGCCAATCACCGTATTCAATGCGATAAACAACAAATTGTACAGGATGGTGTTCCGGGTAATCACCCAGGCCGTGGAATTCTTAAACAGGAATTCAAAATTTTCCAGCCCCGCCCAGTCGCTCCCCCAAATTCCTTTTCCGTAATCATAATCCTTGAATGCCACGACGAGGCCGCTTATCGGGAAATAGTTATTGATCAGGAGATACAGCGCTCCTGGCAGCATCATCAGATACAGCGGATAAGTCCGTCTGATATATAACAGCGTTTTCTTCACTTTGATCACATCCGTTCATCTCCCTTTTTCAGCGTAATTTACCTACGGCCGGGTCATGGTGTCCATGCCCGGCCGTTTTGGGTCAATTTGCCGCAGCCCACTCGTCCAGCTGCTTCTGCTTTTCTGCGATCACCGTATCAATTCCCGCGTCCTTCAGCGCCTGAATAAACTTGGGAAGATTTTCGTCCGGATCAATAACGCCGTTTTCCAACGGAAGCCTGTACTGATCAAAAACTGCCTGCACGGCGGCCACTTCTACCTTTACATTGGAAGAATCAAATACAAATCCCAATGCATTGGACTTGATTGCGCTATCGTTAAATTCCTCGAACTTCTTGTTGAGGTTTTCCGGGTCCGTGTTCCAGATGTAGCTCAAATATCTGTTGCCAAACGCATATGTCGCGCTCAGGGTATAGCCCGAAGTATCTGCGCTCACTCCCTCAGGATAAGTGATCCACGCGTCGCTTCCGTCGACGTGGACGTAGTGAGTCCCTTCCACGCCCCACACCAGCGCATTATACACATCTGCATCCGTATACAAGAGGTTCAGGAATTCCAGAACCTTTTCCGGGTTTTCGCAAGTCGTCGGAATGGCTTGGATGATCGCGCCCACCTGCTGCGTATTGGTGAACGCCGGATTCACGATTACGGCATCGCTTTTGATTCCGGACATGTTGCTGTTATCCGTGGGGACGCCGGGATGAATGAGCGACAAGGTTGTCGCTACCTTTCCGGTTTTGTAATAGGAAACGCCGGTGTCCGGGTTCGTGGAGGCGTCCGGCAGGATGTATCCCTTTTCGTTCCATTCCCGTGCCTTTCTCACAGCATCTTCATAATAAGAAGTTTCAAACAGATTGACCAGCGTCAGGTCCCCCTGCCCGTGATCGAGAAGGACACCCATGTCGTCCCCCATGCTGTCATGCTGCTTGAAGAAGCTGTCCAGCACGCTGGTCGTCTGGCCCTGCGGCTGTGTGACATACATGTCCGGCTCCCCTTCTTTGATCTTGGCGAACAACTCATCCACCTGATCCACGGTCAGGGCACCCATGCTGTCGTTGATTTCAACACCGTATTTCTGGGCAATGTCATCCCGGATGATGAGTCCGTATGCATTCGCCATGTCGCGGATGGTGGGGAAACCGTAAATTTTCCCGTTGATTGTCGTAGCCTTGATAAAGTCTCCCTCTACGTCCAAAAGCCCCGGGGCATACTGCTTCACCATTTTCTCATCGAGACCCATGATTTTGTTGGAGGAGACATCGGTCGTGAATGTCGTCCTTGCCGAAGCGTTGTACAGGTCCAGCTTCTCCCCGCTGGAAATCATAAGATTGATCTGCTGATCGTAGTTTGCCCCCGTCATCGGAAGCAGCTCCACCCGCGCACCGATCTTCTCCTCCACCAGCGTGTTCAGGTTTTCCTCCACCAGATCCCAGTCCGGCTGCTGCATCCACACGTCGAATGCGTATACGATCGTATACGGCTCTTCGCCGTCCGTCCCGGCCGTTGATACGGTTGATACGTTCGATCCCTGCGACTGTCCTGCGGAGCTGCTGCAGCCCTGTAAGCCAAAGCTGCCTGCCATCAGGCTCAATGCCAGAAACAGCGCGATTCCCTTTCGATTCCTTCTCATAATGATCTCCTCTCTCCGTGGTATTGTGGCTTCGATAGTTTTATTATAGAAATCATTCGCCCCGGATTCTACTTCAAACTCGACCAGAATTTATGAATTCTCTACCTTGCCGGCAGGCCGTTCCCAGAGTGCCCGTGCCCTGCCCGCCGGCTCTCCCTCCAGAGGGCGATGCGGCTGCTCAGGAGGAGGCCGCTCCCGTAATTTCTTCAGAGAAGCATAGTAATACAAGATTCCTGTAAAGAGCCAAAATCCTGGGTTTGCACAAAAAAGAGATACT
>OLSE01001266.1_pt1 | contig 21556 bp, 11 predicted proteins | sample 1673191 | NCBI WGS metagenome assembly OLSE01 (sample SAMEA3136764, study PRJEB25190) | human gut metagenome | biome: human gut; feature: human-associated habitat; material: faeces | place: Austria | collected 2013
CCTGCGGCGCGCCTTTGCTTTGTCATGGGTCAGAGGCTGGGGGCAGTGTCACGCCGGGCGCTGCATAGCCGTGTTTATATTGTTTGGGCGTCAGCCCGGTCACGCGTTTGAACGTCTTGAGAAAGTAGAAATAATCGTTGAACCCCAGTGCAGAGGCGATTTCACCGATGGAATGTTCCCCGGAATCCAGCATCTTTTTTGCCTTTTCGATGCGGAGGTCGGTGATGTATTTGAGGAAGGTTTTGCCGGTCTCTTTTTTGAACACCTGGCTCAGATAATTGGCGTTCAGGTTCATTTCGCGGGCGAGTTCCCCCAAAGAGAGGCCGCGGTCATAGTGCGTGTCGATGTAATTGATCATCTGCAGGAAGCTGGCGTTGGACAGGGCGCTGGCGCCGGGAGGGGGCAGCCTGGCGGAGACGCGCTCTTGCAGTGCGGCAAGCAAAGTGGAAAAGCTTTTGAACTGGAACACCAGCTGTTCGGGGCTGTAGATGTTATCGGTGGAAAATGCGGCGCCGAAAGCGTCGCTAGAGGAGAGGATGGTGTACAGGCACCATACGGAACGCAGGGTGAACATGCGCCCCGCCTCCCCGTGAAAAGCGTCCAGCAGGGCGGCTGTGCGCGCCGCGTCGCACTGCGCAGCGGCCTGTGCGATCTCCCGCAGCACGGGAGCGGCGTGGTCCTCCTGCTTTTCTGAGAAGAGCTTGCTTTCGGGTTCCACGAAAAACTGGAAGGCGGAGTTGTTGAGTTTTTGGATGGTTCGGGGCAGATCGTCCGCAGAACAGCCTTCCTCCGTAAAACTGAGTCCGCGGCTCTGAGCGTCCTGCAGGTAGGCATGGACATTCTCCGGGGCAAATGGCTCTGTGGAGATATATGCATCCTGCCGGTATCCCAGCCGCAGAGAGATGCGTTTCTGCTGCGGAGACAGCGGGAGAGGCGCTTTCCCCACGCACACGGCGGCATAGTACACATCTGCGTGCAGACCAAAGTACGTCAGGGTGCGGGCGAATTCTCCACTGTCTGCATTTTGGAGCGCGTCCAAAAGGTCATCGTGATCCGGCGTCTGGGAGTTCTGCCGAAGCTGATGCACGGCCCGCTGCAGGTGGCGTTTGAGCTCGTCATACTCCAGCGGCTTAAGACAGTACCCCAGCGCGCCGTAACTGAGAGCCTTTTGCGCATAGGAGAATTCTGCAAAGCCGCTGATGATGATGGTCTGGATGCTGCGCTCCATCTTTGATATCCGCTGGCACAACGACAGGCCGTCGATATTGGCCATGCGGATATCGGTGATCACGATGTCGATGGGCGTGCTTTCGATGCAGGCCAGGGCCTGCTCGCCACTCTGCGCCACAGCGGATACTGTAAGCCCCAAAGCGCCCCAGTTGATCGAGCACTGGAGGGCGTCGGTGACAGAGAGCTCGTCATCGACAAGAAGTACATGGAACATATCGCTACAACTCCTTTTGGTCAGCGGAAGAAAGCGGAATACGGAGCGTCACACAGGTGCCGTCGCCCGGCGCGCTCGAGAGCAGGAGCCCATATGCATCTCCGTATTGCAGCCGCAGCCGTGCGTTGATATTCACCAGCCCGAGGTGCTGGTTGGTGTCGCAATGGCTAGCGGCGAGGCGCCGCTCCAGTTCTGACAGTTTTTCAGGGGATATGCCAAGGCCGTTGTCGCGGATGGTGATGCGCAGCAGGCCGCCTTCCGTCTGTGCGCCGATGTAAAGCACGCCGCCTTTCTCCCGCGCCTCAAGCCCGTGGATGAAGGCGTTTTCCACCAGAGGCTGCAGCAGCATTTTGAGCACAGGGACCCTGGCAGCCGGAGCAGAGATATTATACAGCGTTGTGATGCGCTCGCCAAAGCGCGCCTGCTGGATGCTGACATAGAATCTCACGATGTCGATCTCCTGTGCGAGGGGCACGAGCGGGTCGCCTTTGGCGGTATAGCGGTATATCTTGCCCATTGCGCTTGTGATGAGGGAGACGTGCTCGATGTCGCCCCTAATGGCCATGACCCGTATGAGTTCCAGCGTATTGTAGAGAAAGTGCGGGTTGATCTGGCTGCGCAGGACATCGAGTTCGGCATTTTTTTGCAGCACCTCGGCTTCATACAGGGCGTTGGATTTTTGCAGTATCTCACTGGTCAGCGCATTGATGGATATGAGCAGATCCGAAAAATCCTGTCCTACAGCCCGCAGCTCTGAGCAACCGTTCAGAACAAGGGGGCTGTCCAGCTTGCGCAGCTTGTTTTCGCGTATGAATGCAATGGTGTTGGAGAGCTCGTTGAGCGGGGAGACCACGCTGCGGTAGAATACGCCGTTGCCCAAAAGGAGAAGGCCGGCAAAAATGAGGAGGAATACCGCGGTGGCGATGTAAAATGAATCGAGCGACGGCTGTATCTGCAGCTGGTCTACAGCGCACAGCAGTGTGCTGCCGATCTGCGGCAGAGCGGTGGTCTGCACGAGATACGAGCCATAGTGTGCCATGGATGTGCTGTTTTGCGGCAGTTTTTCGGATGACGGCTGCGAGAGGAGGGGCGTCAGTTCGGGGGGGACCGCGCCGCCAGGCACGCCGAAAGAGAACGAATCCCCTTTGGTGTCGGTCAGCACCAGATGGCAGCCCGGGATCTGCGGGGTCGGAAACTGCGCGCCGGCCAGTTCCACAGAGATCAACAGGGCGCCCACCTGGGCGCGCCCGGAATAGTAGTTGTAGCCGAAAACAAGGCACGCCCCGGCTTTGGGCTGGGCGGGCTGGAAGATGCCCAGCGGCACGGGAGCGCGCTGCTGCGGCAATGCGGCGAGCATCTCGTCCAGCTGGCCGGGCAGATAGAGGTTCGACCAGCGGATGAGGTCGTTCGCAAAGGCGACTTCCGTGATGACGCTGCCGCTCATTTTGATGGAGGCAACAGCGGTGTTCACGCCGCGAACGATATTCGGTGAGATCTGTTTCCAGGAACCGGCTTCCAGTAGCTGCCGGCAGGACTCTTCGTATTGAAGCTGGATAAAGGCGCTGTCTATCTGCCGTATCACATCAGCGACGGCAGCTTGAAAATCTTTTTGGTCCTCCCAGGCATATTGCAACCCTTCCTCCAGCAGCGCCTGACTTGCGGAATAAACCAGTATGCCGCAGAAAACGACGAGAATGGCGAACAGGCTGATGAGAAACAACAGAAACTGTGATTTCACACTGCGCCCCCGCCCGCTTTTTTTGCGCTTTTCCATGATGCGGCGCCGCTCCTTCCGATGGGGTCATGTGCATGGCCCGCCTCTGTGAATGAAAACTCTCTTCTTAAATATAAATGCAAAACAGCAGGACATTCAATGGGCTGCGGGCCTATTTGTGAAAAGTGCCCACAAGGGAGCGATGTTTCTTGTGCTTTTTTTCTGTCCGTTTCTCAGAAATATGGAAATTTATCAGATGTGTTTCGCAAAAATGGAGAAATTTTTGAAATGCATTGAAAAATCACACAAAAAACTCATTTTTAGCACGGGGATATTTTGATATAATATCAACAGAAAGAAGTCCTGTGGAACTTGAGGATGGGCTGTATACCTAATGCAGGCCACAACGTGAGAAAGGGGCCGTTTGGGAAGATGCGGGCGAAAAAACACGCAAAGACCCTGGTGCAGATCAGAAACGACTGGCTGCTGTATCTTTTGCTGCTGCCTGTGCTGGCGTGGTATCTCATATTCTGTTATGCGCCCATGGCGGGCATCGTGCTGGCATTCAAGGATTTCAGCTTCAAGGGAGGGATTTTGGGAAGCCCGTGGGTCGGCCTTCAGAACTTCATCAAAATGTTCGAGGACCCGCTGTTTTTCAGAGCCGTAAAGAATACGGTGATATTCAGCCTGGGGCGCATCGCCTTCCAGATGCCGTGCGCCATCCTCCTCGCTGTGGCGCTCAATGAGATGCGGTTCAAAAAATCCAAAAAGGCGATCCAGACCATCGTTACGTTCCCGCACTTTATCTCTTGGGTCGTGCTCTCGGGCATGCTGATTAATCTCTTTGGTTCGACGGGCGTTGTCAATCAGATACTGAACGCTGCGGGAGCAGACTCCATTGCGCCCATCACGTCGGCTGGTTCCTTCCGCGGCTTCATATGGCTGAGCGGAATCTGGAAAGAGGTGGGCTGGGATTCCATCATCTATCTCGCGGCCATCACTTCCATTGACCCGGGTCTTTATGAAGCGGCCGCGGTGGACGGTGCAAACCGCCTGCAGCGCATATGGCATGTCACGCTGCCCGGGATCCGCAGCACGGTGTGCATCATGCTTATCCTGTCCGTGGGGTCCATCCTGACGAATGGCGGCTTTGACCAGATATTCAACCTGTACTCGTCCCCTGTCTACGGCGTGGCGGATACTTTGGATACATATGTCTTTCGAGAATCCTTCATCACCGGCGGCCTTGATTACGGCTACACCACGGCCATTGGGATGTTCAAATCAGTCATCGGCATCATTATGATAACGGCCTGCAACAAGATCGTAACAAAGGCCGGAGAGAGCGGGCTGTTTTGAGGCGTGGCCTCATTACGGAAGAACAGAGAGGTGTGCAATGAAACAGGCGAAGGTCAGAAAAGAGCGTTTTTCAAAGGTGTCCGCGTTCGATGTCGTATTGCTTGCAGTGCTGGGGACGCTGGCGCTGGTCACCCTCTATCCTTTTTACCAGGTGCTCATCATTTCGGTTTCGGACACTGTGGCGTATGCGCAGCATCCTTTGTATGTCCTGCCATATGTATTTGACATAACGGGATATCAGACGATTTTTAACGACCCCAACTTTTACAGCGCCCTAGGGGTGACGCTTTTTGTCACAGTAGTGGGGACGATGCTGAATATGCTCCTTTCCGTTTCCGGCGCTTATGTGCTGTCGCGAAAGACGCTTGTGGGGAGAAATTTTTTCCTGGGGCTTATTCTGTTCACGATGCTTTTCAACGGAGGCGTGATCCCCACCTATCTGGTGACAAAAGGCATCGGCCTTGTGAATAACATATGGGTCATGGTGCTGCCCGCTGCCATCAGCACATACTATCTCATCATCATGAAAAATTATTTCGTCTCGCTCCCGCCCAGCCTGCTGGAGGCGGCGAAGCTGGACGGCGCGAACGAACTGACGATCCTTGTGCGCATCATCATCCCGATCTCTATGCCGTTTATGGCGACGTTTTTCCTGTTTTACGCGGTGGAACGATGGAACGAGTGGTACCAGGCGTATCTGTATATCAACCAAACGCAGATACAGCCGTTACAGATATATCTGCGCAATGTGCTCATCAGCATGAGCAATAACCTCTCCTCTATTGCAAAGCAGATGATGCAGTCGCACACGCAGAAGGTGAGCTCGCAGGCAATCCAAATGGCGACCATTGTTGTCACCACCGTTCCGATTCTCTGTGTGTATCCTTTTGTGCAAAAGCATTTTGTGAAAGGCGTTATGATTGGCGGGATCAAGGAATAAGGCGGAGGCGCAGTGTTTCCGCATTAATTATAATATATAAACAGGAGGAAAAGACAATGAAAAGAGCGAAACGTTTTTTGGCACTTGGTATTTGTGCAGCCCTTCTCATGGCGATGATGGCGGGCTGCGGCGGTGCGCCGTCGTCCGCGGCGCCGGCCTCCTCGTCCGGCAGCGCAGGCAGCACGTCGCAGGCGGTGGAGGGGAATGAGGAGCATCTCAACATCACAGTGGGTTACTGGGACGTGGAAGCGGCGCTGGCCAATCGGGAGACGGACACTGTGCTCCAGACCATCGAGGAAAAATTCAATGTGACATTCGAGCCTGTCAATGTGACCTGGGACGACTACAGCCAAAAGTTCCAGCTTTGGGCCAGCAGCGATTCGCTGCCCGACCTTTTCGCCAGTGATGTGCGCACGACAGCCACCTTTGCGGAGTGGGCAAACGATGGCCTGTTGCACGAGATCCCACAGGATCTGTCGGCCTATCCGAACTTGGAGAAGTATCTTAACAGTCCCGAGGCCGACACCTGCATGGTCGGCGACAAGATGTACTGCATTTTCCGCCAGACCTATACAGAGCAGGCGGAGACCGTAGAGGATCGCTCGATTGTTTACCGTTGGGATCTCGCACAGAAGGCCGGCATCACGGAGGAGCCCACCAACTGGGAGGAGTTCCGCACCATGATCAAGGCCATCATCGAGGCCGACCCCGAGGGCAAAAATATTCAGGGCATGACAGCCTGCGGCCCGGATTACCCCGTGGGCGTGTTTTTCACCTACAGTATGCCGGCGGCAGTCGTGGGCGGCAATACGTTCCGTTGGGTGGACAACGGCGACGGCACCTATGTGCCCGCTTATTTTGCAGGCGAAAATTTGGGAGACGCGGCAGTGCCCACTTGGCAGCTCCTGCGCGATATGTATAGAGAGGGCACCATCGAGGCCGACATCGCTCTGGCCACGAACGACCAAGCCTACAACAAATTCCTCAACGGGCAGTGCGCCGCCATGCTGGCGACAGGCTTCTGCGGCCCGTGGGAGGGCATGATTCAGTACTGGGAAGAGGTCAACGGCAGCAACTATGCCGACGCCGTGAAATGCCTCGACCTCATGCCGGGCGTGGATGGCAATGCGTACTATTGGATATGGGATTACGCGTGGAGCGAGTCCTACATCTCCTCAAAGGTGGACGATGTAAAGATGGATCGCATCCTGCAAATCTATGATTATTTGTTGTCTGACGAGGGCGTTATGCTGAGCCGTTACGGTGTTGAGGGTGACACCTATGAGATCGTGGACGGCAAGTATATCCAGGAGAGCGAGGATCGCGCCATCAAGTATCCCAGCACCGCGATGTTCCATGACCTGGTGGCCTGGACGCCCGAGCTGCCCAATGGGTATGAGTTCAAGTCAATCATCCCGCAGGAACTGCTGGACATTTCCGAGGCCCGCGTCGAGGCCGCGCGCAACGCACCCGTGCCGGAATTTGACACGCGCTATACCGACATTTTCATTTCCCTGGGCACGGATTTCGGCCTGTCCCTCGCAGATGATATGCTCACCATCATGACGGGGAATCAGCCTGTGGAGGAAATGTGGCAGGCTATTCTTGAGAATTACAAATCACAGGGCCTGGAAGACATTATCGAACAGGTGAATGCAAAGGCGAAGGAACTGGGGTATCAGAGCTGAACCCCATAACGGGCGGCTTTTGCGATAACAAAAAAGCGCAGACCATACGGTCCGCGCTTTTTCTGAGGAGAGATGGATTGTGTGTGAAAAGAGCTCTTTGTGCGGCGTGGTAACGGCGCGCGAGGAATTTTTGTACCCGGATATGCAGCTGGACGTTTTGCCTCAAACAATTTCTGTCGCCATGCCGCGCAATGGGCGGCCGGGCATTCAGCTTTTGCTGCGCACGGCCGCTTCGGAAGCCGTGTGCAGCGTGAAGGGCGATGGCTTTTCGGCCGAATATTTTTCCATGATTTCCGTACCGGTGGAATATAATACAGGCGACGGCCTCCAGCAAGGAGGCGCTATGGTGCTGACGGACAGGCCTGCGGACAGGCCATCCTATGCCGCCCGGCTCGCGCCGTTTCATGTATATGACTGCCTGCGCCCTGCGCCCGAAGGGCGGGTGCTCGCACAGGCGGGGCTTATAGCGTGCTATATATGCCTTATGCCGGAGCGCAGCCTGTGCCCCGGCTGCCGCAGCCTTGTGCTCAAGGTGCGCTGCGGAGCGGAGGAGCATCAGTGCCGACTCGAGGTGCATGTATATGATGTGCTCGTGCCGGAGGGGGATTTTTCCGTTACGAACTGGTTCAGCTTGGAGGCAATCCAGCGGTTCCACCATGTGGAGAAGGGCACGCCGGATTACTATGACATGGTGTGCCGGTATGCCCGCGCGATGCGCCGAGCCCGGCAGACAATGTTCTATATCGAACTGGACAGCGGCTGCATCGCGTCGCGCGCGCCGTATGTCTTCAACTTTGACCACCTGTGCCCCTTGATCAAAATCTTTTTTGAGGAGGGGATGCAGACGCTGGAACTGGGGCCGCTGCTGAGCAGAGGATTTCTGCCGGACGGGAGCCCGGATATGTATACGGCGGATTTCAAATGCGCCATAGCGCCCGAGGTTTCGGTGGATTCTTTTGAGGGCTATGCGCTCATGACGGGTTTTATACGCGCGCTGGCAGATTTCCTGCGGGAAAACGGCTGGGCGGAGCGAGTGGTATTCCACATTCATGATGAACCCGATATCCACTATAAAGATGATGAAGCGCTGCAGGCACGCAGGCGGCAGTACTTTTTCACGGCAGACATCCTGCGCCGGCATTTGCCGGGTGTGCGTGTGATCGAAGCGGTGGAATCAACGGCTTTCCGCGGCGGCGTGGATATTTGGGTGCCTGTTACGGCCAGCTATGAAAAACACAGGGAAGAGTTCGCGCGGCTGGCACAGATGGGAGAAGAGGTGTGGACGTATGTTTGCTGCACCCCGCAGGGCCATTGGCTCAACCGCTTTTTGGATATCCCTCTGCTGCGCGGGCGGCTGTTATTTTGGGGCTGCGCGTCAAACAGGATGAGCGGCTTTTTGCACTGGGGCTTCAATCAGTTCCAGCTGGGGATGGACCCCTTTGTCGGAACAAGCTGCCCCAACCACACGGGTATCGGGACAAATTTCCCCTGTGGGGACAGTTTCATCGTTTACCCGGGCGAGGATGGGCCGTGGCTCAGCATGAGGCTGGAGGCGGCGCGGCGCGGCGCCGAAGATGTGGCGATGTTGCGTCTGCTGCGGGAACAGGACGAGAAGGCGCACGACGAGCTGGTGGCCCGCGCTTTTACCAATAACGAAGCCTATGAGGATGACACCGCCGTCTTTGAGGGGATCTATGAGACGCTGCTGCGCACTTTGGAACAGAACGGGAAACATTAGGCCGTGGATTCGCAAGAGAAGCGATGGTGAAAAAAGGAGGAAAAAATGAGCAAGCGCATTTTGAGCGCCTTTATGGCGTTTTGTATGTCGTTGGCGCTGCTGGCGGCGCTGGCATCCCCGGTGTCCGCTTCTGAGGTGCCGGCGGGCACGAGCAACGCCTGGGACGGATTCCCCGCGGCGGAGGCGCTGGATCCGGATGCCGTGAATACATATGCGCCGTCCGGCCCCTGGGCTTTTGAGACGGCGCCGCTGGGCACCACCGGCTTTGTGCCGATGCAGAGCGTTTACCGCATCGACACATACGGCGCGCAGTTTTCAGTCTCCTCAAACATTGCATCAGCGGGGGCGCCCCAATGGGGAGGTTATGCCAATTTCTTGGATACAAGATGGGTGTTTTTGGGAGATGCCCTCAGCGCATTTGCCTACACCGCGCCGGCAGAGGGCACAGTCGAACTGGGGGCGGCGGCGCCCGTCGCCGTAGACACGGCCGGGAACGGCGTGAACATCGCGGTCTATAAATCCAACGCGGCGGGGGCGGCCGTCCGCATCTGGCCGGCGGAAAATGAGTGGCAGCTCCTCGGCGGCGAGGAGGGGGCGCTGGGGACACAGGCTCTCCCCTATGGTTTTGAGCCGATCCAGATATCTATCCACGCGGGCGAGAGGGTGTATTTTGTCATGGAGCCCAATGGGGATGCTGCGGACGATTATATGACGTGGGAGCCCACTGTGACATATCTCAATGGGGAATATGACGCGGCAAAGGACCCGGCGGCAGAACCGGAGCCCGAAACAGAGCAGGGGCCCGCAGAGCAGGAGGCAAGCAGTGCGTGGGAGCACTTTCCGGCAACGGAAGCGCTCAGCAGGACGCAGCCTAACGACTATGTGCCGGAGGCGCCGTGGTCGTTTGAGACAGCGCCTTTGAACACCACGGCTTTTGTTCCCATGCAGGATATATATTATATCAACACATACGGCGCCCAGTTTTCCATTTCGTCGAATATCACGGCGGTCGGGGCGCCGCAGTGGGCGGGTTATGCGAATTTCCTCGATACAAGGCGGGTGTTTCTGAGCGACAGCCTCAATGCCTTTGTCTACACATCGCCCAAAGCGGGCACTGTTGAGCTGGGGGCAGAAAGACCGATCACGGTGGACGCCTGGGAGGGCGGGCCAAACGGCGTGAACATCGCGGTGTATAAATCCAATGCTTCCGGCACGGTCATACCGATATGGCCTGCCGGCAGCCGCTGGCAGCATTTGGGCGGCAGCGAGGGAGCGCTGGGAACAGAGGGGCAGCCCTATATGTTTGAACCTTTCCAGCTCTCCATTCAAGCGGGGGAAAAGATCTATTTTGTCATGGATCCGAACGGAAATGCTGCGGACGACAATATGAGCTGGGAGCCCACCGTTCGGCACGTCAACGATGTATACGATGCGGCGGACGACCCGGCGCTTACCCTGCCGGAGCCGTCGGAGGCGGCCGGTGTATTTCCGTATGATGGGCACGAAAACACCTATGAACATGGGAATGGCTGGCGGCTGGACGCCGCGCAGGGCAATGCGTATTTCCCAATGGACTGGCAGGAGTGGAACGGCGCATGGACGACCACGTATTGGGCGTATGATCATGGCGGAGACAGGGCTGATCAATGGGCCTGCGGCGTGATCTTTGCGAACTGCTGGGGCGATGACGCCGGCTGGCACAACGAAGGGATGTATATGAGCCCCGCCGCAGGGGGGAAGGATGTCGCCTTCAGCTACAGAGCGCCGAGCGAGGGCGTCTTGAAACTGACGTTGGACGCGGGCTTCTATGCGGAGGCGGACGATACGTCCATGGGCGTCAGCGTGTGGAAAAACGATGTCCAGATATGGCCGGATGCGGGCGCCTTCACGGCGAGCCGTGCGCCGGGCACATCCGAGATGGCGCCGCTCCCCATCGACGACATCGTGACGGCGGTGCGCGCAGGGGACGTTTTGCATATCCGCGCATCGGCGCTCAACCCCTCGAGCTATTATGAACTCAAGATGATGCCGTCCGCCGCATATACCTCTTTGGAATACGATGAGGCGCTGGACAGGGAGCATCAGTTCAACGCAAAGGCGAACTATTCCTTCACAGGCCAGTTTTCCGGCACGCAGGGCAAGGACGGCTGGCATTACCTGTATGCACCCATCGGCGAAAACGACGTGACACAGCTGCCCGCGCTTGTGGATGGATGGGCGTGGTGCGCGGGCTTGGAGGAGTACAATATTGCGCAGATATACCAGGGCGAAGTACTGCCCGGCAATATGTACGATGCCATCATCGCGTTTAAGGCGCCGTATACCGGGACGGTCACCGCCTTTATGGAGGACGGCATGTGGTTGAAGTCCAGCAGCGGAGAAGATGCGGGAGACGGCTGCAACTTTGGCGTGCAGTTCTCCAGCGACGGCGAGGTGAGCGAACTGCGCCCCATGGCGTATATCCCGAACGGCGGTGCGTTCGATATGGAACCCATCACGATGGAAATAAAGAAAAACGAATATATCTATTTCCGCGTGAACCGGGGGGCTGCGCATAACTGGCACGACAGCCTGCATATCACGCCCGCCGTCCGCTACAGCGCCATAGATTTTGACGACCCCGGCATCGTCGAAGATGTGGATCCCAGCCTGCGGCAGGAGCCTGAAGCGGGCAGTACGTTGGAACAGGGGGAATTTCCACTCGCCGCGCGCAGTTATGCCGGCGCGCAGGAGTTCAGCGTCACGGCAGAGGCGCTTGCCGAAGCCATCAAAACAGGGGCGCTGACAGAGGGGGCCGTCTACAATGTGACGGATCATGCCGGCCTGTGGTTGGGAGGCATAGCAGAGGAGACTGTGTACGACCTCAAAAATATCTGTATCCGTATAGCGCCCAGCGGCTATAACCGGAGGGAATGGCCCTACGCTGGAGAGGACGGAGACGGGCGTTTTGCCATGGCGCTGGAGGGAAACAGTGCTCCCGTGACCTTGAAGAACTTTGCGCTGGAGGTGGGCGTTTATACAAAAGAAGGACAGGAGGCCGATGCGAAAGCGCCGGAGGCGGCTGTCAATCTGTATGACTGTGCGGACGTCATACTGGAAAATGTACAGATCGCCGGCATGGCGGGCATGGGTGTCGGCGCCCTGGAGAGCCAGCCCGCCGCGCAGCTCGATATCCGCGGCAGCCGGATCGACGGTGCATTTGAAAACGGCGCGGTGTTTTTCAAGGGTGGAGCCTCTGCCTGCGCGACCGTTGCGCAGAGCTGTATTCTGAACAGCGCCGGCCCTGCCGTTTGGGATGTGCAGTCCTCGGGATGCCTGGTGGCGGAGAGCAGCCTCTCAGCAGAGACGGCGGTGCTTGCGGAGAGCAGCGGCGCCATTGTTCAGAACAATACGATAGCGGGCGCGGTGCAGCTGGAACAGGGGCTGGAAAACGTGCTCGTTGCCCTCAATACGGTGGAGGGAGATATCTGCGCGGAAAAGGCTTCAAACCTTGTTTTGCTTTTCAACACGGCGCAGAATATCCGTGTGCGCACAAGTGTGAATGTGACGTTCGCTCAAAACAGGGTCTCCGGCGCAGTGGAGACGGCAGACAATGATTACCAGCTCATGCAGGGAAACAGTTTCGCCGCCTGCAGCGACAGCGGTTCCAGCAATGTGTTCGGCGATGATGTGCTGGACCCGTCTGCGCGCAGTGGAAACGGCGTCAATGAGGAACTTTTGCCCAAAACAAATTTTGAACCCTTTGTAGGGATGGAGCACAAAGCGGCGGTAAAGACGGCGGACGGCGAACTCCAGCTCCAGCGGTATCTGAATTTGGCCGCCCGCACACAGACCTATGTCATCGTGCCGCCGGGCCTTTATACGGCAAACAGGCTCGCCTTGGCGGGGCTGAAGGGGTATGATGTCTACGCATATGGGGCGATGATCGAATTTGAGGAGTACAGCGGCAATGTCCTCACGCTGACGAACTGCGAGGATGTGTCCATATATGGCCTTATCGTCAGCCATGAGACGAACGCGAACGGGCAGGCGACGATTATCGAAAAGACGGATGGATATGTCATTGCGCAGACAGACCCGGGATATTTGCCCGATTTGACAGACCCTGCTTACTATCCGTCCGACCCTTATGTAGAAGCCTTCCGGCCGGGGTCCACCGTCCCCTTTGCCGACATTAGTTTCGCCGGTATAACGTATCTGGGCGATGGAAAACACAAATGCGAGTTGAACGATGACAGAGGGCAGGAACTGGAAGTAGGCGGGAAGATCACCATGCGCGGCGCAGGCACGAGCGTTGTGGTGCTCACGGGCAGCGGCGGCGTTCGGTTTGAGGATTTCAGCATCATCAGCGGCGCGGGGTTTGGTTTCCAGGAGCGGAACGGAGCAGGGGGAACGGAACTGTACCGTGTGGCGATCACACCGAAGGCAGCCCCGCTGCTGGAGGGGACGGCTGAAGATTACGCCGGTTACAGCAACGGGCTCGTCTGGACGGACGAAAAGGGAAGGCTGCGCGGCCCGGAGCCGTATCTCTCCACCTGCGATGCGACCCACAGCACGAATATGCGCAAGGGCCCGGCTGTTGTCAACTGCCTGTTCGAGAGGATGACAGACGACGCCACCAATATCAGCGGGGAATTTGGCAAGGTGACGGCTTATGACGCGGCGGCGCGCAGGCTGACGTATACGCTGGGCGATAATTTCTATCAGGGCCTGCCGGCGAACTTCCGCGCGGGGGACACCGCCCTCCTTTTCACGCGCGCAGGCGAGCTGCTGGCAGAAGCCGTGGTGACGGAGGAGCCGGTCTCGGCAGGATATCAGGTATATACGCTTACGCTGGACAGAGATGTGGAGATCAAAAGCGGAACGCTGATCGAAAATGCTTCTGCCAACGGCGCGGGTTTCGTATTCGACAACTGCCTGGTGGACACGACGCGCTCCCGCGGCTTCCTGCTGAAGGCAAGCGACGGGCAGATCAAAAACTGCACCATTCGCAACGTGGGCATGGCGGCGATTCTCGTGAAGCCGGAGATCGATGAGGTCTGGAACGAGTGCGGATATGTGCAGAATTTGGAGATTCTGAACAATGTGTTTGAAAACACCGGCTTTTACAACGATTCACTCAAGAGCACCCCGGTCGCGATATGCGGAGACGGCCAGTTCACCACGGAACCCGCGTTCCTCATGCACCGCGATATTTTGATACAAAACAATGTTTTCCGCGCCCGCAATGCGGAAAATGCGCTGTATATCAACGGCGCGCAGGCCGTGCGCGTCCTCGGCAACGATTTTGGCGCGCGCAAAGGCGGGGTACAGGGCGGCGGGGCATCGCCCGGCGTGTTCATCGACGGTGCGTATGATATAGAAGTCTCGAACAACATATATCCATCGGAGACCGTGCAAAAAGTGCGGCTCTCTGCAAAAACACGCAGGATATACGGCACGGATGTGGGATATGCACTGGGCGATTATGTGCAGGTGGATTTTGGATCTGTCTACACCGAAGATGGGTGCAAGATAACGGTGACGGTTAAAAACGTGTCAGAAAAGCAGCAGACCTATGCACTTGAGCTGAATGGCGCCACGACACCGGGGTTGCTTTCGGATGGCCTTGCTTTCCTGGATATCACGCTGGGGGCCGGCGAGAGCCGCACCCTGTATCTTGATGTGGCCACGCAGCCAGGAGAAATGGAGCCGCCGCAGGTGTTTGGAACAGTTGGCCTCGATATATCTGTGAAGGGTGTCACAGATGGAAACGTGGAGGGCGAGGCGTCCTTTAATGCGGCGCTGCATACAGATACCGCAGGGGCCGTAGAATGGGCCGACATGCCGGTGATCTCGAAAGCGTTGAAACGGGAAGATGGCACGGACATCGCGGCGTCCGCGCGCTTTGCGTGGGACGCGTCCAACCTTTATATGAAGGTGGATGTGCAGGATGACGTGCATTTTGTGGATTGCGGAACCGATCTTCTCTGGGATTATGACAGCCTCCAGCTTGCGTTTGATCCGGGCCGCGAGGAGGGCGCCGGCACAGCGGGCCAGAACGAGATGACCATAGGCCTGCACGGCAACGGCACGACGATGATGTATATGAACAGCGACTCCATCACGGGCAAGGGCGCGCGGGATCTGACAGGTGAGATGGACGCGGAGATCACACGGGATGATGCGGCAAGGGTCACCTGTTATGAACTGACGCTGCCCTGGGCGCTCATCGGAAAGAACGGCGGAGCACCATCGGCGGACAGCACCATCGGGTTCAATATTTGCGTGAACGACCGGGATCAGAACGATGTTCCCCCCATTTGGTGCCGCTATTACATGGAGTTCTACGGCGGCATCGCGGAGAACAAGCAGGCTGCAAATTTTGGCCCGCTGCTGCTGGTGGGGGATTTGACAAAGCTGCAGGAAACCGACATGGGGAGCCTGGAGTCGGCGCTGAAGGCGGTGGACGGCGTGGATGAGTCGCTGTATACGCAGGCGAGCGTAGAGGCGATGCGGCGGGCGGCCGAAACGGCAAGGAAAATGCTGGAGGGCCTGTTGCTTCCCAATGACCAGCCCTCGGCCGACTCTGTGGTACAGGCACTGAAGGCGGCGATGGATGGCCTGGAAAAGCTGGCTGACCAGCCGGACTACTCCCTTGTTGTTGCGGGAGGGACCGGCAATGGCCGGTACAAACCGGGCAGCACCGTAAAAGCGGCGGCGGCTGTGCCGCAGGGGAGCCGTTTTGTGCGATGGGAAGCCACAGGGATCGCGCTCACAGGCGCGGATATCACGGCAAACCCCGTTGTGTTTCTGATGCCGGAGAACGATGTGACGCTCACAGCCGTGCTGGGAAAAATTGCAGGCACGGAAGAGCCGGAGGCCGGTGCAAAGGCGGAGCCCGGCCCGCGGGGAAACACAGGTGAGAGCACCATTGCGGGCATTGCGTTCGAGGAAGAGGAGCTGATGCTCAAAATGGGCGACACGCAGCGGCTCGTTCTGTCGGCCCTGCCCGATGGCGCGCCCATGCCGCGGGTGTCGTATGTCTCCAGCGATCCGTTGATCGTCCAGGTGGACGAGGACGGAAATATCACTGCTGTGGGGACGGGTACGGCGACAGTGACGGCCACGGCCGAAAAAGGCGGATCTACAGCGGTGTGCACGATTACGGTGGTGGATGATCCGGCCCCGCAGAAAGCGGTGGATGCGCATTCGGACGCGTCTAAGGAAGAGAGCAGAGAAGCGTTTTCGCCGGCTCCATCGGCGGCTGAAAATGCTGTGGGAACGTCTGTCCCGTCGGCGCTGCGCGTGCCGTTGCTGGTGCTTTTGGCCGCTTTTCTACTGGTAGCGCTCTGTCTGCTTATCTGGAGCGCATATAGACGGGCCCGGAAATAACAGGAGAACGGGCGGTAGCCGGCCTTGCGCAGCGGCAGGGAAAGGAAGCGCCGGAAGAATATGAAAGAAACGCGCCTCAAATGTGCTGCAAAAGCACGTTTGAGGCGCGTTTTTTGCCGGGAGCCCCGGTGCTGCCGGCCGATGTGCGCTTGCATCTGTATATCGATGGCCTGTCAGAGCCCCTGCGGCGTAGGGCGGCGGGCAAAGCCCCCGGGTGTCCGGGGGCGAAAGGGCGATTTCGTCAAGGGGCTTTGGAACTGTATTTTTGCTTTTGTGACAGCATATTATAAAGGGCAGGAACATCTGGGAGTGATGCGCATTGAAAAAGGAGATCCACTATATCATCCAGGAGATTTTTGTGGAAACCTGTCAGCAGAAACGTGGTGAAAACTTAAAAAAGATAATGAATGAATACATCAATTTTTTAAGAAAAGAATTCCAAGAAAGTGGAATTTAGGGGTAGCTTTTTGAGGTGAAACAGAGTATGTTGTGGTTGAGCGATTGCAGCGAAAGGCGAGGTGAATGATGAAGGCTGCAATTTACTGTCGATTGAGTAAGGAGGACGAGGAACAAGAGAAAAAAGACAGGGAAAAAGAATCGGAAAGTATCCAGAATCAGAAATCCATGCTCATTAATTACGCGATTGAAAAAGGATACGATATTTACCGCATTTATTCGGATGAGGATTATTCCGGTATCGACCGGAACCGGCCTGACTTTAACCGCATGATTGAAGCGGCCAGCCAGCGAAAATTTGATATAATTCTGGCAAAAACACAGTCGCGCTTTACGCGTGATATGGAATTGGTGGAAAAATACCTACATGGCAAATTTGTGGAATGGGGTATCCGCTTCATTGCCGTTGTCGATCATGTGGACACTGCGGACGAAGCCAATAAAAAAAGTCGTCAGATAAACGGCCTTGTTAATGAATGGTATCTGGAGGATTTGTCCAATAATGTCCGTTCCGTGCTGACCCATAAGCGCAGAGAGGGAAAATACATTGGCACATTTGCATTATATGGGTACATAAAAGACCCGGAGGATAATAACCATCTGTTGGTCGACCCGGAGGCAGCAGAGGTGGTAAGGCGTATCTTTACTTTGTACTTATCGGGCAACGGAACGACACGTATTGCAAGAATCTTAAATGAAGAAGGGATACCGTCCCCCACGAAGTATAAACGTGAGCATGGGTTTAATTACAAAAAGACCGTGCGATGTCCCAACGGAGACCTGTGGGGGAAGGCGACGATTTATCGCATGCTGACGAATCAGACGTACACGGGAAATCTGGAGCAGGGCAGACATAAAAAGGTCAGCTATAAATCCAAAAAGACCGTCTGGCTGCCCAAAAAGGATTGGATCGTTGTGCCGGGCACACATGAGAGCATTATTGATTCCGAAAGTTTCGCGCGGGTGCAGCAGATGCTGCGAGAGCACACCCGCGGCGGCGGACAGGGAAAGATCAATCCACTGGCCGGCAAGGTGTTCTGCGGAAACTGTGGTTCGGCAATGGAGCAGACAGGCTCTGGATATGTCAGCAAAAACGCGGGAAAGGCTTTGAGGTATTTCCGCTGCCGCACCTCCCAGAGGGATAAGAAACGTTGTCCGGGACAGGATTATATGCCCATGGAGCAGCTGCAGGAGCTGGTGCTTGAACGGGTGCGCCACCATGTTGCCGATTATCTCGAGCCGGGAAAGCCTGGCCAGGAGCTGGTGTCATTACCGAGAAAGAACAGAAATCGAGCGAAGCAAACAGAGTTGGAGCGGTTGCAAGGGGAGATACTGCGCCGACGCAAGGCAATGCAGGAGCTTTATCTGGATAAAAGCGGCGGTGTCATCGGTTCGGCGCAATTCATGGAGCTGAATCGGAATTTTCTGCATGAGGTGGAAGATTTGGAAAAGCGATGTGCAAAGCTGGAGGAATCGCTGGGGGAAGCTGACGATATGGATGGACATCGCGAAAAGCTAAAACAATGTCTCAGTGATGTGAGAGAAGTGAAAGCCTTAAAACGGGAGTTGGCCTGCCTGCTGATCGAAAAAGTCGTGATATACCCCATTGACGCTGCAGAAAACACCCGGAAAATTGAAATTGACTGGAAGTTTTGAACAAAAGGGGCTATAAAGGCCCGAGTTGTGGGGGCGGTTGAGCCTACCCAGCTTGGGTAAACTTCTCCGCCTCGGCCTCCAGAAGCTCGTTGAGCGTTTCCTCTACGCTTCCGCACACAAGTTCCTTGAACCGCCCCTTGATTACTTCCTCGTTTAGCTGTACAATCTTCTCGGACATGGTTTGCTGTCTCCTTTCAGAATGGTGTGTCACGACTTCATTCTACCAGAGATTTGCAAACCATGTCTCTTTTTATCCATTTTTCAATTTGCGAAATTTAGTTGACCTGTTGACAAAAAGAGAACCGGGCTGAAAGTTGTAGCTTTCAACCCGGATTTTCAGCAAAGATAGGAGCAAAAGGATTGCCTTGACCATCCTTTTTAGGTTTAATGCCATAACGGAAAGAAGGCATTCCTCTGTTACAGCCGGAATACCTCGTTTTCTGATTTTGGAAAGGCCATGTTCTCGTTTCAATACGGAGAAGGAGCCCTCCGCCCATATTTTTCGCAGGCGCATCATGCGCCAGTAGGCCTCACTGCCGATCCGTTCATGCCCTCTATAAAAAGCAGGATAGCAACTGCTTCCAAGAATTCTGCGCCGAATGCCCGTTTGCTGAAAGCAGGTAGCGTTTCGCTTGCAGTGTTTGCAGGTATCCCCCTGCACTTGATAACAACGCAAGTATTTTCTGGTCGTTTGACTGCAGTTCAACCGCTGGTAGACAAGCTTGGCACCTTCCGGACAACGAAATGCATCTTCCTGGGGCAGATAATAAAAACCATACTTTTCCGGAGAATTGGAAAACTGGATCGCGGGAATGTATCCGGTGATGCCCGGCAACTCCAGACCACGATGAACGGCACCGGTATCGTAGCCACAATCCAATGCAATGTTTTGCATCGGAATCCCGTTTTGAATCTGCCGCTCCAGATGCCACAGAACCAGCAAACTCTCTTTTTCATTCGCTGGATACACATCTACGCCAGTTATTATGACATATTTACAGTCTACGGTCGTTTCCATTAGGTAGCCAATGCCACTCTTTTTCCCGTGATTGATGCAGCCGCTGTCTGGATCGGTTTTGCTTGTAGTACGACACTTTTTGACCATCTTAGCTGGCGTTTTTTTGAAACCAGGCTGTTGAGAGAGGTCCTCATCTAAGCGATCCAGGTAACTCTGCATGCTTAACTCAGTTTCAATCTCCGTATTGATCCAACTGTCCTTGGAAACATTGGCTGGGAGGTAAGTCCCATCAGCTGCCAATTCTTTTCCATCGATCAGGCCGTTCTTTACACAACGCCGGATGATCTCCAAAAACACCTGTTGGAATAACTGACTCTCATTCCATTTGCGCAGACGTGTTTTGCTGAATGTGGAATGGTCGGGTATCTTATCCGCAAGTTCAAATCCGCAGAACCATCGATACGCAATGTTCAGCTGCACTTCCTGCACCAGGCGCCGTTCTGATTTGATGCCGTAAAGGTATCCCACCAGCAGCATCTTGAACATACTGACAGGGTCAACAGACGGGCGTCCATTTGCAGGGTAGTATGGCTTTAGTATTTCATAAATAAAGTCAAATGAAATGGCCTGAGAAATTTTTCGCAGCAAATGGTGATCCGGAATCAGTTCGGTGAAGTCTAAAACCAGCATACTCATTTGCCCGCTCTGCCGTCCCATCATGTTGCACCCTTCCCATAGATATTTTACCATAGAAAGGGCTTTTTCGCTACTTTGTCAATAGGTCCCTTATTCTACCTTATCAAGCTTGCCCTCCTGTCAAAAAAGGCAAAAGGCAACGTCTTGAGACGCTGTCTAGGGACCCTAGGTTTTCCACCTTTGTGCAAACTGCCCATAGCGACGTCATAAAGTATGCGAAGATGTATGTGTCTATGGAAAATTAGAAACTGAAAAATCCTTATATTCCAAGTAATTACAAGCGCAGAAAAGGATAGCAAAATGCATCGCTCATCCTCGAAACGCTACTTATAATTATCTATGCCGCTCTTGTTAGATTTGTTTGACCCAGGTATAATTGTAATGGCAGATGAAAGCTTGCTGGACCATTACCTGTGTAGGTTACTTTTAAATGGTAGTTATGGTCAGACAATACAAGAATGCCTCCGTTAAGACATGTCGAAGTGAACATTGCGAATATGCCATTATTTAACGAACAGGGTGATGGAATTCCATCACCTTGAAAGGAGCACAACCCCCATTCCCTCGGTAAGTCTAGAATTGTAGTTTTCTATTGCTGTTTGACGCTCGAAAGAGACCTACAATTACGTAAACTTAAATAGAGGTGATACCAATGATCGATATTGGCATGCGGATAAAAGAAGTATGTAGGGGACGTAATCTGACACAGGCGGCATTGGACAGAAAAAACAGCCAAAACAGAACTGTAATCAGCAGTTACGAAATGGGTATCCGCATGCCAATGGTAGCTTCCCTATGTGAACTGGCGCTATTTTTGTAGTTTTAGTCGACTATCTCCTGGGGCTGGAGAAACGCCGGATATTGCCTATCGAGGGACTGAACACACGGCAGGTGGAGATTTTAACGATGTTGGCCTCAGAATTTAAAAATGAAAGCCGTGCTAAAAGGAATCATATCAACTTTCGTTCCTGGGTGGCCCTCATTTGTAATTTAACCACAAAATAACGCCGAACCGTGCAGCATCCGTTGTTTTTGTTTTGGGAGCGGTGATGTTGCTTGATGTTTCTGAGGGCCTTAAATTCCCTAAATGGGCATTTGCAGCAACTGGGTAAATACCCAGCTGGCATATCGCCGAGCACCAAAATTGTCCAGCTCCGGGTACTTGAGAACATATTTCGACTTGTGCTATCATAAAAATTGCAGAGAAACGACTTGACGGAACGTATTCCGCCGAGTCGTTTTTTCTTTACAAAAGGAGTTCGACATACAGATGGAAGTAAAAGAATATGTGCAAAAGCAACTGGACAGCCAGCTGTTACGGCGAAAGAGAATCGATGTCTTGGAATTCGAGTTGGAGGCGCTAATGTCCCAGGTGGACGAAAAGGCAAGAGAAGTGATTGAGTCAATGGTCTTCTATCACGGGAGCGGTGAACATGTACAGACCAGTGCCATCTCCGACACCACGGCAGATATCGCAATTGTGCCCTTCCCGGTTTCGTGGACAGTAAAAATGAAGAAAAAACAGAAAGAAAC
>OLSE01001273.1_pt1 | contig 21371 bp, 22 predicted proteins | sample 1673191 | NCBI WGS metagenome assembly OLSE01 (sample SAMEA3136764, study PRJEB25190) | human gut metagenome | biome: human gut; feature: human-associated habitat; material: faeces | place: Austria | collected 2013
ACTAAAAAACATCGTTTTTAATTCTCTACATCAACTTTTTAGTTGAATTTAGCGATGTTTTTCAAAAAAAGACTTTTTTTCGTTACATGGCATTGGTCAAATCTATAAAGGAATAGACGATGCCGTTGTCTTTTCTCACATGTTTTGTTATGATACGAGGCAATGAGGTCAAACACAATTCTTATGGTATTGGTTTGCATGGAGGTCTACGAATGAAAAAACACATGACCCTTACAATATTGACTGCAAGTTGTATCTTGTTATGTCTGGGAGCCTTTTGGGATCTAAAAATCAGTACACTTTTCTATGATCCACATAATATAATGGGCCTATTCTTACAAGAAGGCTGGCCCCTTTTACTCAAAGGGCTGCTGACATGTTGTTTTGCCCTGCTCATGGATCAAAAACACCCTCTGTTTTCTATACTCTGGATTGTCTGTGCCGTTCTATTTTCACATCAAATCATGACTTTAACAGATACCTTCTGGCTAAGCATAGGATCGATGATTGCTGTATTGGCATTGACTTTTCTGCTTTGTCATGTAATAACACCGGAACAAAAAAATAGAGTTTGCCCTTATATCATAAAATACTTGCAACTCTTTTTCTCTGTTTTGATCATTACTACATTGATCAAAGTTGTATGGGGAAGAATCCGATTTCGCGATCTGCAGCAAGCTTCACAATTTTGTGTATGGTATCTTCCCTGTCATGAAGGCGGATTTTCCTTTCCCAGCGGACATACAAGTTCTTTTGCCTGCTCTTTACTTTTTTTATTATCGCTGCCACATACCAAAAAATATGGAATCTCTTCTAGAATCATCGTATGGGGATGCATTCTTTTAATGATGATCTCTCGAATCATCATGGGCGCTCATTTTTTAAGTGATACGGTTGTCGGTATGTTAATCGCGTTCATTATTTGGACATTTTATGATGCGCGATGGAAGAAACACATAAACTGAACCAATTATTCGTCTAACGATAGCTCAAAAACTCTTAGGCGCTGTATGTCTATTGTCTGTATTACTTTTCTTCATGTGGTGTTAAGTTCTTTTAATGCAGAGAAAAAAAGGTCTATGAATAAATGCAGACGATTATGCTTTGTCCATAGACCTTTATTGTATTTATTTTGTATCGTGTTTATCCCTTTTTTCAAAATGACGCCATATTACAGCTCTAATGGCCAGAAAAATAAAAGGAATAGTTTGTAATTCTGGTATGTCATACTCTCCAACCTTGTATACCAAAAACCCCGCAATGATGAAAGTATCTACATTATATAGAATCTTATAGGTACTAGAATTCATAAACGTAACCTTTCTCTTAGTTATATTATAGTCTAAGAAATCGCAAATTATAAGCCTAAACTTTATAAAACCCATATGTTAAGTTTTTATAGTATGTTATTGACGAAAATGTTCATCTTCAAATTTATATCTTACACAAAACAAGGTGCCAATATTGTATATCGTACCCAATTTCTACTATACTCTATCGATAACCTGTATTATAAGCTTTCACCGTTGGACTCAATCACCTTCTTATACCAATAAAAGCTGTCCTTTTTATATCGTTTATAAGAGCCTGTACCATCATTATTACGATCTACGTATATAAAACCATATCGTTTTTTCATTTCACCTGTGGTAAAAGAAATCGGATCAATGCATCCCCATACTGTATAACCTATACAATCGCATCCATCTTCTTCAATGGCTTTTTTCATTTCCGCAATATGAGCCTTCAAATAATCCATGCGGTTTTGATCATGAATATGTCCATCTATAAACTGATCCGCATACCCAAAACCATTTTCCACTATGAACATAGGTATCTCATAACGATCTTGGTACATATTCATCACATACCGAAGTCCTTTGGGGTCAATGGCCCATCCCCAATCTGTTGTAGACAGATAAGGATTATCCACTGCGTAATTTCCCTGCAGATCATCCCCCAGTTTCTTTACAGATGGATCTGCTGAAACCGTGTTGCTCATATAGTAGGTAAAGCCTAAATAGTCCACAGTTCCTTTTTCCATAATTTCCAAATCTTGGCTTGTGATATCAAATGTATAGTTCCTTGTATTCCATTCATTTAAAAGATATCTAGGATAGTGGCCGCGAATCTGAACATCCGTAAACATCAATAATTTTCGATCTTCTGCCTGTGCCAGGAGAATATCATCCGGATTGGAGGTATTGGGGTAATTTGGTGTAGCAGCCACGCAACAACCCATTTGAACTTCTGGATTTAATGAATGAGCGTACTCTGTTACTAAAGCACTAGCCACAAATTGGTAATGCACAGCTTGGTATATCGTATGAAGTCGATCTTCTCCATTTTCAAACACAATACCAGAATTGGTGAATGCATATAAATCATTTTCCACCAACATCTGATTGTTGATTTCATTGAATGTCATCCAATATTTTGCCTTATTCTGATATCGTTTTAAGACCACTTGACAGAATCGATAGAAGAAATCAATCATTTTTCGATTTCTCCATCCGCCATACGTTTTCACAAGATGATAAGGAACCTCAAAGTGTGATAATGTGATAACAGGCTGCATACCATGCTCAATCATGCAATCGAATAAATCATCATAGAATTGTAAACCATCTTCATTGGGAGCATTCTCACCCCCATTTGGAAAAATCCTTGACCACGCAATACTGGTTCTCAAGCATTTAAATCCCATTTCACTAAACATTTGAATATCTTCCTGATAATGGTCATAAAATCGTATACCCTCATGGTTAGGATAAAATTTTCCTTCCACTACGCCATCGGTGATTTCACGCGGCGTATAGACATTACCTGCCGTCATGACATCAGCTGTACTGAGCCCTTTCCCCTTTACGTTATAAGCGCCTTCTACTTGATGGGCCGCTACAGCACCGCCCCATAAAAAATCTTTTCGCATAGTTGTTCCTTTCTAGACAATCACTTCCATAGCGATACCACCTGTTCTTATTTCTGTTTTTGTTTCAATCAGTATATCTTTAAACTGATCCGCATTGGTGATGATCAAAGGAGACTGTAAAGAGCATCCCTTACTTTTGATAAAATCTTTATCGAATGCAAGCAGCTTTTGTCCCTTCTTCACCTGATCTCCCTGTTTTACAAATGTGGTGAAGCCCTCACCATTCAACATGACTGTATTTAACCCAATATGCACTAAGATTTCAATACCTTCTTTGGTCGTAATCCCAACCGCATGTTTTGAAGGAAAAAGAACACTGACCGTACCATCTGCTGGTGACAATACAGTATTGTTCTCTGGGATGATCGCAATCCCTTTTCCTGTTACTCCGCTGGCAAAAACCTCATCATCAACATCTTTTAATGCTATTTCTTTTCCATCTAATGGAGATGCGATCTCAACTGGACGCATGATTCCATTTGACGTATCTTCAACTGTTTCATTCTCCGGCAACAAATCCTTTGCCTTTTCGGCATCTAAGCCATTTAATCCCCATACATAAGTTAATGCAGTTGCGACGATCAAAGATACTATAACCGCAATGGCATAAGCCCAAATTGGAGAATAACTCATAACTAATGCAGAGAAGATATTATGGAATACATATGCATCCATGGTAACACCTAATGTTCCGGCAACAGCTCCGCCACAAGCTCCTCCAATGGCGACAACAACCATAAGTCGCTTATACTCCATTACGATAGAATATAAAATCGGTTCTGTCACACCGGCAAAGAATCCGGTGATAAATGTTGGCCCTGCAATCGATTTTAACTTTGAATTTTTCTTTGCCTTCAAATATGCTCCTAACGCAATACCCATTTGAGCCCATACAGCACAGACACAGACACCTTCAATAATATCTCCGCCTACTAAATCCAAATTTTGAAGTGTGATTGGCGTAAAGCCCCAATGCAGTCCAAGCATGGTCAAGAATGGATAAGTAGCTCCCAGAACAATACCAGCCAAAGTTCCGCTTAAAGAGAACAACCACATCACAAAGTCACTGACATAGTTTCCAATCGTGGTTCCAACCGGACCAAACACAATGACTGTAAAAGGAACCATCAACATCAAACAAATCATCGGAACTAAAAAGTACTGAAGACTTTGTGGTGTTATTTTACGGAGTCCCTTATCTAAATAAGCATAGACCAATATAGCTATAAAAATCGGAAATATTGTTGCGGAATAATTTATCGGGGTGACTGGAATTCCTAAAAAGCTCACCGCATCCACTGAATCAATCAAGCCCATAAAATTAGGCTCTAGTAAAGTAGCTCCAATGGCCCCGCCCACAAAGGCATTTGCCTTTAACTGTTTAGAAATCGTAATACCTAAAAATACAGGCATGAAATAGAAACATGCGTTTCCAGCAGCTGATAAAATCAAATAAGTGGAACTGGTATCCGACATCACACCAATCGTTGTGAACAGGGTCAAAAGAGCCTTGATCATACCCGATCCAGCCATCAAAGGAATCAGTGGAGAAAACGCTCCAGAAATGACTTTTAAAATTCGATCTGAAATTTTTACTTTTTCTGTTTCCACTGTTTCCGTTTTTTTGTTTCCCTGAATCTTAGTTGTCGAAAGAATCGCCTCGTAGTAATTATCTACATTTGGGCCAATGACGACTTGATATTGACCTCCGCTAATCAAGACTTTTAAAACATAACTCAGTTTTTCCAAATCTTCTTTTTTAAACTTTGCCCCGTCTTTCAGTTCAAAACGAAGACGTGTAGCACAATGCACCAAACTGTTGATGTTTGATTCTCCGCCTACTAAACGGACAATCTCTCTTGCCTCATTTTCAAATTTCATTTTTCTTCTCCTCATTCGTATATAAATAAAAAACTCAAAGAAAACAATATGAAAATCTCTATCGTTTATCTTTGAGTCATGCCTGGTCGAACCAGTAACACCAATCCCTATTCATTATGTTTCTGCATAAAACTAAAATTGATTCGGTTTAAATGTAGCGTTAAATACAATTCCTCACTTGTACTCACATTCCATCCATATTCTTTGGTTAGAAAATCAGAAATCCTCATTGCACATTTATAATCATCAGGATATCTTTGCGCCACAACTTTGGCAATACTAGTATCAGCGTTAATAGAATCTCCATTGATTTGTCTGCGCACGAAGTAACGAATATGAACAATAAACCTGGATACATCAAAATCGTTCTCATCAAAATCTCTACGATAATATCTTCGAACAATGTTCAAAATATTTTGAATGATCTTGGTTGTCATGACTGTTTCGTTCATATCTTTTTGGTTGGCAGATGCATTGATCAGATGCAATGCAATAAAACTAGCTTCCTGATCGGGAATATCTAAATCCATAGTTTCATTGATCATATGCACACATTTAGAGGCATAACGATACTCATTGGGATAAATCAATTTGATATCCCATTCAAGAGGTGTTCCAAAGTACAGATGATCCTTCGCTCTTTTAAGAGCCAGAGACAAATGATCGGCCAGTGCCAGTAAAATAGAGTCATTGAAAGAACAGCTCAATTCAACTTCTGCCTGTTTGATAATCTGGTTGGCCAATTCCAAATCCTCTACAGAGAGTTGCTCCATGAGCTTATCAAAAGATTTGTTTTGAAGAACATACTTCTTTTCTACTTTTGACGGTGGAATCTCATCATTTGGTTTCCTGTTAAAAGCAATACCTTTCCCCATGACAATATATTCTTTAGAATTTTCTTTAACAAGGGCAGTATTGTTGTTCAAAGCCTTGATTAGAACCATATTCTTTCTCCCCTCTATGCAAGCAAATATAAAAGGCATGATTGTATAAAAAGATTGTCTTTCCACCAATCCCTTTACACGATCATGCCTGCCTGACCAGTAACACTTGCAAATAGACTTTACTGTAAGCGCTTGCGAATGTCAGTGCTTTTCTCAAAAATTTGTATAAATTTGAATAAATACTTTTTTCAGTTTTCATAAATTTTCTTAAACAAAAAAAGTTTGTTACGGTCTATCATAAAGTGTACTTCACTCCGCAACAAACTTTTTAATTCTCTCTTTTAATACAGTTTTGCCCCTGCCGGAATGGCATCATCCAACACTAACAAATTCAAGTGTTCTTCACCAGCTTCGTTATGTACGGCCGATATGATCATACCACAGGAATCAATTCCCATCATTTTACGTGGTGGAAGATTGGTGATTGCCACTAAAGTCTTGCCTACCAATTCTTCCGGTTCATAGTAATCGTGAATACCACTTAAAATCGTTCTGTCTTCTTCGGTTCCATCATCTAAGATAAACTCTAGTAATTTTTTACTTTTTGGAACTGCGCGGCATTCTTTGACTTTTACAGCTCTGAAATCTGATTTCGAGAATGTTTCAAAATCCACAAAATCTTTGAACAACGGTTCAATTTCCACTTTGGAATAATCGATGGTTGGCTTCTTGTTGACTATACTTTTTACATCTGCAGAAGTTGATGACACAGCTTCCTGCGATTTCTTTTCTAACTTGGCACCTTTGGATTCCCCTGTTAACTTCATATGTGGGAACAATAATACTTCACGAATGGTTCTCTGATCTGTCAACAACATCACAAAACGGTCAATTCCTAAGCCTACACCACCGGTTGGAGGCATACCATATTCCAAAGCTTCTACATAATCTACATCCATCTCATTGGCTTCTTCATCGCCTAAATCACGAAGTTCCAACTGTTTTTCAAATCGTTCTCTTTGATCGATTGGATCATTTAATTCCGAGAACGCATTGGCATATTCATGACCACAGATAAACAGCTCATAACGATCTGTAAATCGAGGATCTTCATTGTTTTTCTTAGCCAGTGGAGAAATTTCAATTGGATATTCATAGACAAACGTTGGCTGCACGATCGTTTCTTCTACATATTTGTCAAAGAACAGCTGAATGATATGTCCAATCGAGTTATGAATCTTTTCTACTTCAATATCGTGTTCTTTTGCCAGCTGGCAAGCTTCTTCATAACTTGTCACCTGTTTAAAATCGATACCTGTTTTTTCTTTGATCGCATCACACATCGTAATACGTTTAAATGGCGCCTTCAAAGAAATCTCTTGACCCTGATACGTAATATCGGTTGTTCCTAACACCTTATTAGCTACATGATCAAAGAGTCCTTCAATCAGATCCATCATGCCATGTAAATCACTGTATGCGACATAGGCTTCTACCGTAGTAAATTCCGGGTTATGTGTAGCATCCATTCCCTCATTACGGAACAAACGTCCAATTTCATAAACACCTTCCAAACCACCAACGATCAGACGTTTTAAAGGAAGTTCCGTTGCGATACGTAAATAGAAAGGCATATTCAAAGTATTGTGATGTGTAACAAACGGACGAGCCGCTGCCCCACCTAAAATCGGCTGTAGTACCGGTGTCTCTACTTCCATCAATCCCTGTCCATCCAGATATTCCTGTACCGCACGAATGATTTTCGGTCTTGTGATGGCAATGTGCTTAGCCTCTGGATTCATGATCAAATCCACATAACGACGACGGAAACGTTCTTCTACATCCGTCAATCCATGATATTTTTCCGGTAATGGACGTAAAGCTTTCGATAAATGCGTATAAACCTGTGCACGAACGGATAATTGTCCATGATCGGTTTTCATGATCGTACCTTCGATACCAACAATATCTCCCAAATCGTTTTTCTTGAAGATCTCATATTGTTCTTCGCCGACAACATCTTTACGCACATAGATCTGAATTTGTCCATCTACATCCTGAATGTGCATGAATCCGGCTTTTCCCTGACGACGTTTTGTCATAATACGTCCGGCAATCTTTACATGAACATCCAGTTCCTGCAATTCTTCTTTTGTCTTATCCTCATATTGTGCAATGATTTTTCCGGAAGTTGTCGTTCTTTTATACGCAGAGCCAAATGGGTCAATTCCCATATCCTTCAAATCTTGCATCTTCTGGCGACGTACTCGTTCTTGTTCTGTTAATTTTTGTTGTGCCATATTGTTCTCCTTTTCTCTACAAAATAAAAAAGCATCCATCCAAGGGACGAATGCTCGTGTTACCACCCTAATTCATTTTTCAAATCACTTTGAAAAATCTCTGCCACTGTCTATGAACAGTGCTTCCTTTAATGCAGGAAATACATGCAGCTCCAAGGTTTTATTCCTTTAAGTCCTGTGCTTTTTTTCACCATCCAAAAGCTCTCTGAAACATTTTCTTAAAGTACTCGTCCTCTTCTTAGCCTTTACGGGTGTATGGTACTAAACCTATCTTCGTTTGTCAAACACTTTCGAATTCTTTCTTATTATTTGTATTGAGAACGAACTTTTGACTAAGAATCCTTCTGTTTTCTTTCAATTTCAAACATGTATTTGAAATTGAAAATTTGTATACTTTAAAGTATACTACTTATAAGTATACAAATAGAAAGCAGGTGTTTTCATGTATGGCCGAAAAAAAGAAATTTCGTATTTAAATGAGTTATATAGCCATAATACTTTTGAATTTTTAATTATGTATGGTCGAAGAAGAGTCGGTAAAACAACTTTGCTACAGGAATTCTCTAAACATACAAATACAATTTTTTTCCCCGCTCGAGAAAAAAATGATGCTTTGAATCTAGAAGATTTCTCTAAATCGATACAACTTCATTTTGAACATTCTTTTATTGCTTCCTTTAAATCTTGGGAAAACGCTTTTAGCTACATAGGAAATAAAGTTCAAAATAGAACTGCAATCGTCATTGATGAATTTCCTTATATTATTGCGGAAAATCCGTCCGTAAAATCTATTTTGCAGCATGCAATTGATCACGACTTTAAAAACAAAAATATCTTCTTAATCTTGTGCGGTTCCTCTATCAGTATCATGGAAAACGAAATTATGGGAAGCAAGAGTCCTTTGCACGATCGACAAACCGCTACTTTAGAGGTTAAACCTTTTGACTATTTTGATTCTAGCATATTTTTTCCTAATTATTCAAATATAGATAAACTTTTAGCTTATGGTATTCTTGGTGGTATCCCTCGATATCTAGAAGCATTTGATCCTACAAAAAGCATAAAAGAAAACATCGCATATAAAATCATTCAAAACGGTGCTTATTTATACGAAGAGCCAAATAACCTCTTAAAAGCTGAACTAAGAGAAACAAATATCTATAATTCAATTCTTTCTGCCATTGCGTCAGGAAAAAATCGAATCATTGATATTTCTGATTACATTCATGAAGATCGCACAAAAGTATCAAAATACCTTATAACGCTTCAAACTTTGCGCTTGGTAGAAAAACGTGTGCCTTGTGGCGAAAGTGAAAAATCAAAAAAATCCATTTATGTCATTAAAGATAATTTCTTAAAATTCTGGTTTCGTTATTCATTTACAGATAACACATATTATGAAATCCTTGGAGCTAAAGAGACTGCAGATGAAATCATGGAAGATATTTCAAGTTATATGGGAGATGCTTTTGAAGGAATTTGTAAAGAATATCTTATTCGGCAAGCCAAAAAGCGAAATTTGCCTTTTATTCCTTATCACATTGGTAAATGGTGGGGGACAAATCCCTTTATTAAAGCTCAAGACGATGTCGATGTTCTAGCCTTGGATAAATCGCAGGCAAAAGCATTATTTGTGGAGTGTAAATTCACTTCAAATCCAATGCCATTAGAAGAATATCAAGATTTAGTTAACGCTACAAAAGCTTTTCCTAAAGTAAAAGAAAAATATCTATATTTTATTTCCAAGTCTGGATATACACAACCTGTTATCCGTCAAGCTGCTTTAGATCACGCCAAGCTTTTAAGTATTGATGATTTATTTGATGAATTCAATCCAAGCTAAAAAATGCCAGAGATACTTTTGTTTATCATTAAGTGATATACAATTTATCTCTGGCTTTACTATTCAAAAAAAGACCCTCGTAAGCCTTTTTACAAACATGCCTCCAACTGTTCTAAAGTGATAGGCCCCGGGCGAAGGATCTTTAACTTTTCCTGTGTACAATCTACGATCGTGCTGGCCTGTAATGCTCTACATGTGCCTAATACAATTCCATCAATATCAGGAAGCTGTTCAAACACATCATCGCTGGTCAATGCGGTCTTAGCTCCGGATTGATTGGCACTGGTTACCAACAAGGGAGTATTTAATACATCGATTACCTTTAAGATAAAAGGTTCATCCGGAATACGGATTGCTATCGTTTCCAACCCATTGGTATATTCTGCAGGAACCTCTTCTTTGACTCTTAACACCAGTGTCAAAGCCCCCGGCAAAAAATGCTCTGCGATCTTTTTAACTCTTTTGTCAACTACAGCTACTTGTTCCATATGCTCTATGGAAGATACCATCATCGGAATCGGTTTGGTTTCCGGTCTGTGCTTTGCGTTTTTCAGTCGCTGCAAATCCTTTAAATCTCCATACATCACGCCCACTCCATAAACTGTATCTGTCGGCAAGGCAATAATTTTGTGATTCTGCAGTGCATCGGCAACCGCATTTATTTCTTCTTTACTATACGTTTTCATAGCTCTATTATAGGTTTATGTTAAAATAGATACAAGAGAAAGGATGGTTTCATGTATGAACATACGATTTGTGCCATTTCTACCGCTTTACAGGATGGCGCTATTTCTATTATCCGAATCAGCGGAGAACAAGCCATACCCATCACAAATAAAATTTTTACCAAAGATCTAAGCGATGTACCAAGCCATACCATCCATTACGGAAATATCTTGGATGAAGCCGGCAAACCAGTGGATGAAGTCCTTGTTTCTGTTTTTCGGGCCCCTAAAACTTATACACGCGAAGATATCGTAGAAATCAACTGCCATGGTGGCGTGTTTATTACACGAAAGGTTTTATCGATCGTTTTAAGCCAGGGAGCTGTATTAGCTAAACCCGGAGAATTCACTCAACGCGCCTTTTATCATGGAAGGATCGACCTGTCACAGGCAGAAGCTGTGCAAGATATGATTGATGCCAGCAACGATACGGCTGCCAGTTTGGCCATCCAGGGAATCCGAGGAAGCGTCAAAAAATTGCTTCAACCTCTTATTGACGAGCTATTAGACATTATTGCACAAATCGAAGTCAACATTGATTATCCGGAATATGAAGATATCAAACAACTGACTACACAGGAACTTTTACCTAAAACCAACGACTGGCTTAGTAAAATCGATCAAATATTGAAACGCGTTCAAACCGGGCAGTTATTAAAAAAGGGAATTGATACAGTGATCATCGGACGTCCAAACGTGGGTAAAAGTTCTCTACTCAATGCTTTGTTGGAAGAAGATAAAGCCATCGTAACCGATATCGCCGGTACGACAAGAGATATTGTAGAAGGACAAATTCACATTGGTTCTGTACAGCTAAACTTGATCGACACAGCCGGAATTCGTAAAGCAAGCGATAAGATTGAACAGATTGGTATTGAAAAAAGCCAGCAGATGTTACAGAAGGCACAACTTGTTTTACTTGTTTTAGATGGAAGCAGTCCTTTAACAAAAGAAGATCAAATTCTCTTAGAACAAACAAAGGATAAACGACGTCTCATTCTTTTTAATAAAGAAGATTTGCAACATCAAGATAAAGAGGGAATTTGGATCTCTGCCAAAAATCATCAAATACAACCTCTTCTAGATGCTTTAGAGAACATGTATAAACAAGATCTTCTCAAGGAAGAACCTGTTTTATCGAACGAACGACAAATTGGTTTATTAAACCTTGTCAAACAAGATATGCTTCGCGCAAAACAGGCAATGGAAATGATGATGGAACCCGATCTGGTGGAAATAGATATTCAGGAAGCACATAACCATTTAAAAGAAATTCTTGGAGAAGTCCATAGAGAAGATTTACTAGATACGTTATTTTCAAAATTCTGTTTAGGAAAGTAGGTGCATAATGGAAACTTTAATTGAACAACTGCACGAATGGCTGATTCAGATTGCCTATTTGACCGTTTATTTTTTAGAAGCTCTTTCCCTGGCAAGTGTCATCTACAGTACGTTTCATTCTTTGCTTGCTACATTTCGTAAAGATAAAAACAGTAAAAAGCCGTTATTACGCGGTTTAAGTATTGCCTTGACCTTCAAGCTGGCCGCTGAAATTGTACGGACAATCACGGTAAGAAGTCTTGCGGAAATCCTGCAGATCGGCGCTTTGATCCTAGTCAAAGCGGCCATCACCTTCTTGATCCATTGGGAATGGAAAAGCAGTGATGTTATGCATAAAGACGTAGATGAATTTGAGTAGGTGTTGCCATGATTTATTTAAAGATGGGCTTGGCAATCCTTTGCCTTTTGTTGGTCGTAGATCTTTTTCTGTTGATTCATCGCTGGTTTCCGCAGTTTCCTTCATGGGCTTTATGGGGATTATTGTTATTATTTGTGCTGCCCTGTATCACTTTTAATACGATCTTCCCTATCTTTTATTTACATCTCTTGTTTTGTCTTCTAATCACGCAGCTTATCTGTTTAATCTTTCATCAGGATGTAAAAGGATGGATCTTCTTTATTCCTTTTTTGTTGGCAATAACAATCTGCATTTACGGCATCTTCAATATGAAGAATATTGAAAAAACAACGTATGATCTTCAAACATCAAAAGACATTCCTGATACCAAAATCGTCATGATCAGCGATTTACATTATCCAAATGTCATGACGGAAGAAGAGTTAAGTAGCATCGTAAAAGATCTTCAAAAAGAAAAGCCTTCTTTTTATATTCTTAACGGAGATATCGTTGATGAGTTCACAACCGTTGATCAAATGAAAACGGTATTTCAGACACTGGGCAAACTGACAAAAACTGCTGATGTCTATTATGTTTTTGGCAATCATGATAATCAACATTACGCAAATGATCCCGTTTTTTCCAAAGAAACATTAAAAGAAGTGATCGAATCCAATGGTATCACCGTCTTACAGGATGATATCCTGCATTTTGGAAACATCACCTTAATCGGCAGAGAAGACTTGGAAGAAAATAGACGATCCCTGCATAGCCTTATGAAAACATGTGACTTAGATTCGTATATCGTTGTTTTTGATCATCAACCCAGCGATCTAAAACTCTGTAAAGAACTCGGGGTCGATCTTCAGTTAAGCGGACATACACATAGCGGTCAAATTTTCCCAGTCGGCTCTTTGGCAAATTCTTTAGGAATTTTTGAACACGGTTATGGCATGATAAAAAAAGGAAACTTTACACAAATCACAACATCCGGTATTCATGGTTGGGGATTTCCAACCCGTACGGAGGGGATCAGTGAATATGTTTCCATTTCTATTACTTCGAATTAAACCATTTTAAGACTTCACCGACAAAATACAAAGAACCACACACTAAAGCTCTTTGATGTGTCATTTGAAGTCTTTTTTCCATTTCTTCCATAGATAGTACCTCAAATCCCAATGTTTCCAGAGGATAAAGTCTGTCCGATGAAAAGTTGACCAGGTGAATCTGTCCTTGAAGACTCGTTAAAACATCTAACATGTGCTTTGCATCTTTTTCCTTTAAAACCGAAAAATAGATATCCCCCTGCCAAGTTTTTATGGAGGTTACCAATGCATTGATACCATCCAGATTATGAGCACCATCCACTACCAGCAACGGTCTTTTTCTTAATATCATACAGCGTCCCAAAAAAACAAAATGATCAATAGCATTTTGAAGCGTATTATAACGCAGGCGAAAACCTAAATGATACAATGTATCGCAGGCCAGTATAAAATTTTTCATCTGGTAAAAAGGCTGACCAAAAACAAGGATGCCATCCATCGAGTCGATCCAATATTTTTTTCCTACTTTTTTATATTCTGGTAGATAAGAATAATAAAATGGTATTCTTTTGGCTCGTACATTTTGTTCAATAACTTGTTGCGCCTGTGGCTTATCTTCCCCACAAACAGCTAATACCCCTGGCTTGAAGACACCACTCTTTTCCTGCGCAATCTTTTCTATTGTATCCCCCAAGATTTCAGTATGTTCTAAACCAACATTGGTCAATACTGTCACATCATAATCTAAAGCTGTGGTCGCATCCAGTCTTCCACCTAAACCCACTTCTATGATGGCATAATCAACTCTCTTTTCTAAAAAATAAGCAATGGCCAAAAACAAATCCATTTCAAACATGGTCATTTGATGTTCTATAAAGACATTTTGATATTGATCAAACAAACGCTCTAAATCCGAATCAGAGATCATTGTTTCATTGATTTGTATTCTTTCATTATGAACGATTAAATGCGGAGATGTAAAAACACCAACTTGATAGCCCAGTTCTTCCAGCATCAAATCCATCCAACGACATGTACTGCCCTTTCCGTTTGTTCCAGCCACCTGAATTTTTTTGAGTTTCTTATGATATGGTAAATACCGATCCACAATTTCTCGGTAATCAACCAAATCCATATTTTTACTTTTCTTAGATTCCATCCATGAAATTTTTTCCTGTAGATTCATGATTAGTATTATAATAGAGTTCGTAAAAATAATCCATGGAGGTTTACAATGAACTTTAATAATGACTGGCAAGAACTTTTTGATACAGAGATTCAAAAAGAATATTTGAATAAAATTAATTATTTTTTAGCTCGTGAATATAAGACCAAAAAGATCTATCCACCAAAAGAAAAAATCTTCAACGCTTTTTTAACAACATCTTTAAAAGATACAAAGGTTGTTATTCTGGGGCAAGATCCATATCATCAACCCGGACAGGCACAAGGTTTTGCGTTCAGTGTAGCACCCAACGTTAAAATTCCTCCTTCATTAGTTAACATTTACAAAGAGATTGAGGATGAATATCATGTTAAACTGCATCGTAATGGTGATTTAACAGATTGGGCTAAACAAGGAGTCTTATTATTGAATCCTATTTTGACCGTAGAAGATTCAAAACCTCTTTCCCATCAAAATATTGGCTGGCAAAATTTTACGGATGCTGCCATACAGCGCATCAATGAAAAAGAAGACGCAGTGGTCTTCTTATTGTGGGGATCTAAAGCAGGCGCAGTTCGTCGTTTTTTGAATAACCCAAATCATTTGGTCCTGACAAGTTCTCATCCAAGTCCATTAAGCGCTTATCGTGGATTCTTTGGCAATGGGCATTTTAAAAAATGCAACGAATTTCTCGTTGCACATGGTAAGGAACCGATTCACTGGTTTTAAATAAATTTCATCACAAAAATTAAGACAAAGAGTTATCATTTTAACTAATTATGCTAATGATAACTCTTTATTCTTAAACAATATGAAAAAACACTTTCATGCAGCTTCAAAAAAGGAGTAGATATCCTATACCTATCTACTCTCATAAAAATCCTTCTATTCTTTTTCCAATGCCTTCAAAAAGCTTTCTAAAAATGGGGTTCCATCTTTATGTAAACCATATTCCCCCATGCGTATGCTTGGCTTTTTCTCTCCATGAAAATCACTGCCACAAGTAATTAACAAATTATGTTCTCTGGCAAATTGTTCATAGTATTCATTATGATAATCTTGATGATAGTTGCTGTAAGCTTCTAATCCATCAATACCACAGTCTAAAGCATACTGCAGACGTTCTTCCTGTTTATAAAATGTCTGATAAGGATGTGCAATGATCGCCAAGCCATTCGCTTCATGAATCTTTTGTATCGTTTCTTTAAAATCCGGATTATATGCTTTTACATAAAGATCGCTGCCTGGCATACATTTGTCCCAAAAGAAATTGACCGGTGCCGGATCACTGCGCTTGCCACCGGGAATATAATCTTTAAAATCTTCGATATTCTGATAACGAGGATCCTGAAAGAGTCTTGTCATCATAATAAACCATGGATTGGTTCCATTGGCATCTCTGACTACCTTTTCTTCATCGATTTCTACTCCATATTTTTGCCGAAGTTTTTCAACTCTTTGATGAAATACACCATCATTCTTTTTTTGTATGTTTTCCTGTAACGTCTGAAAATAAGGATCATCCAAATTGATTCCATATCCTAATACATGTACATCATAATCTCCTAATAAGGTAGAACATTCGATGGCCGGTATGATTTGTATTCCTTCTTTTTTCCCTTCCACCATCATATCCGGAACACCTTTAACAGTATCGTGATCACTCAATGCCGCTACTTGAATGTCCGCCTTTTTTAACATCTGCACAAGCTCAGCCGGTGTAAATTGTCCATCACCACTTTGATTCGAATGCATATGTAAATCAAAATGAATCATCTCTTTCATCCCTTCCTTCATTCTTTTCTATAATTTATGAAATGTCGCATATTCTATAAATCAAAGGCTTTCCCCAATACTTGAATGGCTTTTTCCTTATCTTGTGCGTCAATTGTCAATGAAATGGAGATTTCACTGGAAGTAATCATATAATAAGGAATATTGTTTTCACGTAATGTATTTAATACTTTCGAAGCAATTCCACTATGCGTTGATATTCCCAAGCCTACCAAGGAAAGCTTAATAAATCCGAGCATACGGGTAATTGGGTAATTCTGTCCTACTTTATCCATATTTTCCATGATCATACGACTTTGTTCTTCTGTACAATAGAAAGAGAAATTCGCCTTTCCTTCATCATCCAACTGCTGCGAAATTGTATCCAGGTTGATGTTTAGATCCGCAATCATTTGGAAAAGCTTTCCTAAAAAGACACCATCATTTTCAATGTGGCTGATACGCATGATCGCATAATCATCTTTTACACTTAAGCCTGTAATGGGCATATCTTCCAATTGTTTTGTATGTTCCATGATCCATGTTCCTCTCTTTTTTGAACCTTCCAATGCCTTTCCAAGATACAGCGGCACTTGATATTTACTGGCCAATTCTACACTGCGAGTTTCTAAGACGCCAGATCCGAGACAGGCCATCTGCATCATTTCCTGATAATTGACTTCTTTTAATCGTTTTGCCTTTGGATAGAGTCGCGGATCGATCGTATAAATGCCATTGACATCCGTATAGATATGACAAGCCCATCCTAATTTAGCGGCCAACGCTACTGCTGTAGTATCGCTGCCGCCTCTTCCCAATGTCGTAATTTCGCCATGTTCTGTAGCCCCTTGAAAACCGGCTACGACAACCACTTTTCCTTGTTCTAAATGCTTTTTAACATTGGTTAGATCAATATCCTTGATACGTGCGTGTGCATGATGATGACTGGTAATAAAACCACATTGATAGCCGGTCAGTGAAACAGCCGGTATGCCCAATGCATCAATAGCCATTGCCAATAAGGTAATTGTTCTTTGTTCACCTGTTGACAATAAAGAATCCAGCTCTCTTGTATTGATATGATCAGAAACCTGACTAGCCAGATCGATCAGTTTATTGGTCATGCCTCCCATGGCACTGGCGACAACAATCAAAGTATGTCCCGCTTCGCGCATCTCTTTTACATGCTTGGCAATCGCTTGTATTTGTTCTATGGAACCCACGCTTGTCCCACCGTATTTCTCCACAATATTCATAAGCAACACCCTTCAAAACGGATTTATTTTATCACTAGAAAAAAGAATGCACAATGAAATCATGCATTCTCCATTATGACTTTCTTAGAAAAACTGGAAAGCTTTTTAATTCATTGGAAGATCTTCGGTATTATCTATACATACATCAATTCAAAGTTCAGACATTTTTGAAATTTGATCCGACTTTTTTTTGGAAAAAATTTTATTTTTCGTTCATTTTTTCTTATGATATTACCAAGAAACAGGAGTACTTATGGACACAAAATATATTTTTGCGGATGCACTAAAAACATGTATGAAGAAATCACCCTATGAAAGGATTACTGTAAAAGATATTACAGATACTTGTAATCTATCTCGTCAGACATTTTACCGACATTTTTTAGATAAACAAGATTTAGTTAACTGGTATTTTGATAAGATCCTACAAGAATCTTTTCAACATATGGGAGAAGGAAAGACGATTTATGAAGCTTTGTTTAAGAAGTTTACTTTTATCCTTCAGGAAAAATTGTTTTTTAGAGCCGCTTTTCAAAACGATGATCAAAATAATTTAAGAGATCATGATTTTGAACTGATTTTATCTTTTTACACAGATCGGATCCAGAGTAAAACAGGGATGCCTTTATCTTCTATTTTAAAGTTTCAATTGGAAATGTATTGTCAGTCTTCTATATACATGACGGTAAAATGGTTATTGGAAGATACACCAATTTCTCCGGATGCACTGGCAAGCCAGCTATGTGATGCGATGCCACCGGAAGTCAAGAAAGCTTTTGTTTCCATTGATTTATTATAATGTGACACTTTCCTCATTCTGTAACTTATCTTTTTGAACATAAATCGTTACAATTGAATTGATAAAGCGCTTACAGAAAAGGAGAAAAACACTATGTCAAATCGAATTATGTTAAATGAAACATCGTATCATGGTTCTGGTGCCATCCAGGAAATTGCCAATGAAGCCAAGGCAAGAGCTTTTAAAAAAGCTTTGGTCTGCTCCGATCCGGACTTGATTCAATTCAAAGTCACAGAAAAAGTTACCAATGTATTGGATGAAGCAGGATTGGAATATGAAATCTTTTCAGATATCAAACCGAATCCAACGATTGAAAATGTACAAAACGGTGTAAAAGCTTTTAAAGAAGCTAACGCCGATTACATCATTGCCATTGGTGGAGGTTCTTCTATGGATACATCTAAAGCCATTGGAATCATCATTGCCAACCCGGAATTTGAAGATGTACGAAGCTTAGAAGGAACTGCTGCCACTACTGAACCTTGTGTTCCTATTATCGCCGTTCCGACAACAGCCGGAACCGCTGCCGAAGTTACCATCAATTATGTTATTACCGATGTAGAAAGAAAAAGAAAATTCGTTTGTGTAGATCCACACGATATGCCGGTCATTGCCGTTGTAGATCCTGATATGATGTCTACAATGCCTAAAGGTCTAACCGCTTCTACAGGTATGGATGCATTGACGCATGCGATTGAAGGTTACACGACAAAAGCTGCCTGGGAAATGACAGATATGTTCCATTTAAAGGCCATTGAAATCATCAGCCGTTCTTTACGCAGTGCGGTAGCCAATGAAAAAGAAGGACGTGAAGGTATGGCTTTAGGCCAGTATATCGCCGGTATGGGATTCTCAAACGTTGGACTAGGAATTGCCCACTCTATGGCTCATACGCTGGGTGCAGTTTATGATACACCACATGGTGTTGCCTGTGCAATGATGCTGCCGATCGTTATGGAATATAATGCCGATTGTACACAAGAAAAGTATCGTGAAATTGCTCGTGCCATGGGTGTTAAAAATGTCGATTCCATGACACAGGATGAATATCGTAAAGCAGCCGTGGATGCGGTACGTCAGTTATCACAGGATGTAGGCATTCCACAAAAACTGGAAGCTTTAAAAGAAGAAGATCTTGATTTCCTTGCCCAATCGGCTTATGCCGATGCCTGTGCTCCGGGCAATCCAAAAGATGCCAGCATCGAAGATCTAAAAGCGTTATTTAGAAAATTAATGTAATCTATATAGACAAAAGTGCATCCAAACGCCGGATGCACTTTTGTTGTAATATCTATTTGTATAACTTTTCCCCAAAGAAAAATTAAACCGGGCAATCTGTTCTTTTCCTGTTTCGATGGCAACTTTTGCCAGTTCTTTTACATTTTTGACAAATGCCCGAGTCAGATTGATCTCAACCAACATGCCTAAATTCACACCGCCAACGACTTCTTATTTTTGATAAGAAATGCCTATTTTTACTGCTGTTTTAAAAGGAATACCTCCGATAAGATCACATAAAACAAGGATTTCATCACACGTTTTAAGAACATTGAGTGCATCTATCATCTTATTAAATATATCCTCTAGAAAATCACTTTCTCTATAATCAATCGGTACATAATTTTCAGGTACGCCAACAATTTGTCTTAAACTGTTTGTTAAGCCAGTTGCGAAAATCCCGTGACCTGTTACAATCAATCCAATCTTTTTTTCTCTTGTTTTCATTCCACTTTATCAGTTGGCTGAATCGCATCGTAGCCGGTTTCTTTTGTACGGATACGATAAGCCGAGCGAATTTCATAACTAAATATCTTTCCGTCCCCTATTTCCCCCGTGTAAGCTGCCTTTGAAATTGCTTCGATAGTTTTCTTTTCCCATTCCGGAGAAGATACAACGATTTCAAATTTGATCTTTTGCTGCATCTGCAGATCTACTTTTACCCCTCTGACTACTTCATTGTATCCTTTTTGGATACCACAACCCATCACCTGATACACCGTCAACCCCTTGACTTCAATTTCATTTAAAGCAGCTTTTACATCTTCAAAAGCTTCTTCACGCACGATGGCTTCTATTTTAATCAGCATATCGATCCTCCTTAATCAAATCCATTAAAACTTGGATAAGCTTGTTCTCCATGCATTGAAGCATCCATACCTATGGCTTCTTGTTTAGCTGTGGCTCGAAGTGGCACAAAGCATTTTACGATAAAACCACAAATCAAAGTCCCTGCTACAGCAATCAGGATCGTTATCACGATACCCTCCAGCTGAGCTGCAAAGAGCTCTGTTTGTCCAAAAAATAAACCGTTCCACTGTGCGACATCATTGATGCTTGTCATACCAAATAAACCGGTAGCGATACCGCCCCAAATCCCGCCTAAACCATGACAGCCAAATGCATCCAGTGAATCATCGATCCTGCACTTCGATTTCACTACTTTAACCCCAAAATAACAGATAGGGCTCACCAATGCACCAATGATAAAAGATGCCCAAATCGGAACAAAGCCGGCTCCCGGTGTAATGGCAACAAGTCCGACCACAAGACCGGCAGAGGCTCCAACCAAAGTCGGTTTTCCATCTACGATCACATCAATCAACATCCACGACAACAAAGCACTCGCCGAAACAATGGCACTGGTCATAAAGGCATGGGCCGCTAAACCATTGGCTCCTAGTGCACTTCCGGCATTAAAGCCATACCAGCCAAACCATAATAAAGTCGCGCCTAATACCACAAAAGGGATATTGTGTACACGATAAGCCACCTGATCATACCCTTTTCGCTTTCCAAGCCATATGGCCAATACGAAGGCTGTAATGCCTGAACTGATATGCACAACATTTCCACCGGCAAAATCAACAGAACCTAAGGAAGCAATAAATCCATTTTCACCCCAAACCATATGAGCCAGTGGATAATACACAAGCACTGACCATAAAGCTACAAAAAGAAACAATGCCTTAAAGTTCATCCTTCCTACTAACGCTCCGGTAAATAATGATCCCCCGGCCTAGCCGGGGGGTTCATATGCGGGCATAGCCCTGCTTTCAGAGCTGCGCTTTACAGCGCTGCGTGGTCTG
>OLSE01001295.1_pt1 | contig 21059 bp, 20 predicted proteins | sample 1673191 | NCBI WGS metagenome assembly OLSE01 (sample SAMEA3136764, study PRJEB25190) | human gut metagenome | biome: human gut; feature: human-associated habitat; material: faeces | place: Austria | collected 2013
CTGAATCTGACGCTATTCATGTTGAATCATCAACTTTTTAGTTGAATTTAGCGATAAAATATAATTTATAAGATTTATTCAAAAAAACAGACAAGGTTCAAAGATTGAAAACCTTGTCTAAGGAATGGATTATTCTAAATCTGCATGATGTAAATACATCATATTTTCATCAATATTTAATTCATTCATCAATTCTATTATAAATGAATCAAGAAATAAAAATGCAGTTTGCTCAAATAAAGATCCCATAGGTTGTATTGATTGCACCTCTGTTTTTTTTAAAACTTTAGGTGATAATCCTGGAATATAAATCACAAGATCAGCAAACATACTCATTTCGGATTTCTCATTCATTGTTATTAGAACTGTTTTGAGATCCTTTTTGTGTGCTTTCTTAATAATTGGTATTAAAGTCTCTGTTTTTCCAGATCCGGAAATCACAATCAAACTATCTTGCTCGGATGTATGAGGACTTGTGATCTCTCCAAGAACACTAACCGAAAAGCCTAAATGAAGTAATCGATTAGCAAATGTTGAGGCCACTAATCCGCTTCTCCCCTTACCTGTAACATATATATGATGACTGTCTCTCAATATTGTTTGAAGTTGACTAAAAGCAGATTCATCAATCGATCTTTCGGCCTTATGAAGCTCATCTAAAACTACTCTATAAAAATGTTTTATATTCATTTTCTATCTCCAACATTGCACGAATTTGTTCTTTACTTTTCTCGCCATTAAAGATATAGCCTCCTGAAACGATTACATTAGCTCCTGCCTTAAGACAAGATGCCAAGTTTTTGTTTGTAATATTGCCATCTACTTCAATATCATAAGAAAGTTTTTTGTCATCCTTATATTTTTTCAATAAACTAACTTTCTCAAGTGCATCTTCAATAAACACTTGATTACTACGCCCTGGGTTAATAGTCATAACTAATACTTGATCTACTATATTCAAAACAGGATAAACCATCTCTACAGATGTTCCTGGATTTATAGCAACACCCGCTTTACATCCAGATTCTTTAATTTTTTGAAGAACATAGTATATATGTTGGGTTGATTCTATATGAATTGTGAGGATATCGCATTTTGCTTCTAAAAAACTTTTTATCATATATTCAGGTTTTTGAATCATTAAATGAACATCCAAAACCAAAGGCGTCATCTTCTTTAAATCTCTAATTGTTCCAGGGCCAAATGATAAATTAGGGACAAAATGACCATCCATTACATCAATATGTAAATATGAAGCTCCTGCTTCTTGAATATCTTTTAAAGTATCTGATAAATTCAATATACCTGCATTCAATAAGGATGGTGAAATAATCATTTCTTTTCCTCTCCCATTATCATTATAGATACCATACGAGTTCTTTCACGCAGCTGATCCCAATCCACAAAATAAATTCTTCCTAAAGATCCCAATTCTAGTTTTCCTTCATGCAAAATTATAGTCATTGAGTTTGTCCCATATAATGAGGATCGTAAATGAGCATCGGTATTTAACATAACCCATCTCTCAGCAGGATATCTTGGATCCGATAGATTCATCCCAAATTCAATGTGCTTAGGTCCAGGAGAATTATACTGATTCTCGCTGGTCATTCGAGGCACAATCCTTTCCATCACATTATTAATATCTACTTGCAAATATTCATCTCCATAGAAATTTTTATCATGCATTGTTTCATCATAATAAAATGAACAAGTTGTATGAGGAGTTTGAATAACCATAATGCCATTTTGGATATTTGACTTCTTTGCTTCTTCGATTAATATGTCACGTAAATCATGATATGACGGTCTCCCAGATACAGTTTGTATTTCAAATGTGTTGTAAAAAGTATTCATTATACACCTAAATTTTTCCGTACTTCTGCATAGATTTGGTCTGTTCCCATTCCTGTCAATAATCCCAAACCGTTAACAACCTTGTCTTTGATAGAATTAGGAACAATGGTTGTCGAAATTACAGCATCATAATCATCGATTTTATTTAATTCATCTGCAATTTTTGATTGAACAATTTGCACTTGATTCTCTAATCCCTCTTTAGCAAGCCATTCCTTTACTTTTGCAACCGCAATAGTACTTGTAGCATGTCCAGCACCACAAACAACTAATAACTTTTTCATATTTCAACACCTCTTTATTCTGTTACTGCTTTTTTAGATCGGATTCCCTTAAAATATGCCATCAATACAATTACAACAACACCAATCCCAAGAACACCGACAATTCCTAAATAATTTGCAATGATAACAAATAACCCAGCAGGCCAAATACCACATAAAACTGAAGTAACCAGACCAGTTGTTCCTACATCATAATTTGCCAACGCAAATACTTCTGTAATAGTTGGCGCAAGCCAAGTTGACATATAAAGCATAGTAACCAGATAAAGCGAACAGCCAATAATCGCTCTAACAATATTCCCCTTAAAATAAGGAATCATAAGACAAATTCCAAAAGTAAAGAAAGCAAGATCTCCAAACGGAAGAACTTTATTACCTGGTAATACTAAAGCGATGGCTAATGAAATTGGAACTAACAATAATGAAGTAGACATAACTGTAGGATGTCCAACAGTTAATGCAGCATCCATACCAATATTTACTTGTCGTCCATTCAATCTCTTGCTTGTAAATTCTTTAGCCGCTTCTGCAACAGGCATTAATCCTTCCATAAACATTGCTACCATTTTTGGCATAATCTTCATTACGGCAGCGGTAGACATTCCCAAAGTTCCGATTCCAGCAATATCATAGCCTGCAAAAATGCCAACTACTACACCAATTATGAGTCCCATGAAAACTGTATCTCCAAAAATACCAAACTTTTTTGTCAATGTTTCTGCATCTGCATTTAATTTGTTTAAGCCTGGTATATGGTCAAATACCCAATTAACAGGAATGGCAAATACTACCCCTGATAAAGCCATCATATGTGTAATTGCAATTCCTGGATAACCAAAGAAATTACTAACTTTCTCTTGAAATAAATCAGCCAAAAACCATTGCAAAATAACAGCTACTACTGTTGCTAGTATTCCAAATACAAAATTCTGTGTTACTGCATTAACCAAAAGTCCTAAGAACGCTGGAAACCAGAAATTCCAAATATCTACATTTAATGTTTTTGTTAATCCTAAAGCTACAAATAAAAAGTTTACAAGCAATGATATCGGGATAAGCAAAATTCCAATTGTTGTCGAAAAGGCTAATGGTCCTCCTACTCCACATCCAATATCCATAATATTTAAAGCAACTCCGTATTGTTCACCCATTGTTTGAATGGCTGCACCTAGACTTCCTGATAATAAATTTAAAACCAAATTCAATCCAATTGAACCAATACCAACTGTAACACCAGACATAAAAGCTTTACCTGGTTTTACACCAAAAACCAATGCAATTATAAAGATAATTAAAGGTAAAAAAACTGTTGAACCTAAGCCAATAAACCATTGTAATAAATTAATAATTACATCCATGTATGTCTCTCCTTTTATTTTATGTTCATTCGATTTAATATTTCATTAAAACTTTCTATCGTTGAACATTCTTTTAATTCTTTTACGGATTTTTTATCTTGAAATAACTTCATCAAGTTCTGCAATGTTTCTACTTGTTCATGCGGTTGTGCCATAGCCAACATAAAAACTAGTTCCACAGAAACAGTTTTATTCATATCTGTCATATCATAGAATAAAATTGGTTTTTTTAAAGAAGCAAAACAAATCTGTGATTGTATTACATGTTTTGAGTCTGTATGAGGTATTGCAAAACCTGTATCCTCAAACCATATTCCTGTCGGATATTGGGCCTCTCGTTGAGTAATTCCTCTTAAATATGTCTCTTTCACACATTTATTCTTTAAAAGTGTTTTAGACATTTCTTCAAATAATTGTTTCTGCGTATCTACATTTAAATTAAATAAACAAAGATCTTTATCAAAATACATAATTTCCTCCTTGCTTAAACACTATCGGAAAATCTGTATCATATTTTCGATAGAATCAAGCTCAACAATCCTATGTACATGCTCCTTATTTCCAATCAATTGATACAATTCTGAAATGACACTGCTAAAAGTATCTATTTCTTCTTCTGATAAACTAACCATGATAATTAACGAAACACTTACATCTCCCCACTTAATAGGTTTATTTAGTGTTGTTATAGATATTACTGGTTTCTTTACTGTATCTGGATCTGCATGTGGCAAAGCCACCCCTGTATCTAAACTAGTCGATCCCATCTTTTCTCGATTAAAGATTGATTTTCTAAATTGATCTGTGACATATCCATATTTTTCTAACTCTGATATCATGCTGTTCAAACACTCGTCTTTTGAACTGTATGTCTTATGAAGCTTTATAAACTTTATATCAACATAACGTGTAGTCACAGGCATATTAATTTCTTCTCTTGTTTTATGACTGTCATAACATAGTAATTGAGTCGTATAAGCCTGCATTATCCTAGTTAAATCTTCATCACTGATTAATGGGTTAACTTTTACACAGAGTACATTCTTTGTGCTTATATCAACTGGTGTAATAATCATATCTACATTAGATAAATCACTTTGTTCAATCTTTGCGACAGTTGCCACTTCTATATGATCTCGAGACGGTAAAAACTGCTTTACCTTATTTAAAATCAATTGAGATGATGATGTACCATAAGGACAAACTATAATAATGTTTTTTGTTTTTGATAATTTCTCTAATGACAGTTGAAAATAAATTAATATCAAAGATACTTCATCATCATTCAAAGATAATTCATATTCAGATTCTATAAAAGATAAAGCATACCAAACTACTGTAAAAAGTTTTGTATATTGACTTTTTATATCTGCAAGTAACGGATTTTTTATCTGTACACCCTTTTTTAAACGAATAATCATTGCCGGAATATGATACAAAAGTGATTTATATAATTTTTCATCATTAATAAAGTCTATTTTCTCCATCTCTGTCATGCGTTCTAATAATTGTTTAACAGTACTCTCATATTCTGGATCTGATGTCTTAATCTTACTAGTAATTCTATGCGCAAATAATTGTTGACTAAAATACTCAACATCTTCATTTGTTAGTTGGATATGTAAAGCATACTTGATTTTTTCTACCATTGAATTTGCTACTATAAAAGTTTCCATGTATTTCAAACTATTGAAAAGAAATGTTTCTTCCTTTTCAAGATGATGGTTTAGCTTTATGCGGGAAAGAAATATCATCATATCCAACCTTAAGCCACGAAGATAATAATCTGATACATATTCTGTTAAATCAAGATAATCTTCAAATAGTAAACGATCAACAACATTAACTATTTCTTTGTTAAAGAAAATCTGAATTACATCCTCCATACCTATTTGTGTTTCAATATGAAAAGATATAATCAATCGCTCTATAACACGTTGTATATTAGATTCTTTTCCTACAATTTCAATTCCATCGTGAGATGACAATAATTTTACTGATGGATCATCCATCGTTTTTTCTATAATTACCAAATCGTTATATAAAGATGTTTTACTCACTAGAAACTCATGAGAAAGTTTTTCTATGCTTATCTTATCCTCCAAAATCAATAACCTTTTTACAATTTGTAAACGCCTATATTCCTTAGAATATTCATCTCCCTGAATATCATTTTGAATATAGTCCATTAATTGGTCTTTTTGCTGTTCGGTCCCTTTCAGCAAAATACCTGATCTAGGAATCTTCACAAGATCTAAACCAAATTTTTTGGCAACCTGAATTAACTCATCCATATCCGAGTAAAGCGTTTTTGTAGAAACATGCAATATTTCACTAAAGAAAGATGCGGGTTTATACTCATTTTCTTGAATAAGCAGTTTGATTAATTCGATATGTCTACGAATCAAAATAATCACCCCTTTGATTATGTAAGCTTACTTTCTATCTTTCCGATAGCATAATAACATTGGCCTTAAGTGGTTACAATTACATCTATTTCCGTAATATTATGGAAACTGTCTTTAGATATTTTCTATATATAATCAATCTTTATGAATCTTTCATGCTAGAATAAGATACAGACAGGAGGGATCCTATGTTTTCCATGCATAAGGTTCGAGGTCATCTGAAAACGATCAATCAACATAAAGCCAAAGTTACACAGCTTTGTTTTCGCTGTCATTTGTATAAGCAGGGAATTTTACATGATTTAAGCAAATATACCTGGACAGAGCTGAAAACCGGTTTTACCTATTACCAAGGTTTTCGTTCCCCTATCGATGCCCAGAAGGAAGACATAGGCTATTCTTTAAGCTGGCTGCATCATAAAGGGCGTAATAAACATCACTGGGAATACTGGTTAGATAATGGACCAAATGGAGTCCATCCGGTAAAGATGCCGGTCAATTATGTCATCGAGATGTTTTGTGATCGCGTCGCCGCCAGTATGATCTATCAAAAGGATCAATATACCGACCACAGTGCTTTGGATTATTACATGCAAGGTCGAAATCGCATCATGATCCATCCGGATACAGACCGACTGATTCTCTTTCTTCTGCAGTATCTGGCAGATCATGGATTGGACGATACGATCGATTTTATCGTTCATCATGTACGAAAAGAAGGATATTCCATTTTAGAAGACAAAAAAGGCTCCTCCTCAAAACAAAATTGAGAAAGAGCCTGTTTTTATAGACAATTTTTTAAGATTTCGACAATATCCTGCTCATTTAAAGCAACAAAGGCATTGGATAAACGTCCATTACGATTGGCATGTTTTGCCATTTCTTCAAAGTGCGTATCATCGATACCTAATTCGCTTAAACGCATAGGGATTCCTGCCTCTTTGAAAAAGTGTTCCAACGCATCGATGGCCGCATAGGCAAGCTTTGTTTCATCCTGATCTTCCAAATTCCAAACTTCTTTGGCAAAACGAACAAATCGCCACGTTACTGAGGGATCTTTTTGAAGGATATAACGCATCCAGGCAGGTGTTAAGATCGCCAGTCCCACACCGTGCGTAATATCATAATAAGCAGAAAGTTCATGCTCCATCGCATGACAAGGCCATCCGGTAGAAGCCTTTCCGTATTCCGGAATGCCGGAGCATGCTACGGAGGCACAGGCCATTAAATTGGCTCTGGCAGAATAATTATCCGGTTCTTTAAGTACGATTGGTAAATTTTTGATCACTGTTTTTAAAACACCCTGTGCCAGTTCATCCGATAAATCACTGTCTTTTGTTTTTGAGAAGTATCCTTCCATAATATGGCTCATGATATCGGCAGCTCCAGAAGCACTTTGATAGGAAGAAACACTAAAAGTATAGGTCGGATCACAAATCGAAGCCGTAGGATAGGTAAAAAGTCCTCCCAGTTTTTCTTTTGTCTTTAAATTGGAAATAACACCGCCGCCATCAAATTCAGAACCAGTAGCACTCAATGTCAAAATATCAACAAGTGGTAATGCCTTTTGAAGATGATCTGACGTTTTGACCATTTCCCATAGATCCTCTCCCGGATAATAAACACCGGCCGCAATGGCTTTGGAACAGTCAATGACAGAACCGCCGCCAACTGCCAGAATCACATCAATTTGATGATGCTTACAAAGTGCAACGCCTTCAACAACGGATTCAATTCGAGGATTAGGCGCAATGCCGGATAATTCCACCACCTCAAAGCCACCTGCATCAAGGATTTTTTTGACCGTATCATACAATCCTGTCTTTTTGATGGAACCACCGCCATATGCCAACAAAACTTTCTTTCCCAATGGTTTTAAAATACTTTCCAGTTGGGAAATCTGGTTTTTCCCAAAATAGATCTTAGTCGGAATATCATGTACATAATTTAGCACTTGTTCTCACTCCTTTTTGACTCTATTTAATCATAGTTCAAAAAGGCTTTTCAATTTTTATGCTTTAACAAAGCCGTTTGATTACTCCACGGTTACTGACTTGGCAAGATTTCTAGGTTTATCGACATCACAGCCTTTTAACACCGCTCCATAGTAGGCAAAAAGCTGTAAAAGGATAGCGGCTGGTATAGCTGCCAAAGCCGGGTGTATATCCGGAATGCGCAGGACTTTTTGAAATGCATGTGTATCCTGATGCTGAGTCGTAATCAGTATAACGTTAGCTCCTCTGGCGATGGTTTCCTCGATGTTGGAAATCGTCTTAGAAGCAACTTCTTCCTGTGTCGCAAGCGCTATGACCACCGTTCCTTTATCGATTAAGGCAATCGGTCCATGTTTAAGTTCGCCGGCAATATAAGCATCCGCATGGACATAGGAGACCTCTTTTAGCTTTAAGGCGCCTTCCACGACACTAAAATAATCCAATCTTCGACCAATAAAATACGCATCTTTTTGATCTTTTAAACATTGTGCATAATCTTTGACAATTTCTTTTTGTGCCAACATATCCTTTGTGATTTCTGGAATTCTTTGCAAATCTTCTATCAGCTTGGATACATCTTTTGGTTGGCGTCCTAATTTCTCACTCAAGGCGATCATCAGACATACTAAGAGTACAAGCTGTGTTGTATAAGCTTTTGTGCTCGCCACTGCGATTTCCGGTCCGGCACAAGTATAAAGTGTACAATCCGATTTACGAGCTAAAGAAGATCCCAATACATTAACGATAGATAACGTCTTTGCCTGTTTTTCCTTTGCCAGCTGTAAAGCCGCCAGGGTATCAGCTGTTTCCCCGGATTGTGATACAAAAATACATAGCGTATCTGAATTCAAATAATAATTCCCGTACCGAAATTCGCTGGCTGCCAACGCAAAGGAAGGACAGGCCGGAACCCATTGACGGAACAGATCTTGTGCATATGAAGCGGCATTTAAAGCCGTTCCGCAGGCCAAAAAGTAAACTCTTTCCAGCTTTTCCCAGTTGATATTTAATTCTTTCAGCTCATCCATTCTTACATCATTATCCACTCGACCACGCAAAGTTTCTGATAGAACATAAGGCTGCTCATGAATCTCTTTTTCCATGAAAGTATCATAACCACCTTTTTGCGCTGCCTGCAGATCGTAAGGAATGTGCATCCATTTTTGTTTTTGAAGTTCTCCCTGAAAATCATAAACTTGAATTTCATCGGCCTTTAATACCGCAATTTGTCCATCCTCTAAACTCAGAATATCTTTGGTGTATTCTAAAACGGCCGGTATATCACTGGCACAAAAACTACCGGATGCACAATGTCCGATGATCATAGGGCTTTCCTTTTTGGCAACATATATCGTATCAGGGTCTTGTACAGACACCACACACAAGGCAAAGCTGCCTTCTAAATAGCGCACTGCCTTTTGTAGCGCCTCAAATAGATTTCCTCGATCATAGTAGTCTATCAAATGCACGATAACTTCACTATCCGTTTGTGATACAAAAGTATATCCCTGTCGAATCAACTCTTTTTTGATGGCTTGATAGTTTTCAATGATACCATTATGTACGATGGAAATCGTATTTTTCGCATTCGTATGTGGATGTGAATTAAGATTACTGGGAATGCCATGCGTAGCCCAGCGTGTATGACCAATCCCGGTTTTCTGTGGATGTGACTTTCCCTTCAACAAGTCTTCCAGATGACACAAACGCCCTTTACTTTTAAAGGTATATAATCCATTATCATCTACTAAAGTCACACCGGCTGAATCATATCCCCGGTATTCGAGTTTATTTAAACCCTGCATTAAAAATGGTAAAGCTTCCCCTTTACCCACGAAACCTGTAATTCCGCACATGAAAAAAATCCTCCATTTTCTATTCACTTCATGGAGGATACCGAATGGATTTGTTCAATCTTCACAGACTGTTTTTGTCCATTGTTTCAGGCCGTATCCAGCCTCCAGGTCACCCGCCGAATCTTTCGAAAAACCTGGTCCTCGTCAACTGTAAAATTACAGTCCTGGCGCTTTTCTTTGTATAGACCCCATGAATACATTCTATTATACGCAAAAAGAAAGTCTTTGACAAATTATATTAATCTTCCTTTACCTTCTTGCCAACCAAAAAAAAAGGAAGATTACTCTTCCTCAATCAGATGCAAAAGCTCTAAAAGTCGAGTTAAATCTTCCTTATCTTCATAATGAATCGAAACAGAATGCGCTGAAATCGTTACCGATGTTTGAAAATACTCTTCCAGCTTATTTTTCGCATCTCTAACATACGGATCTTCTTCCGGTTTTGGTTCCGTGACCTTTTTAGAAGTCTTATCTTTTACGATTTGTTCTACTTTACGAACCGATAAGCCCTGTTCGATTGCCTGCTTGGCCACTTTACGCATATCCAGTTCATTCTTTAATCCCAATAAAGCGCGAACATGCCCCATTGTCAATTTCTTTTGCACAACCAAATCTTGTACATCTTCCGGCAACTTCAACAAACGAAGCGTGTTTGTGATATGTTCTCGGGATTTTCCAACCCGATTGGCAAGCTGTTCCTGCGTATAGTGCAGACGATGCATTAATTGTTCATACGCCTTCGCTTCTTCGATGACGTTTAGATCTTCTCGCTGGATATTCTCCAACAAGGCGATCTCCATCATTTCCTGATCGCTAAAGTTAACAACAATCGCCGGTATTTCTTTTAATCCTGCTAATTTGCTGGCACGAAGCCTTCGTTCGCCGGCAATCAGATCATAGCCCTGAATGCTCTTTTTTACCAGGATCGGTGTAAACACCCCATGTTGTGCAATACTTTGACTCAGCTCCTGTAAGGCTTCATCATTAAATACTTTTCGAGGCTGATAAGGATTAGGTCGAATCTGATCGACATCGATTTTTGTCTGTTCCTGTGATTCTGTATGTACTTCACCATTTTGAATCTCATCCAGCACTTTTGAAATGTCCTGTCCGAAAAGCTGATTCAAACCCTTTCCCAAACGGTTATTATCCATAAGCACTACCCCCTCTCGTTACGTTTTACTAATTCTTTTGTCAGTTCTCCATACGCCTTAGCCCCTGCACTGGTCACATCATATTCAAAAATGGACATGCCGCGTGAAGGTGCTTCAGATAATTTGATATTTCTTGGAATACTGGTCTGATAAACCTGCTTGCCGAAATTTTGCCGTACATCCTGTGAGACTTCAACGCTTAGTTTTGTACGGATATCAAACATAGTCATTAAGATTCCTTCAATTCTAAGATCTGGATTGTAAAGTTGCTGAACCAAACGGATTGTCAATAAAAGCTGTGTCACACCTTCCAATGCATAATATTCACACTGAACCGGTATCAATACGCTGTCTGCCGCCGTTAAGGCATTGGTATTTAAGATTCCCAGGCTGGGTGGACAATCAATAATGATATAGTCATATTGATCTTTTATAGAAGACAACCGTTTTTTTAAAATCTGTTCTTTTCCATTGCCGATCTTATCCAGTTCCAGATCCGCTCCGGCCAATGTTATATTTGCCGGTAAAATATCAATAGCTGGTTCTTGTTTATGTACGATGACTTGTTCTGGATCCATATCTTCTAAAAGCACATTGTAGATGCTTGGCTGTCCTCTTTTTGTGATAGCCAAAAGTCCCTGCGAAGCATTTCCCTGCGCATCAAAGTCAATTAAAAGAACTTTTTTGCCCATATAGGACAATCCACTGCTTAAATTGATAGCGGTCGTCGTTTTCCCAACACCACCTTTTTGGTTAGAAATCGCAATTACTTTTGACATACTACCCTCCTAAAGGCTTCTTTTTGATTTGTCCATAATTTCTCGGATATTTTAAAGAAGTCTTTTTCTTTTTTGTGAAATATAAATTGATATGTTGCGCATCTTCAATCTGAAGTGTTTCACTTCGATCAAATTGAAGCCCTAATACTTCCATGGCTTTTTTTGCCTCTTCCAGCTCTTCCAGTCCACTTTTCCCTTTCAAGAAGACCAATCGTCCGTTTACTTTACATAAAGGAGTGCAAAGCTCCAATAAGATATTCAACCGAGCCACTGCTCTGGCACTGATGCAGTCAAAAACTTCACGATGATTTTTGGCAACATCCTCGGCCCGCAGATTTAAGACTTCGATTTCTTTTAAGCCTAATTCCTGGATCACATGTTCCAAAAAGCGGCATCTTTTTTGTAACGGTTCGATCATCGTACATTGTATTTGCGGAAATACGATCTTCACCGGCAGGCATGGAAATCCTGCCCCACTTCCGACATCACAAAAACTGGAAATAGAAAGATCCTTAAAAGGAAGAATTGAATCTAAAAAGTGCTTTTCCCAAATTTCTTTCGGATCGGTAATTGCCGTCAGATTCATCTTCTCGTTCCATTCCAATAAAAGTTCCATATATCGCTTTAATTGTTCAATTTGCTTGTCTTCTATAGAAATCCCATGATTCATACAAGCTTCTTTAAATGTAATTTGATTCATTCTGTTTCTCCGTGCGATGTCATTATATCAAAGATCGTTTCCTAGGAGTAGTCTATCTTTAAAACTGACATTATTCATGTTTATAAGATAACTATGGTTATTGTTTCATTCTACTCACAAATCATAAATTTCCTGTATTTGTTGTTCTATGTAGCCTAATGCACGCATTTTCTCTTTGACTTCCTAATTCGTCTCTTCCTTGATTGATCATTCTTCTTTTATAACTGCCAAGTTCATGAGTGACTTCGACTCTTTCTTCCCTGATAGATCACACCATTGATAAAGCTTGCGAATATTTCTTTATCTTCAAATAATTTCTTCGTAATACTGTCTTTATTTACACTTCATCTCCTTTGTTATATGCTTTTTGAAGATCTTCTGTATTTTATATACGTATAAAAATTCAAAGTTCAGACTTTTTTTGAAAAAATTTCTATTTTTTATATTTCATCAATCTATATTCAGGTAAAAGGGTATAAAAAAAGAGGATTTTTTATCCTCTCATCAATTCATGAATTTTCTCAATTACTCTTTTGGTGTTCTGTCCATCCTTATGAATCATATATTTTTGTTGGAAGCGCGATATATCGGAATGGATATATCCCTCTTTTAACGCATCGATCAGTTCGCTTTCATTTAGACAAACAGGCCCCGGAAATTCCTTTCGATAGTCCAGATTGAATCCTATCGTTTGATCATACTCTTCGACATCATCAATATAGGCAATCATAGGTTTATCCAGTAAAGAATAATCTAAAATGACACTGGAATAATCGCTGATCAAAACATCACTGACATGCATTAAAGCATACAAATCTTCATCATGGCAATCGATAGCTCGTTGATGATCAATCTGAATATCCGGCAATAATGGATGAAACTTATATAAGATACAATACTTGTCCCCTAAAGCATCCAATACCTTTCTCATATCAAAGCTGGCCACTTGAAATCCTTTGACCATATTCCCACGAAATGTAGGTGCATATAAGATACACTTTTTCTCTTTGATCATTGGATATTTCGCATACAACTTTTCTTTCTGTGTTTTTTGTCTTTGTGGATCTAACAGCTCATCGATTCGCGGCAATCCTGTTACATATACCTGACTGGAATTTACGCCAAATGCCTGGGCATACACTTCTTTCCAATACGGAGCGCTGCATAAAACCGCATCATATCCTTGGATCGGATAAGAACGCTCAATTTGATTGCCAAACTTTTTTATGGCACCACAGGCATGCCATATTTGTAAAACCTTAGTTTCTTTTGGTTTAAATTTAGAAACAATATAATTGTTGTCATTCAAAATGATCAATTTGCTTTGTTTCATCTGAATCAACTGATGACAAAGGTTAATAAAATATAGAAAATATCCTTTTATCGTTTTATGAATCTGAAACAAATCATACTGAATGTCGTAACATCCTTCTTTTTTTAAGGCTTGATCAATCTGATAGAAATCCCCTGTCAAATGATCAGCCGTCATCGAGATGAACGTAATCCGATTTTGTTTAGGATGAATAAAGAATGTAAGTCCGTTTAAAATGGATAAGACAATATTTAAGATGATCTTTTCTATTTTCATGCCCTTGCCTCAATCAACAGTTTACTGATACGTTTTGATGCCTGTCCATCATCGAGATTGTTGAAACGATCGTGGAAGTCTTTTACATGGGACGCATCATAAACGCCATTTTTAATATCCTCACAAAGTTGTTTTTCATCACGATAGATCTTGCCCGGAAGCTCTTTTGTGATATCCATATAAAATCCTCTTAAATCACTGGCATAGCTTTCTAAATCATACATATAGAAATACATTGGACGTTTTAAGATCGCATAATCAAAGAACACACTGGAATAGTCCGTGATCAAAACATCACTGATCACATACAATTCATTGATTTCTGCCTCTGCCGGAATATTGTATAAAAAGCCTTGTAGAGAAGCATCATTTTGATAATGATTAATGATCAGGTAATGTGGTTTAAACAACACAATATAATCGCTTCCCAATATTTCTTTCCACAAATGAAAATCAGCTTTTAACTCAAATGTATAACCGGCCGCTACATAAGAATTATCCCGCCATGTCGGAGCATATAAGATCACTTTTTTATCCAATGGCAAATTCATCCTTTTTTTGATCGAACTAATTTCATCCTTTGTCACATTCGCAATAAAATCGTTGCGTGGATATCCGGTTTCCACCAATTTTTTAGGATTGATCCCAAAGGCATGAGGAAATACCGAAGTACAAAAAGCATTTGGCGAGATCATAAAGTTATAACGAGCTACATCGACATCATAACTGTGACACATTTGTTCATAGGAAACACCGGAACGATAAAAGGTGGTATCTTCACTGACATCGATATCATGGGCCAATCTCTTTAACGGTGTTCCATGCCATGTCTGTAAATAGATCTGATTCTCCTTTTTACAGATATAAAGCGGTAATTTACAATTTACCACCCAAATCTTGGCCCTGGATAAATAATAAAAGTAGGAAAAACTAAAATACTCTTTGATTTTGGCACCTTCAATTTGGATATTTTTTTGTTTATGATGTTTGATAAACCAGATAAAGCGATACCCTTTCCAGTTTGGATCCTGTTGCATCTGCTCAAATATCGCTCTGGGGTTATCCGAGTATCCCCGCCCATGAAATGAAATAAATATGACCAGCTTGTCATCGACCGGTATCAACCGATAGATGCATCGATAAACAATACGAATCAGCTTACCTGCCCATTTTTTAAAAAAACGTAAGATGGTCATATTCTTTCTTCCTTTCTAGCCAAACACCTCTTTAACGATATTCTCACTGGCGTGTCCGTCATCAAAACAACAGAAGCGATCATAGAATTCGTCATAACGCTTTTGATAGCGTTTTTGTATCTTGTCAATATGAAGGATCGCATCAATCACTTCTTCACTGGTATATAAAAGTGGTCCCGGCACTTCGGTATTCATATCAATATAGAATCCTCGAAGTTGATTTTTGTACTTTTCTATATCATACGTATAGAAAAGAATCGGACGCTTTAAGTTCGCAAAGTCAAAGAAGACACTGGAATAATCCGTAATACAAATATCTGTAATCAGATAAATTTCAGAAATATCATCATAAGTGCTTAAATTGTACGCAAAGCCTTCCAGGCCTGTTGTATCGATCTTGTCCGCAATATAATGATGTGTTCGCAACAAAAGCACATAATCCTTTTCCAACATGGTTTTCATTTTCTTTAAATCTAGAGCCAGGGTAAATTTATATTCTCCTTTGCCGTAATGTTCATCATCTCTCCATGTCGGTGCATACAAAATGGTCTTCTTGTCTAAGGGAATACCTAGTTTCTCTTTTAAACGCTTTGCCCTTTCTTCTTTATCCGATGCATATAAAATATCATTGCGTGGATATCCATATTCCAACATTTTTCCTTCGTACATGAAACAGCTTCTAAATGTCTTAGATGAAAATGGATTGGCACTGACCAGATAATCCCATTCCTTTCTTTGTTTATAAAACTGTTCTTTATATTTAGGAGAAGCACTGGTCACTTCTTCCTGATCGAACACCAAACGTTTTAAAGGTGTTCCATGCCATGTTTCCAAAAATACCTGTCCTTCTCTTTTACGAAACCACAATGGTTGCCGGACATTAAAGACTAGATATTTACTGATAGCACAATAATAAGCATATTGAAAAGAAAAACGTTTGATCGTTTTTGCCCCATACGGAATATCATGTTTTCCGTTAATGGCCCACACACATTCATATTTTCCCGGATACATCTTGTTTAAAGCTTCATAAATATATTTTGGTGAATCCGAATAATTTTTAGCCATGAACGTTTCAAACAAAACCACATTTTCCTTGATTGGCATTTTTAAATAGCGATGATAATATGCCAATTTATATAACGTATTCTTATTTTTATTCGCGAAGATGCTTTTAAGCTTTGCCTTACCAAAACTCCAGCGAATTGCCTTTTGTACGCCTTTTAGATCATTTTTCATCATCAACAAAATGATTCGCTTTTGTTTGGCAGAAAGATCATCTAATACTCTAGGGGCCGTATCTAATAAAGTGGATTGAATACGAATAAAATATTCTTTTCTCCATTTTTCATCCTGCGATCTTCGTATGCGTTTGATCATTGTCTTAGTGACATAGCGAATCAACTTTTTATCCAGATAGTAACGTACCGGACCCTGCGCATCGATCAATTTTCTGGCACATTCTACCGCCAGACATCTTTCTTCAAAACGAGTATCGCTTTCTTCCTGATTTAAGCTCGGTTCATTGATTGGATCATTGTGCTTTCTTTTGATATACCAACCATCTTCCGCAGATAGAAAAGAGGGTGCTTTTTCCAGCACCTGGACTAAAAAGATCTGATCACTGAAATAGCGAAAACTTGGTTCAAAAGAAATTTGATGATCGATCAAGAACTGTCTTCTGTATAAATTCGATAAAACGGTGATGGTCTGAAATCCACTGCGTTTGACCATGGTGTGATAAATCGCAAGCATTCGATCCGAATTCTGCTCTTTAAAGCGTTCTAAGTGATTTTGAATCTTTTCCTCCTGTGCCTGCATCTTTTCGGCTTCATCATCCACATCTATTTCTTTTTTAGAAAGCTTATCTAAAAAATTAGCCTTATTGTTCCATGTATTGCGTATCGTTCCATAGACCATATCCTGTCCGTTTAGATGTTCGGTCATATGAAATAAAGTATCTTCCAGGATGTAATCATCGCTGTCTAAAAAATATACATACTCTCCGGTCGCCTGTTGTAAACCTTTATTTCGACAAGCTGCTACGCCTGTTTCATCTTCCAATGACAAAATACGCAACGATAGATCACTCAAACCTGGAATCTCTTTTTGCACGTGTTCATCAACATGATCACACACGATCAAAACTTCAAAATCTTGATAGGAGCTTTCTTTTAATGACTGCAGACATTCTTTTAAATAGTGCAGATATTTTTGAAAAGGGATGATGATACTGATCTTATTCATCGCCTTTTAACTCTTCCTTTAACTGTGTTGTGGAAATACCTTCCGTTCTTGGTAAATAAATGACTTCACAATACTCTTTCAAAAAGTCAAATTTTCCCTTCCAGTCATCTCCCATGACAAAAATATCTACATTATATTTTTTGACATCTTCTATTTTTTGTTCCCAGCTGGTTTCCGGAATGACTTTATCAACATAACGAATGGCTTCTACGATCTGCATGCGATCGGTATCTTTGATCTGACAGACCTTTCCTTTACCACGATTAAATTCATCGCTGCTGACCGCAACGATCAAATAATCGCCTAACGCCTTTGCCCTTTTGAGTAAATTCAGATGCCCAATATGAAATAAATCAAAGGTTCCATAAGTAATGACTGTTTTCATCTTATAATCCTCCCAACAATCTTGAAAAAAAGCTTTTTTTCGTATCTGGTAAAACACGTTCTTCAAATTTTTCATTCAGAATTTTTTTCTTTTCTTTTGGCTTGAGTGCATTTAAGTGATCGACATATTCTGAATAATGTGCACAGACCGTTTCAATATCTCCCATCTCCTGCAGCTTTCCGCCTTCGATCCACATTCCCGTCTTACAAAACTGTTGAACCTGTGAAATAGAGTGCGATATAAAAAAGATCGTCTTTCCTTCGTTATCTCTTAATTTCATCATATGATCCAAACATTTTTTCGCAAAGCCTTTATCCCCTACGGATAAAGCCTCATCGACGATAAAAATATCGGGATCAAGCGCTAAAGAAATGGAAAACCCCAGACGTGATTTCATCCCACTGGAATATTTTTTTACCGGCTGATACAGAAAATCTCCCAATTCGGCAAAATCAATTACGCTTTGTGTAATGCGCTCTATTTCTTTTTTTCTCAATCCTAATAAAGCTCCTTTTACACGAATGTTCTCTTCTCCCGTTAATTGCATATTTAAGCCTGTATTAATGGCAATCAAAGATTGTTCACCATGAATTTCGATTGCCCCTTCATCAATTTCACTGATGCCGGCCAAAATCAAGGAAAGTGTTGATTTTCCGGAGCCATTTGTTCCCAAAATACCGACAACATCTCCTTTTTCGATGGTAAAAGACAAGTCTTTTAAAGCATAAAATCGTTTGTTGGACCGATGCTGATTATTTTTATTTTTTAAACTGTAGATTTTGGAAATGTGATCTACTTTTACTGCATATTCTGCCATATCCACCTCTATATCATATCGATAAATTTCTTCTTGAATTTAAACATCAGCATACAGCCGATGGCAAACAAGATCAGTACCACACACCAGAAATATAAAGTATAGACCGGATGATCCAGTACACTTTGCCCGTAGAAGACAGCCTCCCTGTATCCTTGAATGATATAATAAACCGGATTTAACTTCATAATCGAATTCAAAAAATTGTGAAAAGGTACATGGCTGCTGAAAGTACAATTCCAGATGACCGGTGAAAAATACATAAACATTCGAATCAGAGACGTTACCAGTTTTTTGATATCTCGCCAGAGCATGGTCAGTACCGAAAGAATCAGTGATACACTTTCTGAGAACATAAAGGCACAAAACATATAATAAAAGGCCCACAACCAGTTCAGTTGTGGTGTATAACCACATAAAAACAAAGTAATCAGTGCGATGATCAACATACAGCCGTGATTAAATAATTCTTTACATACTACTGTTGCCGGTAAAACCGAAACAGGAAACTTCATCTTTGTGATGACATCTGTCTTTGAGAAGATGGCACTGCACCCTTTTTGGATACAGGGTTGAATGAACCACCATATGGCATAGCCTACAACCAGCCATGGTAGATACGATACCTTAATTCCATTGATTTTGACTGGTTTTCTATTCCAGGCGACACCAAAGATCAGCCAATAGGTAAAGACCTGAATAGCCGGTGATGCGAAATTCCAGAAGATTCCAAACTTGGAATCGCGCATATCGGCCAATAGTTCATATTTGGCAATGGAATAGATTCGAAATAAATTTGAAAAATTTTCTTTTAAAACGTACTTTATACTTTTAAACATATATTTTCCTCGTTCTTCATTGTATTCTATTCTAAATAGTAAGTAAAGAGCCTGCCAAACGGCAGGCCTTTAACGTGCGCATTCTTCTCCTTTCCCTTTTATTATTAAAAAGGAAAGTGACTAAAAAATGACTAATCTTCGTCTTCTTGATCTTCTTTGGTTTCTTCATCCAAATCCAGAGCTTCATCCTGGTCTTCATCATCGCTGTCTTCATCAATGGCGATTGAATCTGTATCCATCACGCTTTCTGAAAAAGTATGACGGCTTCTTAAATCCCAGTTGTTTTGCGGCATGTTGAAAAAGCGCCCATCAATGGATAAATCCGTATAAAACTGAGCAATATTGTCATCAAACTGGCTTTCATTAAATCCTAATTCTTTGGATACACGAGTCCATAATTCAATAAATGGCATGGCATCTTTGCCACTTTGTAAAATCTGATAGGCAACATCGGTCATTGACTGTTTCATAATACTAAAATCTCCTTTAAAACATTTACATAGATTCTACGGCTTGTACACCGATACATTCTAAAGCATTGGCTAAGACGATCTGCGTTGCCTTGACCAAAGCTAAACGTTGTGAAGTAAGTTCAATATCCTGTGGATCTAACACTTTACAGGCATTATAGAAGCTGTGAAATTTAGAGGCCAGATTTTGAATGTAGTGACATACTTTGTGAACCTGGCGGGTGCGAGCACTTTCGGTAATGACTTTATTAAATTCCTGCAGTGTCTTTAACAGCTCTATTTCTTTTTCATGATTCAATCGATCAAAGTGATTGGCTAATGAAATATCCTGTGCCTGTTTTTGAATGGAGCACATACGAGCATGCGCATATTGTGCATAATAAACCGGGTTATCGTTAGACTGCTTCTTGGCCAGTTCGACATCAAAATCCAAATGCGAATCCAGCGCTCTTTGTACAAAGAAGTAACGAGCCGCATCAACACCGACACTTTCCACAAGCTCCGAAATCGTCGTCGCGTTGCCTAACCGTTTTGACATTTTGACTTCTTCGCCATTGGATACCAGACGAACCATCTGTATGATATCCACATGCAGTTTACTGGCATCGTTTCCCAAAGCTGTCATGCTTCCTTTTAAACGAGGAATATAGCCATGATGATCGGCTCCAAAGAAATCAACCAGCACATCAAAGCCACGTTTGAATTTATCGTTATGGTAAGCAATATCCGGTACTAAATACGTATAAGATCCATCCGTTTTTTGAAGGACACGATCTTTATCGTCCCCAAATTTTGTCGTCGTAAACCACAAGGCACCGTCTTTTCGATACGTATATCCTTTTTCATCCAGCAACTGCAGCGCTTCTTCTACTTTTCCGGCATCACGAATTGCCTGTTCACTGGACCAGACATCAAACTCTACGCGATACTCTTTTAGATCTTCTTTGATCTTATCCAATTCGAAGGTAATTCCTTCTTTTCTAAAGAAATTTAAATTCTCCGGAGTTGGTTCTAAATATTGATTCGGATATTCTTTGGCAAGCGCATATCCTTTTTCTTTTACATCGTCACCCAGATAACCATCAGCACCGATTTCCGTATCTATGCCATGAGCCTGACGATAGCGG
>OLSE01001311.1_pt1 | contig 20852 bp, 19 predicted proteins | sample 1673191 | NCBI WGS metagenome assembly OLSE01 (sample SAMEA3136764, study PRJEB25190) | human gut metagenome | biome: human gut; feature: human-associated habitat; material: faeces | place: Austria | collected 2013
ACCTTATGTTTCATTTCATTTGCATATGTGCATACGCCAAAATCAAACACCCGGCGGGGGCGGCGGGCCCCTATGGTGGTGATGATGGCCGCCCATCATACTGCCCAGGAAAAAGCCCGTGCCGAACGAAGGGCCGCTGTAATAAGTGCTGTAACGGCCGCCGCGCCGGCGGCGCGGCCCGCTGAACGCGCCGATGAGCGCCAGCACGATCACGAGGAACACGATCATCCCAAAAATGCTGAAGCCGCCGTCGTCCCGGTAACCGTCGTCATAGCCATATCCGTATCCATAGTCGTAGTCCGGCTGCGGCACGGGAGACGGATTCGCCGCGCCGCCTGTGCTGCCGTCGTAGCCGTAGATGCTGCTCACAGCGTCATACAGGGACGCAAATGTTTTTTTCACACCGGCGTCATAGTTTTTATCCGCGAAATCCGGCTCCAGGTCCTCCTGTAAAATGCGGCTGAGCGTACTGGTTGGCAGCAGCGTTTCCAGCCCGCTGCCTTGTATGCACTGGTAATCGTCGTCCCCGACGGAAAGCAGCAGCAAAACGCCGTTGTTTTTTTCAGCACTGCCAATGCCCCAGGCGTTGGCCATGTCATAGGCGTACTGCTCCATCGAAACACCGCCTGTGTCCTGCACCACCGTCACGACGATCTGCGCGCCCGTAGCATTATACAAACCGTCATTTTTGCTCACAATATCACTCTTAGTATCACCTGAAAGCACACCAACGTAATCGTTGACGTAAAAATCAGATGTTGGGTCCGGAACCGACGCGGCAAATGCCGTGGCCGAAACCAGCAGCGACAGCACGGCCAGCAGCGCCGTACCGCACAGAAATCGTTGGATTTTCTTCATGGATGCTCCTTTTCAATGTAGGGCCGCACTCAGGCGGAAAATTCTTCCGCCTGTGCGCCTGTCAGGCCGGCGATGAGCGACGCCGGGAAGCCGGACAGCTTTTTTTGCGCAGCGCGGGCCTGCTCATTGTATGCGTCCGCCGAATTGTCGATGATATTGCCACGGCTCAAAAATTCCGACCACTGTGTTTGCAGCACGCTGCCCTTATCGTCGCCGGAGACCTTTCTCGTCTCCTCATACAGCATGCCGACAGACGCGGTGAGGGCCGCGTTTGCGGCGTATTCCTGTGCCGGCCCCTCCGCGGCCTCCAGCGCCTCCACGGCCCGTTTTGCCGTCTTCACGGACGCGGCATCCGCGCCCAGCGCCGCTTCACCCTCGGCGATGATATTCTGCGCGGCGGCAGCGCGCAGCGCCAGGTCCCCCGCGATATTCTGCGCGTATGCCTCATTCACGCTGCGGGCCGCGCTGCTCAGCTTGGCCCCGCCGATGCCGAAAGTACCGCCCAAAATGGCAGCCGCCAGCACCACGCAGGCCAGCGCACGGTTTTCTTTCCAGTTTTTCACGCTATCCTCCCGCATTTTCTCTTATTCCCGTCACAAGTACAAACTCAGCGGGCGATCTCCAGCAGCTTCGCTTTCAGCTCGCCCTCGATGCGGCCCAGCTCCGTTTCGGCCGCAGCGCGCTTCTCTCTGCCTTCGTTCTGGATCTTCACGACCTCGTCCAGCGTTTCGATCAGGCTGCGGTTCGTCTGCTGCAGCGTCTCGATGTCCACGATGCCGCGCTCAGATTCCTTTGCCGCAGCGATGGTACCCTGCTTGAGCGTGGCCGCGTTTTTCTTCAGCAGCTCGTTGGTCATGTCTGTAACGGCACGCTGCGCCTCAATGGCCTGCTGGGAATGGGCCAGACCCAGCGCAAGCACCATCTGGCTCTTCCACAGGGGAATGGTGTTGACGATAGAGGTCTGGATTTTTTCCGCCATCATCGTGTCGTTGGACTGGATCAGGCGGATCTGCGGGGACATCTGCACCGAGATGTTGCGCGTCAGCTCCAGATCGTACAGCTTCTTTTCAAAGCGCGTGCACATATCGTCCAGGTCCTTGGCTGCCTGAGCGTCCTCGGGCAGGCCTGATTTTTTCGCCTTTTCGATCAGGGCGGGCAATTCGTTTGCGCGCACCTCCGCCAGCTTTTTCTTACCGGCCAGAATGTACATCGTCAGCTCCTTGAAATACACAAGGTTCATCTCGTACATTTTGTCCAGCATGGCGATATCCTTCAGAAGCTGTACCTGATGGCCCTCCAGCACAGCCTCGATCTTATCCACGTTGGTCTCCACCTTGGCATACTTCGCCTTAAAGGTATCCAGCGAATTGGTGGCCTTGCGGAAAAAGCCCATGATGCCCTTGGGCGCTTCCTCGGTGGCGTCGAAGCTCTTAAGCTCCGTCACCAGGCCCGTGACCATCTCGCCGACCTCGCCCAGGTCCTTGGTGCGGATATTTTCCAACGTGCTGCTGGAAAAATCGGCCACTTTTTTCTGGCTGGCCGCGCCGTACTGCAGCACCACCGTGGAATTGCGCAGGTCGATTTTTTCCGCGAATTCGTCCACTGCCTTTTTCTCTTCGGGCGAAAGGCCCGCGTCCATGGGCTCCGGCTCCACTGCAGGTTTCTTTTCCTCCTGCGCAGGGGGGGCGGGCTCCGGGTCCAGCGTCAGTGTGGGAACGGCGGGAACAGAGAGGTCTGGCTCCAGGGTAAGCGCGGGTGCGGTTTGTTTTTCTTCCATGATCGTTTTGTTCCTTTCTGAATGAGGTATCGGGACCGCCCGGGTCATGACAATTTCAAATTATTTTTGCCGGAAAGGCCGTCGCCGGAGAGCATTCCGTCCAGCACGGCGATGTCGGAGGAAACATCCAGTACCTCGCCCGCGAACAGCGCGTCCAGCTGCGCTTCAAAAGCGGAGGCAATGGTTCCGGCGTTCTTCTCCACGTCGGACATCAGGCTTTTAGCGTTTTCGCCGCCCGCGCCGCTGGCCGAAAGGTCGGCATAGGTGGTCAATATCTTAACGGCCGTGGGCAGATAATAGGTGACGAACTTGCGGATATCCCGGCCTTTTTCCGGATGCTCGCGCACCTGCTGCAAAATGGCCGCGCCCGCTTTCTCCATGCGGCTGATCTGCGCCGAGAGCGCCGCGGCCGGAATGCGGGCGTTCAGCACCTCCAGCTTCTCCAGATCGTCCCGCGCCTTTTCCAGCGCGGCGTCCAGCGCCTCCTCGCCCGTTGCGAAGGGGTCCTCCGGCGCGGGCACCATCACCACACGGGGCGGGATTTTTTTGTCCGACAGAAAATATGCGCCCGCCGCAACGGCACACGCGCCCAAAAAGCCCGGCAGGCTGTATACGGGCAGCACAGCCGCGCACACCAGAAATGCGCCCGCTGCAATGTACAGCGGCAGCGCGGAGCGTATTTTCTTTTCCACCATTTTTCCTGCCATCGAGCGGCCTCCCTGCCACAGCGCTTTATGCGCATGAATGTTACTATTTATATTACATTCAAACGGCTTAAAATGCAAGAAAAACCGGGCATGCGGCCCGGTTTTTACACTTTGTTTATAATCTGCCCGCGCGGGGTCAGAAATCCTCAAAATCATGGGGCAGCCGGTCGAGATATACCGCAGAAAAAATGACCGATGCGCCCACGAACAGGAAAAACAGCCCCACCATCACCGTCCAAGCCGCCATGCTGCCCAGCGGGCTGGCCAGCATAAATATCCCCACCGCGAATTTTACGGCAGCGTCACCCGCACAGCAGCCCCATGGCTGGCCGGACGCACGCCGCCGCAGCGCGTCCCTCAGGCGCAGCGCGCCGAAGGCCACTGCCCACACGCCCAGCACCACGGCGATGAACATCAGCGAAAGCGTGCGGTTGAGCAGGAATACCAGCCCCACCGCGACATTCACAAAGCCCTGCAGTTTGCGCATGCCGGGTATGTACTCTGGCAAAAAGCTCTTTGCCAGAAAACCTGAAGCCACCTCGCACAGGCCCAGCCCCAGGATTGCAGCGCCGATGCAAAGAGGCAGTATCTTCGCCACCCGGCCCGGCCAGACCAGCGCCGTCAGCCCCAGCACGCACAGCAGCGCGCCGCCCGCCAGCGGCAGCCATTTCATATGCTTGAAATCCTCGATCAATGACATCCTCCCCCTTTTACGCGGTCAGCTTCCCGGCTGTGCGCCGGCGGCCACCGCCCCCTCTTCCTGTGTTTCCTCTTCGATTTCGGCCGTCACGCCCTCCACGTTGAACGCGCCCGACATGCGCCGCGCGCCGGACTCCGTATAGCTGAACACCACACGGTACCGCGCACCCGCGGCCAGCCCTGTGAACGTATAGCTCTGCACCGTACCGTCGCAGGTGAAATACACGGTTTCCAGATATTCCGCTCTGCCGTCCGCCAGTTTCCACAACGCGAATTTCGCGTCCTTGCGGGAGGTCTGGGCGTCCAACTCTGCCCTTACGCGGACTGTGATTTCGCCTGCCGTGCAAAGATCCCGCGTGCGGCAGGAATTTACCGTCGTGAACGCGCCGGAGAGCACGCCCGCGTCCAGCAGCGTATTGATCGTGCTGTCCGTCTGCGGCGCCGCCAGCGTGGCGGGCAGTGCGATATCGCCGCCCGCGGCCGCGCGCACGGCATCGGCGCGCGGAGCCGCCCGGGTTCCATCTTGGGTTTCACTTTGCGAAAAACGGCCTTCGCCGCTCTCATGAGGCGCTCCGCCGCAGCCTGCCAAAGCCACGCACAGCAGCATAGCGGCGAACAATGGCGCATATTTTATCTTCTGGGGCTTCATCTGCATCCCTCCGGTTTTGACTTTTGGCGCGGGAGGCGTTACAATAAAGAAAGCTGTATTCTTTCCTTCATGCCGCCTCTGCGTCTGGAATACAGTTAGTATGCGGTGAAGCCACAAAAAATAAACATCGAAACAATAAGGAGTTGTACTATGGACCCCCTTGAACCTGTCCGGTTTGTAAAGCACGGATGCGTTTGCTTTGAATCCGACGACGCCGTAGTGTATGTAGACCCATATAAGGTGCCTGACGACGCCCACGACGCGGACCTGATCGTGATCACCCACAGCCACGGCGACCACTATTCGCCGGAGGACATCGAGCGGGTGCGCAAAGAGGACACCTGCTTTGCCACCACGGCGGAGGTGGCGCGCCTGCTGGAGCGTGATTTCGGCATCGACGACGATTATATCAGCGAACTGAGCTTTGAAGCGCCCCGCATCGGCTTTGAATGCGGCGCGGTGCTGGAACCGGTGGCCGCAGAAAACAAAAACCACCCCGTCAGCTTCGGCTTCGGCCTCGTGTTGGAGTTCGCAGGGTTCACCTATTACCTCTCCGGCGACACCGACGTCTTGGTGGACAATGTCCAATGCGACGTGCTGTTTGTGGTGTGCGACGGCATCTGGAACATGCCGGACTATGAAAAATCAGTGCCCGCACAAGTGGCGGCCATGGACGTGCTGCCCGGGCTTGTGGTGCCGTACCACTACGGCGTAGACGCACCCTCCACAAAGGAAAACGGGGCGCGGTTGTGCGCCGCGCTCACAGCCGCAGGCATTCCTTGCCGGGAATGGAAAAAGGGGCTGTTCTGACACTCTGGCGGAATGCCGCGTTTCATCCGTCCTGCCGCGTCCTCTGTAAAGAGGGCGCTTTAGCTTGGCGCAAAAGCTGCCTACGAACAGGGCCTGTGGCCCCGTTCGCCGCGCACGGCGCGGGGTTATTTTAAATGAAAAAGGAGTTCTCCACCCCTTTTTCAAGCTTTTTCCCCGGACATTTCTTTTACCTCTTTGCCTTCTTCAACCATCTGCCGCGCCCTCTGTAAAGAGGGCGCTTTTTTCGTATTCTCCGCGTTACGGTTCCGTCTGCCCGATGCCGTTGGCCTGGGCCAGAGCCGCACATTCCGCCTGCATCAGTGCCGCATATTCGCCGCCGCTGTACAGGCTGGCATAACGGTACAGCGCGTAGCCGTCTGCGCCGCGCACGGAAAGCGTGCGCGCCATATCGGCCAGATTATGGCCGCTGGCCCACTCCCCGCTCTCTGTGGCGGAGCCGTCCCCCGCGCCGATACGGTATGCGCCCAGCCCGAATGCCAGCGAAACCGAATCGTCCCGGGGCATGGCCAGCCATTCGTCCACGATATTCTCGAACGCGAACCGGGCCGAGCCATTCTGCAGCGTATAATTGTAACCCCAGTAGACCTGCGGCATGATGTAGTCCACATAACCGGGCGTGGAAAGCCACAGCGCCACGTCCGAATACTGCTGGCTGTAATTGTTGTCGTTGTTGCCCTGCGGGCTGATGCCGAAAACCGCCTCCGGCTTTACCGCCTTGACGGCGGCGTATACCTTCTGCACCAGCGTGTTGACGTTGGCGCGCCGCCATTCGGCCAGGTCCTGTCCCCCGCCGTACCGCGCGTAACTCTCCGTGTCGAACGCTTCGTCTGTGGTGGGATAAAAGTAGTCGTCGAACTGAATTCCGTCCACGTCATAATTCTGCACGATCTCCGTTACGCCCTGCACCACCATGTCCTGCACCTCGGGCAGAGCGGGGTCGTAGTACAGCCCGCCGTTCGCCTCCAGCGCCCAGCCCTCGTGCAGAAGCGCCGGGTTGTCCGCCGCCAGCTCGCCGGGGGGCATGGTGTCGTTGAGCCGCACGCGGTACGGGTTCACCCATGCCTCGATGGCAAGGCCGCGGGCGTGGGCCTGCTCCACAAAAATGGCCAGCGGGTCATAGCCGGGGTCCTGCCCCTGCACGCCCGTTACAAGGTGGCTCCAGGGATACACTGCGCTGGGGTACACCGCGTCCCCGAAAGGGCGCACCTGCACGATGACGGTGTTCAGCCCCAGAGCCGCACAGTTGTCCAGCAGCGAGCCCACCGACGCGGCAAAGCCCTGCGCGCCGGAGGTATCGAACATCGGCCATTCCAGATAGCTCACCCACATGGCGCGGTACGCCACGGGCGCGGCCATGGCCTCCGGCTCGCCCCCCGCCTGCATGCCGGACGGCACAGAGGTAAAATCCTCCCGGGGCGCGCCGGGCTCCCCGCCGCCCGCCTGCCGCGCGGGCGCGCATGCGGCCAGCAGACACAGGCAGGCGGCTGCCGCAGCGGTTCTCAACAGTTTTTTCATGCTCTCGGTTCCCTTTCCCCATAACGCTGTGCCCGCCCCCAAAAGGCAGGACATGCATCATCGTATGCACGGGGCCCGCCGGAATATGTCTGCCCGGGCCCGCACGGCGCGGTCACGCCTCCTGATACAGCAAAAAAGCCAGAAGGCCCTGCACCGCCGCCACCGCAATGATGATGCACGCGGCCAGCATCTGCGGCACGGGCAGAAAACTGCCCACAAGCAGCACCAGCCCGCACACCATCACCAGAAACGCTGCCTTATGCAGGCCGTTTTCCGGAACGGAAGCCTTGAAATACGGCCATGCAAACACAGGCCACGACGCGGCCGCACACACGATGCCCACAATACCCGGCACCATGCCCAGCACCGTCAGAAGCGCGGCCGCCAGGCAGAAATTGCGGCCGCGGGGGTCCTCTTTTAGATTTGTGGCCAGCATCAGCATCATCACGCCCGCCGCGACGGTCGCGATATTGAACACAAGGTCCGCCCGGATGCTGAACAGCAGCATCGCGCCGCCCAAAATATTCAGCGCTGCCGACAGAATGCCGATGCCGTAAAATGTCTTGCGCGTGATATTCATAAATATATGCTCCCTTTCCGGCGTACCGCCACGCGGCCTGTGCGCTGTGAAAACGCCGGAGCTTCTTTTGTACAGATGATATCAGTATAGCATACTCCGTATTTTTTTCAAAGCCTCGTCTGCGAAAAGGAGCGAAAAAGCGCGCCGCGGCGAAAGATATGCCTTTCGCCGCGGCGCGTTTGCAGTCCAATTTTATTTCCCGGGCAGGGCGGGCCTTCACACCCCGGCCGGGGCCGGTTCACTGAGCAGGCCTGTGGAGTAGCTGCGGTCGCCCACAGCCGCGGCCAGCGCCTCCTTGGTGCTGCGGCCCTCCCAGTAAGCGGCCGCTGCCTTCAGGTATCCTGCAGCCAGCCGGGCCGATTCCCCGCACAGCGCCTCGGGGCCCGCGTCCATCTGTGCATGCGTATAGGGGTTTTCCCAATGCTCCGCAAAGCCGTCCGCCGGGCGCCGGGCGGGCGTCATGTGGGAAAGCCCGTAGCCGGGCTTGTGCAGCACCAGCCGTTCCGCCGCCCAGACCAGCGCCCGCTTGCCGCCGTGAGGCGACAGGAACAGCCTGTGCAGGGCGTGGAAATCATGGAAGGAATCCGCCAGCGCCTCATGCGGGATGTCCATGCGGTAGACCTGCGCCACCGCGTCATGAAGCATTTGCGTCACTTCGGCCAGCTCCTGAGGCGGCAGCCCCGGAGCGGCAGTTCCCGCCGGAACGGCGGGTGAGCCGCAGTCCTGCTCATGGAACATACTGTCCATGGCCACCTCGCAGAAGCCGTGCCCCTCGGGGATGTTGAACTGTCCCTGCGGCCCGCACTGGAACGCCACATACGGATGCATCACGGAATCCGCCGCGTAATGCGCCAGAAAGCCCAGCGCATAGCTGCGCTGGGCGGGCGTGGAGGCCGCGAAGATCATTGTGCGCAGGAACCGGCCGCATTGTTCGTCGTGCATGCGGCCGCCCAGTTCCGGCAGCGGCCAGGGCCGTTTGGCGGAAAGCACACGGTAAGCAAACAGCGGGTCCGGCCCGTTGGCGCCCATTTCATAGGCCGCCGTACTGGGCGCATGCTCCCCGCTTTGTGCCAGCGCCGCGCGGGCGATGCGGATATGTGTATATGCTTCGGGCATATCGATCAAAACCTTTCGCGTTGGGGTCTTCGGGCGGGGCCCCGCCCCTCCCGCACATGGGCAGTACGGATTTTTTACTTCTCCGCGCCCTCTTTTTTCAGCATGCGGGGCAGCACGCCGAAGTAAAGCACCGCGCCCACCAGGAAGATGAGCAGAACTGACAATACGCCCCACGGCGATGCCTCCTGCTGCGCGGCGGCCAACACGGCCTCGGGGGCCGTCTCCGGCGTAAGGCTCTGCCTGCCCAGCAGCACCACGGTGGCGATCTGCGTCACGAAGCCCATCAGCGCCGGGCCCATGACGGACGAAAACTTGCCGAAGATATCGAAAAAGCCGAAGTACTCGCCCGAACGGTTCTTGTCCGGAAGCATTTTTCCGAACATACTGCGGGACAGCGCCTGGATGCCGCCCTGACTGGTAGCCACCAGAATGGCCAGCACCCAGAACTGCCAGGTCTCGCGCACAAAAAAGCCGAACACGCAAATGCCCATGTAGATACAGATTCCCACGCCCACCATCACGCGCGCGCCGAATTTACCGGCCAGCTTGATGTACATCAGGCAGAACGGCAGGCCCAGGATCTGCACCAGCAGCAGCGCAAGCATCATCTCGGTGTCGCCCAGACCCAGCTGGGCGCCGTAGGAGGTGCTCATGTGGATAATGGTGCCCACGCCGTCGATGTAAAAGAAATAGGCGAGCATGAACACAAAAATGGATTTATGGCCGAAGATGTCCTTCAGCGTGGCCCACAGCCCCCGCAGGGTCTTGCGGATGGCGCCCTTTTCGTGGGGCTGATAGCTTTTCTGCTCCACGTTTTTCAGCAGCGGCCAACTGAACGCGGCCCACCACACGGCCGTAAAGCCGAAGATGAAAGACAGGCAGTACAGCATATCCACGCCCACGGCGTTCATCACAAGAAAAATGAGCAGCGGGATGGTGGAGCCGCCGATATAGCCCAGGCCGTAGCCCATGGTGGAGACGCGGTCCATACGCTCTTCGGTGGTGACGTCGGGTAAAAAGCTGTCGTAGTACAGGTTCGCGCCCGAAAAGCCGATCTGGCTGATGACATACAGGATCAGGATGGCTGTGCCCACGGCCTCGGCCACCCCGGTATTTTCCGCAAAGCCCGTCATGGGCGTAACGGCAAGCCCCGCGCAGGCCAGCACACCCACGGCCAGAAAAACAAAAAACATCTTTTTTCGCATGCCTTTAAAATCGCCCAGCGCGCCGATAACCGGCGCCAGCAGCGCCGAAATAAGCATGGCGATGCTGGTGACATAGCCCCAGATGCTCATGGCCGACGTGGTGTTGCGCATAAAGCCCGCCACCGACGAAAAAAAGATCGGCAGCAGCGTGACAACGATCACCGAATGGGCGCTGTTGGCCCAGTCGTACATCATCCAGCTTTTTTCTTCCTTGGTATACCCTTTCAGCATCGGTACGCACCTCGTCTTATTCAGATTCGCGAAAAAACCTTACTGTACCATGACGCCGCAAAGCGCCCCCAACAAAACCGCATCTACTGCGGTTTTGCATGGTTCAATGTTCTCAAAGCCCTGTGCACCGGCACAGGGGCGTGTGCAGCGCACACGCGCAGCCGCGCAAGCGGCGGCTTTAAGGTTAGTATATCACATAGAAAAGTGTACCATCCCCGCAGGCAAATCACAAGTAGTTTCGCTGTTTTACAGAAATATTACCCGCCTTCCGGCAGCCTTTTGTTCCCGGTTTTATAAAATTTACAGCAAATCTTTAGAAATTCTTTGGATTTTCCCCCCGCGCCTTTTTAGATTGCGGTTTTATACTAAAACACGTTGAAGACAAGCCGCCCGGCGCGCCGGGCGGGGCAAAAAGGCGGGAGGGGTTTCCAATGACGGAACAGGCGTTTGAAGCGATGGTACGGCAATATGAAAAGCTGGTATATACGGTGTGCTGCCAGCTGGTGCACGACCATCAGCTGGCCGAGGATCTTTCGCAGGAGACGTTTGTCTCGGCCTATCTGCATATGGAAAGCTGTCCGCCGGGCGCGGAAAAGCCCTGGCTGTGCCGCATTGCGGTGAACAAGGCAAAGGATCATCTGAAAAGCGCCTACAACCGCCGCATGGCCGTGACCGAGGCCCCCGGCGATACCGCTCCGGCGCTGGCCGCCGCGCAGAACGCCCCCAGCCTGGAGGCTGAGTGCGAAACCCGCGCCGACGCCGGCCTTGCGCGGGAGTGCATCGAGGGCCTGGCGGAACCGTACCGCACGGTGTCGGTATTGTATTTCATGCAGGAATGGCCCGTGGAGGCCATTGCACGGCAGCTGGGCCGCATGCCCAAGACCGTGCACACCCAGCTTTACCGCGCCAAAAAAATGCTGCGGCGGGAGCTGGCGGCGGTGGGCTGAGCGCATACGGGCGCAGAAGGTTCTTTCTCTCTATCCGGGTTTTGTGCTATATTAAGTAAATAGTATCGATATACGAAGCACGATGCCGCCCAGCCGCCCGCCGGGCGCGCGGCATACCGCATCGCAGCCGGACAAAAGGAGAAACGCATGGAAACGCATATTCTTGTTGTGGAGGACGACGCCGAGATTCGCGAGGGCGTCGCCATTTACCTGAAAAACCAGGGCTATACTGTACACGGTGCGGCCAACGGCGCCCAGGGGCTGGAGCTTGCCCGGCAGCTGCCCATCCATCTGGCCGTTGTGGATGTGATGATGCCCGTGATGGACGGCATCACCATGGTGATGAAGCTGCGGGACGAGGGCTGCGAGTTCCCCGTCATCATGTTGTCGGCCAAATCCGAGGACATTGATAAGATCACCGGGCTGAACATCGGTGCGGACGATTACGTCACCAAGCCTTTCGTGCCCATGGAACTTCTGGCCCGGGTGCACTCCCACCTGCGCCGGTACGAAAAATTTCTGCGGGCGACGGGCGCAGCCGCTGCGCCCGCCCTGCGCACCTATGTCATCGGCGGGCTGGAGCTGTGCGAGGACACCGCGGAGCTGACCGTGGACGGCACGCCCGTAAAGCTGACGCCGCTGGAGTTCAAAATTCTGGCGCTGCTGATGAAAAACCCTGGGCGCGTGTTCTCCGCCGAGGAGATATACGAGCGCGTTTGGAACGAACGCGCCGTCAGCACGGATACCATCATGGTGCACATCCGCAACATCCGTGAAAAGATAGAATACAATCCCAGGGAACCGAAATATTTGAAAGTGGTGTGGGGCATTGGGTACAAGATCGAAAAGTAAGGCGGCCGCAGGGCTGCTTTCCGCACTTTTGCTGCTGGCGCTGGCCGTGGGGCTTCTGGCCGGGCTGCGTCCGCTGTACGCCCGCGCTCAGGAACAGGGCGTCCTGTTTTATTATTACGATCCCTTTGTGGAAAACATCCAGACGGCCAACCATACGCTGTACTGGCGGGCCCGCGAGCAGTGGGAGGGCAAGGAGTTTGAGCCGTCGGAGCTTTTGCTGAGCGACGCGAACGCCGCTGTTTACGCCGCACGGGAGGCCGGGGAGGACTTCGTGCTGGGCTACACCGGCGCGGCCGGTGACGAAAGCGGCGGCACCAACGCCTCCTACGGCGGGCTGGACGTTTACGCGCCCGATGCCATCTCCGCGCTGGACGCTTTCAACGCCAGCGTGAAAGCCCATGCCGACGAGCTGGCGGGCAGCTGGGGCAATCTGTTTTACGCCGTGACGGACGACGCAACGGGCAAAACATACACCAACACGGAAGCCGGGCTTGGCGGCTTTCTTTCGGACGACCCCGCCCAAAACGGCTTCGACGCCGCCCAGTGGCGTTATGTGCTGGCGCTCCGCTTCGACGCGCAGGGCAATATGTCCTATGCAGCCTCCTATCTGGGCGAAGAGGGCCAGCAGGACTTTTCCGCTTCTATCTGGAACACGGATATGCAGGCCTACGGCACCGACGCCATACGCCGGCATCTTGACCTGGACGTTCTGTCCTACTACGATCTTTCCGCTCCCAAAAGCGTGACCTTCGTCTACGGGGTCCCGCGGGTATTCGCGGCTTCGGATGACATCAGCTGGTATATCGCAACGTCTCAGGAGCGCTCCTTCATCAACCACGCCTTCGATCCCCTGTTTGCGGCTGCATTGGCCCTTGCGGCGCTTCTGGCCCTGTGGTTCGGCCGCCGGCGCGGCAGCGGGCTGGGCGGCGGCTGGCTGTGCCGTGTGCCGCTGGAGCTGGTACTGCTGGCCCTCGGCTGCGCGGTGCTGATGAACGGCGTCCCCTCCAGCGCTGTAACAAGCAATTTCGACGGCAGCATCGCCGCCGTGCTGCGGGACGAATTCAGCGTGGACCTGCCCTCCGCGGCCAACACCATGGCGAACCTGCTGTGCGCGGGGCTTCTGTTCCTGTTTTTGGAGGTGACGTTTATGTCTGTTCTCGCGCTGCGCCAGGGCCTGGCCCGGGACGGTTGGCTGGGCTATCTGAAAAACCGCAGCCTGGCCGCACGGGCCGTGCGCGCTTTGCTGCGGGGCGCGGGGCGCGTCTGGCGTGCCGTGAGCGGCACGCTGGGGCGCATGTGGCGCGCCCTCACCGCCATCGACCTGCGGGACCCCGCTGAAAAAACGCTGCTGCGCCTGCTGGCCGTAAATTTCGCCATCGTCACGTTCATCTGCTGCTTCTGGTTCCTGGGCATTGCTGGAACCGTGATCTACACGGTGGTGCTGTTCTTCCTGCTGCGCCGCCGCGCCAACCGCATCCAGCAGGACTACGCGGCCCTGCTGGCCGCCGCCCGGCGCATGGCCGGCGGAGACCTGGCCACGCCTGTGGAGGGAGACATGGGCCTGTTCGACCCGCTGAAGGACGAATTGAACCAGGTGCGCGCGGGCTTTGAAAAGGCCGTCGCCGCCGAAGTGCGCAGCCAGAACATGAAGACCGAGCTGATCACCAACGTCTCACACGACCTGAAAACGCCGCTGACCGCCATCATCACCTATGTGGACCTGCTCAAGGACCCCGCCCTTTCTGCCGAAGACCGGGCCAAATACATTGAAACGCTGGACAAAAAATCCCAGCGGCTCAAGCGGCTGATCGAGGACCTGTTTGAGGTGAGCAAGGCCGCCACACGGAACGTGGCCATGCATTACGCTGAAGTAGATCTGGCCGCACTGCTCAAGCAGGTCCAGTACGAGCTGGCCGACAAAACCGAAGCCAGCGGCATCGATTTCCGCTGGCAGCTCCCGGAGGAACGCATGCCTCTGGTGCTGGACGGGCAAAAGACCTGCCGCATCTTTGAGAACCTGGTGGTGAACATCACCAAATACGGCATGCCCGGCACCCGGGCTTATATCACGCTGATGCCGCAGGAGCACGGCGCGCAAGTGGTGTTCAAAAACATTTCCGCCACCGAGCTGGATTTCAGCGCGGAAGAGATCACCGACCGCTTTGTGCGGGGCGACCGTTCCCGCAACACCGAGGGCAGCGGCCTGGGCCTTGCCATTGCCAAGAGCTTTGCCGAACTGCAGGGCGGCACGTTCTCCATCACAGTGGACGGCGACCTGTTCAAGGCCACGGTAACGCTGCCCGACACGAACCAGCCCGAGCAGCCGGAAACACTCCCGCTCCCCGCCGCGCCGGACGCAGACGCGCAAAGCGCCCCGCAGACGGGCGGCACTCTGCCCGCAGGCATCTGAACTGTACGGATACAAATGAACAAGCCGCCGTTTCCCCGGACACGAAGTCCGGTGGAAACGGCGGTTTGCTTTTTATTCCGAAGGCCGCGCGCCCCACGCGCAGCGCAGCGCGTCCACAGCGGCCCGCAGCGCCCTCTCGTCCATATCGGAATAGCCCAGCACCACGGTGGCGGGCGGACAGTCCTCCGGGTGCTCCATATAATAGGCGGAAAGGCCGTTCACATGCACGCCGGCCCGCGCCGCCGCCTCCACCAGCTCCCGTTCCGTCATGCCGTTGTGCACCGCAGCCAGCAGGTGCAGCCCTGTGTGGCTGCCCCGCACCGCCACGCCATCCCGGCCGAAAGCGGCGTACAGCGCCTCCAGCAGCGCGTCCCGGCGGGCGCGGCAGGCGCTGCGCAGGCGGTTCAGATGCCGCGCGAAATGCCCTTCCTCCATAAAGCGGCACAGCGTCTGCTGCTCGAACCGCGACACCGTGGAGGAATACACGCCGTATTCGGCACGGTACATCTCCAGCACAGGCACCGGCAGCACCATATAGCCGATGCGCATGGACGGCGCCATGCTCTTGGAAAAGGTGCTCACATAGATTACCCGGCCCGCCTGGTCCAGCCCCTGCAGCGATGGAATGGGCCGGGTGTCGTAACGGAATTCGCTGTCGTAGTCATCCTCCACCACATAACGTCCCGGGGCCGCGCCCGCCCAGCGCAGCAGTTCCGTGCGCCGGGCAATGGGCATCGTTGCGCCCGTGGGGAACTGGTGGCTGGGCGTGACATACGCAAGCTGCGCGCCGCCGGCCTGCAGAGCGTCCAGCGTCATGCCGTCCCCGTCCACAGGCACGAACACCGTGCGCACGCCGTTGTTGCGCAGCACCTGCGCCGTGCGGGGATAGCCCGGATTTTCCACCGCAAAGGTGCTGGCGCAGAACAGCCGGGCCAGCAGGCCCACCAGATATTCGATGCCCGCGCCCACCACGATCTGCTCGGGCGCGCACACCACGCCCCGGTAAGCATGCAGATATTTGGCAATGGCCGCGCGCAGGGATGCATCGCCCTGGCGGGAGCCATGGTTCAGAAGCTCCGGATGGGCGGTGACTGTCTCGCGCTGGATGCGCGCCCATGTCTTGAACGGAAACAGGGCAGTGTCCACACTGCCCGTGCCGAAATCATAGGCCCAGCGCTTTGCGGGCGGTTCCGGCGGCGCGGCCGGAGCCGGACGGACGGGTGCGTCCAGCTTTTCAATGCGGCATACCGTGAAGCCGCTTTTCGCGCGGGCCGCTATGTAGCCCTCCGCCACCAGCATTTGGTAGGCCGTTTCCACGGTGGAAACGCTCACCCGCAGGTCCGCTGCCAGGCGGCGCTTGCTGGGCAGCTTTTCCCCCGCCGCCAGCCCGCCGGAAGCGATCTCCTCCACGATATGGCGGTATAACTGACGGTACAGCGGCGCGCCGTCCCCGCGCATCAGTCCCAGCGTAAAGCTTTCCATGCCTGTCCTCCAATCTGACCTTATAAAATATTCATAAATTGAGTATTTTAATCAGTTCACAATCTTCTATAATTGAGGATAAGCGAAAGCGGCGGCCCTGTCAACCGGAAATTCGCGGCGCAGGGCAAAAACAAAGAGGAGTGGTATTCATGGAAAAAACATCCAACCGGTTCACCGTGCGCAGGCTGGCCGTCACGGGCCTGCTGAGCGCTCTGGTATTCGTATTCAGCTGGATACAGATTCCCATCGGGGAGGTAGCGCGCATTCATCTGGGCAATGTGTTCTGCGCGCTGTCCGGCCTGCTGTTCGGGCCCCTGACGGGCGGCCTTGCCTCCGGCTTCGGCAGTATGCTGTTCGACTTTACGAATCCGCTGTACATCGCGGAAAGCTGGATCACATTCATCACAAAATTTTTCATCGGCTTTCTGGCCGGGCTCATCGCCCACCGGAGCGGTAATATCTCGCTGGGACGGGACGTGCTGGGCGCGTCCGTGGGCAGCGTGACGTATGTGGCGCTGTACCTGCTGAAGTCCTTCATCATGAAGTTTTACATCGAGGGGCAGGCTCTGGGCGCGGTGCAGACGCAGCTCGTGACAAAGGGCGTCACGTCCCTCATCAACGCGGTGCTGGCCGTGGTAGTGTCCGTGCTGCTTGCAAAAGCCGTGCGGCCCGCGCTGCGCAAGGCGGGCATTCTAAGCGAATAACCTCTGCAGACAGGCAAAAAGCACGGCCCGGAGCCTTCCGGGCCGTGCTTTTTTGTCCAATTCGGAAAAATATCGCAAATTTCAAAAAAAGGCTTTTCATCGGTGCCCGGATGGGCTAGAATAGCGTTTTGTGCAGGGCTGTTTTCGGCTCCGCGCGGCGCGGGGCACACGGCTCCGAAGCGCCGCTTTTCGGGAAAGGAAAGGTGCTTTTTTGGTTACGGATATGACTTCGGGCAGCCCCATGCGGCTGCTGCTCCGGTTTTCTCTGCCCATGCTGGTGGGCAATATCTTCCAGCAGTTTTACAGCATGGTGGACGCCATGATCGTTGGCCGCTTTGTGGGCGTGGACGCGCTGGCCGCCGTGGGCGCCACGGGCGGTATGTCGTTCCTGGTGCTGGGCTTTGTCATCGGGCTTGCCAACGGGTTCTGCGTGGTGGTGTCACAGCGCTTCGGCGCGCGGGATGAGGCCGGGCTGCGCCGGTGCGTGGCCATGACGATGCTGCTGTCCCTCATCGTCACCGCCGTGGCTACGGCGGCCAGTTTTCTTGGTACAGAACCGATGCTGCGCGCCATGAACACGCCGGAAAACATCTTCAGTGACAGCGCCGCATACATCGGCATCATCTTTCTGGGGCTGGGCGCGAGCCTGTTTTACAATCTGTTCTCCGGCCTGCTGCGCGCCGTGGGCGACAGCAAAACGCCGTTGTATTTCCTGTGCCTCTCCAGCGCGCTGAACGTCGTGCTGGACCTTCTGTTCGTTGTGACGTTCTCCATGGGCGTGGCGGGCGCCGCCTGGGCCACCATCCTTTCTCAGGGCGTTTCGGCGCTGCTGTGCCTGGTCTATATGCTGAAAAAATTCCCCATCCTGCGCACAGGCCGGGCCGACTGGGCCTGGCACGGCCCGATGGTGCGCCGCCTTGCCCGGATGGGCATTCCCACGGCGCTGTCCAACAGCGTAACGGCCATCGGCTGCATGATTTTACAGGTGACCATCAACGGCTTCGGCTCCACGGTGGTGGCGGCATACACCGCCGCCTCCAAGGTGGAGCAGCTGACGACGCAGCCCACGTTCACCTTCGGGCTGGCCGCAGCCACTTTTACCGCGCAGAACGCGGGTGCCGGCAAGCTGGACCGCGTGAAGGACGGCGTGCGCAAGGCCACGGTGCTCAACCTCATTGCCGGGCTGGCCGCGGCCGTGGTGGTATGGCTGTTTGCCGCGCCCATCACCACCTGGTTCGTGGACCCGGGTGAGACGGCTGTCATCGCCGCGTCGGTACAGTTTTTAAATATCGAAGCGGTTTTCATTCTGGCCCTGGGCGTGCTGTTCGTTTACCGCAACGCGCTGCAAGGCCTGGGCAACGCCGTGATGCCGCTGATCTCCGGCGGTGTGGAGCTCGCCATGCGCCTGGCCGCCGCCATCCTCCTCTCCCGCTTCCTGGGCTATGTCGGCGTGTGCCTGGCAAACCCGGTGGCCTGGACGGGCGCAGCCGTGATGCTGGTGCCCGCCTATCTGGCCGAGCTTCGCCGCCAGCAAAACAACGCGCTGGCCCGCGCCCGCTGAGGCCGGGTCACAGGCCCGAACCGGACGTTTTTTGGCAAAAAACGCACAAACAGGAAGAAAACCCCGAAAAGCCACCGTTCTTTTTGAAAGAAAACGGTGGCTTTCCGCGTTACAATCGTGTACAATGGAAACGTTAGAATGCCCGTATTGTACACGAACGGGCCATCTTAGGAGGAAACGCCGTGCAACATATCCAACGATATTTCCGCAAGGCCGGCAAAGCGCTGGCGCGCTTTTTCGGCCGCGTAAAGAAAGGCAGCCCCATCGACATCGCCATCCTGGTATGCGCCGCCGCGCTCATCATCGCGCTGCTCGCTATTCTTGTGATGTCCCTGCTGCCCGACGCCGCGCCCGTGGATGCCTCCTCGTCCGCACCGTCTTCTTCGTCTGTCTCCGCTTCCCAGAGCGGCAGCTATGACCCGGACGCGGACGCGCTGGACAAACAGGCCTACGACGGCACCATCCTGCCGGAGACTGCGGACGGCGGCCAGACGTACATTGACGAAACGATGTTTCTGGGCGATTCCAACACCTACCGTCTGGTGGCCTACGGCCTGACAACGTGGCAGAACAACCTGAGCGCCGTGGGCATGGGCATCCAGCATGTCACCAGCACGCCGTGCATGTACTTCAAGGGTTCATCCAGCCCGGTGTATGTCGCCAAGGCCGTCTCCATGATGCAGCCCCGGCGCATCGTCATCACATACGGCACCAACAACACCAATTCCACTGCGGACACATTCAAAAACCAGTACCGCAGTGCTCTGGAGGCCATCAAAAAGGAATGGCCCTACGCGGATATCATCATCAACGCCGTACCGCCCGTGGCGCAGACGCGCACGGGCGCGGCCGCCGCGCAGAAGGCCATCGACGAATTCAACAAAGCTCTGGCGGACCTTGCCAAGGAGGACGGCTACCGGTTCCTGAACAGCAGCGAGGCCCTGAAGGACCCCGCCACGGGCTTTGCCAGAGCTTCGTATATGATCGAGGACGGCCTGCATTTGAATGAGCAGGGCGCCAAAGCGCTGATCGACTATGTGCGCACGCACACCTACGAGACCGAGGACCGCCGCCCGGCGCTGACCACCATCCCCACGCACACGGCCACGCCGGAGGAGACCTTCAACCCGCAGGCGGCGTCCAGCAGTTCCAGCTCGTCCAGCTCCGAAGCCGAGGGCGTGACCGTCACGTTCTCCATCAAGGACGGCAAAGACGGCGGCTCGCTGTCCGGCACGCTGACGCAGAAGGTGAAGCCCGGCGAAACGTGCTCCACCGTGACGGCCACCGCCAAGGAAGGCTATTCGCTGGAATGGGGCTGCACCGAGGGACGCATTGAAAATGTGAACAACGGCACGCTGACCTTCACCGTGCCCGCAAATACAAAGCTGGAATCCATCAGTGTGTGGGTGACGTTCAAAAATAAGCACACGCACAGTTTCGGCAGCTGGACGGACGCGGGCAACGGCACGCATACACGCACCTGCACGGCCAGCGGCTGCACCAACCCGCCCAAGACCGAGACGGAGAACCATATCAAAGGCAACTGGACGGCAGACCCCAGCGACGCCACCAAGGAGCATATCTACTGCACCAAATGCGGCGCGGTTTTGGAAAGCCGTACTGTGGAGCATACACATACGCCGGATTCCGGCACCACGACCCCGGCCACCTGTACTTCAGAGGGTGTGACGATATACAAATGCACCTCCTGCGGACAGGAGACCTCCCGTACTCCAATTCCTGCGTTGGGACATGATTTTAGCGGACAGCTGACAGAAAGCGACGGTTCTGTCTGGAAGAAGTGCACCCGCTGCGGTGCAAAGGGCGATATGATCTCCGGTCCGCCCGCACCTTCATCCTCCACGCCTCCTCCCGCGCCCTCTTCTTCTGCTGCGCCGGAAGCCTCCGGGGCTGCCCCCGCCCCTGCCGCATAGCTTTTCGCCGCCTGCCCTTTTTGTGGCGGGCGGCTTTCATTTTTTCTATCAGGCAGAAAGAAGGTTTTTTATGCTCAACAGCAAGGGTTTCGACGAATGGGCCGCCGGTTATGACGCCAGCGTCCGCCATTCCCACGATGCGGGGGAATATCCCTTCGCGGGCTACGATGCGGTGCTGTCTCTTATCGAGGCCCGTGTGAACAGCCGTCCCGGCGCCGATGTGTTGGACTTGGGCTTCGGGACAGGCATGCTGACAGCACGCCTGTACGCGGCCGGCCATCCGGTAGCCGGAGTGGATTTTTCCCAGAATATGCTGGACGCCGCCCGCGCCAAGATGCCCTGCGCGGAATTGTATCTGTATGATTTCACACGGGGCCTGCCCCCCGCGCTGGAGGGCAGGACGTTCGATTTTATCATCAGCACCTATGCTTTCCACCATGTGCCGGACGCCGGGAAACCCGCGTTCCTGCTGGAATTGTCCCGCCGTCTCAGCCCCGGCGGCGAATGTCTGATAGGAGACGTGGCTTTTGAAACGCAGGCCGAGCTGGATGCCTGCCATGCCGCGGCCGGGACGGCCTGGGACTGCGGCGAGGATTATGCCGTGGCGCAGCTGCTTGCCGGTGCTCTGCCCAGCCTGCGCCTTTCCTTCGCGCGGCTTTCCCACTGCGCGGGGGTGCTTTCCATCGGGCGGCACGACTCTCCGCAGCCTGTTTGACGCAAAAAACAGCCAAGCATCGAATGAGCTTCATTGCAAACCGATAAAAAGAGGCCGGAGCCCGGCGGGATTTTCCCGC
>OLSE01001312.1_pt1 | contig 20851 bp, 20 predicted proteins | sample 1673191 | NCBI WGS metagenome assembly OLSE01 (sample SAMEA3136764, study PRJEB25190) | human gut metagenome | biome: human gut; feature: human-associated habitat; material: faeces | place: Austria | collected 2013
TGTGATAATAGCGGCTTCGCTTTCCAAGAGCCTTCTTTCTGCGCATCTGCATTTCCACGTTGTAGTGGGTATGGTTTTCATCTTCCGCATAAATGTCCAGGCGTACACCTTTATATTCCGGATGATAAATCATACTTCTCTCTTTGCTTACTACAACATGGGCGATGGGAAAACCCAGCACCAATTCCAAGAATCCTTTGCAGTTTTCCTCTACGTGCATCACCGCGCCAAACAGAAAGTTATCCTTAATTGTCAAGTCCTGCAATGTTTTTCGTTTCTTCATATTTCCTCCAGTTCTACAGAGGAATCCTATGAAGGAATTATAACATAGTTTTGCTGAAAGAGCCATTGATTTTACATCTGCAGCAAACGTCTTTTTAGAACATAAAAACTATAATAAATCATTCCGCCACACATTCCGCCAAGGGTATTATAAAACAAATCTGATAGTTGGAATGTACCCAAATGAAATAGTACCTGAACAAATTCGATTGTCAGCGCAAATGTTCCCACTATCTTTAGGCTCTTCCATATCACAGCTTTCAAATACGGTTCTTTTCTGAAAATCTGCTCTCTGAATGCCCAGAAGAGCAATATCGTAAATGGCACAAATAACATAAAATTTTCTATCGATTCCGTAGTAAGAGTTCCATTTTCATCATACAGTCCCCATCCTCCCATAATTTTTCCTAACGGATCAAACCAAATCTGCCGGTTTAATACCGTCCGAAATAAGATCATGGTTGTATAAAATACTAATAAAAATGTCCTGCGAAAAGTTGATGAACTGCGAAACTCATTATACCAGACGCGTATCATCTGCGGAAGAAAATTGTCGTTCTTCCAGTCATGTTCCTTTGCATATAGAAATGCAAACATCGAAACTCCGGCTAACAACAGAGCTGCCCAGAATGGCTGATACAGCGCTGTTAATACATTGCGAATTATACTATTTAGTACTTGTTGTATTGTTTCCATCAAATTCATCCTCATACTATTACTTCCAGACCATTAAATGGCTTCTTATTCAAAAGTGTTCCGAACGAACTTGCTGAAAATTGAGACTGGAAAGAAAAAGAGGGTATATAGTTGGGAAGCTATTCTTGAGTCTCTTTTTAGTTGCTTTAACTTTGGAATGCTCCCTAAGCTGATCCTCTTTAACCACTAAGTAACTATCTCAAAAATCTGCTGTCGGACTGGAAGTAAATTTTTCACATTTTTGAAATGAGGCCGGTGGAATTCAGTTCAGAACACTGATTCTCAATGGCCCGTTTGCCATGCCTAAAAACAAAGATTTTTTGAGAAGTTGGCATAATATAGCAGATATCAATAGTTTTGCTTTATTAAAATACGTAAAAACAGAAAAATTCAAGCCCATGTAGAATTTAATCATGTACTGGAATTTAAAATTTCAAGTCAGCAGTATAATTACAGATGCTAATGTTACAACTACCATAAGGAGTATCCAAAAGGGCTAGTAAAGCCAGCCCTTCTTGATATGTTCTGAAACTACATTATAATACAAGCAAGGGCAGAACTTCAAAAAATCGGCCCTGCCCAAAGTAACTAACGATATATCTTATATCAGTTTTTCCATTTACACAAAACTTGAAATGGTCTCCTACCATAACTACTAATAAGATTTTTTCACTTCATTTTTCTGTATGAACTTTAAAGCGGTTCCCTATTGCCTTATTTATCTAATCATTCTATATTTCTGTTCGCAATTTTTTATGAAATACAACAACTGTTAATCTAAATAAAAATACTATTACTTCTGTTGTTGATGATAGTAAACATAATGTGTATATATTTAGTTTTTTTAAAATAATCAATGTAATGAGTCCAAAAATTTGGATTATCATTCCTACAACATTAGACATATTAGCCCACTTTGATAATCCTAATGGAACCATTACAGGGAAACAAAGAATGTATGTCGGTAAAATAATTAACAAAATAGGTAGTAAGCATCTCAAAACATTACCCGCTTGTGCATATTCTGCACCAAATAACCAAATACATATCGGTTCTGCCAGTACAAACACTGCTGTAACTCCTATAACAATTATAGGCATAAATATTAATAGTATTTTTTTTACTAACCTATAATTTTTTTGTTTAATCATATACGGATATAAACTATCTGCTATAGGGCCACTCGCTGTTTTTCCTAGCGAAATCAATTTATCTGCTGAAGTATAATACCCAACTACTGGTGATGAACCATAAATAAAACTTAAAATAATAGTATTTACTGCTTGATATGCTGTAGAAGCAGCACGTGATACAAAAAATAATGCAGAATCTTTTACTAAATGCTTAATAAATCTAAAATTCGCACGCTGAAATTTAACTTGATAATTTTGTGATATATCATAGAACATAACAAAAACAGCAATGCTATTGCCCAACATTACAAAAAGAGGAATCATCCAATAATCTGCAGCTTCTTTAATAAAAATAAATGTTCCTAATGTCGCAACACCTTTTATAATAAATGTTCTAATTGTTATAATTTTCATCTTTTCAATGCCACGATAGAAAAAATCTGGCATTAAAGCATTCGCTATCGTTGAAAGTATATACAAAAGATAAAAAACCGCATCTTGTTTCATGCTTTCACTCATAATCACAAAACAGCCAAACGCAATAGTAAGAATCGTACTTAAAGTTAATTTAACACATGTTACTGCAGTTAATATTTTACCTAATTTATTTATATCATCTCTATTTTCAACCACTTTTTGTGTTGCTGATAAAATAAAGCCAAAATCTAGTATAATTTGAACATATGCCATATAGGCTACTGCTATTCCTACTTTTCCATAAACTGAAGGTCCTAATACTCTAGTCAAATACGGAACTGTAAGAAAGCTGAAAAATTGCGATGAAAAAGTTAAAATATATAAAAATATAGTATTACTAAAAAGGACTCTATCTTGTGTTTTTATATTAATTTTTCTATTTTTCATTAAATCTTCCCCATTAATCTTTTTAATCTAATTCTTGTTCTAACAGGAATATGCCATAATATAAAATGTTTGATTTTTTCTTTTAATCCCCTCTTTAAACAATACTTTTCTTTAAACTCATCATTGTCCATCTCTTTTAAGTCATAATAAAAATCATTTCTTTTATCTGGACGTTTTACTGGTTCATGCAATTGTTTATTCAATTTGACTTCTTTTTCATAATCAGCAATCTCATATTTAAACTGCTCTTCAATACTATTCCATAATTTACTTCCTTGTTCAGTATTTACGATAATTGAAGATAATGATTCCCCAAGTAAACTTTTATATGCATTGCTATTAGCACAGTCTCCTATTGTGATGTCTCCGCATCTCCTTGCTTGTGCATATCTACAGGAATAACACGATTCTCTATAATTGTTGCCTTCAATAAAGGATTGATAAAACGGATCTCCAAAAGCTTCTATTAACTTATAACGCCCAGTTTTATCCAAATATTCTTTTTTCTTATTCTTATTTTTACAAAAATAAGAATAAGAATAAGAAGTTAACAGATATTTATTTCTTTGTCTAAACGTAAAATCAGAATATTCCTCTTCTCCGTACATTTTTTTCATATAATCTGAGAACGCATAAGAACTAGGCACACCATGGCAAATTAAATCTAACGCAAAAAGATAATCTCCTCCTTTCTTTACTATTTTCCTCAAACCAGCAACTTGACAAGGTGTTCCACTGAATAATACATATTCTCCTGCTTTTAATAAATTAATTATTGCCTCAAAACAGTCTCCCATATCACTTTGAATATATTTAGACCCTTGCATTTTCTGAACATCATCCATGGTGTTCACTATCTTATGCTTTAAATTCAACCCATCTTCTAATACTGCCCCGCAAACATATCCATTCAATTTCTCAATAACATACTGGGCACATAAAATAAACGCTCCACCTGATGAACTTTTTTCTACGATTGCTTTATTTTTTCCAGTTGCCGCATATACTTCAAGATTATCATATAATGGTGTTGGAGCATCTGCTGGACAAGTTTTTAAACATAATCCGCAATCTATACATTTTTCTTCATCTATTTTCGGATAATTAAATTGTTCTTCATCCACTTGCATCTTTATACATTTTTGTGGACATACCGCTATGCAAGCAGAGCAGCCTGTACAATCATTCTTTGATATCATACTAATATTTGTCATATCATCAACCCCAATTTTGTATTACTCATTATCTACTGCATTTAATAACCATTCCTTAGAATCTTCACGCAAAATTTCTAACTTTTTATTTACTTCATCATAATTGATTTCCTTATATTCTTTTGCAGGCATATCTAATCGTTCTGCTATCCCTAAATTTTGCAGCAAATTAATAATACGTAATGGGTTCTCTGAATGCTTAAATGGTACAAAATTTCGATTTAAATTAATAGAAAAAGCCGTTCCGTGAAATGAATCAGTAAGAATCAACTGTGCATTCATAAATAATGCGATAAAATCTTCTATAGATGCTCCCATTATTTTCTTATTTGTTACTTTCCACGTATAATTTGTAAATTGTATAGACCACACAGGGCAATTAATTTTTTTTGAATATTCTAATACTCTATCCTGATAACTTGATTTTTTTGAAGAAATAAAATATGTCAATATATATTTTTCTTTTACATCAAACATCTTGGATTTTCGTCCCAATAAATCTATCCATTCACTTTTATTAAATAAAAACGTTGGATCCATTAACACTTTTATATTCTTGTCTGTCAAATCTTGCAAACACTTTTTCGCGTATTGTTCACGTACACTAATCCAAGAAAACTTTTTAAATGCATCTTTAAAAATACTCTTTTCTGCTTCTGTAGGTTCTTTACTTCCTAAACTTGATGCTACAGAAATACGTCTTTCTGCTTTTCCAAACTGTAGTAAGAAAACAGGATCTATTCCGCCAGTTATTAATGGATTCCAAATCTGATCACTTCCAGCTATTAAAATATCATACTTCATATCCTGAACTTGCTCTATTTTTGTTACACACGGCTCTGTTAAATGGTAATAATTCTCTACATTTTTAAAGCCTTTATTGTAATATCGCTTCTTACCAAGAACTATATTTTTTAACAACGATGTAGCATAACCCATTATTCTATCGTTCTCTTTATAAGACCATTTAAATATCCTATGTTCGTAAGGATTAATATAATTAATTATGTCAACCTCATACCCCTGCTTTTTTAAAAATTCCGAAGTAGCAATTGCTTGTAAACATACTCCATAATTATTTGCTTTAAAAAAGGTAACAATTCCTATTTTCTTCATATTTTTCTCCTCATTTGACAATAATATTTATCATATAAAATTACTAGAATTATAAAGCTATAAAAATAATGTTGATATGTATAAAATCCATTCAAAAGTGCTGGAAGTAAAATATAAGAAATCAGCAATATTTTTATAATAATATCTTTTGGGGATATTTTTATAATTTTTTTCCCAGTTCTATATAGCGCATATACATATATGACTGTTCCAATAATCCCTACGCTAAGCAAGCAATTTATAAAATCATTATGTGCCCAAATTGCCAAATTAAAGTTTCTTTCATTTACCATATAAACATATTGAAAGCCATTCCCTACTAATTTTTGAATTATGTTATAATCTCTGAATGCCAATAAATCAACTACCCAAAAGGCTGTTCTCCCATTAGTAAGTCTTCCTAAGAAGTTCATATCTGTATATTGATTATTTATCGAAAAAGAAAATTTTTCTACCATTGACGAATTCAAAAAAACATACGTAGCACAAACAATTGCAATAGGAAATACTAATAATTTAACTGAAAATTTTTTAATATGGTATGCATAAAAGAATAAACACACAATAACAATTGGAATTAGAAATGTCCTAGCACCGCTTTTTAGAATTGCAATTATACTAGGTACAAAATATATAAAAGAAATTATATTTCTTTTATTTCTAATTATATATAATGTAAAAACTAATAATAAACAGGCTCCTGAAGCCATGGTATGACTAGCATTAGTATATCCTAAATAATATGAACCATCCCATTGTGACGAATCGTAACATCTAGCATCAAAAAAGCCCACGCAAAGGACTAAATCACATACTATTACAATCCATTTTATAAATTGTTCAGATTGTTTTAACGCACATAACACTTTATTTTTCGAAAAATCATTATCAATTTCTATTAAAAGTAAAATCGAAATCAACAAATATATTGCATCCGATATATATCCAAATGAATTAGCGGAATTAACAAAAGACAATCCCACAATAAATGTAGTAATAAATAAAATGATGGCTTTCTTTGTTGTTAAATGTTTACAATAAATCCATACAACATTAAAAAATATAAAAAAGCCTACAATTTTATTCGGCGAACTTATAGGCCACAACGTATATGTCAATGTTGTAAACATATAAATTGCCATCAAACAAACCAATGTATTATACGGCTTAATTTTAAACATCATTACTATTTCCTTATATTCAATCGTTTTCTATGTTCCAGTATTTCCTCTTCTGAAAATCTACTTTTACAATACTTAGCTGGCACTCCAACATAAATTCCATAAGGCTCTGTATTTTTTGTCACAACAGCCCCCCCTCCTATCACACAACCTTCTGCCACTGTCACTCCTTTAAGGATTGTTACATTTGCTCCAATCCAAACATCTTTTTCTATAATCACATCCTGATCATCATCTTTTTCTTTTTCAGCAGCTGTAACATCTGCCATATATTTTCCAATAATATTTGTTCTATGATTCCCTGTTATAACACTTAGACCTGGTCCAATTATTACCTTATCCTTTATAAAAATATTTGCTCCTGTAGTCCATAATAATGCGCGCGGACCAATCGCAACATCATTTCCAATATAGATATTTTGATTTCCTTTAATATCGCATTTTTCTGCAATATGTACATTTTTTCCACAACTTCCCAAAGAAGATTTAATTACACTTTCACGAAAAATTTTATATAAAGCTTTCCGAACTAATTCTTCTATTTTGTATATGATACTTCCAATTTTATTCATGTTAGTCACTCCCTACAAATCTTCTTATACAATGTACATACTTTTCTCAGATGTGCCTCTAAAGAATACTTCTCACTTGCTTTCTCAATGCTTACTTTTCCCATATTATAAGCTAAATCCGAATCATTAATCAATGCCAATATTGCTTTAGCAAAACCATCTATATTTCCTGGATCTGTCATATATCCATTTTTACCTTCTTCTATAAGCTGTGGAATTCCACCAACATTTGTAGTAACTATTGGCAGTCCATATCCCATCGCTTCTAAAATTGACATGGGCATTGCTTCTGTGTATGATGGCAAAAAGAAAATATCTGCATTTTTGAGTAATCTTTCTTTCTCTTCTTGATTTACCCAACCTGGGAACTCAAAATACTGGGCTATTCCTTTTTCTGATAAAATCTTTTGAAGCCTTTCAACTTTACCGCTCCCAGCTATAATAAACTTTACATATTCATTTTGTTCAATAACTTTTTTTGCAATTTCAGGAAGATCAAAACATCCTTTAAGTTCTGTTATAAATCCTAAAAAAAGAATATTTTTTTCAATATGTTCTTTTCTTTGCAAGCAGTCTTTATGTATGGTGCTATAATTCTCTATTACAACCTTTTGGGTTTTGGTTTTTACAACATTTAAATTGTCTTTCCATTCTTCTGACAACACTACTAAATATGAACATTTATCAAAACATTTTTCTACTAATTGCCTTTTTTTCTTTCCCGCATTAATATATAAATTAGCAATTTCCGAACCATGAATATGATTTATAACCGGAATTCTAAAACCACTGGCTATGTAAATAAAAGGTAACTTTCTATAGAAACTACCACCAAATGAAGAATGTATGTGTACAATATCTGGCTTATTTACCAACATTTCCTTTAAAAATAGGAAATAAGCACCTATGGCCTTTAAAATTTTTTTAATTTTACTACCATCACAATAGGACTCAATATACTTTACATCATACTGCTTTTCTAGTTCAGAACCCTTATATCCACTTACAACTGTTGCGATTCCACCTTTTGCAGAAAAGCTTGGCACTACCATACATACTTTCTTTTTCATTACTTAGCACCTTTTTCTCTAAATAAGTACCATAAAAACTTACTATTTGTCACAAAATATCGTTTAAAAAGTCTTTTGGGCTCCTTTATGAAACGATAAAACCACTCAAGCCCATGATCTTGCATCCACTGTGGCGCTCTGGGAATAACTCCTGAAATCACATTCAATGCACCACCTACAGCAACCCACACAGCCTTTGTTCGCTCAGATAATTTACTACAAAAAATTTCCTGTCTTGGTGCTCCCAATGCAACCCAAATAAAATCTGCTTCTGATACATTTATTCGTTCAATTAATTCTTCTTCCTCTTGTTCAGAAAGAGGTCTAAAAACAGAAGGTTCCACACCAACAATCTTCAAGTTAGGATACGTGTCCTTTATAACAGAAATAAATCTATCCAAATTTTCTTGTGTTGTACCATAAAAATAGTGCTTCATATCCATATTTTCTGTTTTCTTTAATACTTCTTCAAGAAAATCTGGCCCTGTCACTCTTCCCATTGAACTCTTTCCACGTTTTTTTCCAACTACAGATAATGGCTTTCCATCAGGAAGTGTCATAAAGGACGAATTTTGAACTCGTCTATAATCTTTGTCTTCATGAGCTGTCACTGTAGTATGTACGTTTGCAGCGCAGATATAACGTCCTCTTGCCTCTTCAAAATTATCAAATAAATATTTTTGTGCAGTTTCAAAATTGACTACTGAAATATCTACACCTATTATTTTTACTCTTTCTACTTTATCCATTATAAAATCCTAATATTTTCTCCAAACCATTTTATTAATTACACCTGTATAACTCTGAATCAGCTTAACAACCTTTGAGCTGACATTTTCTTCAACATAATCTGGCACAGGAATACCATAGTCCCCATCCAAATTCATCTGAACTGCTGTATCAACTGCCTGCAAAAGACTTCTCTCATCAATACCTGCAAGTACAAAGCAAGCTTTATCCAGTGCCTCTGGGCGTTCTGTTGATGTTCTGATACAAACTGCTGGGAATGGATGACCTACACTTGTAAAGAAGCTACTTTCTTCAGGAAGTGTTCCTGAATCAGATACCACAGCAAAAGCGTTCATCTGTAAATGATTATAATCATGAAACCCTAATGGCTCATGCTGAATAACTCTTTCATCAAGCTTGAACCCAGATATTGCCAGACGATTTCTTGACCGTGGATGGCAAGAATACAAGATAGGCATATCGTATTTTTCTGCCATTTTATTGATTGCAGTAAAAAGTGCCATAAAATTTTTCTCTGTATCGATGTTCTCTTCTCTATGTGCAGACAACAAGATATATTTTTGCGGTTCCAACCCTAGCTTTTCTAATATATTAGACTTTTCGATTTCAGGAAGATTTTGATGAAGTACCTCTGCCATCGGAGAACCAGTCACATATACGCGTTCTTTTGGTAATCCACATTCATGCAAATATTTTCTTGCATGTTCAGAATATGCCAAGTTTACATCTGAAATAATATCTACGATTCTTCGATTTGTTTCTTCTGGCAAACACTCATCCTTGCATCTATTTCCCGCCTCCATGTGGAAAATTGGAATATGTAAGCGTTTCGCTGCTATTGCTGATAAACAGCTATTAGTATCTCCAAGAATCAACAATGCCTCTGGCTTAATATGACTCATCAACTTATAAGAGCAGTTAATTATATTTCCAACTGTTGCTCCAAGATCATCTCCTACTGCATCCATATATACTTCTGGATTATTAATTTTAAGATTCTCAAAGAAAATTCCATTTAAATTATAATCATAATTCTGCCCTGTATGTGCCAAAACGACATCAAAATATTTACGACATTTATTTATAACTGCTGCCAGACGAATAATTTCCGGACGTGTTCCCACAATAATCAATAATTTTAACTTTCCATTATCCTGAAATTTAATATCTGAATAATCAGTTCTTATTTCCATTATACTAATTCCCCCTTTTATACCGGTTCAAAAAATGTATCTGGTCTTTCTGGATTAAAGATTTCATTGCAAGTCATAACAGTAACCAAATTCTCTGTCTCGCTTAAATTAATGATATTATGTGTCCATCCTGGGATCATATAAATAGCTTCAATCTTATTACCGGTTACTTCAAACTCTACTGTTTCACCTGTATGGATGTTACGTTCCTGAATCAATCCATGTCCTGCTACTACAATAAACAATTCCCATTTTGAATTGTGCCAGTGCTGCCCTTTCGTAATTCCTGGTCTGCTAATATTAATGCTTACCTGACCGCAATCTGCAGTATGCACCAGTTCAGTAAAATTGCCACGTTCATCGCAGTTCATCTTCAATTCATATTTGAATTTCTCGACTGGCAAATATGTCAAATATAAACTATACAATTTCTTTGCAAAGGAGCCTTCAGGCATATTGGGCATCATTAAAGTTTTCGGTTGCTTTTTAAATTGTTCTAATAAATCTACAATTTCACCTAATGTAACCTTGTGTGTTACTGGAACATAACAATATCGGCCATTCGCATCTGCTACCGTCTCTACACCATCAAATTCGCAATGTTCCTCTTTTCCTTCTAGTAAATCAAACATTCCTTCTACAAGATCATCAATATATAACAACTCTAGTTCTGTATTACGATCATTTACGGTAAACTCTTCATCATTTGCCACTGCCCAACAAAATGTAGATACCGCTGAGTTGTATTTCGGCCTACTATGTCCCATCAGGTTAGGAAAACGATACACAGCCATTTTAGCACCTGTTTCCTCTGCATAATCAAAGAACAATTCTTCTCCTGCCTTTTTAGAACGTCCATATTCAGAGTTCCCAAACCTGCCTGCTAATGTTGCCTGAATAGATGAACTTAGCATAATCGTTGCCTTGTTATCATATTTTTTTAATAAATTCAGCAGTTCTGATGCAAATCCAAAATTTCCTTTCATGAAATCTTCTGGATTCTCTGGTCTATTTACTCCAGCCAAATTAAATACAAAATCCGCTTTTTTACAATATTTTTTCAATTCTTCGTGAGTTGAATCTAAATCATACTCATAGATTTCCTCAATTTTAAGGTTCGGACGTGTCCGATTCTTATTTTCTTTTAAATTTTTTAAGTTAGTTACAAGAGCAGTTCCAACCATGCCCTTTGCTCCCGTTACAAGTATATTCATTTTCCGTCCCTTCCTGAATATTTATCACTCATTCTGTAACGCCATCCTCTATTACTCGATCAGGCTCTATTATTTTTTCATTACTGATCGTACATGTACTTCCTATTTTTACTCTCTTTCCAACATATGCCATTGTTCTTACAACAGAATTCGAATAAATCAAAGCATAGTCATCTACCCTCCCGTCATGGTGTATTTCCACGCCTGGATTTAAAAGGACTCCATTTCCAACGTTTGCGCCATTCTGAATACATACGTTATTTAGAAATACACAACCTTTTCCAACTTTAGCAAATGGACTAATATAAACGGATTTGCAAATGATATTTGGAAAAGAAAAACCTATTTTCTTTGCTTCTTGATATATTTTTTCACGTATTTTATTATTTCCGATTGAAACAACAAGTTTCTTATAATCATAAAATAACCTCTCTAAATCCTCTATATGACCGAGAACCTTTACACCGTATACTTCTGTCCCAATGTCATATCCATCATCTACAAAAGCCACATCATATTGTTGTTCTATAGCATGTTCCATGACAACCCTGCCAAAACCACCAGCACCTACTAGCAATAATTTTTCCATCATCTTAATTATGTCTGATACCTTCCAATTCTTCTTTCACGTAATCAGTTGTAAGTATTTTCTTTACAGTTCCTTCTACATCAAGTCTATTTGTATTATGGCTTGTATAAGATTCATCTGCCATTGTATGAACTTCACCATTCACAACAAATTTGTCATAATTCAAATCTCGACTGTCTGCGGCGACACGATAGTAACCACCCATATCTTCTGCTCTAAGCCTTTCTTCTTTTGTCATAAGTGTTTCATATAATTTTTCACCATGACGTGTACCAATAATATTAGTCCCTGTATTGCCAAATAACTGTTGTACTGCTTTTGCCAAATCTCCGATTGTAGACGCATCTGCTTTCTGAATAAACAAATCTCCTGGATTTGCGTGTTCAAATGCGAAACGAACTAATTCTACTGCTTCGTCCAGATTCATTAGGAATCGTGTCATGTTCGGGTCCGTAATTGTGATTGGTTTACCATTTTTAATCTGATCAATAAAAAGCGGAATTACTGAACCACGGGAACACATTACATTTCCGTATCTTGTACAGCAAATAACTGTTCCACCACGTTTCGCTGCTACTCTGGCATTTGCAAAAATAACATGTTCCATCATTGCTTTAGAGATTCCCATTGCATTGATTGGATATGCTGCTTTGTCCGTTGATAGACAAACTACCTTTTTTACCCCTGCTTCGATTGCAGCATGAAGAACGTTATCTGTTCCTTCGATATTTGTTCTTACTGCTTCCATTGGAAAAAATTCACAAGACGGTACCTGTTTTAAGGCTGCTGCATGGAAAATATAATCTACTCCTGGCATTGCATCTTTTATTGACTGAATGTTGCGAACATCTCCTATATAAAACTGTACCTTGCTTGCGTATTCTGGATACTTTGCCTGAAGTTCATGTCTCATATCATCCTGTTTCTTTTCATCACGAGAAAAGATACGAATTTCTCCAATATCAGTTGTTAAAAAGTGTTTTAACACTGTATTTCCAAAAGAACCTGTACCACCTGTAATCATTAAAGTTTTTCCTGTAAATGCTGACATCTTTTTTCCTCCATATTAAATCAATTTTCTATATTTTTATTCTCTTATTGGCTATAAAACAAATTTACATAGAGCCATCCCTTTTTAAAACAGCAGCAACCGTCTTAAACAAGATTTTAAAATCTAACCCCATACTCCAATTTCTGATATATTCCGTATCAAGTTTTACTACTTCCTCAAAGTCCGTAATATCGCTTCGGCCGCTTACCTGCCACATTCCTGTAATACCTGGTTTCATAGCAATTCTGGCGCGGTGATGGAAATCATATTCTTCATATTCTGATTTCAGACATGGACGAAAGCCTATCAGCGACATCTGTCCAATTAAAACATTGAAAAACTGCGGAAATTCATCTAATGATGTGGAACGGATAAATTGACCGATTCCGGTCTTCTTTGTTCCATCTGGAAGAATTTTATTTCCAATGATTCTTGGATCAAAGTCCATCTTAAACATCAGGTTACTGCTCATTTTGTTTTCTTTCATCAATTCCGCTTTCCGTTCCTCTGCATCCATATACATACTGCGGAATTTATACATTTTGAATATTTTGCCATTTTGACCGATTCGTTCCTGAGAGAAGAAAATTGGCCCTGGCGAAGCAATGTAAATTGCTGGAGCGATAAAGATAAAAATGATACCAGTTGCAAGACACCCCACTAATCCGGCAAGGATATCAATCGTTCTCTTCATGAACGCCTGCTTCATTGTCATAACATTGATGCTTGTTGTTAGAACTGTATATCCTCCAACTTTTCCAATCGTCTGCTTTCCTAAGGTGCTGTTGGTTACTTTTGTAAGGCCCAAGTGTACAGTAAGTCCCATCTCAGAACACCGTTCAATCAGTTCTTTCGGATATGGCGCTTTTTCATCTAAAATGATAAACACCTCGTCTACCCAGATTTGACGTAAAATCTCTGCTGCGTGTTCTTCGTCGGAAATGACCGGAATATCTTCAATAACTTCTCCAACCATATCTTTATCTACAATGATGACACCATTGATCTGCTGCATCTCATAATTATGCTCTTTTACATTCTTTACGATTTCTTCTGCAATACTGCTTGTCGTAACAATAATGAGTGAACTGTCGCCACCATTTTTCATTCTGCTTTCTAAATAGCGTTTCCATAAAATTCGTACCACATAAGTAAGGACTCCATAAATCCCACTTGTCATAAACAGTGTAATTCTTGAATAATCATCCCCATCCTGGATAGTAATCAAGTACAAACTGCATACCAATACGAACATAACTGCCTGTTTTACAGATAAAGCAAACTCTTTATAATATCCTCTTTTCAGGACGTTTTTATATGACTCAAAAATAAAAATCACGATAAGATCCGCAAGTTCTGCAAAAATTGCCATATTGCGGTACAGCGGAACTGCATAGGGATTCCAATCTCCCTGACGCAGTACATATGATACATAAAAAGCAAGCTGTACACATAACAAATCTAGCACTATAAAATCTAAATGTTTTAGCCAGCCACTTGAATTTTTCTTGTACATTTTTCACTACTCTCCCTCTTTTTCTAATGAAGTAAATCGTATCATTAGTTTCCTAAATCATTAGTTTCTCGTTTCATAAATATTCAAAATACAAAGATTCATACAATTTAAGGGCGATGTTATTCAATTTTTTGTATAATTATTCATTTTTACCTTTTCAGTAAGGGCAGCTGCTTCGCTGCCCCTCTTTTATTCTCATTCAGACCGATTATTTATACAGGAACTGTACGGTACAGGAACCTGGCGCTTTAAAGGTAACGGTCTTGGTCTTGACGTTAAATGCTGCATTGACACGTACCCAGCGGCCGGTTGCATTGTCGTAGTACATAGCGATAACGCTCTGGGTATCGCTCTTTAATCCGTCTACTACCATCGTAATCTCAGTTGCAACCGGATCGGTTTTTCCAGTTGTCTGGGAAGTCAGAATGATGGCACGGGTGTTGCCCAGCTTCTGATAACCGGTCAGATCCTGGTTTGGGAATACCTGTGCCGGAGCGGTTCCTTTGTTCAGGCTGTCAATGGCATTGACAATGTCTGTCGGAAGTCCTGCAGTCTCTGCTTTACCTACTGCAATGGTTGCTACCATATCGCCGATGACCGCGCCGCCGCCGCTCTGCATGGTAACTGTCTGACCGTCAGTGGTTGTCGTGTTGACCATCAGGCTCATGTTTATGCCGGCTGCGTCCTTAGAGGACTGGCCGACGGAAATCTGCTGGCCATCTGAAGATACTACAATACTGGGGCTGGTCGGCTTTGTAACTGCAGTACCGGAGGTACCGTCTCCGCCTACGCTGGTGCTTCCGGAATTGGATGCGGAAGAACTGCTGCTGGAGCTGTCATTGGTAGGGCTTGAACTTGCTCCATAAGCCATCACTGGAATCATCGCCAGTGTCAGCGCTAACGCCATTGCTTTTACACATTTCTTTTTCATAGTGCTTCTCTCCTTTTCTTTATTTTCAATAATCAGTGCTTGCACTGTTACTGACTCATCTGATTAGCTCTCCCTATAAAATAGATTTAGAAGAACTTCTGTCATTCCCTTTTCATCGGCATGGTATTCGTCATAGGTTTCCGTTACCACTGCGCTTCCTGGAAGTACGTAAAAATCTTCAGACGTCAGATCTCCTGTCAGCGCATCAGCCGCAATTCCCAGATACTGGTCTTTTCCCATGTCGGTAATCATATAGTCTTCTATCATCCCAAACAGCCTGGGAACCGTCTGGCTGTCTGTTTTGGACATACTCTGGACGGACTTGAAAAATCCGGTCATATATTCCTGCCCCCGAAAAATCCGGTAAAGAGCCGAGTGATCCTGGGTCGTATCGCGGTAGCGGACAAAGCGTTCTGCCTGATTTCCCTTTAAGGTAATCTGATTTCCTGCAATAAATTCCGGATCTGCCTGTTCCATTCCTGCCGGAACCGTTACCGTCACTCCGCCGACTGCATCGTTCAGCAAGTTGATTGTAGATACATCTGCTGCCATGTAATGGTCAATTGGAAGAGCTTTTAACAATTCCGAAACTTCTTTTACCGTATTTTCGCAGCTTCCTTTTGCCCCATCTCCATAAGAAAATGCCAGCGTAATATGGTCGTACTCTTCTTCTCGGATGGTTCCATCCCAGCTGACTGGCGTTAAGTACGTCATGGTATCTCTGGGAATCATTAAAATCTTAAGCTGTCTTCTGGCCGTATCCCAAGCAGCCAAAAACATACTGTCTGCCTGTCCTGCCTGCCCGCCCTCTTTTGACTCCGTCATGGTATCTGTACGATCCACACCCATACACAAAATCGCTTTCATATAGGTGTTTCTCCGGTAAGTTTTCCCTTCCCAGGTTACCATCTGCTGGGCGAAAAGCCGGCTTGTATCTTCTGGTTCCTGGGATGCTGTACTGGGCATCTCCAGGTTGTCTCCTGCGGCCTGCTCTGCCGCATGGCGGCTGGCTATCATAGCTTCCGTTGCCTTCCGCTCCTGATACAAATTTACAAAAATCACAATAAAAATGACTGCGGCAAAGACTCCTGCTCCAATTCCAAATCGCGCCAGGCTGGTTCTATGTTCTCTTAACCAGTTCATTCCGGACTCTTCCCGCTTTCTTCTTCAGGATTCTGCGGCTGTTCGTGGTGGGAATGATGGCTGCCTGCTGGTTCGTTCCTGGTTTCTGGAGTCTCTAACTTACTGTAAGAGCTTTCCTCTCTGCCCTCTTCCCCGTAATGCTCATATTTGCCGTATTTGCCGTATTTTCCATATTTTCCATAGTGACTGTCGTTTGAAGTATCTACCTTGTTTAATACCGCTCCCAGTATCCGGCATTTGGAACGCTTCAACTGTTCTACTACCTTCTGTTCGATCCGCCAGCTGACCGCGCCGCTTTCGATTACCAGCACCGCGCCGTCGCAGTGACGCGCCACAATAGCTCCGTCAATCAGCGCACCCATCGGAGGGGTATCAATCATAATATAGTCATACTCATTTTTCAGCTTCTGAATGGTAGCGCCAAAGATTTCTTCTTCCAGCAGTTCTGCCGGATTTGGAGAATAGGGACCGGCAAAAATGATGTCCAGCAGTTCGTTATCGGTATGATACAGCACTTCGTCCAGCGTCTTCTGGCCGCTTAAAAACTGGGACAGTCCGTTTAATTTCCGTTTCAGGTGATACCGGTAGGATAAAACGGACTTGCGGATATCCGCATCAATCAGCAGCGTCTTTTTGCCGATCTGCGCCATAGCGTCTGCCATTGCAAAGGAAATATCGCTTTTGCCCTCATCCGGCATGGAGCTGGTAAACATGATTACCTTGATCCCTGTACCGCAGAACTGCAGATTGGTACGAAGGGTTTTTATTGCTTCTGTATACTCATAATCGTCACTGATGCCGTGTTTGACTTCCAAAACCATTGTTTCCATTATTTTTTAGTTCCTTTCTTTCTGGATCTGCCGTTCGTCTTTTCCGCCATCTCAATTTCCTTTTTTACTTTCTTGCGCGCTTCTTTCTGGCGTTTTTTCTGGGCTTTCTTAGATTTTGCACCAGATTCTCCCTCTCCGCTTCTCATGGGTACAGAAGCTAACACCGTCAGCCCCAGGTACTTTTCTACGTCTTCTTCGGTCTGCACCGTGTCATTTAAAATAGTCTGAAGGGTAATAATTCCGCAGGTCAGCACCAGGCCTAACATGGCTCCCAGCATAGCGTTTTTTGAATTGCTGGGGCTGGTCTTCTCCGTCGCCACCTGTCCGTATTCGATAACCTTAGGCGGAATCATCTCCATAATGTCTCCGATGTACTCGGATGCCTCGTCTGCAACTGCATCTGCTGTAATCTTGGCCATCTTCGGATCCGGATCTGTGACCGTAATGGTAAGAATACGGGTATCCGTGGGATTTCCGATGGAAATTTTCCTGCTCACTTCTTTATAAGTAGGCGGGGTTTCCATTTCTTTCTGGGTTTCTTTTTTTACTTCTTCTTTTATCCGATCAATTGCCCCTTCAATAACCGGACGGCTGGTTGTAATCACTTTATAATCCTGGGTTAATTGGCTTCCAATCTGCAAATCTGCCAAAGAAGTCAGCGTAGTCTCTTTTGACAATATGTACATCATCACTGTGGACGTATACTGAGGCGTCAGAGCCAGCTTGCTGAATGCAAATCCAACGCTTCCCCCCAAAAAGGTTATCAGTACAATCAGCCAGATTTTCCTCTTCCAGGCCCGAAAAAGCTCCAAAAGATCAATTTCCATTTCATCGTCTCGGTTGTTCATTAATTCCTTTTCTCTATCCATTCTCTCTTTTTCCTTGCTTTTATTTTTAATAATCCTTTAGTATGTCCATAGCATTTTTTCTGGTAATCTCTGCTGCATAAGCTGCATCTGTATGGCGTTCCAGCCAGGCTATGGCCTTTTTTATTTCCGGCGGCCGGTAGTCTTTCCGGTGCATATCGGTTCCTAAAAAGTGAATGTTCTTTTCTTTTATCTGCTTTCTGCACCAGCGGATATCCGCTTCATACCATCTTCCAGTCAGACTCTCATAATTCATCTGGAACATCGCCCCCAGCCTGTGAAGCTTGCTTAACGCCCCTTCTTCCCGCAGACATTCATACCGCTCAATATGCGCCAGTACCGGAATATATCCGAACCCTGCAAGACTCCGGACCGCTCTGCTCATCTGCGAATAGGAAATACGGGTGTCAAACTCTACCAGGACGTACCTGGTTCCCGACAGCGTAAGCGCCTGGCCTGACAGCAGCCTGTCCTCCAGTTCTTCGTGATAGTAAAGTTCCTGCCCCAGAAAAAGAGAAAGTTCCGGAAGTGCTTTCTGGATCTGCCTTTTGGTTTCCTCATAGATCTTTCTGTAATCTTTTCCGCTTCCCCTTCTATAATAGTGGGGTGTGGCAATGATTGTTTTGATTCCCTGGCTGACCGCCATAGCCGCCATTTCAATGGACTCTTCTATCGTCCTGGCTCCATCATCAATGCCTGGAAGAATGTGGGCATGAATATCTATAAGCGAATCCTGCATAATTCGTTCCTCCCGCCATTCATGTTGTGATTTGTGTGCCCCTTCCTTATTATACTATAATAATTGATAGATTCTGATACCGTTCCAGCTTTTGAGAAACCCTGTCATTTCCCTGAATATGGGCACGCCAAAATCGGAGGAAGATTCCACCCCCCCCCGAAAAATTTTGGCCTGCCTGATGCTGTCGTTCTATCTCTATTTGCGGTCATTTTAACACAGAAATTTACAATTTTCAATATCTTTGCGGCATAAAAATCCCTTCAAACGGGTCTGTATCGAAAAAAAAGCAATCTAATTATATTTACATCATCGCTCCGGACGCGTCAAACTGATATGGCGTTCCATCAATGGTCAATGTCGTATCTGCCGCCATAATGCCGCCGTTTGCAGGATCCAGGTAATACCAGGTCTCTCCTAACTGTTTCCAGCCAGTTATTTTCTGGTAATCCTCAAAATAGTACCAAGCTCCGTCTATCTGCTTCCAGCCTGCCGAAGGGATTATCTGGCTGTAATCGGTAAATGCCAGCTCCAGACATACCGGACCTTCGATTCCTTTTACATTTCCGCTGTCTGTACACTGCCAGATGGTACGGTTCGGATAGCTGTTAATCGTACCATAACGGGCATACCAGATGTCGTATGGAATCTGACTGGTATCCATTTTATTAGTCAGCCAGTCGTTGTAGCTGAATACGATGGGTTTAAATCCCGCCGCCTCGACTGTGCTGCAGAATGCGTTGACAATATCTGTAAGCTGCTGTCTGGTAAGTCCAGCCTCTTCCACGACTTTTGATTCTACATCCATGGCAATAGGATAAGAAACCTTATATTCTTTTGCAGTCCGGACTGCAAACTGTGCTTCTCTTACAGCGTCTTCTACTGTCAGCGCCTGGGAATACAGATAGGTTCCTACCTGGATTCCGGCAGCTGCCGCTTCTCTCATATTTACATCAAAATAAGGATCTAAGTCATCTACATATCCCATACGGATAAACGTAAAACTAATATCATCAGAAGCGGCGGCCACCCAGTCAATGTCCTGTTGATATTTGGACACGCTGATTCCCCTGGACAGCGCGCCTTCAATGACAGCTCCTTCACTGTTGACATATTGGCCATTTACCTTGGTAAATGCACCATTTTCTGAAACCGTATAATCCCTGTTTAATCCATCTGCCGTTTCCAGCCCAACTCCTGGGCCAATTTCTGACGTCCCTGCCGCTGCTGTCACAGATGCCGGAGTGCAAAGCAGCCCTGATGCCAGTAAAACGGCTGTCAAACGATATTTTCTGCTCTTTCCTGTTACCAAATTCATGTTCATAATGTGTCACCTCGTATTATGTAGCTGAAAATCTTCTGTTCCTTTTTCTGAGCATACTCCATTTTTCTCTGTCTTTCAATAGGCTGTAGGAAATTGTAATAATTTTTAAGATTGCTTGATAGGAGAGCTCATGGTATACTTTTTACAGAAAGTCAGCCATTTAAAAGATGCCTGCCCTGCAAATGTAAAATCATTCATGTTTCATCTGTTCCATAAAATCCCGAATCTTCTGCGTGGGCTTCCAACTATCCGATTCCATTTCCTGTAATTCTTTCATAGAAAATGAAATTGTCTGGTTCTTTGCCAGCTGCTCATAGCTGCGGTCAATATGCTTTAAATATTCAGCGTTTTTTGCTGTTTTCACAAGTCTGTTGTATTCGTTCTCTGAAAGCATCACTATATTTTCATTTTTAGGCCTGGAAATAATCACAGCTTCTCCTCTGAAAGCAAAATCCATATAGTTATGTACTTATATTTTATGCTGTTATTTTTTCTCTTGTCAATGTTTATTATCCATTAAAAAACGGCTCTTTGTCAAGAGTTGGGGTGGGATTCTTCAGAATCCCGCCCTATTCCTTTG
>OLSE01001313.1_pt1 | contig 20850 bp, 17 predicted proteins | sample 1673191 | NCBI WGS metagenome assembly OLSE01 (sample SAMEA3136764, study PRJEB25190) | human gut metagenome | biome: human gut; feature: human-associated habitat; material: faeces | place: Austria | collected 2013
TTTCAAATATTAAGAATGTCGGGTTTCAGACAGGCAAATCCTTAGAAAAATTGATTCGAGAAGCTAGATTTACTATTTATCCTTCAGAATGGTATGAGAATTGTCCTTTTTCCGTAATGGAAAGTCAGATGTACGGAACTCCAGTTTTAGGAGCAAATATTGGAGGAATTCCTGAACTCATCAATGTTGGTAAAACAGGAGAACTATTTGAAAGTGGTAATTGTACGGAATTAAAAATAAAAATTGAGAGTCTTTATAGAAACAAAGAATTAACGCAACAATATAGCTCTAATTGTAAAGAGATAGCTTTTGATGATATCGATACGTATGTAAAAAAGCTAATGGATATTTATAAAGGAAGTAATAAGGAAGAAAGGTGTATGCCAAAGAACAATAATGGAGAAAAGAAATTAAATGGGACAGTAATTGTTACCTATCGTTGTAATGCTCGTTGTTCCATGTGCAATCGATATAAAGCTCCATCAAAACCAGAGGAAGAAATTTCAATTGAAACTATCCGAAAGTTGCCAAGAATGTATTTCACTAACATTACAGGTGGTGAACCATTCATTAGAACAGATTTAAAGGATATAGTGCGTGAACTTTATAAAAAGTCAGATCGTATTGTAATTTCTACAAATGGTTTCTTTACAGATCGTATTGTTGATTTATGTAAAGAATTTCCACAGATTGGAATTCGTATTTCCATTGAAGGCTTGGAACAGACAAATAATGAAATTCGTGGATTGCAAAACGGATATCAACGTGGTTATCAAACCTTGAAAACATTGCGAGATATGGGAATGAAGGATGTTGGGTTTGGTATGACTGTTCAAGATAAAAATGCACCCGATCTTGTTCCTTTATATAAGATTTCTGATGAAATGGGTATGGAGTTTGCTACTGCTAGTCTTCATAACAGTTTTTATTTCGTTGAGGCCAAAAACATCATTCATGACCGTCCGATGGTAGCCAAGAATTTTGAAAATTTGGTCAATGAACTATTACGAAGCAATAGTCCAAAGAAGTGGTTTAGAGCTTATTTTAATCATGGCTTAATTAACTATATTTATGGACAAAAACGCCTATTACCATGCGACATGAGTTTTGATACCTTCTTTATTGATCCTTATGGAGATGTCATGCCATGTAACGGAACTAAAGATAAAGAAGTAATGGGTAACTTAAATAAACAAACATGGGATGAATTATGGAATAGTCCAGAGGCAGAAAAAGTACGAAAGAAAGTGCGTTGTTGTGACAGAGATTGTTGGATGATTGGTTCAGTTTCTCCTGCAATGCATAAATATATTTGGAAACCTGCATGGTGGGTGGCAAAACATAAGTTTAAGGCTTTATTTAGTAAGCATCCATATTCTATGTATGAGCTACAAATATGTCGTGACTATAGAGATGGTAAAGTATCAAAAGAGCAGCTTGATAAATGTAGCACATGTGACTTTAATGCGGTTATTAACGACGGTCTGAGCAAAGCTTCAAAAGAACAGCTTAAAGGCAAGTCTGGTGAAGAGATTGTGGATGCAGATATTGCAGCGCAGATGAATGAATAATAGGAAATGGTGGTCTTCAATTCAATGAGTAATATAACAGTTCTTACACCAACCTACAATAGAGGACAACTTCTTCAGAAACTATATAAATCTTTATGTGATCAAGATTACAAGGACTTTGAATGGATCATTATAGATGACGGTAGTGAAGATAATACGAGAAAATATGTTGAACAAATGAAAAAGGCGGCAGTTTTTTCAATTTCTTATTATAAGAAAGAAAATGGAGGAAAACATACAGCTCTAAATTATGCTTATCAGTTTATACAAACTCCTTTGACTTTTATAGTTGATAGTGACGATTTTCTTACATCGGATGCGATTTCTTATATCGAAGAAATATATATAAAATACAGACAAGAAAAAGATCTTTGTGGTTTTAGTTTTCTGAGAGCAAAACAAGGTGGTGGGTATTTGAGTACTTCAGGTGTACCACAAGATGGAATGAAAGAGTCCTATGTTGAATGTCGAATTAATAGACATATTAGTGGAGATATGGCAGAAGTGTGGTACACGCATTGCTTGAAAGAGTATCCTTTTCCTGAATTCCAAGGTGAAAAGTTCCTAGGGGAGGATATTATTTGGGTTAGAATGTCTCAAAAATATAAAATGAGGTTTTTTAATCATATAATTTATATCTCAGATTATCTTGAAGATGGCTTAACAAGCAATCGTAGAAAACATAATATCAAGTCCCCGAATGGCTGCGTGGCTAGAGCAGAGGCATTCTTAGATTCAGGCGCCTGTATAACTACAAAGATTAAGTCAATGTTGCAGTATCAAATATATGGAAAGTTCGCAGGAAGAAAAGATGGAGATCTTTTTAGAACTAGCAGCAATAAGATTCTATATTGTGCTTTCTTTGTACCAGGTTTATTACTATATAAGAAATGGAAAAAAGCTATAGGAAATAATACGTAAAGGGAGTGAAAGATATGAGAGTGGCCGTTTTGATGTCAATATATAATGGAGAAAAATATATAAAAGAGCAGATAGATTCAATTATTTCACAGAAGGGAGATTTTGAACTTGACCTGTGGATAAGAGATGATGGCTCATCCGACTCGACAATCAGAATCTTAAATGAATATCAAAAGAAGAATATCTTAAAATGGTATTCTGGCGAAAACATGGGGCCAGGTAAGAGTTTTATTGATTTGTTATATAAAGTAAAGGGTTATGATTATTATGCTTTTTCAGATCAAGATGATGTTTGGTTGAGGGGAAAAATTCAGAGAGGGATTGATGTTCTCCGCAAATATGAGAATGAAGCTTTGTATTTTTGCAATGCTGAATATGTAGACCAAGAGTTAAGACCATTGGGTGGAACCACATATAAAAGTAATGTTCCAACAGACTTTTTTTCTGCTATCCTTAATCCAGGATATTTAGGATGTACAATGGTATTTAATGCTAAATTGGCGTCAGTTATACAGTCACACAAATTTCCACAATTGTTTTTTATTCATGATGCATTTATTGCGCGTGTTTGTGCTGCTGTTGGAGGAGTAATCAAATACGATGGAAAGATTTATATTAAATATAGACAGCATGGTAACAATTTGATTGGATCAACTGTTGGAAAGAATGATGCAATAAAAAGAAGAATCAAGATGATTGTTGGGACTCCTAAAATAGGAATTGCTGATGAGTTGCAAAATTTGAGAACGATTTATGCGGACAAGATTGGGATAGAACAAAAAAAATGGATTGATACAATAATTAATTACAAAAGAAGCTTTGGCTCCAGATGTAGATTGGCTTTCTCAAAGCAGACAAATTTTACAAGCTATAATATGAGAATTACAATTGCTTTAAAAATCATGCTTGGCAACCTCTAGATGTTAAATTATTTTGAAGTAAGATCTAATTTAACTTATTTAGTTGTTTGAATATGTATAATCACAAAAATCTTTTTAGCAAGCGTCAAAATATGTGGACTTCTAAAAAGGACTAATAAATGCTACTTTTTATATTAAACGAGGTTAGAGAGAAATCATGATATTTTCAATAATAGGTTTTTTAATATTAATATATGGTTTTAAGGATTTGAAAAAAAGCTTTGAGTTCTATCTAGTATATAAATTGATATTGGTTACCAATATAACGTTGATTTCTGTCCCTGGTATACCGCTATTGACGGTTGAAATGTTTATGACACTAGTGTATATTGTTGCTTTTTTTTCAAGGGGAAAGCAGTATCAATTTGCACATATGAAATTTCCATATAGAATTCCTTTTGCGATTTTGGTTATTTGCTGGTTGATTTCATCAATGTTGGCAATTGCAGGGTTCAAAGCTGAACTTTCAAATCTAATCAAGCTAATTTCGGAAGACATTCTCCTGATATGGCTGATGTGGGAGGTTTTGGAAACAAAAGAAGACTTTAAGTTGTTGTATAAATATATAACTATCATGACATTTGCATCATGTGTATATGGATTGTTTGAGTACGTTATTCAAAGTAATCCACTTACTCTTTACGAAGCAACGTTAATTCAGGATAAAACTAGAAGCTTCATAGGTCTGTATACTAATATGGATCGTGGATATAGAATAAAATCTATATTTGAACACTCAATAGGAGCAGGAATTAACTGGAGTATGTATTCTATCTTTACGCTTTGGCTTTGGATTAACAGTAATGTTGAAACGCGTAAAAAATTTCCAAAGTTGGCTATGATTACTGCATTTATGTGTATCCCGTGTATTATCTTAACAAAAATGAGATCTTCATTATTATTTTTTGCTATTTTTTGTTTATCACTTATTGATTTCAAAAAGAAAAGATTTTATTCATTAATTGTTCTTGGGATAGTAGCTGTGATTGTATTAATGCCACTTTTTACAGAAAATATTAGTCTCTTTATGAGTTTCTTTGATCATAATGCGCAAGTTGAAGTTGGAGGAAGTTCCATAGAAACAAGAGTGAGTCAGTTTAGTGCAGCGTTAGATGTTGTAGAAATATCACCTGCGTTTGGACTTGGAAATAAGTTTGCAAATGTCTTACCAAGGTCAGTTTATGTCATGCTTTATGGTATGGAAAGTATTTGGTTGTTAGTAATTGTTCAGTATGGATTGGTTGGTGTAATAGTATATTTATTTTATGCTATATGGTCCTTTATATATATACCAATTAAATATAAGAGCAAGCCAATCTTCTTTTTGACACTAGCATATTGGATAACCTATACAGCAACATCTGTTCCTGGATTAAAAATTCATTTATTTTATTTGATTGTTTTTTACTTCATTAAAATATCAGGAAAATATAAAAAATCGACAAAGGAAGGAAAGATATATGGTGTTTACCTACAGAATACCAAAATTATATATAATTGTATAAAAATGGATTTAGAAAAAGAAGAATACTAAATATGTTGAAATCAATTTTATTTAAAGCAAAAGTTTTAGAGATTAAAAGATATTGGAAAAGGAATAATAAACATAATAGCACATCTTTAGGCTTTATTAGTAATAGGCAGGCAGTAGATTTTATAAAAAGAGGTGGAATAAAAGTAGGGAAAAATTCTTATGGAGTGATTAATGTCAATTATACCTGTGGTGATTCAGAAAAGCTCATTATAGGTGATAACTGTTCACTCGGAAGATGCAATTTTCTATTAGGTGGTGGGCATGACTATCATCGCATTACTACCTTTCCGTTTATAGATGAGCCTGCAATATCTAAGGGACCTATTGTGGTCGAGAATGATGTATGGATAGGTGATGCAGTATGGATTTTATCTGGAGTAACACTAAAAAAAGGATGTGTTATCGGAACTGGAAGTATTGTGACGCATGATGTTCCACCCTATGCTATCGTAGCGGGAAATCCAGCAAAAGTAATCAAATATAGATTTCCTCAAGAAGTTATAGATAAGTTATTAGATTTTGACATGAATGTTAATCATTTGACTGATGAAAAAAGAAAATTACTTGAGCTTCGTGTGACAATTGAAAATATTAATGAAATAATAGAGGGCCTAAGATAGGGGAAAGATAGATGATAGAGAAGAAAATTCAAACATTTAAAGTTTTAATGGTTACATCATTCACTCTATGGAAGGAATTTGGAATCTCTGTTGCAGCACCGTATTTTATAAAAAATATTATTTTTAAAGGGGATCATGTTGTTGGAAGATGGTTCCATAAAAGACAATATGAGAGCATAAAAAATGTAGTGAGATACAAATATTCATCAAAAATAGAGGAGTTTATAAGACGGGCTAGTACAAAAAATACAGAAAAAATAGGAAAAAATATATGGATGATTTGGTGGCAGGGAATTGATCAAAAAACTCCTAAAACAATAATTCAAAATGTACGCCGAATCAAGCAACTACATCCGAATTGGAATATTAATCTTATAACAAAATATAATTACATGGAGTTTGTTGACATCCCAGAACACATGGAATATCACATTAGAAACAATGATTTTTCTATGACACATATTTCGGATTATCTGCGAATCGTAGTTTTGGAAAAATATGGTGGAGTGTATTTAGATTGCAATTTTTTTCTTTTGGAGTCAATGAATTATGTTTTGCAGTATCCATTTTACACAATTAAGCATGGTACAGTTTCTGAGTGGCATGTTAGCAAAGGACTTTGGACGACAGGTTTCTTGGCCGCTGGACGGAAAAATATTTTATTCTCTTTTTTGAAAGAAATGTATGAAGCTTATTTTCTGGACTACTCTTTTGTGCCAAGCTATTTTTTTATTGATGCAATTATCGGATTGGGATACGAGAATATTGGAGCAGTTACGAAAGAAATTGATTTCGTACCATATAATAACAAACATTATAATTTCATTAATCTTAGGGGAAACGACTTATTTAATTATGAAATATGGAATAGTGTTGTAAGTGATACTTGTGTATTTAATGTCAATTACAAAAACTGTTTTTCGTATGAAAAAAATGGAGAATTAACATTCTTTGGATATCTTTATATGAAGTATGAGCGTGAAAATAAATGTTGTAGCGGTATAGAGAGAGGTAAATAAAGTGAGGATATTGTGGTTTTCTGTGACACCATCTTTATATGATGAAAAGAAATATGGTGGTTGGATTGCGTCATTAGAAAGAATAGTTAGATATTATGGAAAAGAAATTGAACTAGGAATTGCATTTGAATACAATAAAAGCGATTTTAAGGAAGTAAGAAATGGAGTCACTTACTATCCAATGAATGTTTCAAACACAATTAGAGATCGGCTTATTGAAAAAGTTGATTTTGAATACAAATGGAATCGCATAAGGGAAAAAATGATTCAAGTTATTGAAGATTTTGGCCCTGATTTGATTCAATGTTTCGGATCAGAGTGGTTATATGGTCTAATAGTCGAGTATACGCATGTTCCAGTAGTTATTCATATGCAAGGTTTTTCAAATATATATAATGAATCTAGTGAACTCGTCTATACCAATCAAGAGTTTATTAGGTGTAATCATTATAACCCAAAAGTTGCATTTACAATTCTGACTAATAGAAGAAAAAATGAAGAATCGCTTAAAAAAGAAAGACGTTTAATAAAGGAAAATAAATTTTTTATGGGGCGAACTTTTTGGGACAAAGAAATTGTAGCAAATTATAATCCTAAAGGTCAGTACTTTTATTGTCCAGAAGCTATAAGACCTGAGATTTATTATGCCCCAAAATGGAGTCCAGCACCCTCAACTACAATACAACTTGTTACAATTACTCAAGCAGGAATACTCAAGGGAAATGAAATAATTCTTCGAACTGCTAAAATTCTTAAGGAACAATTCGGTTTTGATTTTAAGTGGAATGTCGCTGGCAATGCAGAAGCTTTTAGAGTTGCAGAAAAGAAGACGAGGATAAAACATTATAACTATAACATCTCTCTTTTGGGTATGATTGATGCTGATACTGTTGCAAATATGCTAAAAAAATCAGATGTTTATATTCATCCAGCAATTATAGATAATTCACCAAATTCTCTTTGCGAAGCACAGGTTATTGGTTGTCCTGTAATTGCAGCTAATGTGGGTGGAATTGCAAGTCTTGTAGATGACGGAAGAACAGGTATTCTTTATCCATATAATGAGCCTCATATGTTAGCGTTCAAGATTATGAAACTGAGCACTGAGAACTACATAGCTAAAAAGCTGTCAGAAAATGAGATAAATATTGCAACAGAAAGGCATAAACCAGAAACAGTCTACAAATACTTATTTGAAGCTTATAATTCTATTTTGGGGCAAAAAAAGTAAGTCTAAGAATTATACAGAAGTTTGTGGCTGTACCTAATCAATCATGATTGAAAAAGCGAGAGAGTTAAAGGGGGTATAGGATAAATATGTCAATTTGTAATAAAATCAAAAATATTGGAATAAGGATAAGTCAGAATATAGATATTCGAGTAAAGAATCTAAAAGGTGGATATAATTCACAGAATGATGAGATTATAATTTTGAATACAGCAATGTATTCAGATAATCTTGGTGATGAAATTATAATGTACTATTATGCGAAGGCAATGGAAGGTATTATATCACCTAAAAAGCTATATAATATAGCAACACATCGAGCACTTAGTGATACTGATGTTGAGCGACTATTAAATTGTAAATATGCTATAATAATTGGAACAAATATTTTGTCTCCTCAAATGGAATTATATTCTGGGTGGCGGTTTGATAATAGATTAATTCGAATGCGCAATATTATTTTAGTAGGAGTTGGTTGGTGGGGATATAAAAAGCCTTCTATTTATTCTAAATATGTTTATAGAAATATTTTATCCAAGAATTTGATTCACTCAGTAAGAGATGAACAGACATACAACATGCTAAAAAGTATAGGTATTGACAATGTTGTCAATACAGATTGTCTTACAATGCTTGGATTAGATAAATCCTGTGTGAATATTCCAGAGCAAAAATCGGAAAGTGTGCTTTTTACACTGACTAGCATTCTTGGAAGAGTAGATAACGATAAAAATCTGTTGAAAATCTTACGTAGGAATTACAATCAGCTTTATTACTTCCCACAAGGGAATACAGACTTAGAGTATCTAAAAAAAATTACAAATATTGACGACATAACAATAATTGATGAATCATTTATAGCATACACTGCTTTTCTTAGAGATACTAGGAGACATTTTGATTATATTGGAACTAGATTGCATGGAGGAGTCCATGCTATGCAAAATTGTAGAAGGTCAATTATTATAGCGGTTGATAATAGAGCAATCGAAATAGCGCATGATACGGGAATTCCTGTTATTCTAGAGAGTGAAGTAGACGAAAAACTGGAGCCGATGATTAATTCAAAATGGAAAACGGAAGTGAAATTGAATACTAAGGCGATTGAAACATGGCGAAATAGCTTTGCAACAATTTTGAAAAATAAAATGTAATCAACTATACGTTATTCTTAAGGAGATTTAATGGGAAGATACAAGTATTTGATAAAGAATATGGGGTTATTAACGCTAAGTAACTTTGCAACAAAGCTGCTAAGCTTTTTTTTGGTACCATTATATACGAGTGTTTTATCGACTAGTGAATATGGAACATATGATTTATTTAATACAACGGTAAGTTTGCTTGTACCACTGCTGACACTAGATATTCAAGAGGCAGTATTACGGTTTTCTATGGATGACAATGTGAATCAAAACAATATTTGGCATGTTGGGTGTAGATACTCTATCATAAGTTGCTTGATAGTGTTTATTGGTTTAATGGTTAATAGAATAGTTGGAATAAGCCGAGTTTTACAGCAATATGAGGTTGAGTTTTTCTTTTTATATTCGCTTACAGCATTTACAGGTATGATTTTATATTTCTCAAGAGGCACTGGAAGAATAGCAGATCTTTCTGTAGCTGGGGTTATTTCATCAGTTGTTATGATTTGTTGTAATATATTTTTCTTACTTATCTTAAAGATTGGACTTTATGGGTATTTTTTCGCTTCAATTCTAGGTTTAGCAGCTCAGTGTACGTATTTGCTTATACGAGCAAGAATTTGGATGAATTTCAAAAAGTACAGAGATGACGCAGTTCTCCGAAAAGAAATGACAGATTATAGCAAACCGATGATTGCAAATGCCATTTCATGGTGGGTTAATAATGCTTCAGATCGCTATATTGTAACTTGGCTCTGTGGAATAGCTGCAAATGGAATATACTCTGTAAGTTATAAAATCCCATCAATTATATCCATTCTACAGAGTATTTTTAGTCAAGCATGGACACTATCAGCCACGAAAGAATTTGATGCTGAAGATAAGGATGGTTTCTTCATAAATATTTATAATGTTTACAATTTTTTGCTGGTAACCATATGCAGTGTTTTGACATTCATGGACAAACCGCTTGCAAAATTACTATTTGCGGAAGACTTCTATTCTGCATGGAAGTATGCACCATTTTTAATGATGAGTACAATTTTTTCTGGAATAGCTGCTTTCTTGGGAGGAATATTGTCCGCATTGAAGAAATCTGGATTGTTTGCAAAGTCATCAGTTATTACTGCTATTGTAAATACTGTTCTAAATATTGCACTAGTTTTTTTGATAGGACCACTTGGCGCTGCTATTTCCACTGCTTTTGCATATTTTTTAATGTGGGTAATACGATTGTATCAAATTAAGGAGTGTATTAACCTGAGAGTGAATTATTTGAGAGATTTGACGGCCTATGTGATTCTCACTATTCAGGCCACATTACTTTTATTGTTTCAGAGAGATAGAATATTTTGCTGGTATCAATTGATATTTGTTTTGATTATATTACTCTTGTACATAAAAGAAATGAAAGCGTTATGTGTAAAATTCTTATCTAAAATTAAATAAAAAGCGAAAGAAAGGTTGATACGGAGATGAAGGTAGATTATCGCATTATGTGGTTAAGATGTTTGGCTATTATTGTTGTTGTACTTGGACATAGTATCATATTATATGATCCTAATGGGGGGATATTCTTCATCATATTCTGTTCCAACGCTAATATGTCTTAAACAGATTATTAATTTATTTCAAATGCCTTTATTCTTTTTCCTTTCAGGATTTTGCTTTTTTTTACTCAGTAAAAAAACATCAGTTCATAAACAGGAAGTCTATTATAAAAGGAATAATTAATAAAGAAAAAAGACTTCTAATCCCTTTTGTGATAGTTGCAGCTTTTTGGATGATTCCAATTAGACATATTTGCAAATACATGGCATGGAGTGATTTGAATTTATTTCAGATTTATACTCGAGTTTTGCTAGGAGAGGATAGCGGTCATTTATGGTTTCTCCCGAAACTATTTCTCATTTTTATATTTTCATTCATGTTCCTTCCTCGGATAAAGAAAAAAAGTGAAGATATGTTGATTTTACTCGTGACGTTTTGTGGAACGATTATTGCGCCCAAAATCCCATCAATATTATTTCTTAACAATATTGCATCTAACTTGTATTGGTTTATTCTTGGCTTTGAAAGCGGTAAATATAAACTGAGAAATGAGGAATCTATTAACTCAAAGTTGAAGTATGGAGTATTGATGAGTTCATTTATTGTGCTCTTTTTAGTATTCGAGCAGGGGGACATTGTTCCTATTAATGCAATTAGGAGTTTTACAGTTACGCTGCTTTTAGCAATCGGATATTACTGCATTTCATCGAAAGAATGTAGTTTCTTATGCAATTTAATTAGTGATGAAAGTATGGGGATTTATTTGCTTCACTCTCCGTTGATCTATTTTACATGTGCGTATTATACAAATGGAATGCCATTTGTTGTTGTGTTCATAAATTTTTTTGTTTATGGATTGTTTTCTATGGGATTAACCCACCTTTTAAGAAAGAGTAAACTAAAATGGATGATTGGCTATTGCTTCTCAATGATCATGAATCGAAGAGGTAAGAGTTAAAGAGTACATATATATAATCTTAAATAGGGCTACACTACACACTACAGTAATGTAATTTAAATAGTAAAGTTCCCCATTTGCACACGGGTGATGAAAAGATAAGCAGAACCCACTTTATCCAGTCAATCATCTTCACCTGCTTGCAAAACAATTTATAAGGAGTCATGGAGGCTACAATAGAGAATATTTACAAGATTGGATTAGTTTTTTCTGGTTTATAGTAAATGATCCAAAGAGTAATATGACAAGGTCTTGAAATTCATCGAATTGGCCATAAATTCGTCTAAAAGAATGAAATACCGCGAGGTGATGTCTAAATAAGTCCTTAAATAAGGTTAATGACATTATCCGTATGCAAAAGGGGAGCTTTAATTATTTATAAATTCTAAATTTTGTATGCAGTTGATGGACACTTTTATGCATTTGACAATATGATATTAATTATAAGAGTAATCCATAATTATGTATCAATTTTGTTGAAGTAAATTGCGATAGCTTTTGAAATTAAACTACAAGAAATCTAATTTTATTGTTTTTCAGAAGTTCTTTCCGAACTTCTTTTTATATTGTCAATTTTATGGTTATGAAGGGAGTAGTGATATGAAGTTATATTCCAATGATTTAAAGAAGACGGTTTGTCATCGTATTTGTGATGACAAAGAAAAGATCAGTGATGTATCCAAAGAATTGAATCTGCCTGTAAAGACCATTGAAAAATGGGCAGCTTTGTATCGTAAGGATCCTACTTCCTTTAATGGAATCGACAACTATGAATTTGCTAAACGAAAGATCCATGCGGCTAGATACAACGATTTGGATAAGAAAAGCTTGATAGCAGAATTAAAACGAAAAGATAGTCGAATCGAATACTTGGAATCGGTGATTGTTTCCAAGGACTATCAAATCAAGACTATGGAAAAGAAATCATAATAGGAGATGGTATCGTATGAGTAAGACAATAGATAATAAGATCAATTTGCTTGGAAATTTCTGTATGGAAAATCATATCAGTATGACAGAACTACAGAAACTGGTTAAAGACAGAGAAGAAAAAAGAACAAGTTCCAATGAAGATCATTTTGAAAACTTTAAAGCCTTTGAAAATAAGACGATACGATCGGGAGATATCAAGATCGATTTTGAAAAGAAACTGGCATATAAAGATAAGAAGTTATTAAATGTGCATGAACATGAATTCTTGATTTTACAGATGCTGGTATCGAATCAAAAAGAAGTGATCTCGGATATTGAACTATTGGATTTGTTACGGATGTATCATCATGAAGTCACGAGAGAATCACTGATTGTGTATGCTTCCCGTATTTCTAAGATGGTAGGTAAATCACCGATCGAAGAAAAATATATTCGACGTATGCAGAAGCGAGGCTATTACTGGAGTTTTAGTGTAACGAAAAAGTAGAAATCATTTTTTGCGTTTTGATGGATGTTTCGATATACTCTTAATGAGGTTGAAGAATATTCTTTTTTTATGCAGTTGAAAGGAATCAAATTATGAGAAACACAACATTATTGATCATGGCAGCCGGCATCGGAAGTCGATTTGGCGGCGGTATCAAACAGTTAGAACCGGTAGGATTCAACGATGAGATCATCATGGATTATTCCATTCATGATGCGATACAGGCTGGTTTTAATAAGATTATTTTTGTCATTCGAAAAGATATTGAAGAAGACTTTAAAGAAAGAATCGGCAATCGTGTAGAAGCCATTGCCCAAAAGATGCATGTAGAAGTTGGCTATGTCTTCCAGGATATTCACGATATTCCAGAAGGTTTTAGTTTTCCAAGTGAAAGAACCAAGCCATGGGGAACCGGGCAGGCTGTCTTGGCCGCTAAGGAACTGATCCATGAGCCATTTGCGGTCATCAATGCGGATGACTATTATGGAAAGGAAGCCTTTCAGAAACTACATGACTGGTTAATTATAGATCATGAAGATACAGCCTATGCGATGGCCGGCTTTATCTTAAAGAATACCTTATCCGATAATGGTGGAGTCACACGCGGTGTCTGCAAAGTGGAACAGGGACATACCCATGTCATCGATGTTGTGGAAACGTCAAACATCGTAAAAGTAGTGGAAGATGGTGTACTCAAGGCGAAAACGGATGATACAGAACTTGATATCAATTCGTATGTGTCGATGAACTTCTGGGGCTTTCCAGCTAAAGAGGGACAAGATCCTGCTTTTTTAGATGTTCTAGAAAAACACTTTATCACTTTCTTTAAAGAAGATGTGGTCAACAATCCATTAAAAGCGGAATACTTACTTCCGACTTTAATTGGAAGCTTACTCAGAGAAAACAAATGTACGGTAAAAGTTTTGGAAACCCATGATAAATGGTTTGGAGTCACATATAAAGAAGATAAACCGGAAGTGGTTAAAAGCTTTAAGAAGCTGATTGAAGAAGGCGTGTACTCCACTGATTTATACTCTGATCTATAATAGTTTAAATAATAGCCTGGCTGAATTGTCGTGATTTGGTCAGGCTTTTCTTATACATTGTAGAGAAGTTATAGGATTTCTGATACACTTGAATCAGAAAGGACAATAAAAATATGTCAAAAAAGATTGGGATTTTATTACTTTGTTTTGTCGTGTTGTTGAGCGGTTGTTCATCATCGAATAAGACAGCTCATAAAGAAGAACCGGAAAAATTGACGGAATACCAGGAAGAATTTAATGACTTTCTAAAAAATCAATTGGTGGAAACACTGGAATCAGATTATTATACACTTCATTCGTATTTAAAAGATCCTGAGACCTATGATATTGATACTGAAACGGTGGAAAAGACATTTGGTCGTATGGATGTCGCCAGTATGGAGGAAGATCGAAAAGAAATTCAGGAAACGCTTGATCAGCTACAGGCATTTGATTATGAACAGTTAACCGATCAACAACAAGATACCTATGATATCTTTACTTATAATATGGAATGTTCAAAAGAACTTAGTGATCCTAAATTTGATTATATCGCTTCGGCATTTTCACCGATGACCGGAATTCATGTATCATTTCCTACTATCTTTGCGGACTGGACCTTTGATAGTGAACAAGAGTTAAAAGATTTGATTTTGATGATCCAGGATGTGGATGATTATACGCAAAGTGCTATAGATTATACATACATTCAAAATGAAAAGAGATATCTGTGTTTAGATTTTGATTCGATCTTATCATATTGTGAAAAGATTTTGGATAAGGGCGGAGAGAGTTCGGTTTTAAAAGGATTACAGGATCAAGTTGATGCATTGGATTTGGATAGCAATCAAACAAAAGCTTATAAACAAGAGCTGGAACAGGCATTTAAAGATTCTTATTTAAAGGCTTATGAGTTAATCAAAGCTGCAATGCTGGATCTCAAACAAAACGGTAATAATCATCCAAATGGTCTTGCTTCCTTTGATGTTGGAAAAGAATATTATTCACTGTTGATGAAGAATAACACAGGCTCTGATATGGAAGTGATCGAAGTGGAAGATTTGATGGATACGGCTTGTAAAGAGCATTTACAGACATTTATTGAAAATGCCGATTCCGATATGAGCTTTCTTTTTACATCTACGAATTATACAGGCTATGAGCAGATGTTAGATGATATCCAAGATCAGATGTTTGATGATTTTCCAAAGGTGGAATCATTAGAGTATGAAATCAAAGATATGGAAGAAGATGTTGCCAGCGATAATGGAGTGGCTGCTTATTTTCAAATTCCGGAGATCGATGGGGATCTAAAAGGACAGCTGCGTGTCAATCCCAATAACAACAATATGAAAGCCATTGATACGTATATGACGGTTGCTCATGAAGGTATGCCGGGACATATGTATCAATATAACTACGCACAGGAACATATCAGTGAACCACTTCGTTGGTCTATTCTGGCCAGCAGCGCTTATCAGGAAGGCTATGCGACGTATGCACAGCACTACAGCCTGCGCTATTTAAAAGGCATCAAGCCAAAACAATTAAAAGCCTATAGTGAATATATGTTGGTGATTTATGATGCACTGGTCTTGGCTGATATCGGAATTCATTATTACAATTGGGATCAGGAAAAATGTCAGAAAGAGATTGAAGAAAACTATGGCATTACGATTGATGAGAAACAATACAACCAGCTGTTATATACACCTTGTGCCTTTGAACCATATTATACAGGTTATGAACAAATCATGGATTTAAAAGAAAGAGCTAAAAATACGTTAAAGTCCGATTATAATGAAAAAGAGTTTCATACAATCTTGTTGAATTGTGGACCGGCTCCTTTCTTTATAGTTGAAGAGAATATGGCAAAAGCATGGAAAGCATAAAAAGAAGACTGTGTTTGCATATAATTAAATCTAAGATTTTAGAGTGAAGAAAAGACTGCTTGTGCAAGATAAGCAGTCTTTTCTTTAATCAAAATTGACTTCCGGTGCGCTTTGTGCCTCTTGGGATGCCTGATATTTATCCATCGTATGAAAGCCCATCATGCCGGAAATGATATTATTTGGGAATTTTCGAATTGTTGTATTGTACTCTTGAACCGCTTCGTTGTATTCTTCACGAGCCACACTTAATCGATTTTCAATACCTTCCACACTGGTCATAAAATCGGACATAAGTTGTGTACTGCCAAGTTCTGGATAGGCTTCCATGGCAATGTGAATGTCACGAATGATTTGTGAACTGGCGGCATCTGCACTTTCCAGATCGGATGTCGAAGCACTAGAATCGATGGTCATGTTTCCGTCTTCATCTACGGAAATACCTTTTGTTCCGCTGCGCAGTGCGGCAATCTCCTGATAGACTTCACTTTCATGATCCATGGCACCTTGTACACTTGGCATCAGCTCGTTGATCTTATCCAAACGAGATTGTAGGGAGCTTTGAATATTTGCCTGTCTGGTTGTTACATTTTCTTCTAGTGTCACCATATTGTTGTAAGGACCGATCAATAAAGCACCAGCCAGTACGACAACCACACCAATTACGATTAGTACGATGCCCCATCCGGGGATTTTTTTCTTTGTATTCATGATAACCTCATTTCTATTTTTTACCAGCTTCCGCCGGCTCCACCGCCACGGCTTGAACCACCGCCGCCTCCGGAGAATCCGCCAAAACCACCGCCTCCGGAGCCGATTCCAAAGCCGCCTCCATAATGTCTTCGTCTGGAACCGGATAAGATACTGCCCCAAAGCAGGGCTTCTAAAAGCTCATCTTCATTGTTTCGAGAAGAATGATCTTTACGGGAAACGATGATCAACACATAATCTTTTTGTAGAGAATCGGGCTTTTGAAGAAAGATCTTTGTTTTTCCGGTTTTATGGGCTTGAATTTCACCGTTAGGTTGTACGCTGACAACGCTGGGATCCTGACTGGAAACCAGAATGCTTTCGGATTCAAAATCATAACCTTTGATGTTTAAGGTCGTTTTCTGCCTGGGAACCATATATAAGGTAGCACCGGATCTTGTCTTTCTTTGTGTAGATAAATAGATGGCACCTAGTAAGATTGCAAAGATCGGCAGCAGCATGATCCATTCGATACCATCTTCCTCTTCGGTTTCTTCAACCGGTGTTTCGGTTTGATGATCTTCAATGACTTGAACGGTTTGCGTATAAAGCTCTTTAATGCCGGTCGAATAGTCTTCCTTTTGAAAGTAAGGAACCAGATAATCCGTTTGCAGATGCTGACTTTTGATATCGGTGATCACATCTTCCAAGCCACGACCTACTTCCATATAGCGAAGCTTATCTTCGATGCTTACGATAAACAAAATGCCATTATCTTTATCCTTATCACCCAGCTGATACTTTTTAAATGTCTGATAGGCAACCTGCCGTATATCTTGATCATGCAGGGTATCTTCTGTGATAAAGACAACCTGTGCACCGGTTTCTTGTTCCAGCCGGTATCCAAGCTTATTTAAATCTTCTTCCGTATTTTCATCTACGATATTGGCATGATCGTTGATATAATCATCAATGACCAAGGTATCATCGGCATAGATTTGCAGGGGGCAAAGACAGGCCAGGATACCAAGAAGTAAGGGAATACCGTATCTGTATTTCATAACTCTCCTTTCCTTTTTAACAGTATAGCATGGATCGGCTATAAAAACCTTGAAAATCCTTGCTTTCGCAAAGGGGCATTCATTGATTCTTGTTTACAGTTATGGTAAAATTTATATGTTTCGCTAGGAGGTACGATGAATTCCTATTATCAGTCTTTGATTGCCGAAATACAAAAGAAGATCGATGGAAAAGCGTATCAGGAAGCGTACGATTTAATTCATCAGGAGATATCACTTCCGTATGTGCCGCAGGATTGTCTGGCCATCCTGGAATCGTATCAGCAGGAGTGCTTACCGCATATCCGAAAAGAACATACTTTAGGGATGGATACGATCCTTTCATGGATCTATGAAGATCCTTCCAAACAGGAGCAGGTCATTCCTTTTATGAAGGATCTAAACTTACGGCAATATGCCAGGGAAGTGCAAGATCTATTGAATGCTGAACTTCTCGATGAAAGCAAAGGTGAATTGATTGAATATTTGATGGAACAAAAAATTGATACACCTTTCAAAATAGAAAAAAATGGATTGGACATTACCTTTATTCCCAGTTCGATTCTTTCAGAAGAAATTGATCCGGTTGTATTAGAGGTACGGGCAATATTGGATGCCTGGTTTTCAGATGACGATCCCGCTTTTCTAAATTTCTGTATGACCTTGCTTCATCAGGAGATCCTTATCAGGCGGCCTTTTGATCTAAGTGAAGAAGAGGCTTTGCCGATCGCCAAAGCCATTGTTCGTTTAGTTTATGCGGCTTTGATGCGTGATGATGAATTGGAAGATTTTACAGAAAAGAAAGATTTGACAAAAGTTCAAGACACGATCTTATGGATTGAAAGAAGAGGAGAATTCAAATGATTACAAAATGGACATTGAACGAACATGCAAATGGTGTGCTGGAAGTAGAAGTGGATGGTGACATCTGGACAAAAGCACAGAAGAAAGTTTTCAACAACCTGAAAAAACAAGTGAACTTAAAAGGATTCCGTAAAGGACATGTTCCGGAAGCTTTGATTCGTAAACAGATTCCATCACAGATGGTTTATGAATATGCTGCAGAAGAAGTCGCAAACGAAGCTTTGGCTAAAGGAATCGAAGAAAATAAATTGGAATTGGTTGCCCGCCCAACTTTAGAAGTGAAAGAAGCCAATGATGAAAAAGTAACTTTGGTATTTAACTGTATCGTTATGCCGGAAGTCACTTTAAAAGAATACAAAGGTTTAGACATCCACAAAGAAGAAGTAAGTGTAACGGATGAAGATATCGAAGAAGAAGTAAAACGTATTCAGAATCGTTATGCGGACTGGGTACTTCGTGAAGAAGATCAGGCTGCCGAAAACGGTGACCAGGTAACGATCGATTATGCCGGAAGCATTGATGGTGTTCCATTTGATGGCGGTTCTGCCGAAAACTATCCTTTGGAATTGGGTTCAGGAACATTCATTCCAGGTTTTGAAGAACAGTTGGTTGGCGTAAAAAGCGGAGAAGAAAAAGATGTTGTCGTAACTTTCCCGGAAGAATATGGTGCCAAAGATCTAGCCGGAAAAGAAGCGGTATTTAAATGTACTGTACATGACATCAAATATAAAGAATTACCGGAAGCTAACGATGAACTGATCCAGAAGTTAAAACGTGAAGGTGTGGATACACTGGAAAAATACAAAGAAGTCACAAAAGAAGATCTGACAAAACGTAAAGAACAGCAGGCTGAAAATCAGTTTACCGATGCCTTGGTTTCCAAAGTTACAGAAGATGCCGAAGTAGAAATTCCGGAAGTGATGATTGCCAATGAGATCGATCGTATGTATCGTAACTTCGAAAACCAGATGGTTCAATCTGGATTTACGGCTAAACAGTATTTGGAAGCCAGTGGTCAAAGCGAAGAAGACATTCGCAATATGATGAAGCCGGAAGCTGAAAAGAGCGTTAAGACAAGCCTGGTATTGGAAGCGATCGTAAAAGCAGAAGCTATTGAAGCCAGTGATGAAGAAGTTGAAGCTGAATACAAAAAGCTAGCCGAAAACTATGGTATGGAAATCGATCGTATCAAACAGTTGATTTCGGTTGACAATATCAAATATGATCTTGCGCAACAAAAAGCAATTGAGTTGCTAAAGAATTCTGTAAAGTAGTAAAATAGAATCGTAAAATAAAGGCGCCTGGCGTCTTTTTTAAAAGGGAAAAGGAGGTTGTACATATGTCTCAAACATATCCTTTAGTATGTACACGGGGCGTGATTTTGTTCCCGGAACAGGAAATCGTAATCGATGTAGGGCGTCAGCCGTCCTTAAAAGCAATTGAAAATGCACAGGAAAACTATGAAGATAAAGTTGTCTTGTTTTCACAGATCGATCTTCAAAAAGATGATCCGACCATGGATGATATCTATAAAGTCGGTACGCTTTGTGAAATTCGTCATGTACGACGTTTTGAAAACTTTTTACGAATCAAGTTTAAAGGCTTGGATCGTGTGCAGTTAAACGCATGGGAGCAGGGCAGCCTGAGTGACATAGCCCAGGTTGATATCTTACACAGCTATCGTCAGGATGAAATGGAAGAGGTAGCTCTGGTTCGTATGATCGCCAATGAATTTGATACGATGGGCAATGCGGAAAAGTTCTTGTCAAAAGAATTGATCATTGAACTGTCCAAAGGAATTGGTGCCGATCTTTTAAGTGATCGTGCGGTACAGGCTTTTCCTTTAAGTACGGAAAGAAAACAGAAATATCTGGAAACATTGGGAATCAATGATCGTTTAGAGATGTTGTTGGCCGACATGGAAAAAGAGAAGAAAATGTCGGAAGTTGAACAGAAGATCAATGAAACGGTCAAAGAACGCATTGATCAGGGACAAAAAGATTATTATCTGCGTGAGAAGATGAATGCCATTCGTGAAGAATTAGGTGATATCGGATCACAGGATCAGGATGCGGAAAAAATTCGTAAACGCTTAGAAGAAAATCCGTATCCGGATTATATCAAGAAGAAAGTGACAGAGGAATTACAGCGCTATGAGATGCTGCCTATGGCATCCGGAGAAACCGGTGTCATCAAAAACTATATTGACTGGCTGATGGACCTTCCCTGGTGGCAGGAAACACATGATAACGAAGACCTAAATGAGGCACAGAGAATTTTAGATGAAGATCATTATGGCCTGGAAAAGGTCAAAGAACGAATCATGGAATATTTGGCCGTTAAGCAGATGACAAATTCATTAAAAGCGCCAATCTTATGTCTGGTTGGTCCGCCGGGTGTTGGTAAAACATCTTTGGCTCGCAGTGTAGCCCGCGCC
>OLSE01001318.1_pt1 | contig 20815 bp, 21 predicted proteins | sample 1673191 | NCBI WGS metagenome assembly OLSE01 (sample SAMEA3136764, study PRJEB25190) | human gut metagenome | biome: human gut; feature: human-associated habitat; material: faeces | place: Austria | collected 2013
ACCGAGCGGGTCAGGTTGCCTTATGAGCCGTTCCGCTCATATGCGGCAGGTGAGGGAGAAACCGTTGATAGAACACGGTGGCGACTGCTGTCCATTCCGGAACAGAGCAGACCAAAGCTGAAGTTTCAAAGCCGGAAAAATCTCAAGGCTGTAGTGGAGAATCCTATCCTGCGGCACAAACTGGGGAAATTTCTGGATCAGCATTTTAATTGGTACAACTACGAACGCATCGTCCTGACGGATGATTACCTGCCTTACAGCTTCTTTTTTGAGGGCTACATGGTACAGGGTGCCAAGACCTGCGGCGGGGTAATCCTGCATGGCGAAGAGAACATCCAAACGGCGAAATACGGGATACATACTTAACAGTTTTTAAGAAATAGTGGTTAAAATGAATCTAATTAGCAAAACAACGGGTTCAAATTTTTTCAGATTATGATATACTGTTTTTACAGTGACTTTTTCGTAGTATGGTTTCTTTAATATAGGGAAAGGTGGTGATTTTCTGTATAACCATCAATTAGACACCTTCATTCAGGTGGCTGATGCCGGGAGCTTTTCCAAGGCGGGCGAGGCCATGTTCATCTCTCCTACGGCAGTTATGAAACAGATCAATTTGCTGGAGGAGTCGCTGGATGTGCGCCTGTTCGAACGCACCCCCAGAGGGTTGACGCTCACCAATGCCGGGAAATCCTATTATCAAGATGCCAAGTACATGATCCAATATGCCAAGGACGCCCAAACACGCGCTAAAAATGCGATGCAGGGAAACGAGAACATGATTCGTCTGGGCAGTTCCCTGACAACGCCCTGCCAGTTCTTGATGGAGCTATGGCCGCATATCCACGAAATTGCACCGGATTTGAAATTCGAGATCATCAATTTTGAGAATACTCCGGAAAATGCCCGAGAGATCTTAAAAAACCTGGGCCAGAACATTGATGTGGTCGCCGGGATTTTTGACGAAACCATGCTGGCGCTGAGGGGCTGCACCGCTCAGGAACTCATTCGGGTCCCTCTATGCTGCGCCATGTCCATCTATCATCCACTGGCCCAAAAGCCGCGCCTTACCATGCAGGATCTGCACGGCCACAAACTGATGCTGATGAAGCGGAACTGGAGCAAGTATGTGGACCTGCTGCGGGATGATTTATGGGAAAATCACCCTCAAGTAGAAATCGTGGATTTTTCTTTCTATGACCTGGAAGCCTTTAACCGCTGTGAGCATGACAATGTGCTGTTGATGGCGGTTCCTCAGTGGGCCCATATCCATCCGCTGCTCAAGATCGTGCCGGTGGACTGGAACTATGAGATCCCCTTCGGCCTGCTCTATTCCCCAACCCCTACTCAGACGGTGCGCCATTTTCTCCAAGCGGCAACCAAGGCATTCCAACTTTCAAAATGTCAGGACGCATAGTGTGATCCTGTAATCAGAAGTGTACCTACAAGCATTTGAATTGCTTGCAGGTACACTTTTTGTTTTAACCTCAAACTTCATGCTGATAAACGAAACGAAACTTCTGTCCGCCCTTGAATGGATTTATAATGAGGATGTAAAGAGATGAGCAAAACAGTTGGAAAGAGCAGCCCACAAACAAGGCAAATGGGAATCGAAAGAGTTTAGGGCATCTCAAGGGCGCAAAAACCATAGCACGGTGAACCCCGCGCCTGCAAAAGGTATGGAAAAGACAGATCAGGCGGAACGCCGAAGCTGTTTGGCAGAACGGTAGGAGTGAGAGCCGTGCAGAACGGCGGCCAACGCAACCGCCAGGGCGGAGATGTGGGCCAGTGTGTTGAGGTTTGCCGCGCTGGCGCCGTTGCGCACCCACAGCCGTTCCTGACCTGTGGATTTGAAGCGGGAATTGTAGCGCTCACACTCTGTACGCAAGGCGTATGTCCTCTTGAAACAGAGGCAGCTGCGGTCAACGGAAAGTCTGTAGTCCGTTGGAATGGTCTTATACTTGGTGCAGCCCCGGTTTTTCTTGCCGTTGTTCCAGTTTTTGTGGCTGCAGGGGCAAACACCGGTCTTGGACTGGCGGAAGGGACAGCAGAATTTCTGCCGAATTCCCCCTCTGCCATCGGTGGTTTTGCCATCTTTGTGCATAGCCAGTCCAGCATCACAGATCAAGTTACCTGCCGGAAGAGCTTTACTCTTGGAATTGCGTTTTTTGAGGGGGATAAAAGCTTCCCCATCATAGACCGATTTCACGGTGTTGTAGATGCTTTTCGCGTCGTAGCCCTTATCCGCGAGAAAGGAACACCCCTGCAAAGGGAGGATCTGGTTGGCTGCGGCGAGGATGTCAACGGCAACTGTGGAATCCATGATGTTGGCTTGGGTGGTCAGCTCGTAGAGTGGCAGCCCGGAGATGCAGTCCACCAGCACATGGCTTTTGTATCCCCAGTAGAACTCGTACCGCCGCTCATTGTGCTGGTTGGAGGCCGAATGGACGCCCAGAGCGCAGTCCGGGTCGCTTTTGGGGTGGTTTTCCTTGGAGAACTTGCTTTTCGCAAAGGACTTCGGGTTGTTCTGCTTCGTGTTCGCCATGATGGGTGTGGAATCCAGACCAACGAAAGACGCATCCACCACGCCCAGCTCATACAACTTCCGCACCAGATTGGCCATGATCGACTTCAACGCACCGTTGTTCAACTGCCGCAGGCAGCGGTCATACGTCCAATAGGACGGCAGCGGCTCCATGATGTTAAAGCCGCAGTAATGGGCGATGATGCGGTTGTTGTCCAGATAATCCATCAGATCTGTGATCTGCGTGAAACCCTCGCATTTCATAACGATAAACGCACAGACCATGGCTTCTTTCGGGAAGCCCCGCCGCCCGGTTGCCGCTCTGGGCAGCGTGAAGTCCAAGCTGCTGAAAAGCTTGTCGTAAAACATGGCGGCGCTTTGGGATGTGAACAGCGTCACATCCTGAATGATTTCCTGTCGGTAGATAGCGGCCAGCCCCTTTCTGGTTGGTTTTCTCTCAAGTCAATTTTACCAAAAAGGGGCTCCGCTTTCTATACCATATGAGTGATTTTCGGTTTCAGCCATGGCCGGGAACCATTGCAATTACTACTCTTTTGGAGTTTTGCTCATGGCTGTGAGGATGTACCAAAAAGAGGTGAAGAAATGACAGGTAAAATGAAATTAAAACTGACTGCGGACATCCTTATGACGATGGTTTTGTTGATGCTGATGGCTTATTCCCTGATTGGGGAGGCCCTTCATGAATGGTTGGGGATCGGAATGTTTCTTCTGTTCCTGTTCCACCAGAGGTTGAATGCCGGATGGTATAGGAGTCTGGGGAAAGGGCGGTATTCCGCCTATCGCATCCTGCAAACGCTCCTGGTCCTGCTGATGCTATGCACCATGATCGGTTCTATGGTCAGCGGAATCGTCCTGTCCCAATATGCGCTGGATTTTTTGCCGATTCGGGGCGGAAACGACTGGGCAAGGATGCTCCATCTGCCCTGCACCTACTGGAGCTTTGTTCTGATGAGCCTGCATTTTGGTCTCCATTGGAGTATGGTGGTTGGCCTGGTCCGGAGACGGATGGGCAGCGGCTCCCCTGTTCGGACCGCTCTTATGCGAGTTCTTGGCGCGTTGATCGCTGTCTGCGGAGCGGTCAGTTTTTCCCGTCATGATCTGTTTTCCTACCTGTTTCTGAGGACGCACTTTGTGTTTTTTGACTTTGACCAGCCCCTGGCACTGTTTTTTGCAGACTATCTCTCCATCATGGGTATGCTTGTCTTTCTGGGTTACTACGGAGGAAAGCTGCTAAAGATGACAGGCCGGATACCTGCTGCGGGAAAGGAGATCAATTTATGAGGAGTTTGGCTTTCACCGGCGCAGTTTTGCTGACTCTGCTGTTCTCCGGATGCGGAACATCGCCGCCTGTCGGAACTCCACCAGCTATCCAGACAGGAAGCGATAAAGAAATGATAGAAGCATTTACAAAGGATACGCCGATTCAAGCGATTCAGAACGCTTCGGTCTTTGGGGACTACGGTCGCTTGATCTTCCCTGTGGATGACCGCTATTACAGCGGGGACACACTGGAAGAGCTCGGGCTGACCTGGTACACCCATATTGATCCGGATAAGACGGTCGAGATCGTCAATTATCTCAAGGAACACGCCGAGGCCGGCGAAACGGTTTTCTATGACATTTATACCGATGAGGAGAAAGCAGCAGACCCAGCCAAGGAGGATACCGGTCTGTTCTTCTTCAAGGGAGAACCGGGTGCAAAATTTGCTGTCTGCAATGCCGGAGGCGGTTTTGCCTATGTGGGCGCCATACAGGACAGTTTCCCTCACGCACTGGAGCTATCCAAACAGGGCTATAACGCCTTTGCGCTGATCTACCGCCCTGGCGCCCAGACGGCCTGCGAGGATCTTGCCCGTGCTATTCAGTTCATCTTTGAACACGCAGAGGAGCTGGAGGTTGACACCGACGGCTACTCTCTGTGGGGCGGTTCTGCTGGAGCGAGAATGGCGGCGTGGCTTGGTACTTATGGGCCGGAAGCCTTCGGCGGCGGTGATCTACCCCGCCCAGGTGCCGTCATCATGCAATATACCGGCTTGAGCGAATACTCCGAGGTTGATCCCCCTACCTATGTCTGTGTGGGAAGTCGGGACGGTATTGCCAACTGGCGCGTCATGCAGGCGCGGTTGGAAGCCATGTCCTCCATTGGCATTGACACGGAGTTTCATGTATATGAGGGCTTGGGCCACGGCTTTGGTCTTGGAACCGGAACTGTGGCAGATGGGTGGATCAACGATGCCATTGCTTTCTGGGAACGACAAATGAAATAAACTTAGCATAGGAGGACTTTTCGCATGAATAATTTCAGATTTGAGAACAAAACCAAGGTCTATTTCGGAAAAGGCGGCGTGAAAGAATATCTCCGCTGTCTGCTGAAAAATTACGGAGATACGGTCATGCTGGCTTACGGCGGGGGCTCTATCAAGCGCAACGGTGTATATGACGAGGTGACAGAAATCCTGGCTGACGCAGGCAAGACGGTAGTGGAATTTTCCGGTATCATGCCCAATCCCACCTACGCCAAGGTGCAGGAAGGGGCAAGGCTGGCCCGTGAACACCATGTAGAACTGATCCTGGCTGTGGGCGGCGGTTCGGTGTCCGACTGCTGCAAGATCGTGTCGGCTCAGGCCAAGATGGATGAGGACATCTGGGAGCAGCAGACGGTCAAGCACACCTACCCCACCGACTTTATCCCAATGGGAACCATCGTCACTGTATTCGGCACCGGTTCGGAGATGAATAACGGAGCCGTCATCACCCATGAGGAGAAGAAAATCAAGGGCGCACTGCTTGGCGCACAAGCCGATTTTGCCTTCCTCGATCCCATGTACTCTATGTCAGTTCCTTTCGCGCAGGTCATCTCCGGGGCCTTTGATACTCTGAGCCACGCCATGGAGACTTACTTTGGCAAGCCGGAGGAAAACAACCTGTCGGATGACATCAATGAGGCCGTGATGCGCAGCGTCATCCGCAATATCCGGGTGCTGCTGGCCGACCACGAGAGCTATGACGCCAGAAGCGAGCTGGCGTGGGCATCCGCCATGGCGGAAAACGGGCTGCTGAAGGTCGGCAAGATCACCGATTTTCAGGCACACCAGATGGAGCATCAGTTAGGGGCCTACACCGACTGCAACCACGGGGCGGGACTGGCTGTGATCCACCCGCCGCTGTATCGGCACATCTGTAAGGACGGCGCGGTCCGCTTTTCCCGTTTTGCTCAGAATGTATGGGGCATTGCCCCCCAAAAGACACCAGAGACGACCGCTTTGGCCGGTGTGGAGGCATTGGCGGCGTTTATCAAGGAAATCGGGCTGCCCACGACCTTTGGAGAACTGGGTATCCCCGCAGACACCGACCTGCGCGCCGTTGCGGATTCTACCAATCTCACCGCAGGCTGCTGCAAAAAGCTGACTCATGATGAAGTTTACGAGATTTTGAAAGAGTGCTGGTAAGGAGGTTCTACCATGAAAAAATTTCTTTCCCTGATCCTTGCGTTGACGATGACGGCCAGTCTTACCGCCTGCGGCAGCGGGCAGACGCCCTCCGCCTCCCAAGAAACGGACGAACCCTCGAGTTCCGCTGTTGAGCCGAACAATCCTGATTTATCCCAAACGGACGCTTTGGATGCACCGGCTTCGGATGCAGATACCGGGGGGAAATCGCTGGTGGTCTATTTTTCTCTGCCGGAAACAGACGATCCCAACAATATGACCCAGGAGGAAGAAAACAGCGCAGTGGTGATCGACGGCGAGGTGCTGGGCAATACCCAGTATGTGGCCTATATCATTCAGGAGAATACCGATGCGGACATCTTCCGTATTGAGGCGGAAATACCCTATCCCCTGGATCACGACACGCTGGTAGATCAGGCAGCGGAGGAGCAGGACAGCAACGCCCGTCCCGCCATTGCAGATCATGTGGACAATATGGATGATTACGATACGATCTTCCTGGGCTATCCCAACTGGTGGGGCGATATGCCCATGATCCTCTATACCTTCCTGGAAGAATACGATTTGTCCGGTAAGACCATTGTCCCATTCAACACCCACGGCGGCAGCGGTTTTTCAAATACGATTCAAACAATCGCGGAATTGCAGCCGGGCGCCGATGTGTTGGAGGATGGCTTCACGGTTTCCCGCAATAATGTGGCCGAGGCGGAAAGCGATGTAGTCTCTTGGCTGGATGAGCACGGCTTCACAGCAGCCAACTGAGAAAGGGGTATTTCCTATGAAAAAGCAGACTGCGGGCAGAGACGCCCTGGGGGAGTTCGCCCCTAAATTTGCACAGCTCAATGACGATGTTCTCTTTGGAGAGGTGTGGAGCAGAGAGGATCAGTTGTCACCTCGGGACCGCTCCATGGTAACCGTGACGGCGCTGATGGCACAGGGCCTCACAGACACTTCATTCCAACACCATCTGATGATGGCCAAGCAGAATGGGATCACGCGGGAAGAGATCGCGGAGATCTTGACCCATGCGGCCTTTTATGCGGGCTGGCCTAAAGCGTGGGCAGCCTTCCGCATGGCGAAGGAGATCTGGTGCGAGACTGATTCGGCGGACGGCGGCAAACAGGCTCACGCAAACGCTATGGTGTTCCCCATTGGCAGCCCCAACGACGGCTTTGCTCAGTATTTTACCGGCCAGAGCTATCTTGCCCCCCTCTCCACCAGTCAGGTAGGGATATTCAATGTCACCTTTGAGCCGGGGTGCCGGAATAACTGGCACATCCACCATGCCGATAAAGGCGGCGGTCAGATCTTGATCTGCGTGGCTGGCCGGGGCTGCTATCAGGAATGGGGCAAGGAGCCCCGGGAACTGCATCCGGGGGATGTTGTGAACATCGCGCCGGGTGTCAAGCACTGGCATGGCGCCGCACCGGATTGCTGGTTCTCCCACCTGGCAGTGGAGGTGCCCGGTGAAAACGGACACAGCGAATGGTGCGAGCCGGTTTCTGATGAAGATTATCAAAACTGCAATCATTCTTAAGAGGAGGTTTTCTACTATGTTTACTTTTTCCATGCCGACAACTGCACTGTTTGGCGCAGGTAAATTGAATGAACTGCACACTCAGATCAATTCACCCATGGGTGTCGTTCACGGCAAGAAAGCGTTGATCGTGATTTCTAACGGCAAGTCAACCCGAACCAACGGCTACCTTGACCGGCTGGAGGGAGAGCTGGATCAGGCTGGTGTGCAGTATGTGATTTTCGACAAGGTAGCTGCAAATCCCACCAAGCCCGTGGTGGAGGAAGGGGGATGCTTTGCCCGTGACAATGGCTGCGACTTCATTGTGGCCCTGGGCGGCGGCAGCGTAATGGATGCAGCCAAGGCCATCGGCCTGATGGCGGCTAACGGCGGTGATCTCTGGGATTATGTGATGTTTGGCTCTGGCAAAAAGCAGATGTTTCAGAATCCCAGCCTGCCCATTGTCGCCATCACCACCACAGCAGGCACCGGCTCAGAAACCGATGGTGCTGGTGTTATCACCAATCCTGAAACGAATGAAAAGACCGGCGTATTTGGCCCTGGCGCCTACCCCGTACTCGCTATCGTGGACCCGGAGCTGATGGTAAGCGTACCGGCTAAATTCAAGGCGTATCAGGGTTTTGATGCCCTGTTCCATTCCACGGAAGGATATATCTCCGCTGCCCGCAATGAATTCAGCAAAATGGTGGCCGCTGAAGCGATCCGCAATGTTGCCCGTAATCTCGCAGCCTCGATCCGTGAGCCGGAGAACATGGAGGCAATGAGTGCTGTGGCTCTGGGCAGTTACTTGTCCGGCATCCAGATGGCGGTCGGCTCCTGCACCAGCGCCCATCCTCTGGAACACGCCTTGTCTGCCTACCATGAGGAACTGCCCCATGGTGCGGGCCTTATTATGATCTCCAAAGCATATTACAGCCACTTTGTAGAGAAGCACGCTTGCGATGAACGGTTTATTGAAATGGCAAAACTGATGGGAATGGAACACGCTGAAAAGCCTGAGGATTTTATCACGGCGCTCGTCAGGCTGCAGGAGGACTGCAATGTAGCAGATCTGAAGATGTCCGACTATGGCATTGATCCGGACGAATTTCTGAAGATGGTCCAGAATGCCCGTGACACACTGGGGCCAAATTTCCTCAACGACCCCTGTCAGCTCTCGAATGAGGATTGCGTGAAGATCTACCAGAAGTCCTATCAGTAAAGGAGAAGATACTATGAGCAAGAAGGTTTTGATTTTATCCGGCAGCCCCCGCAAGGGCGGCAATTCCGATCTGTTGTGCGATGAGTTCCTGCGGGGCGCACAGGAGGCAGGCCACGATGTGGAGAAGATCCGGGTGGCAGCGAAGAAGATCGCCCCCTGCTCCGCCTGCTACTACTGCCGGGATCACGGCGGAGCCTGCGTCCACAAGGATGACATGGCCGAGCTTCTGCAAAAGATGATCGACGCCGATGTAATCGTTTTGGCAAGTCCCGTCTACTTCTACTCCATCGACGCCCAGCTCAAGGCGGTGATCGACCGCACTGTAGCCCGCTGGCTGGAAGTAAAGGACAAGGAGTTTTATTACATCGTCACCATGGCGGATGAAAGTCACGCTTCCGCCGACACCACGCTGGCCTGCTTCCGCGGCTATGCCGACTGTGTGGAGGGCGCGGTGGAAAAGGGCCTCATCATCGGCGGCGGGGTGTACGAGCCGGGGGCGGTGAACAACACCCCCGTTATGGAGCGAGCCTATCAGATGGGACGGAATGTGTAAAGGAGCATGGTGACATGAGCATTTTATTCATCAACGGCAGCCCCAATCAGACCGGAAATACCGCCGCGCTGACGGCAGAGCTGCTGAAAGGCAAGAAGTATACCGTTCTGAACCTGACCGACTACACCATCGGCAGTTACGGCCAGCAGCTTTCCGGCGATGGTCTGGATACGGTCATCAGCGCAATGGAACAGGCCGATGTCATTGTCATCGGCTCCCCTGTGTACTGGCACAACATCTGCGGCAGCGTCCGCAATGTGCTGGACCGTTTCTACGGCAAGGTGGAAAACGGCGCGTTGAAGGGGCGCAGGCTGTTCTTTGTGTTCCAGGGTGCCGCCCCGGAGAAATGGATGCTGGACGCGGGCGACTATACCATGAAACGCTTTGCCGCCCTGTATGGCATGACTTACGGCGGCATGGTCACAGACCGCGCCGAGGCCGTCCGCCTGAACCGGGAGGTATTAGATGCAGTACCGCACACTGGGCACTGATCTGACGGTATCCGCAGTAGGCCTCGGCTGCATGGGGATGAGCCACGCCTATGGAGCGCCGGCAGACAGGAAAGAAATGACGGCCCTTCTGTCACAGGCGGTAGAACTGGGCTGTACCTTTTTTGATACCGCTGAGATCTACGGTACAGCGGAGAACCCTCATGACAACGAGGAGCTGGTGGGAACGGCGCTGAAGCCCTTCCGGGATAAGGTAGTGATTGCCACCAAATTCGGTATCCACTTTGACCAGACCAGTCCGGCAGTCAACAAGCCGCTGGTGCCGGATTCCAGACCGGAGGTGATCCGCTCCTCTGTGGAGCAATCGCTGAAACGGCTGGGGACGGACCACATCGACCTCTATTATCAGCACCGGTCTGATCCGGCAGTCCCAATCGAGGAGGTGGCCGGTATAATGGCGGATCTTATTCGGGAGGGGAAGATCACCCACTGGGGATTGTCCGAGGCAAATGGCGAAACCATCCGCCGTGCCCATGCAGTCTGCCCGGTGACGGCCGTACAGAACCGCTACTCGATGATGGCCCGGCACAATGAGACACTGTTCCCCTTGCTGGAGGAGCTGGGTATCGGCTTTGTCGCCTTTTCTCCCATGGCAAATGGGTTCCTGTCCGGAAAATACGGCAGGGATTCCGTATTCGAGGCTGGGACGGATTACCGCAGTGTGATGCCCCAGTTTCAGCCGGAGGGCGTGGAGCAAAACCGCGCCCTGCTGGAACTGCTGCAAAAAGCCGCAGCGGAGAAGGGGGCGACTCCCGCACAGATCTCTTTGGCCTGGATGCTGTGCAAAAAGCCCTGGCTCGTTCCCATTCCCGGTACCCGCAAGTTGGGGCGGCTGATAGAAAATCTGGCGGCGGCAGAAGTCACATTGTCTGCCGATGAAATAGCGACCTTGGATCGGGCTTTGGAACATATCCCCATGTCTCCGGTATTCGGCGGCAGCCCAATCGTGAACCAGCAGAGCGAATAATGCGATTACGCAAAACAGAAAGGAAGATGTTATATGGAATATGTGACCTTAAACAACGGTGTGAAAATGCCTATTCTGGGCTATGGTGTCTATCAGGTGACGCAGGAGGAATGTGAGCGGTGCGTGTTGGATGCTCTGAAGGTGGGCTACCGCTCCATCGACACTGCCCAGAGCTACTTCAACGAGGAGCAGGTGGGAAATGCCATCCAAAAATCCGGTGTGCCCCGCGAGGATCTGTTTCTGACGACTAAGGTATGGGTGGAGCACTACGGCTATGAGCAGGCTAAGGCCTCAGTGCTGGAGTCCATGCGTAAACTCCAGACAGACTATCTGGATCTGGTGCTGCTCCACCAGCCCTTCTCCGACACCTATGGGGCGTGGCGGGCGCTGGAGGAGCTGTATGATGAAGGTAAGCTCCGGGCCATCGGCGTCTCCAACTTCTATGTGGATCGTATGGTGGACTTTGCCTCCTTCAACCGCATCAAGCCTATGGTAAACCAGATGGAGACCCACATTTTCAACCAGCAGAAGGAACTCAAGGGCTGGGCGGATAAGTACGGTGTCCAACTGGAGGCATGGGCTCCCTTCGGGGAGGGCCGCAAGGGCACCTTTGATGATCCGGTGATCGGGGAGATCGCTGCCAAGTACGGCAAGACCCCTGCCCAGATCATGCTGCGCTGGCATATTCAAAGGGGCGTGGTCGTCATCCCCAAGTCTACCCATATTGAGCGGATGCAGGAGAACTTTGCTGTGTTCGACTTCTCCTTGTCTGCCGAGGACATGAAGGCCATCACGGAGCTGGATCACAAGGAAAGTTCTTTCTTCTCCCATCAGGACCCTGCCATGGTGGAATGGTTTGTAAAGATGGTGGAAGAGCGCAAACAGGGCAAGTAAGTTTCTGCCTGTCGGAACAAGAGCGCCTGCGGAACTTTCCGCAGGCGCTCTTGTCCTCCTGGCATAAAGTGAAAGGTTCATACCGTTCAACAATCGGGAACTTCTGTTTTTCTGTGTGTGCCGCTACAATCAATATTGAATGGAGGATACCAGCCATAGAACCATAGACTGATGGTTTATGAAAGAACATTCCCCAGAGCCATAATAAACTGCACCATCTCTTTGGGCGGCTCCTTCGCATAGATCAATCCGTAGGGCATGGTAAAATCCCAGTCCATAGGGAGTGTTGCCAGCAGGGGATGGACATCCTTCCAGCAATCCGCCGTCAGAAGCAGTTCTCCGGACGCGATCACATGGTTGAACAGCGGGAGGTCCATAACCTCAACTTCTCGGATGCGGACTTCCGGATGCTTTTCTTCTAAAAAGACTCGCACCTTATCTACATAGGCGGTAAGATCCCGTTTTGCCAGAAGCAGCGTTTCTCCATGCAGGTCCTCTGGGCACAGCTTTTCCTTCTGTGCCAGCCGGTGCGTCTTGGCGCAGGAAATGCGCAGCGGCAGGTCCAATAGATGGAAGGAATTGTAGCGGTCGCCCCAGTAGTTTGTTTCGTATGGGCAGGAGATCAGGTCGATCTGATCCCCCAAATGCTCCAGCACCCCTTGAAAGGACTGTATCGTATCCTCAAAGGGAATGACCTCCAGCCGCAGATTGGGGTAGAGGGTCGAGACCTTATGCCACTGCGCCAGAAGAATATTGGCCGGATTCATCAGAGAGACGCCTACATGAACGACAGACTCCTTTCCGTTCTCCAGTTCTTTTGCTTTTTGGATGACAAAGCGGGAGTGGCGGATCAGCTTTTTGGCCTCAGCGTAGATGAACTGGCCGGCCTCGGTGAGAGCAAGCCCTTGGGTGCTGCGCTGGAACAGCCTGACACCCAGATCGTTTTCCAGCAGATTGATCTGCTTGGTCACAGCGTTGGCCGAGATATAAAGTTTCTCCGACGCTTTCAAAAAACTGCCGCTGTCTGCCACCTGCACAAAGGTATCCAGATGCCGGTCATACATCCCCTGCGCCTCCTCTCGTTCACACCTTTTGGTTAGAACTATTATAGCTGTTTTGTCCTTCCTTTGCAAGCGCCTGCGGCTTAAAATGAAGATGCAGTTAAGGAAGATCAATGCAGCAAGGAGGTGTCAGAATTGTGAGATCGCTCATCGCATACTACTCCAGAAGCGGCGAAAATCTGGTGAATGGGGGCGTGCAGTACCTGGGAATCGGCAATACAGAGGTGCTGGCCTATATTCTCCGGAGGTTCACCGGTGCGGATATTTTCCGAATACAGCCCGTCACAGATTACTCAGAAAACTATTTCCGCTGTATCGACCAGGCGCGGCAGGACCTCCAGCGAAACTATATGCCGCCGCTCAAGGAATACCCGAAGCATTTTCAAGAGTATCAAGTGATTTATCTGGGCTACCCAAACTACTGGGGAACGATGCCGATGCCGGTGTATACTTTTCTGAGCCAGATGGATTTGTCCGGCAAGATCATCAAACCGTTCTGTACCCACGAAGGCGGTGGGATGGGCCGCAGTGAACAGGAGATCCGAAAGCTCTGTCCGCAGGCGCAGATCATGGAGGGACTTCCAATCTGCGGAACAGGGCTGAACTATGAACTGTCCGACATCGAAGAATGGGCACAGGAAACCAACACAACTTCAGATATTTTATCAAGGAGGAATTTACAATGAAGAAAAACCATCGAATCGCAGCGCTGACCTTGACTGGCGCGCTGGCACTGTCCCTGCTGGCCGGATGCGCCAGCAGCAACGCCCCCGGCAGCTCGCAGCCGAGCGGCACTTCAGAGTCGGATAGCTCCACCGCTGCACCTGCGGCAGATGTTCTGTCCATTGCCGAGCAGGGGATGTTCTCATCTGGCGGCAGAGTCACCGATCCGGTGCCAGGGGACTATGATGCTACGACCAATTGGCTGGATGCCGCCCGCCCTGGCAACACCGCCCATGTGGGTCATGCCAATGTGCTGTATCAGCGGCCTACTGAGGAAACCGGCCTTCCTATGGTGTTTCTTCACGGTTACGGCCAGTCCCGCATGGGCTGGATGACTACCCCGGACGGCCGGGAAGGCTGGGACACCCTGTTCCTACGGGACGGTCACAGTGTTTTCCTGGTGGATCAGCCGGGCCGCGGTGAGGCCGGTGCTGCCACGGAGATGACCATGGATGGGATGCTGGATGCCTGGGCAGAGGATTCCAAGGCGTACAAGCCCGGCGATCAGGCATGGTACACCCACTTCCGCATTGGCCGCGTAGCTCCGGAGCGGTACGAAGGCTCGCAGTTCCCCGAGGGCGACGAGGCGCAGGATCAGTTCTTCCGCCAGATGACCCCCAACACCACCAGCTTTGACCAGGCCGGTATTGCTGCCGCCATGGGCGAAGTCATGGCAGATGTAAAGGATATGACTGGTCAGAAGTCAATCTTTGTCACCCACTCTCAGGGCGGTGCTGTGGGCTGGGATGTACCAGTGGAGAATATTGCCGCTATCGTGGCCATTGAGCCAGGCGGAACTCCTCAGCCCGGTTCGGAGCAGTACCAGCGTCTGTTGGACGCAGGCATCCCTATCGTGGTCTACTTTGGCGATTACATCGACAATGGCCCTGAGGATATTCAATCCACTGGCTTTTGGAAAAATATGCGCGACGGCGCCCTGGCTTTTGCCGAACAGTATAACGCCGACGGCGGAAATGCCACAGTGGTGGACCTTCCAAAGGAGGGGATCACCGGCAACTCCCACTTTATGTTTCAGGAACTGAACAACGATGTGATCGCTGACCATGTCGAAGCCTGGCTCCAGGAGAATGTTGAACAGTAATAACCCATCAGAAAGGAGTTTTTCATTATGAAATCCACTTGGAAAAAGGTATTCAGTTTGGCTTTGGCTGCGGCCATGTCCCTATCTCTGGCCGCCTGCGGTCAGCAGAGCGCGCCCCAACAGTCCCAGAGTCAGGAGACCCCGCAGGCTCCCGAAACCAGCACCTCCCAGTCCCAGACTGATGCGCCCCAGAGCGATGGTGACCAGACCGATGAGAACACCTCGACGGCAGGCGGAAAGACTCTGGTAGTTTACTATTCAGCAACCGGCAACACGGAGACAGTGGCCGGCTATATTGCCGAAGCTACCGGCGGCGACCTGTTCGAAATTACTCCTGCCGAACCCTACACCGATGCCGACCTGAACTGGACCGATGAAGGCAGCCGAGTCAGTCGGGAACATGATGATCCCTCGCTGCGTGAGATGGAACTGACTGCCGACACTGTGGAGAACTGGAGCGAGTACGACACCGTGTTTGTCGGTTATCCCATCTGGTGGGGCATCGCTGCCTGGCCGGTGGACGCTTTCATCAACGCCAACGATTTCACCGGTAAGACCGTCATTCCCTTTGCCACATCTTCTTCCTCCGGCCTGGGCGAAAGCGGCGAACTGCTGGCAGAGCTGGCAGGCACCGGTGACTGGCAGGAGGGCCAGCGGTTCCGCAGCGGTGTAAACGAAGCGGATGTAACAGAATGGGTCAACGGTCTGGGATTGTCATAACAGGCTGTAAGGGGCCCAGATCTGTCAAAGATTTGGGCCCCTTCTGTAACCAAAAGAAGGGAGGCAAGCCGTGGAGATCGGTATCATTCTGTTCATTGCGCTGCTACTACTGTCTCTCCTGCCGCACAAGGCGCGTATCGCCGATGACCATGCAGAAAACGCTGCGCCCTTGGATGCTGAATATGAACAGATTTTCGAGAAAATCACAGCGGACAATGTGCCTGCCGACAGTGCGCCCGTAGCTGGCCGGATCGAGCGAGGGGCTATGCACGGAGCGCAGCTTCTTGAAAAAAGTGAGGTCGATCCATGATGAAAGAGGTGAAAAGGATGCAGCTATTCTCTGGATTGATGGCGATTGGTATTCTGCTTTCCGGCTGCGGCGCAGGCATGAAGGCGGCTGATAGTCCCGCAGCTCTTCCACAGCAAAGCATACAGGAAGAACAGAACAGTATGCAGGACGAGCAGCAAACCAAGTCGGTCCAGACCGGATTTATTACTGAACAGATCCTGACTGGTGCAGACGGCGAGATCCATTACAGTTACTACTTACCGGAATATTATGATGGTAATCAGCAATATCCGCTGGTGGTGACCATGCCGGGTTATGGCATGATGTGGTTCGGCGAGGATTCCTCTGGAAGCAATGTGGATTGGAATGGCTTTCGGGCCTGGACTGAGCTGGACGAGGAAATGATCGTTGTTTCCGCACAACTTACTGATTGGGGTGAAACATCTGCCCGTCAGGCCATCGAATTGACGGAATACTTTATAGAGAATTTCTCCGTGGATGAAAACCGGATTTACGCAGCAGGGTACTCCGCAGGTGGAGAAACCATGTCCCAAGCAGTAGCTATGCGGCCCGACCTGTATGCCGCTTATCTGCACGGCGCCTCCCAGTGGGACGGCGATTACGCTCCGCTGGCGGAAGAAGGAGTATCCGTCTATATCTTTATGGCAGAAAACGATGAATACTACGGTTCCCAGCGGGCCAGGGATGCTTACAGCGGACTGCGCGATGCCTACGAGGAGGCCGGGATGACCACAGAGGAGATCGACCGGCTCCTTCAGGTAGAGATCCCCAGCAACGAATATTTCAACCAGATGGGTATCTACAATTATCACGGCGGCGGGAATGTAGTCTTTGACCAAGCGCGTATTCTGAACTGGATCACATCGGCACGGAAACAGCCGGATAACAGTCCGCAGGAGACCGGCTTTTCCGATGTGGCCGCTGATGCCTGGTATGCGGGAGCGGTGGAATATGTCAGGGACAACGGCCTGATGAGTGGGACAAGCCCGACGAGCTTTTCACCGGAAGCGGCGACCAGCAGAGCCATGCTGGCTACGATCCTCTATCGGGCCGCAGGCAGCCCCGAACTGTTTGAGCCGCCCTCTTTTGATGATACCCCTCTGGTAAGCTGGTATAGTGAGGGTGCTGCCTGGGCCTCCCAAAGCGGCATTATGATGGGCTATGGAAATGGTTTGTTCGGCGCCAATGACCCTGTGACCCGAGAGCAGATCGCCACCATCCTGTGGCGGTATGCAGGCAGTCCAAATGTCGGTGATGGAGAAGATTTTGCGGATGAGAGCTCCATCGCTGAATTTGCCGGAGATGCGGTCGATTGGGCAAGAGCGAATGGCATTATGGATGGCGTAAGTGGAAACCGTTTTCTCCCCAAAAGCAACGCCACTCGCGCCCAAGTTGCGGTGATCTTATCCAATTATCTGGAATCATAATTATTTTGAGGAGTGAATCTTATGAAAAAGTGGAAACAGCTATTTTCTTCCCTGATGGCGGCAGCCATGCTGCTGACGGGAGCTCCCAGCGCATTTGCAGCGGTGAGCGACACCGGCTTCGCCGATGTGGCCGCCAATGCCTGGTATGCCGACGCAGTGGAGTATGTGTGGGACAACGGCCTGATGAGCGGTACCAGTACCACCACATTTTCCCCTGATGGGACGATGACCCGAGCGATGCTTGCCACAACACTTTATCGGGAGGCTGGCAGTCCTGCTGTTACAGGCGCCGATACTTTTTCTGATACTCAGGCGGGGGCTTGGTATGAGGATGCCGTGCTCTGGGCCTCTCAGGAGGGAGTTGTCAGCGGCTACGGAAATGGACTGTTTGGAACCAATGACCCGGTGAGCCGGGAGCAGATCGCCACCATCCTGTGGCGGTATGCAGGCAGTCCAAGCACCAGTGCAGGACAGGATTTTGCCGATGAAACCGCTATTTCCGCCTATGCTTCCGCAGCCGTAGACTGGGCAAGAGCCAACGGGATCGTGAACGGAATGGAGGGCAACCGTTTTGCGCCGCAGTTGAGCGCCACCCGTGCCCAAGTCGCTACCATTCTTCGCAATTACCTGACGATGAATCAGGAGGATACTCAGACGCCTGATCCTGACACCGGCAGGACGCTTGTGGTCTATTTCTCCGGCAGTGGCAATACCGAAGCGGTAGCGGAAACCATTGCGGACACCTTGGATGCCGACATCTTTGAGCTGATCCCGGCCGATCCCTATACGGATGCGGACCTGGATTGGACAGAGGCAGGCAGCCGGGTCAACCGGGAACACGAAGATGAATCGCTGCGGGATGTGCAGCTGGCGGAGGACACTGCTCCCAACTGGGAGGACTATGATACCGTTCTGTTTGGCTATCCCATCTGGTGGGGCATCGCTGCATGGCCCGTCAATGACTTTGTCCAGTCCAATGATTTCACTGGAAAGACAGTGATCCCCTTCTGCACCTCCACCAGCTCCGGCCTGGGCGAGAGCGCCGAACTTCTGGAAGAACTGGCCGGTACGGGCACTTGGCTGGAAGGCCGGCGCTTCTCCGAGCGTCCTTCCCAGACTGATGTGGAGAATTGGGTAGACGGTCTGGATCTGCCTGCCACTGACAATTCCTCCGACGATCAGCAGTCCCGCTCTCTGGTGGTGTACTTTTCCATGCCGGAGACCACCGATCCCAATAATATGACCGAAGAAGAAGCCAACAGCACCGTAGTCATCGACGGTGAGGTGTTGGGCAACACCCAGTACATGGCTCAGGTCATTCAGGCAGCTACTGAGGCTGATCTGTTCCGTATTGAGCCGGAGACGCCGTACCCCACCGACCATGATACGCTGGTAGATCTTGCTGCTGAGGAGCAGGATAATGATGCCCGCCCCGAACTGGCCGACACCATTGAAAATCTGGATGATTATGACACCATTTTTATCGGCTATCCCATCTGGTGGAGCGATATGCCCATGATCCTCTATTCCTTTTTTGATGCACACGACTTTGACGGCAAGACCATCGTTCCATTTAGCACACACGGCGGCAGCAGTTTTGCCGGTACGCCTTCCACGATCCAGCGGCTGGAACCGAATGCCACGATTCTTGATGGCCTGACCATTTCCCGCAATAGTATCCAGGATGCCGAGCAGGAAATCGTTGCATGGGTCAGCGGGTTGGAACTTTAAGAAAAGAGGAGATTACAACGAAAGTTTTGTTGGTCAATGGCAGTCCACACAAAGAGGGCTGCACCTACACCGCGCTTACAGAAGTCGGCACCGAGCTGAATCAGAATGGCATCGACACAGACCTTTTCTGGATCGGAAACAAGCCCCTATCCGGCTGCATTGCCTGCAAAAGCTGTATTGAGAAGAAGCAGTGCGTGTTCCGAGACTCGGTGAACGAGTTTCTGGAGTTGGCCGGTGATTATGATGGCTTCATCTTCGGCACTCCCGTCCATTGGGCGGGAGCGTCGGGAGCCATTACCTCATTTTTGGATCGGGCTTTTTACGCCGATCTGAATGGTGGTGGGAACCGCTTCCTGCTCAAGCCTGCGGCAACTGTCATCTCCGCCAGAAGAGCCGGAACAACTGCCACATGGGATCAGCTCAACAAATATTTCGGCCTGATGCAGATGCCCATCATCACCTCCCGCTACTGGAACATGGTTCACGGCACCAAGCCGGAGGAGGTCAAGCAGGATCAAGAGGGAATACAGACCATGCACATTTTGGGGCGGAATATGGCATGGTTCCTGAAATGCAGGGAGGCCGGAGAAAAAGCGGGTGTTCCGTTTCCGGAGCAGGAAGCAAATATATTTACTAACTTTATTCGGAATTGATGATTACAAAATAGGTGGTGGTGATATGGGAAAGATTGAAATTGTTCTGCGTCATGCAGATACAGGACAGGTAACAGAAACCATTTTAGCCGTTTTTGAAGAAAAAGGCGGCACAATAACAAAACCTGATATTTTAATTTTTCCCAATTTGGAAATTCGATTGAAAGAGCATTCTGTTTATCGGAATGGAGAAAGTGTCTTTTTGACACAACGGGAGTTTGATGTTCTGGCTTACTTAAGCCAGCGGCCGAAATGGGTATTTTCTGCCGAACAGATCTATGAAGACGTGTGGGGTGAGGACGGTGAAAACTGCGGAACGGCTGTTGCCAGCGTCATTGGTCAGATCCGCAGAAAACTGACACCGGATATGCCGAAAGCGGGTTATATCCGTACTGTTTTGGGGAGCGGATACAAATTTGAAGTTCCGCAGGGTATGGCAGAATAGAACAATCAAATATATATTAGCTGCGCACATTATGAAGCAGCCAAAAGCGGGAAACCTTTATTTATGATGGGTCTCCTGCTTTTTGTTTTCATAAAAATAGTGCGTGATTGTTGAGAATAGGCGTCATATAGGCGTAAAGGATATGTATAAAGTAAGAAGGAGGCATTACATATGCTTATTGGCGTTGATCATGGCAACAAACAAATTAAAACGGTTCATTGCACCCCCTTTGTGTCCGGTCTGAAGCAGAGTGTCACCCGTCCCTTTGGACAGAATGTAATGAAGTATCAAAACACCTACTATACCCTGTCTACTGAGCGGATTCCTTATCGGAAAGATAAAACGGAGGATGATCGCTTCTTTATCCTGACCCTATTTGCTCTGGCTGGTGAAATTGAAGCGAGGGGAGCATATTTCACAGAGGTTCAGCGTATCCAACTGGCAGTAGGGCTGCCACCGGCACACTTTGGCGCCCAGGTGGAACGGTTCACACAATATTTTGGGCAGCGTGGCGTGATAGAGTTTGAGGTGCAGGGCAAGCCGTATTCCATCTATATTGAGGATGTGGTCTGTTTCCCCCAGGCTTACGCAGCAGCGGCTACCATGCTCCACACGCTTGTGGAGGAACCAAAAGCAGTAATCTTAGATATTGGTGGGTTCACTGCGGACTATTTGCTGATGAAAAACGGAGAGATTGACCTTACCTCCTGCGATTCATTAGAAAATGGTGTGATCCTGCTGTACAATAAGGTGCGTTCCAAGGTGAATTCGGAACTGGACCTGTTGTTGGATGAAGGAGATGTGGATGCCATCTTGATGGGGAAAAAGACTAAATATCCGGAAGCGGCCATACGGCTGACAGAACAGATGGCGCAGGAATTTATCAGTGACCTATTCAGCACGCTGCGGGAGCGAATGTTGGACTTGCAATACTGCAAGGTAGTATTTGTAGGCGGCGGTGCCATTCTTTTGAAGCGGCAGATCGAAA
>OLSE01001340.1_pt1 | contig 20337 bp, 16 predicted proteins | sample 1673191 | NCBI WGS metagenome assembly OLSE01 (sample SAMEA3136764, study PRJEB25190) | human gut metagenome | biome: human gut; feature: human-associated habitat; material: faeces | place: Austria | collected 2013
CTGCGGTTATTGTAGTAGTAGAGATAGTCAATGAGCTCGGCTTTGAAGTGTTCCATCGTTCGCTCTTCACCGAAGATGCGTCCTGCCTTTGCCAGTCCCTGACTTTCGCTTGTGAACAGGTTGCATTTACTGACGAGTTTTCCATGGTGGTGCGACAAGTCATATGCGGTATAGGACGGACAGATCTGCTCCGCCAATTGAGCCGCCAGATACTCAGACAACGGCTCCACTTCATACAAAGCGCTCCCGCCCTTATACAGATATATCTCATCCTTCTCGCGCAGCCAGCATTTTGCATATCCGCCGTCTGTCCCGAACTCGGGAGATGTGGAAGACACCCGTTCCGAAACAAATGTTCCGTCAAATGCCGCCCGGCTAATCACTTCATTGAATTCATTTCGATAGAGGGAAACTTTCTTTCAGTTCAGAGGGGACTCTATTCCTTTCACCTAAAACGTGTCATTCAGCGAAAGAGCATGTGTGACCTTCATCTGCGTCTCCCCTCCTCCACCATCTTATCAGCAAAACAATATACAAAAAAATCGGCCCCGTCTTTACAACGAGACCGACCTGGTGCACCAACTACATCAAAGTACTAAGTCAAGCCGCTGAAGAGGAAAGGCAAAGGGAATAGACCTTTCCTGAGCAAAAACACATAAATCAATTATTTTCTGGCAGATTTCCTCATTTGCGAGCCTGTTTTCATGTGTAAATACATGTAATCCATTGCTTTTTCTTTCATTCCCCAAAAGGCAATATTCCATATTCGTTCTTTCTTTTGCAATACTTTGAATACGCTCCAAACGAATGTCTGTCGAAAAGAAAAAAAGGTTCATCGCTTGATCGTAATACAGCCCATAAGCCTTAAGCAGTTTACTTTGAGTGGAATCAAGATAATAGGAGAGTCTGTCGTCATCTGCTGAAAAAAGGCCCTTCAGCCCGTGGTCTGATTGGCACATCGCCCTGATGCATTCCCAAGTTCCGGCAAAAAAATGCAGCCGTGGAGCAACATCAATACAACGGACAGACCCTGTGATACGCAACAATTCTCGGATAGCAAAAGAATAATCTTTTTGCGCTTTCCTCCCGGAAGCATATTGGTATCGGGAATTCTGGCTGCGGCCATGAAATCCCCATTTGAGCCAATCTGCACTTTTTGTGAAGTCAGGGCAAAAAATGTCCGGTACGTTCGATAGGCTAAAATCCCCTTCTTCTGTGAAGCAATACATGCTGGCCACGAGGCCGTATTGCGTGTGAAGCATCTCTAAAAAATGCAAATAAGGATTTTCAAATATACTTGAATAGTACATTGCGTTCTGTGCCAGATCTTTAAAAATTTCAAACGTATCGTCGATAGACAGGTGTATATACGGCTTTTTCTCCACAGTTGACATAAAAAACCGCTCCTTCTGCCATGTTCACTGAGAACTTCCGCCTGGCTGCACGGCGTAGCCAGATAGTTTCTGAAAATTCAACACTGTTTCTGCAAGCAGTTCTCCGGCTGAAAACTGTATCAGCTCGGCGCCAAATCTTCTGCTGCTGCAAACTCAGTTTGCGATCTAAACTTTGAATGAAAAGAGACACGATAGCCATCGTACAGCCATATCGAACCAAGGAGAACATTCTGAATCCTCTCTGCCTACTTCTGCGCTGCATATTGAGCCTCCGTGCGCCCCCTTTTCAAAAAGATGCGCCTCAAAAGGAACTCGATTTCTGCGCAACGCTTCTATCAGCAGCAAGGTGTTTTCTACAGGCACTCTTTTGTCTTCCACCGTATGCCAAACAAACACAGGCGGAGTATTCGCCGTAATGTGTCGTTCTAAAGAATAATTCTGTGCAATTTCATCGTCCGGCTTTGTACTGCCTAGGTTTTCAAAAGACTGCCGATGCCCATATTGACCGGAAGTGATAACCGGATATCCTAAAATGACCGCATTCGGTAAATTTTCGCCTTCCGTACATCCCACCTCATACAGCCATTCTTTCGTATGGGACAATATACCGCTGGCCGCCGCTAAATGCCCTCCTGCCGAAAAACCGCAGACAGCAATTTTGCTTGCCGCTATTCCCCAGTCTTCCGCTTTTCTTCTCAGCATGACAATCGCGGCCATCGCATTCATAAAAGGGCGCCCCTTGTCCGCATCTTTCCCCACCGCATACCGCAGTACAAACACATGAAATCCCTTTGCAAAAAAGGCCGACGCCACTGGTTCGCATTCCCTATCTGAAATATAGCTGTATCCACCGCCCGGAATCACCAGAACTGCCGGACGGACCGAACGCTCCGGCATTTCCACAGACACCGTATGACGCCAGCACTCCATAACCGCCTGTCTTCCCAAATCGACTACACTATATAGCATCCTTATTACCCACCGCCTTATATGAAAAATCTGCATCTTGAACCGCTCCGCGCTTTTCTTTTTGCGTCTCTTATCACTGCCGGAGATGTATTCTTAACAAACGGCGACTATACAGAAGTATAACCGCCGTCCGTACCGTTCATATTACAGGGAAATTCTTTGCCCTGTTTTACGGGATTTCTCTGCCGCAAAGGCCATTCTGTGACTTTGCAGCGAAAGCCGTCCCGACGTTTTCATACTTCGCGTGTCGCCTTTTACCGCATCAATAAAATCTTCCACCAGACGGGCGTCGCCGCCGCCGTGCCCCGAAACTAGACTGGACACTGTGTCGTATTTCACGTCGATTATTTTTTTACTGTTGAAATCGGACAATAATATTTGATTCCGATCCAAATGCCCCTGAATATCACCCTTTGTGCCATAAATTCTCAGGATACGGGTTGTCTCGCTCGACAATGCGATCAGATTGAAACTTGCCGTAGAGCCGTCCTCCATTGTGAAGACCGCGCTTTGATGGTCAGCCACATCATTGTCGCACTGATACACACATCTGCCATATTGTCCCGTTTGCAAAGCAGCATATCGACCCGCAAATGAAGTATCGGTCGTCACTGCTGTCGTTGGCCAACTCACATCTGTTATCTGTGTCAGATACAGCTTGGGCGCAAAATAGGGACAGCTCTTTTCATGGGGACAGCCATCCAGACAATGGGTGGGAGCTCCTTCCGGCTTGTTGGCGTGTACAAAATGAGTAAGGCCGCCGTCCGACATTACAGAGACACATTTTTTATTCATAATATAACTGATGATATCCAAATCATGACAGGATTTCGCCAAAATCATCGGACTGGACACCTTTTCGTTTCGAAACACGCCCCGAACAAACGAATGGGCAAAATGCCAGTATCCCACATTTTCTGTCAATTGAAAATTAAGAATGTCTCCAACGGCTCCATTTTCCACCAATTCTTTTATTTTTTCAAAAAAAGGAGCGTAACGCAGCACATGGCACACTGCAAAAATAAGGTTTTTCCGTTCCGCAGCCTCCACCATTTCGATGCATTCGTTTTCACTGGGAGAAATCGGCTTTTCGATCAGGATGTGGTAGCCGCGTTCAATTGCCTTCATTGTAGATTTATAATGCAAGTGGTCTGTGGTTGCGTTCACAACCGCATCCGCAAATTTGGGCTTCTCAAGCACTTCTTCCCAGCTATGGTACAAGCTTGCTTCCGGAATCCCATTGCTGTTCGCCACCTTGTGAAGCCTTTCTGTGTTTGGGTCGGCCAGGCCTGCAATCTCTACTCCGTTTTCGGAAAAATATTTTGCATATACATTGCCGCGTCCGCCTGCGCCTAAAATGATTACTTTCATGTCATATTCTCCACATTATTCTTGATGCATTATATCTTATCCGCTACTTTCGCCGCAGAATCTTTATCTAGGAATAAATGGAAATTGCTGTGTGTTTTGAGCATGGTGGCAGGCACTTGATTAGTCAGATCGCTTTCGAGCGTCTTTTTCACCGCATCTGCCTTTGCCGCATAAGGCACGCAGGACAAAATCGTCTTGCATTGCATGATTTGATATACGCTCATTGAAATCGCCTGCTTCGGGACATCCTCTATTGTAGCGAACCAGCCTTCTCTCATCTGCTGTTTTTTGCAGGCCTCATCCAAGTTGACCACCAGAAACGCTTCTTTTGTTTCAAAGTCCGCCGGAGGATCGTTGAAAGCAATATGGGCGTTTTCGCCGATTCCAATCAACCCAAGGTCGATCTCCCCAGCGCGCACCTCTCTCGTCAACAGTTCAAGTGCTGGCTCCACCCCGTTGTCCGGGTTCACAAGATGCGCCTTTCTGATGTCGACATAACTTAAAAAGCGTTCTTTCAGGTATTTCCGAAAGCTGGCCGGATGTGTTTCCGGGAGGCCAATATATTCATCAAGATGAAACATCTCCACCTTGTCCCACTCCACATCTGCATCTCGCAACGCCTCTATCGTATCGAACTGCGATGCGCCTGTGGACATCAGAAGCCTGGCCTTCCCCTTTTCCGCAATTGCTCTATTCAGCACTTGTGCGCTGAAGACTGCCGCCGCTTTGCCTAATTCCTTTGATGTATCAAATACTTTTATCTCCATTTTTTAATTCATCTCCATCAACTTTGTATTTATGGTTTCTATCGAAAAAACACATACCGCCATTACCGCACGTTCGCGCGGCTCAGAGGGGGATGTTCAGAATTTGTGCCAATTTAGCGCCAATTTTTTCTCCCATCCGCGTAAATCCCAAATCGTTCGGATGGCATCCGTCCACCGTGCAGCCATCCCCGTTGAACCCTTTGAAGAACTGCTCTCCATCCAGAAAATACACGTTAGCATCACCCCGCCGCTGTGCGTTAACGCAGGTTTTCTTAATCACGCTACGCCGGGCATCGTTTTCCTTTTCATCCCCATTGCTAAAGTCTGGTTTGGACAGAAAGAGAATCGGCAGTTCGGGTTGTTTTTCTCTTACGGTTTGAAACAGGCTTTCATGTGTGGCTTCCAGATATCCTACATCCGGCGCATTGTGGTCGTAATCGCAAACGAACGCCCGCATGGGCAGCGACGCAAGATAACGCGCCATTGTCTTTTCGCCGCGGCAGCTTCCGGAAAAACCCAGATTGACATGGTCGCAACGGAGCATCCGCGATACAATCGCCGGATAGGCGTTTCCCGGAATACTGGCACATCCGCCCTGGGTGATTGACGACCCATAATATACAATGGGTGCTCCGGGCAAATATTTCGCGGTTGAAGGAAGCACCACCGCCTGTGGCTCTAGACCGATTCTCACCCGGTCTACTCTCTGATACAAAGGGAAATGCATCAAAATATTCCGCTCTTTTCCTGTTTCCAAGTCCGCCACAGCCTCCAGCTTCGTGTCGCTGTCCATCGAAGGGATCAAGCTTTTGGCATAGTGCGCCTGTCCTTTTTCTTCCACATACAGATCAAACCCACTGCTTCCGGATAACGGCATATGGTTCATCCTGGTAAGGTTTGGCCATTCTGCCGATAGGGCCACAATTCTCGAGTTCGTGCGAAAGCGTATCCGGCCTCCCGTGGTGGATGCCGACAGATATTCCACCCCGATATTGCTTTCCTTCCCAACCTGCAGCGGTATGCGCCGATACGGCTCATCCTGTTGGTGCGGCAAAAGCCCGTACACTTCAAATGGCACCTCATCCGCGTCATAAAACCGCAGATCTATTCCGGACGGCATTCGAGTCAGAAAATTTTTGTCTATTTTTTGAATGTCCATAGAGTGTCCCGCCTTCGTGTGTCTTGACAAAACGCCTAAAACAGCTCTGGAACAAGTTCCTCAACGGAGATGGTACGGCCTTCCTTCATAGATTTGTTGGCAGCGATTCCCACGATAGCCGACATTATACCTGCACGGGTATCCGCCATATGGCCCAAAGGATCCTGCACGCTTCCGCGGAACAACATCTCCCGCAGGCGCGAATCTCCCCCGCCATGGGAACCGGTGGCAACCGGCACATGAATATCAATTTCTTCGCCCTGGCGATTGTACAAGCGCAAACGGTGAATTTGGCTGCCCGCAAACGGCCCCACAGAGCCGTGAAAATCTTCCGCCTCCACTCTGCCTTCCGTTCCATTAATTACAATCCGGTATCCTTCATAAGGTGAATGTGCTGTCAGACTGTAGCTCATTATCGCGCCTTTTTTATATGCCACATTCAGGCTCATGGAATCCTCAATATTAATCTCGTCGTCAAAAACACATCTGTCTCTGAAATATCCGTCTTCGCTCTCGCATTCGTAATAAAACTCTCTGTTCAGAGCGGACGCTTGAATATCAAAATAGAATTCGCACTGCTTTTTATATCCGCAGGTGAGGCATCTCTCTCCCCGATTTTCCCTGACCGGACCGTAAAATCTTCTTGTGCCGAATGCGTTCACCTTTACCGGCTCATCGTCAATCAGCCAATTGACCATATCAAAATGGTGGGTGGCCTTGTGTACCAAAAGGCCGCCGGAATTCTCTTTTTTACGGTGCCATCTTCTAAAATAATCCGCGCCGTGTTCTGTGTCCAGCATCCACTCAAAGTGAACGCTTAAAATATCGCCCACACATCCTTCGTGTATCAATTCCTTTATCCGCGTTACAAACGGCATAAAGCGAACATTGAATGTGACGGTCACCTTTTTTCCGGTCTGCTCCTGCGCTTTCAGAATGGCGCGACATTTTTCATCATCAATTGTTAGGGGTTTCTCGCTAATGACGTCGCATCCCGCATGAAGGGCACGTACGATATATTCGTGGTGATAACGGTCCACTGTGGCTACAATAACGACGTCTGGCTTCGTCTCTTCCAGCATAGTATCAAAATCTGTATACAGAGGAATCTCCGTTTCCGTGCGCTTTGCCAGCGCTTCGCAGCGTTTGCGATTGGGATCGAACACGCCTACAATCTGCGCCACATCTCCGTATTCTTTCGCCAGCGGCACAGCAAACATTGTAGTCGCTCTGCCTCCGGCACCTGCAAAAGCATATTTTTTCATCGTTCATCCCGTCCTTCTCTCACATATTTGAGGAAAGAAATTTTGTGCCTGTTATAGCACTTTCTCCATCTCATATTTTCCATCCGTACCCACTCTGTCCCGCCGGACAGCAGCCGACATCTACAGCAATTGCCACCGCAGCGCCACCCAGCAGCACACTGTCTCTCTGTGGCTTCTGAGTGGCGCCGCGGCCTTTTCTCAAAATCTGTTTCCGCTCCTGCGTTTCATCACTTAAACTGTTTTGCAGTCTCCTTGGCCTGTGCAATATCTTCAACCTTATACGAGATTACGTCTTCCAGGCCAAGCGCTTCTGCGTTCTGCTTCATCCGGCTCCAGATCTGCTCAAACTCCGCGTCGTCTTTTGCATAGATAAGTTCCCAGGTACTCGGTACAATCACATCTTTCAGCGCGGCCAGAGTAAGCTTCATATCATCGCTGTCGGGTGTTAAGAACGGAACAAACGAGGTGTCCATCACCGCAGTCATTTTATTCTCAGCTTCCAGCAAATCCTTCAGATATTTGTATCCATACCGCGCGCTCCACGCTTGGGCATCCTCGGTTTCATACTGCCGATCCACATATTCCGTCCAAAGCGTCATCGGAAATGGTTCGCCATATTTTTCTATGGTGTTTCCCATGTTTGGAATGTAGGAAACGATGTTGAACAGCGAGTATTCTTCACCATTTTCCAGAACGTACGTACCGCCGCCGGCTTCAAGATATTCTTTAAATTTATCCGTCATTACCAGCTTACCGTCTTTAATATCCCAACGGTCTCCTTGAGGTCCATTATACAGAGTGAGCAACGCATCATAATCCGCCAACATATCAACAAACTTCAAGCAGGTATCTACATTCTCCGCATTCGCACTGATGGCAATCCCTACCTTGCCGTACGGTTCTTCTGTAACAAGCGACGGCTTGAACTCGTCGAACGGAACCGGCAGATATCCTTTTCCCGCCCAGCCCGGAACACCAGCCCAGCCTGCAACAGACGCCTTGCTTGAAACTTTCTTATCTGCGGTCGCTCGCTCCTGTGTGAGAGAGTCCGGGTCCAGCAGCCCCTGCTGGTTCAGTTCGTACATAAAGCGAGCACCGCGCCGGTAAACACTATCCTCTCGGAAAATAGAATATGGCGTTCCTGTCTCGATTTCATATTCGATACCATACGGGAGATAGTTCCAATGATATCCCAGTATGGAATAAATACTCATCATGTTGAAGAAATGCGTTGTGTCAAAATCGGAGAAAAGATTCATCGCATAGACGTTCATCCCTTCCTCGTTTTGCGGATAGGCCTGCTGCATTTCTTTCAAGATTGGAATAACGTCTTCCAACTTCTCAAATTCCGGCGCACCAATCTGTTCGTAAAGCTGATAGTTCAGTTTGATGGCATAGCGGTCGGTATCCGCCGCAGCATACAGCGTATTTTTCCCAACGCCAAACGGTAAAATGCTCAGTTCGCCATCTTCGGTACCATAATATTCTCGCGCATAGTCAAGGCCTGCTTTTAAGATGTCGTTTTCCATAACGTGCGGCAATTGGTCCTGATAATCATCCAGCGGAAGCAACATCCCAGCCTCCAGAGCGGCTTTCGCATTGGTTGCCGAGTTGAACACAACAATATCCGGCAGACTGCCGCTGGCCAGCATCGCCTGTGTTTTTTCTTCGCTATAGGGAATGACCTCCAAAATGATTCCCTTTTCCAGAAGATAATCTCCCAGCCAGCCAGTCACTGGGCCACTTTGAAGGCCTGCGTTGTACGGATAAAGCGTAATCGTTTTCGCCGCGGAGCCTTCCTGTGCGGTGCTTCCTCCCTCACTGCCGGCCGTACTCCCGGCCGATGCAGCGCCGCAACCCGCTAATCCCAAAACCATTGTCATGATCAACAACCATGCTACAATTCGTTTTTTCATAATTGCACCTCTTTTTGATTCATGTTATTAAGTGACTCTCCTCCGACAAGGGCTACCCTTTCACTGCGCCGATCATAACTCCTTTCACATAAAATTTTTGCACAAACGGATACACACACATTACAGGAATAACAGTCACCATCGTGATTGTAAATTTCAGCGAGGTTTCGGTTACCCGTGTCATACTGTCTAATAATGTCATATCACTCTGAGATATAATCGTAGCTGCAACCGAAGATGCATTGTTCATATACTCATACAATATATATTGCAGCGTAAATAGATTGTGGTCGTTGATATATAATTTTGTGTCCATAAATGCGTTCCAGTTTCCAACAATGGCAAACAACGCGACTGTTGCAAGGATCGGAGTGGATAACGGAAGCACAATTCTGAAAAACCGGGTGAAGTATCCCGCGCCGTCTATCTGAGCGGATTCTTCCAGCGACGGTGGCAGAGATTCAATGAATGTTTTGATTAGTATCATATTGTAGACAGAGATCATTCCCGGGATGATATACACCCAAAAGGAATCCATCAGGCCCAACATTTTGATGTTTAAGTATTTGGGAATGATTCCCGCAGAAAAATACATTGTGGCAATGGTAATACGGTACAAGATCTTGCGTCCCCACAAGTTGTTTTTTGTAAAAATATAGGCCATATATGCGGAAAATAGCAGTGTAATTGCCGAGCCGAGTACAGTGCGGGCCAAAGACACAAGTGCCGCGTTACCAATACGATCCAGTTTGAAAACGTCAATATAATTTTGAAAATGGATCCCGATCGGGTAAAACGTTATTTTTCCCAAATCCACAAAGTCGTTGCGGCTGATTGTAGAAATAAACAGATAATAAAAGGGATAAAAGCAAATCAAGGCGAACAGAATAAACGCCGTGTAATTAATCGTGTGAAAAAGCCTGTCCTTCCAATCCATCTTTATCTTTCGCCTGGGTTCGGTTATCGTCTTAGCCATACGTCCACTTCCTCTCGTATCGTGTTGGTTCCACAGCATATTTTCAGAATACACTCTCGCCTCTTACTTTTTTTGACAGCTTATTTGCAAACGTAAGCAGTACTAGTGCGACAATCGACTTCATGATTCCCACCGCTGTCGCATAAGAGATCAGCCCGCTTCCTATACCCATGTTGTATACATACAAATCGAGCACTTCGATATACGGTTTATTCATCGCGTTACTGAACACCAGATACTGTTCCATGCCCGTATTCAGAAAATTTCCGATGCTGATGATCAATAACACAAAATAAGTTGGTATCAGATGCGGCACTGTAATATGCCAGATTCTCCGCATACGGCCCGCACCTTCCACCATCGCCGCCTCGTACAATTCCGGGTCGATTCCAACGATGGCAGCCAGGTAAATGATTGCGTTCCAGCCCAAATTTTTCCATAGCTGATACAGGCACTGTACAATCCACACATGCTCCTTACTGGCCAGAAAGTCTATCGGGGCATCGATCACGCCCAAGGAAAGCAGAACATTGTTGACAAATCCGCCGTCCACCGCAAACATCGCAAACGCCAGAGAATACATGATGACCCAGCTGATGAAGTACGGCAAAGTGCTCACTGTCTGCACCACTCGCCGTATCTTTGATGAGTGCATTTCATTCAAAAAAATGGCAAATATCGCGCTCAACGGGCTGAACAGATAACCGATACCATGAATTGCAAATGTGTTGCGCAGCACTTCAAACAGGCGTTGGCGCATGACCGGATTGGAAAAAAGATATGTAAAATTCTTCAGGCCGACAAATTCGCATTCGCTCAAAGGCCGCCCGGGCTTATACTGAAAAAAAGCATACGCCCAGCCCCACAAAGGCAGATAGCTGAATACAAATACAATCAACAGACACGGAAGCAATAAGAGAAGAAGCCTGCCTCCCTCCCTGTGCATGCTTGAATGCCTTCGCCGCAATCCGCGCGGAGCTCTTAATATTCCTTCCGCATTTTTCATGGATACTCCTCCTATATTATAGTCAACCACATTTTCATCCGTACTTTTACAACTTTCTACCGGACGCCTGGCGTTGAATCTGCTTGTGTGCGCTTTGCTCTGTCTTCATTGTAACCAGCATCAGCGTCGAAGTATATGAAAAAGATTTTAGAAAATAAAAACAATTCCAGCTTTATGCTCAAAAACTACACCATAAATATAAATAATTATAGTTATTTTTTAGATATAATTGACGCTGAACAGTCGGCTATATTATGATTAAAGCACATCAAGTGAATTCTCTGCGGTGTGAGGAGATCCTACATGTACAACGCTCTGATTGTCGACGACGAAAAATCCATATTGGAAAATATCCAAAAAGCCATCCCCTGGGAAGAGCTTGGCATTGAGACTGTTTTTACAGCGCAGAATGGTTCCGATGCCCTTTCTCTGCTGGAAGCATATCACATTGACCTTCTGATCAGCGATATTCGGATGCCCGGAATGGACGGTCTCACTTTACTGAAGCATGTGCGTGACGTTTATCCCAATATCCGCTGTATTTTATTGTCGGCATACGGCGAATTCGAATACGCGCGCACTGCCCTTACACTGGGCATCGAAAACTATCTGTTGAAGCCGCTCAGCGTGGAAGAGCTTATCGCCTCGATACAAAAATCTCTGGATAACCTCGCGCAGAGCAAGCATATTGATCAAAACCTTTTTCATGACAACATTCTGTTGCGCTGGATTACGGGCACGATTTCCGAAGACGAACTGGTGGAACGCACACCCGTGCTGAATATCAACCTGTATTCCCGTAACTACAGCGTCATCCTTTTACATCAATCGCAGCATCATAATTTGCTGCCGCTTTCCAGCAAACTGGAAACGGAGCTCAAAAAAGATTACACCGTCTACAGTCTGGCGCAAGACAACGACAACCGCATCCTGATTCTAGCCTCTCATGAAATAAACGCCATACGGCTCTGCCGTCAGGTGCAACACGTTTTCGACACGGCGAACGCCTCCAAAGATGTTATAGCCGCTGTCGGCTCCGTTATTTCCGGCAGCGCTGAATTGAGTCGAAGCTATTCCGACGCGAAAAGCACGCTGCAATATGCAAAACTTTTTTCTTCCATGCAGGTAATTGCTTTTGAAGAAACGTTTACTTCGCGCATCAATCCGCTCTCTCAATCCCGTGTACAAAACATTCTGGCGTCGGATACCGTTGAGGCTGCGATTTCATCCGGCAAAATTCTCTTTGACGATTTATTCAACTTGGCCAGCACCTCCCGCGAAGTTCATGACCTGGCCAGTGAAATCGGCGCAACCATTATCGCCAAGGCCATGGATGAACTGCCGCAGGGCACTTTTTCACAGCTCAACGCTACTTTATCCGAACGCTGCGGCCCACTTGCACAATATCCCGAAAAAACAAGCTACTACACTTGGCTTGAAACTCTGATCACCGAAACCTGGCTTCTTTATCACAGCCAAACCGGAAGTATCAGCCCAATTGTCAGCCAGGCCTTGCGCTACATAAAGGAAAACTTTAGCGCGTCTGTCTCGATTAAGGAATTCTGCAATCAGTTCGACATCAACGCTTCTTATCTTGGTTATCTCTTCAAAACAGAAACCGGTGTGTTTTTCAACGATTATGTCAGTCAGGTCCGCATCAACAATGCAATGCTGTTATTGGAAAATACTCACAAAAAAATAGCAGAAATCGCAGAACGAGTAGGTTTTTCAAATGTGAGCTATTTTATAAAATGCTTCCGTGGACATACCGGCATTTCCCCGGCAAAATACCGGCAGAACAAGCTGGCCGAATCTGCCACGCTGCAGAAAGGAACTTTTAAATGAAGCTGCATTTCTTCGGTAAAAAAAGCATGTCTCTGAAACGGTTTTACCGCTACGTCCTGATTACTATTCTGTTAGTCATTCTGTGCTTTGTTTTGACAGCCGTCTGCCTCACCTTTATCTCTCAAAAAAACAAAATCCTGACGCATACGCATTCTGTACTGGCCAACATCGCCGAAGAATATCAGGGTATCGAAAAAAACTTCTGGACGCTTTATATGCCGATATTTGAAAATCGTGACACTTATCAGAAAGTATACGACTATTTCAGCAACCAAACCGATTTCGAGCATTCTCCTATCAACAGAAAAGAACTGCACGGTGTACTACATCTAATGACTAATCGGGATTACCGTATTGCCTGGATTGCTTTTTACTCTCCGCTCCGAGAAGAAAATTATGTTTACGTTACCTCTGAAGATAGCCTATTAAAGCTTGACGGCGAATCCCCTATTTGGAATGACCTAAAAAGCAAGAATCGGCCCATGGAGCTTTACGGCGCCAAAATTGCCTCTGATATCGGTCTTACGTTCCATACCTTTTCCGTTGGAGGCGGCCTTCCTAGTGAAATGGGCAGCGGTGCCATTCTGGTGGGTTATCCCTGTTCTATTTTCGACCAGTACGCGCAAGCCTCTCTTGTAAAAAGTCAAACGCGGTACGTCATCACAAACAAGAACCGCTATATTTATGATTCACTGGGCTTTTATTCCGACTCCCCATCAAATGCCCAAAACCGCGGACTTCGTTCCATACTCGGTACCCTCGACTATGCGTTGCCTCCATCTGGGAAGCATTACGTCATTTCCTTTCACGTCGACAAGGTCAGCCTTTATTTAAAATCCAATCAATACACGCCTTTTATCGTCACAGGCGGCCTAATCCTCTCTCTCTGCGCCGTGTTTTTTTATTCGCTGTTTTCCAGCCGTATTTTTAAGCAGGTACAAAGCATCAAAAGCGGACTGGAGAAAATTGGCGACAACAATTTACATTACCGCCTGCCGGAAGCAGCATACTCTGGAGAACTTGGAAGCATTTCCCGTTCCATCAACAAAATGTCCTCCAAACTGGAGACCCTGATTGAAAACGAATATCTGTATCAGCTTCGGCAAAAAGAAGCGGAATTGGCAGAGCTCCAAGCGAAATTTGACCCTCACTTTTTGTACAACTCTCTGGAAATCATCCGCGGACGTGTATACGATTCCGGCGACACTGAAACTGCAGACGTCATCAAAAAGCTTTCGCAGTTGTTTCGTAGCTTTATCAATAAAAAACGATTTGTCACCATACAGGATGAACTGGCTTTTTGCAGTTCTTATTTCTCTTTGTTTCATTCTCCCAGCAGCGATAATCTTCAAGTGGTTTACGATGTGGATTCCAGTCTTCTTTTCTGCGGCATCATCCGTAATCTGCTGCAGCCGGTGATTGAAAATTATTTTGTCCACGGCTTTGACCCCAGCAGTTCGCAAAACCACATTATCATCCGCTGTGCGGAAAACGGCCCAGAATACATAAAAATTACAATCATTGACGATGGTTTTGGCATCAACGCGAACCGCCTTGAGGAAATCCGCGCCGCGATGAACGCTTCGGACGACTCCGGAAAGCAAAGCTACGGATTGAAAAACCTGGCAAGGCGCATTCAACTTTTTTACGGACCAGAATGCGGGCTTTCCATCGGCAATAATCAGGAGCGCGGCGTTTGTGTCTCCTTAAAAATCCGCAGACTCAGTTGTGAACAGCACGAATCGCTTTTTCAAGAATTATCCGATGTGGGGGCTGCACACAACCAGTTCCCAACTATTTAAAAGGAGGCAACCGTCATGACAGACGCAGGAGTCCGTGCTTTTGAGATGGTCGCCGCATTGGATTACGAACGCACTGCCGGCAGCCCACAAGAGGCCCAGGCGGCTCGTTCCATTGTGTCGGCACTTCATTCCATCGGCCTTTCTCCTCATACGCAGACGTTCGAAATTCCCCTTTACCAAATTACCCGGGCCTCTTTTTCTGTAACTTCACCCGCTTCAAACGCCCTTTTCTTTGGCGTGACTGGATACGGTTACTCCGGCAATACACCGCCGGAGGGCCTGGAAGCTCCATTCATATACATCGAAAACGGCGAAGATTCCCTTCTTGCACAAGCCTCCGGCTGCATTGCTCTGCTGAATATACACCCCACTCCGACGCTGTATCATAAAATGGAAGCAGCAAATGTTGCCGGATTTGTCAGTATTTCCGGTGCCATAGACGATGACCGCAGAAGCACAGATTTGGAAAGGCGCAGTCTACGAATCGGTCGTCACGTCACTTCCGCCGAAGGAGGAATTCCCGGGCTTTGTATCCGGGCTGAAGATGCCGCGCGCTTATTAGCAGCCAAGCCCAAGCGCTGTAAAATCATATTACAGCAGCAAACTTTTTTCGGGCAGTCCGCCAATATCATCGCGGACATTCCCGGCACAGGACATTCCGAAGAAACCATTCTTTTCAGCGCGCATTACGATTCTGTTCCTTTCAGCCACGGTTCCTACGACAACGCTTCCGGCAGTGCAATCCTCCTGGAGCTTTGCCGCTTTTTTAAGGATAACCCCCTGCGCCGTCCTTGCCGCTTTGTATGGTGCGGAGCAGAAGAAATCGGACTCGAGGGCAGTCGGCATTATGCGCGTTCCCTCAGTCCTGATTCACTCCGTCAAATTGTGCTGAATATCAACATTGATTTGGCGGGCCAACTGATTGGTGTGAATCACGCCGTCGTTTCCGCCGAGGAATCGCTTTGCCATATTCTGCAGTTTCTCGCGGCACATTCCGGAATCGGGCTTACGGTCAGACAGGGAATTTTCCCCAGCGATGCCAGCAGCTTTGCTGATGTTGGGATTCCCGCTGTAACCCTGTACCGCACCGGAGCGGGCGGCCACTCCCGCAAAGATACTGCCTGCCTGCTCCATCCTCTGGCTTTGCAAAAAACGTACGACCTGGCTTTGGAACTGACCCGATATCTTGGCGACAGCATGGTTTTCCCAGTTTCCCGCGCCATTCCCGAAAATGTTCGTCAACCCCTAAATGATTACTTTGCCCGTACAGCAGGTTCTTGATCGTGTCACAACCACTTGAACGCCTATTCGCTCAAGCGGCGGATGCCTGTGCCTGTTTTAAAGATGTGTGCGGTTTTATTAACAGCGGACAGGAGAGAAGCAATTGTAATGAAAAAAAGCAAAAAAGCTACATTTTTTATGATTTGTTTTGTCATGGTGGCATTGGCTTTTATCGACGGCATTTTAGGTGTTTTCCTTCCTCAGATCAAGCCGGAGCTCGGTATCAACGACACGCAGGCCTCTGCCATTTTTGTGGTCAATTTGCTTGGGTTTTGCGTTTTCACTTCAATCGGCGGGCACCTTTGTGATAAAATCGGCAGCCGTAAGAGCTTCTTTCTCCTGCTTGGCATTCTTCTGCTTTTTTGTCTTGCCATGCTCTGCGCCCATACCTATGCCCGGCTGATTCTATTGAGTTTTATTCTATATTGCGCACTTGCCGCCCTTACTGTAACTGTGAATTCGTTTATCCCTTCCCTGTTCACCACTTCCCAGGCTTTTTTCATGAGCTTTTTTCATTTGGTCAACTATGGCGGTATTGCATTGAGCAAAACCACAGCAGGCTTGCTGATCCGGCACAACGTCAATTGGCGCTTTATTTATCTCATCATCGCCGCTATTCTCATTATCTGTCTGGGACTCTGGCATTTCAGCTTTTTCCCAGCGCCAGTCGTTCCAGACACGGAGAAAAAGCCGGAGAGGACACTTCCGCTGAAGCACATCTTCAGCACTGCTTTTTTCCTTTATGTAGCGGCTGTCGGCGGATACCTTTCCAGCGTTACCGCCATGCACAATTGGTTTGTCAATTACGCGGTCATCTCATTTCATATGAATATTGCCAAGGCCTCCTCTGTCTTTTCTCTGTTTTTTATTTTTTCTGCACTGGGAAGCGTGTTCCTCGCCCGGTTCATCAAACGAGTTGGAGAATTGAAGATTGTTTTTCTTCTGTCGTTCGCAGCCTTTTTCTTGTTTTTGCTTGGCCTTCTCTGGCGGCAAACCGGCCTATACCTCATTGCTCTTTGCGGTTTCTTTCTTTCTGTAACATACCCTACCACACTTGTTAATATTCATACTTCTTTTCATCTCAGGCCCTGTTTTATGCTGGGATTGATCGTAACCGCTGGCAGCGCAATCAACCTCATTTTTACATTTGTTCTGGGCATCGCCAACGATGTTTTCGGCGCCCACGCCAGCTTTTATCTGGTGCCGCTGGGGCTGCTCGTTTTTTCTGTTTCCAGCTTTTTCATTTATCTGCGGCAGAATACTTCCCTATCCGAAAATTGATTCGGTAAATCCGATTTTTCATTCAGCACAAAGGAGCTTCTCTATGTGTACCACATTGTTTAAAAACGCGCGGCTTATTCTCCCAACCGGCATTTTCCTCGGTGAACTGCTTGTACGGGATGACAAAATAGAAGCCGTTTCCATCAACCATGCTCTGCCTCATTTTGAAGCACAGCATACTGTTGATGTCAACGGCAAATACCTTTCTCCCGGCTTCATCGAAACGCACACGCACGGCGCGGGCGGGTTTGACTTTATGGACGGTGACCTCGACTCTATCTATGGCGCATGCCGGTCTCATCTTTGTCACGGAACCACAAGCATCGTTCCAACCACCATCACCAGCACCAAAGCTTCCCTGCTGGAGTTTATCCAACTGTTCAATCAGGTAGAACTTACCCGTCCTGACATGCCCAATATTCTGGGACTGCATCTGGAAGGCCCTTATTTCGCATACGAACAGCGCGGCGCGCAGGACCCAAAATACCTGCGAGCTCCCGATGAACGAGAGTACAAAGAGGTCCTCTCCAAAACCGATCGCATTCGGCGCTGGTCTTTTGCTGTAGAACTGGATGGAGCCGAACGTTTTTTACGCACACTGCAAGACCACGGAATTGTCAGCTCCCTCGCGCATTCCAATGCCACCACCGAACAGGTATTCCGTGCTTATGAAAACGGGATGCGTGCACTCACTCATTTCTACTCGGGCATGTCCGGTGTCCGGCGCATTGATGCGTTTCGGGTCGGCGGCGCCATAGAGGCAGGATATCTGCTGGATGATCTGTTTGTTGAAGTGATCGCTGACGGCTGCCATCTGCCCAAAGAGCTTTTGCAGCTGATTTACAAAGTGAAAGGCGCAGATCGGATTTGTCTGGTGACTGACTCCATGCGCGGTGCCGGCATGCCTGACGGCCACTATGTCTTGGGCAATAAAAACACCGGCCTCGATACCATTGTGGAAGACGGTGTGGCTAAATTGCCGGACCGCTGCTCCTTCGCCGGCAGTGTGGCGACCAGTGACCGACTGGTGCGTACATTCCGTAATTTGACTTCGGCACCTTTGTACGAAGTAGTAAGAATGGCAAGCTTGACGCCGGCCAAACTTCTAGGCATCAGCCACCAAACCGGCTCTATCGCCAATGGAAAAAAGGCCGATTTAATCATATTTGATGAACACATTAGTGTCTCGTTCGTCATGGTCAATGGGCGTCCACTTATTGCTTAATACTACAAGACATCGTTGACGCGGCTTTCCGAAGGGATGGCGTCCAGTAAATCGATGCTGGGCCGCATCGATTCTTTTTTCGCTTCAATGCTTGCCTGAGTATTGCATTATCCGGAACTTCTCCTCATATTGTTTTTAATATACAAGCATCTACGCTTGCTATATTCAGCATATATGTTAGACCGAAATAAAACAATCAGCAGAATTCATCCTTACAGCTATGTAAAAAGCGCATTTGCTTTTGCGAATTTATTACACACAGTGTGACGAATTTGCGTCGAAAACCAAAATGTTTTTTGACATCAAGTTCATGTGACAAAAAAGATATCAGTCGGTTTTGTCGCATAAAATCAAAGGAAAACGGGCTTTTAGGAATTATTCCTAAAAGCCCGTTTTCCTTTGGTGCGGATGAAGGGACTTGAACCCACATGAAGTTGCCTTCACTAGAACCTGATGGTAATGCAACCTTGGGGAAACAAAAATCGTATCACAGTTTACTGCCGTTGTTTTCCGATATATACAAGGATACTATCGACTACGTCACATATAGTATAATATATGATCGACGATATAGTTAGTGTCACCCAACGTTAAAAAATCCCTAACACCACCATCTTATTGGCGCATTATATCACACCGATACCATCAATATCAATACGAATTGACAAAACAAATGGTATACGTCGTTCATCTTTATCATCCACAGCGTTATATCCTCCGGCGCATAGCTCTCCCATTCATTTAGCCTCAATTCACAACAGATTTTCAAATGCCTTCAGCCACTCCCGTGCAAAAAGAGCATGTCTCGCCGCTTCGTTAAAAAGCACAAGACGTTTCATGGAAAATGGGCCAAAAGACAAAAAATTTACTTCCTATTCGTACTTTCCATTCCAAAACCATCAAAAAACATTTTCACGGCCGCATGCCCATTCCGTCTTGTGGGACGAAATATATTTTCCGATCCTTCCTACAGAGCAGCGCGTTCCTGTGTATCACACACAAACGTCTCCCCGCGATTCCATTCGCGCCGGGGTGTACCGCTAGAAAAAAACCACCGTTTTTAGACGCCTCCATGTCCGAAATGTCACCTAGGGAAGTGGATTTTTGCGCACAGCTTTGTCAGGCGTACCTGCTGGTCAAAAGTGTGACCGCATTTTGCCGCATAGCAACGGTGGCGAACAGTCCACCAATCCGACCGTGGTTCGCCCGCCACCCGACGACCGTTCGCCAAGCCCCTGCAGTTTTATGCCTCAAAATGAAAGACGGCCACTGAACCTGTCGTTTAAGGCAGTCTGGGGTGATTTTCCCCACTCAGCACCAAAATCTCCGTTTTCCGGGTGATGCACAACAGTTTCGCAGCAATCGTTTGAGGCAAAGGTCCCAGCAGAACCTTTGTCTCAAATAGTCCCGCCGCGTGTTTACCGCAGGATCGTACCCACGCCGTCCGGTATCGCTGCCACCGTAGGCAACTGGCTACCCGCATATCGGCGGGCCAGTATCATGGCCTCCTCCAGCGAGGAAGCTGGCACCATGTGGAATGCGCGCACGAGTTCCGGCGGCAGCGCGGATACAAAGATAACCCGGGCGTGGCGCAACACACGCAGCAATATCTGGCATTGCCACTGATCCGGCCGTGTGTCCTCCGGCCGCGTGCGCACGATTGTCTCCTCCATGCGGGCAAGGTCGCGCGTCCGGACAAAATCCGCGAAAAACGACTTGCCGCCGTGCCCATCCGCCGCCTGTGCTAGCATCACGATGGATCCGCCCTTTTTCACGGCTTCCCGTGCAGTAGAAAGGCCTTTCACCGCTTGGTATACATTCTGGTCCAGAGGATAGCCGCCATTTGATGTGACAACGATATCCGCCTCAACACGCGGCACACTGCACCATTTGTGCACAAATGCACAGCCCGCCTCATGAGCAAGGACGCAGTCCCCTGCTGTTGCGTACACCACATTTCTTTCTGGCCCCAGTACCACGTTACAGATGAACGCCAGCTGAGCTGTCCGGGCCGCATACAGCATGTTGCCCCCATACCCGATTTGCCGGACAGAAAAACAATCTGTATAATGGAAAGGGG